>JADMIO012752753.1_pt1 | contig 82729 bp, 77 predicted proteins | sample 8958161 | NCBI WGS metagenome assembly JADMIO01 (sample SAMN16585339, study PRJNA669376) | soil metagenome | isolation source: Crop rotation soil | place: USA: Cullars Rotation, Alabama | collected 2011
CCGCGACTTCAAGTCACGTGAATTCCAAGCTTCGGATCCCACTGTGCTGGAAAGTTGCAAGCTGGTATCGTTCAGCGACTCATACGCTGCTTCCATGGCCTTGAGATTAATGGCCTCGCGCCACGGCGCTCCTTCGTAGGTAAAGGGTGCAGAGAAAGTCTTGGGAGCGGAGACGTAGCTGGGGTTCAGCGAATACTCGTTCTCACCCCAGCTTCCATCCGCGGATTGAACGGAGTTCCAGGTTGTAACGTGCGTGCTCAGCCACGTACAGTACTGAGCGTGCCGTGTAGGATCGCTGTCGGTCTTAGCCCCCAGGGCTACGTCCCAGAGTGTATAGCCAGCTTCGCGATTGTCGATGGCGGGGCTGCTGGCGGGGTTCCCGAAGAGAGCTACTAACTTCTGCACTTCGAGGTACAGGCCAGGGAATCTTTCGCTATTGCCGTCGAGAGCGCGGAAATACTGGCTCACCATGGACGCGGCGCGAGCATATGGATAGTTGTAGCCGTGATCCAGCATCCATTGCCAGTGAATATCGGCGAATTGCCTCGCTTGAGTCAGGAAAGCGTTGTTGCCGGTACGGTAATACAGCCTGTAAAGCGCGATGCCTACGTCGTAGTAGTTCCAGATGGTGGAGGGATTTCCGCTCAGCCACGCCAGAAACGTGAGTCCGTTCGAATCCGGTCCAGGCATGAGATAAGCGTTCTTTCCGCTACCGCCAGGCTCGAACATGTTCACCTGACACGTCACCTGCGTGGCTGACACGCTCGCGATCGGACATAGGATGCGGCCGGTCCCGGGCCCGTCGACGCTATCCCAGGCGATTGCGATGTAGGATTGCCCGCTCAAGGGCGTCCGCAGGTCCGACGTGGTTGTGATGACGTTACCCGGCGTCCACGAAACTGTCCCCGGCAGTTGGGCCCCTAGTTGAGGCGTCGACGAGAGTGCCGTCGTAGCAATATTGCTGCCGGCGGCGATTTCGGCCAAATCTCCGTACGGCCAGGGATTTGCCGCAGCATTGGCGATCACCAGCGGTCCTAGCAGATTGTCCATTGTAGAAGGCAACCCCGTGACCACGACGGACTGGAAGTCGGTTGAAACCGCGCCCACCTGGGCCAATGCCGGGGCAGCGCACTGCCCAGTGGAATCGCACGCCGAAAGCTGGACGGTGTAGGTCCCTGCCAGCGGAGCTGCGAAAGTCGGGCTAGCCGCCGTGCGGCTCGAAAACGCACCGGTTATTGGACCGCCCAGCTGCTGCCAGAAGTAAGAAATTGGTGCGTCGTCAGTCGAGCTGAAAGAGGAACCGGTTAACTGCAGTGATCCAGCCCCGGCTCGAGTCGTGCTGAGTGTCGGCCAGACGTTGAAGCGTGACACCGGCAACAGGATAGGCGTGGCGGTGTAGCCGGCGCTTGCCATCGTCATATTCAAGCCCCGGCCCGAACAGTCATTCCCATTGGCTTCGAATTCGAAATCCAGCAGGTCCCCGGCGCACGAGGTGTTGGCCGGCGGCGTGCCCACCGCGACCGTGGATTGAAACACGCGAAGGTAGGAAATATCTCCGTCGAAGGTGCCTACCGTGAAGTTAGACCCGCCGTCGTTGGGAGTACCAGGCGAGGGGATACCGCACCGGTTGGAACCCAGGTTCTCCCCAGTTTGGTTGTCGAACGCTTCTGCCGTCATTTGCGCGCCGCTTAGCCGTTGGAGCCGAATGGTTACGTCCGTCCCGGCAGCCGGACTGACAGTGCAAACCGAAGAACCGTCTCGCCACGAGGTCAGCGTAAATCCGCCGTACAGCGTTCGCACCGAGAAAGAGTTGCTGCCGTAGATCAGTTGAATCGTGGATACGGTCCAAGGCCCGTGCACTCGAAATTCCATGCGAAAGCTCGACAGATTGGTGAAGGGCGCACTATTGGGAATGGTTCCGGAGCCCGATCCGGCGCTCAGCGACTGCGACGCCTGAGCCACGCTTCCCAACAGCAGCACCAGAAGGCTCAGCTTGTGATGGCGTGCCATTAGTAGATTGACCTCCATGCGTAAGCGTCGCCCGCGTCCTTTGCGCAAACGGTGACCGTGTCTTTCACGCCGGTCCCACCCAGCGTTTGCCACCAACGCCCGCGTTGCGAAGCATTGCACGCCGGCTGCGTAGCTGCGCTGGCGGCGTTGACCCCGGGCGTCATCAGCCGGAACACCGTGCCATCATGCCAGACCTTGTATAAGCGCCCTGCCACGATGTCGGCGCCGGTCGGGTCGGTTACCCCATCGGCTTGCTTCACCGTGACTGCTCCCAGAGTGTCCACATTCAGGGTAGTGGCGCCGCCTGCTCCATTCACGTTGGGCTTCCAGGCCAGCACCATGCCGGTCGAATAAGCTTGCAGCGTCGGCGAGAGCCCGCAGGTATATGCGCTGGACGAGCCGGCGGAGCTGCACAGCCACATCGCACCACTTTGGGCGTTGGCCTTGCTGGGGATTACGCTGGTGTCCACGCTCTGTTGAACATTAATCTGCGTGCCGGTATCGGAAATTGTGTTCACGACGCCTACGCCGCCGATCAGGTTCATGATGTTGCGTGAGCCCACCAGGGTCCCGTTGTTGTCGATGGCGAGGGATCCGCTTCCGCCTCCCGACTGTAGGGTCCAGGTGTTGGCGCTGGCGCACCCGTACAGATTCGAGCCGGCCGGCGCGTTGGTCTGAAAGAACAGGTCTCCCACCGAACAAGTGGACGGCAGGGCCGCCCCGGTCTTCACAGGCCGGGTAAACGCGGCCTTGGTGAAATCGACATTCTTGGTCTGCGAGTCTAGACTCAACAGGGTCTGGCCGTCAGCCGCGGCCGCCAGCAGCGCAGCGAATAAGATTCGGTACATAATCTCTCCCGCCCCAGTAGATATCCCGCCGCTCAGCCGGCAGGCCTCGGCTCAAAGCGCCGAGTCATTCGAAACACGCGGGATATTGGTCCGGAAATGGCTGTGACGTCCGTGCCGTTGAGGTAACATCGTAGTTGTGACCCTCACCGACAATGTCAGACCATCTCGATAGCCTGGATGCCGTTTTGAACGCCATCCGCGATGTCACTGGCGTGAATCTTGAACAACCGGATCAAGACTTTTATGACGCGGGAGTAACCAGCGTGCAGGCCCTTCCCTTGCTCCTCGAGTTGGAGGAACGCTTTCAGGTGTCCATCCCGGATGACCGGTTCGTCGCTGCGCGCAGCGCACGGCGCTTGTCCGAAATGATTCAGGACATCAGCAAGCGGGAGTGCGCATGACTCGGTGCACCGTTCGTTTGAACGCTCCGGCCGGAGAGATGGCGCGCGAGGAAATCGGCAAACAGGCGGCCTTCTTGTCGAAGTCCATTGGAAAAGTTTCCTTTTCCGAAGACGGCTCCTCGATTGATTTCGACGCCGCGGATGAAGAAGCCGCCGATCTGCAGACCGCCCTGCAGCGCACCGCCAATCGCATTGTCCGCTCGCTGCGTTCGCTGGAGCGGAAGGTGGTTTTCGCCAGCACGGCCAGTCCTGCCTTTCCCGCCAACGTCCCTATGGATGGCGTTCACTTCCTGGGAACCGGGCAAGTGGCTCTGTCCGGCGTACCGCTGCGGCTATTCCAATATTTCGATCGGGTCTTTGAAGCCTTCGGCCGGCCCTGGCGCGCCGAGCCCTTGCGTACCCCCACGCTGATCCCTTCGCCGGTCCTCTCGCGCTGCGACTATTTCCGCTCGTTTCCCCATAATGTGACGTTCGCGGCCCACCTGCGTGAGGAATCCAAGCTCATCGACGCATTTCGAACTCGTCATCAGGAAGCGTCCGACGTGGACGATCTGGCCCTAGCCGATATGGACAAGCCGGAAGCGTGCCTGTCGCCGGCCGTGTGCTATCACGTCTATCATCTGCATGAGAACCGGTCCGTACCCGCCGCCGGTCTGGTGTATGGCATCTGCGGCAAATGCTTCCGCTACGAAAGCTCCAACCTGACCGATCTGCGAAGGCTTTGGGACTTCACAATGCGCGAGGTAGTATTCCTGGGAGACCGGGACTACGTGCTGGAGCAGCGCGAAAAATCGATCACGATGATGGCCGAATTTTTTATGCAGCATCGCTTGGCGGGCGAAATCCGCACTGCAAGCGATCCCTTCTTCGTCGCTCCGGACGCCATTTCGAAGACCTACTTCCAATTGAGCTCGGATTCGAAGTATGAGATCTCGCTGATCTTGCCGGAGGGCGAAAGGCTCGCCGTGGGATCGCACAATTACCATTCGGACTTCTTCGGTCGCGCTTTTTCTACTCCCGTCGAAGGGGGCGGTCCGATGCACAGCGTGTGTGTCGCGTTTGGGCTGGAACGGTGGGTATACGCCTTTCTCCAACAGCACGGCGCCGATCCGGCGGCATGGCCGGACCCGGTGCGCCGGGCCCCTGAATTTCAGGGTGTCTAGCTATTGTGGCGATCGAATTCCACCTGGTGCCGGGCGCGGAGTTTGCGCCTCAGGCCAGCGCAATTCTGACGGCCGCCTGGCCCGCCCCCGCCCTGCATTACACTCCTGCATATCTTGGCTGGCAGATGTCGTTTCCAGGTCCAGCGCCGGCGCCAGCAGCGGCTGCGTTTGTCGATTCCAAACCCGCCGGATTCGGCGGGTCCACCCATCGCCGGCTGCGCCACGGATCGGAGGTCATCGATGTCTTATTGGTTTCGTTTGTCGCCGTGCATCCCGATTTCAGGAACCGCGGAATCGCCGAAGGCCTGTACCGGACATTGCTCGCGGCCATCGCCGCGACACATCTCCCCGTCATCACGTTCGCCCAGGCCGGTTCCGCGGGACAGAGAGCGCTTGAACGGGCCTATCCGGAAGCAGGCTTCCAGCTACAGTCGTTAGGCGCGTATCCAGGATTCGCGTGCGCGCCGCGCCTTTTGCGCGAAACGCAATGGGAGAGTGAAGAAAGCGCGGCGGTGAATGCGTCGATAGCGCTTGCCGTGGACGCCTGCGCCGCGGATCGAAGTCTGTTATGGAGCGTACCCCGCGAGGCGCAGTTGCGCCATTACCAGCGCGATCCTCGCCCGCGCACCCTGCTTTCCCTGAATTCCGGCAATGGTGAGCCGGCGGCGGCCTGGGTCGTACAGACCGCCTACGTGACTGCACAGGGGGTGGATTCGGTGGCGACGATCGATTGCACCTGGTTGAACCGCGCACGGCCAGACCTGCTACCCGGCTTGGCCAGCACCGTGGCCCGGATTTCACCCGCGGCTACTGTGGTAAACGCTCCCAGTTTGGCTGGCTTCGATCCAAAGCAGCTGCGCCAGGCCGGCTTCCGCCAGGTCGGGCCTGGTTTTCACGGCTACTGCGCAACCGCGCCAGGCGCGGCTCCCTTGCCACCGGCCCAGGCTGTCAGTTGCGAGATCGTGTAGGGAGTTCCCTCCGTCGCCTTTTACGGCCCCACACGGCATGCAGCGCCCAAAGCGGCGTTCACCACCCGCTGGACATCGATTACGTCGCAGGTAGCTCCTCCGTCCAGCTTATTCGTGCATGCAGTAGTTCCAATGGCCTGGCTAACCATCAGCTGTACGTCCAGGACGTTGACGGTTCCGTCGCCATTCAGGTCGCAGGGCGAGCCAGTCAAGCGCCATGCGAGTGCATTATCGATCCCCGGCGCGCCGAATGCTTCACCAAAGTTCTTCCCGAGATTACTGTACAGGTAGCTTCCATAAACGCAAGGCGCGGGCTGCGTGTAGCAACTCGCTGCCGACGCCACAGTATCGTTTACGAATCCATCGCAAGCAGGACCGGAGCACGGCAGGGTAGCCGCACCAATATTAGCCGCGGTGGTCAGCCCCGCGGTTGGTCCGCCCAGCGCGGCCGAAAGGCACTCGTCCGTCCAAGCCTTGTAGGTCGCATTCAGGGTGACCGAGTACAGCCATCCCATCGCCCCGCAGGTCGTGCGTGTCAGGTTGCGATCGCCTGCCGAGCCGAAACAGTTGGATGCAGAAGAATGGCAGTTCGAGGGCGCCGCAGGCGCGATCGAGTAGGCACTCCCAGCCACATTTGCCGTCTCGCCATACAATCCAAACGCGACGGACAGTACGGCAGAGGTGTTGCTGGCGCAGGAGGCAATCTTATAGACCGTGCGCGGCGTCTGGATGCCGATAAAATGAGTCCCGTCACAGTAACCAGCCGTGATCCAGTTTGTGCCACTTCCGGTCAGTGACTTGGACCCTACGTTAATCGACACCGTTCCTGCCGCCCCATATACGCTGTCCTGGTCATCCGACTGGCTATTGACTTCGTAGTACACACCGCGATTCACCGTGTCGCGGCCATAGTTGTTTTGCCATGTCACGGCCTTGGTGATCGCAGTAAGGGTGGCCGCGGCAAGCGTGGGATTATTGCAGCCCTGCGGTGTCGTGTCATTCAGAGACTCATACGCCGCTTCCAAGGCCTTGATATTGATCGCGATGCGCCAAGGCGACGTCTCGTAGACGAAGGGCGCGGTGAACGCCTGCGGAGCACTTACATAGCTGGGATTCAGGGCGTATTCATTCTCACCCCAGCTTCCATCCGCCGATTGAACGGAGTTCCAGGTGTTGGTGTGCGTCGAAAGCCACGAACAGTATTGCGCGTGCCGCGTGGAATCGGCATCTGTCTTGGCCCCGAGCGCCACGTCCCACAATGTATAACCCGCTTCGCGATTATCAATGGCCGGGCTAGCGGAAGGATCTGCGAATAGCCTGACGAGCGTTGTGACTTCCGAATAGAGGCCAGGGAACCTTTCGGGATGGCCGTCGAGTGCACGGAAGAACTGACTTATCATCGATGCGGCGCGCGGATATGGATAATTGTAGCCGTGGTCGAGTGTCCACTGCCAAGTGATGTCCGCATATTGCCGCGCCCAGGTCTGATACTGGGCGTTGCCAGTTCGGTAGTACAGCCGGTAGAACGCAATCGCGACGTCATAGTAGTTCCAAGTCACAGACGGGCTTCCTGCCGTCCACGATAGAAATGTCCAGCCATGCGAGTCCGGTCCAGGCATCGTATAGGCAGTTACGCCAGAAGATGTCGGCGCAAACATATTCACTTGACAGGTAATAGCAGTCGCCGTGACGCGGGAAATCGGGCAAAGAGCGCGCCCGGTCCCCGGTCCGTCCACGCTGTTCCAGGCAAACGCAACCCAGGGTTTACCCGCGAGCGGCCCGGTGAGATCGGCGGTCGTTGTGACGACATTGTTTCCGGACGTCCAGGAGACGGTTCCAGGAAGGGCAGTGCCGAAGGTGGGCGCAGCCGCAAGCGCTGCGGGAGCCATATTGTTAGCCACTGCGATCTCCGCAAGATCGCCGTATACCCACGGGGAATTACCGGACGGAATCAAAGGGCCAAGTAGATTATCTTGGGCTGCTGGCAGACCCGTCTGCACGATGCCCGTCGCGTTTACGGCAACCTGTCCCCACGAAGCTACCGACGCTGAAATCAATATAAATGCGAACTTCATTCCTTCTCCTCTACGGACCTCACAAGCGGATTTTCGCTAGCCCGATCCCCCGTTACGCCTGCGTCACGTAAGTAGGATCATCCATCGACACTTCTCAGTTAAAAGGTTAGCTTAAGCTCGCGCAAGGACAGGGACAGGCGTACGGCCTGCGAAAAGTCCGACTGCTAGGAGAACCACGAAGCCACAAGCGGCAGTAAGTTGTGTTTCTACAGGTGCGTATCGTCATATCGCTGCTCAGACTGCATAGCGCGGAATCAGTGCCGCCGATAAGTCTTGCAAACAAACTCGCTTCCGATGCCGGATATAAGCAACCGCTCCTTATGGTTGCCAAGGAGACGCGCGGTCCAATCCGTAAAGCCGCCGTCGACTAGGGGATAGCGGTTCCCGTCCGGCGCCGGTACCAAGATCCGCAGTGTGAAGGAGCGATAGTAGCCCAAGCCTTCCAGACGCTCCTGATTCAGGCGAAACTGGGCTTCGGGGAACTCGTTACACAAGGGCCCGATGACGCCGGGTTCGAGGAGCGGGTGCTGCCAGTCCACCGGCGCCGCAATCCCGCGTTCCTTAAGAAAGCGCTCCGACCCGCCGAGCCGGTGGGCGCGGACAGACTTCCGGACCTCGTCGCTGGTTACTCCGGCTCCGGCTAGTGCCGCTTCAATCGCGACCATGTCGGATAATTCGACAATCGGACTTTCGAGCGCAAACCCTGCCGCCGTCAGCATCCGAAACGTCCGCAGATACACACGGACATGCTCCAGCAAATGTGCCGTTTCGAATCGGAACGATCCCGTGTCGCGGCCAGCGGTGACGAGAGCAAACAACCTAAAGTGTGGCGAGTATCCGGGCACACTGAATGGCTGCAAGCGTATGACGCGGTGACTGGCGCACAGGCGAACCAGTCCTTCGGAACGTCGCCGGCGGCCAGCTTCGAGAGCTAGTGCAATGGTTGGATCGCCTAGCGCTTCCGCATTGCGAATGGCGCTCACGACGTTGTTCTGGCTCGTGCCCCCAAGCGTCGAGGTTGCTGAAAACGGGCAGACAGGCGAAAGATCCACAGCGAAAAACTCCGAAGCCGCCTGAAACGCCATTGAATCGAAGGCCATCAGGTCCCTGGCACTCACTGTGCTGGGAGCCATGAGAGGATCCTTTGCGGCCTGCGCCCGGATAGCGGCGACCTTAACTCCGGCTGCTCGCGTTCGGTAGACTTCCATCAAGAGCGATCGCAAGTCGCTCGCCGATAGCTTGCTCGCTAGGGCATCTACCAGTCCCGTCAATCCTAGTTCTCGTTCGATCCGGCGTACGATCTCCGGCGGCATCCGATCAGGATACCCGGATCCGCTCTGCGCTAGCAGTGGGGGCTGAGCGCCAATTTGCCGGTCCGGCCTAAATTTCTCGGGCTGCGCGCTGACGTTTACGAGGGCGCCATCGGACGATGGTGATTCCTCACGCCTTTAATGGTGGCACCAGCGTTTTCAGGAACTCGTGGGCTACACGGAACCCGCGTTTGTACTGTTCCGTGAAGTTTCCCTGCTCCATGGCGGGATAGTAAAACTGATCTTCATTCTCGATATTCATCGCGCCGCTGTAGCCGGCTTCGGAGAGCACCGAGAAGAAACCTTTCCAATCCACCGACCCATAGCCGGGTACGCGGAATCGCCACCAGCGCTGGTTATCCACCGGCTGAATGCCGGCACGCCGCACCACATGCCAGAGAATTTCGGTGTCTTTCAGGTGCACGTCGTAAATTTTGTCGACGAAATCGCGCGCCGCCTGTACCGGGTCCATGAATTGCCACACCAGGTGCGAAGGATCAAATTGCAGGCCCACGTGCGGCGAATTTTGGAACGCCTTAAAAAGCGCCTCCCATCCCACTGGCCCGGTAGCGATGTTCGGACCGCCGGCATAAGGCTCCCACAGAATCTTCACCTTGTGTTTCTCGGCCAGCGGGAAGTATTTCTCGGTGTAGACTCTGACGATCTCGTCGACTTGCTGCTGGAGCGGTTTTGAACGATCGGTCCCCGACTGTCCCCCGATCGCCGGAATCCCCATCTTCCCGCACAGTTCGATGCACTTCGCCGTAAAATCATTTTGCCGCTGCCGCTTCGCCGGGTCGGGGTCAATATGATTGCCGTCACAGGCCAGCGAAGACACATAGATTCCGGCCTTGGCGATCTTGGCCTTGACCGCGGCAATGCGGTTGTCGTCCAGCTGGTCGGGGTCGAGCCTAAGCTCCATACTGGTGAAGCCCTCGGCCTTGACGAATTCGAGATTCGCGTCGGAATACGCGCATAGAACCCCCAGCCTCGGCTTCCAGTTCGGATACGCGGGCCGCTGCGCCTGGGCGGCGACGGCGGCGGACACAGCGGTGAGAATGGTGCGTCTTGAGATAGCCACCGCTCGACAATAACCCGACCGAGGGGCCATTGCAACCCGCATTTGCGATACTATAAACCGAATTCAGGCCCCGAGCAGAGGTCACTGCCATGTTTCAGGTACAACGAACGCCCGAAGTCCACGACGTAGTAGTCATCGGGTCCGGAGCCGGCGGCGGCACGGCGGTCAAGGTCCTCACCGACCTCGGCCACAAGGTGACGCTGCTCGAAGCGGGCCCCATGCTCGATCCCAGCAAAGACTTCAAAGAGCACATGTGGCCCTGGGAAGTCGACCATCGCGGCGTCGGGCCCAATGCTGAAAACTATTTCGGAAAAGACATCTATCCGTTCGGTTATTTCCTCGCGCCCAACGGCTTCTGGGATCTCCCCGGCGAACCCTTCACCGTCGCCGAAGGCAGCTCATTCCGCTGGTTCCGCTCCCGCATATTAGGTGGCCGTACCAACCACTTCGGACGTATCTCGCTGCGTTTCTCGGACTACGATTTCAAGCCGCAACAATTCGACGGCCTGGGCACCGACTGGCCCGTCACGTACGAAGAGATGTCGCCCTGGTACGACAAGGCCGAGGAATTCATCGGCGTCACGGGCACTCACGAAGGCCTCCGCACTGCGCCTGACGGCAAATTCCTGCCGCCGATCGCGCCCCGCGTCCATGAGCAGCTCATCCAGCGCGCCGGGAAAAAGTTGAACATTCCTGTCATTCCATCGCGCATGGCCATGTTGACGAAGTCAATCAATGGCCGCGCTGCCTGCCATTATTGCGGCCAGTGCGGGCGCGGATGCCGGACCGCCTCGGCCTTCAGCTCCAGCCAGGCCATGATTTTCCCCGCCATGAAGACGGGGCGGCTCAACATCATCAGTGGCGTGATGGCTCGCGAGCTTCTGGTCGATAGCTCCGGCAAAGTCAGCGGCGTGTCGTACGTCGATAAAGCGACGCGCACCGAGAAGACCATCAAGTGCAAGGCGGTGGTGGTCGCAGCCAGCGCCTGCGAATCCGCTCGTCTGCTCTTAAATTCGAAATCGTCTCAATTCCCCAATGGGCTCGCGAATGGCTCCGGGCAAGTGGGCCGCAATCTCACGGACACTGTCGGCCACGCCGTCAGCGGCGTTATCCCCGCGCTGGAAGGCATGCCCCGTCATAATAGCGATGGAATCAGCGGCATGCACGTCTACGTTCCGTGGTGGGAGCTGGATAAGAAAAACAAGGATTTCCCCCGCGGGTATCACATCGAAATCGGCGGCGGCTTCGGCATGCCGCAGATTGGCACCTTCCGCAATGTCGCGGCGCGAGCGGAAGGCTATGGGACCAAGTTGAAGGACGACATTCGCCGCTACTATGGCAGCCAAGTCAACTTCTCCGGCCGCGGCGAAATGATTCCAAATGAGCACTCCTTCTGCGAAATCGACCCCGCGCAGGTCGATCAGTGGGGAATTCCCGTGCTCCGTTTTCACTGGCAATGGAGCGAGAACGAAATCCAGATGGTCAAGCACATGCACAAAACCTTCAAGGACTTGATCGAGACCATGGGCGGACACGTCACGTCGCCCGATCTGCCCCCAGACGCGGTGAAGGCGGTGTCGGTCGGCGGCGAGATCATCCATGAAGCCGGCACCTGCCGCATGGGTGATGATCCCAAGAGCAGCGTTCTTAATAAGTGGTCGCAGGCCCACGAAGTACCCAACCTGTTGGTGGTGGATGCCGCGCCTTTCAATGGCAACCCCGATAAGAACGTGACACTCACCATTGTCGCCAACGCCTGGCGCGCCGCCGCGCACCTCGCCGACGAAATTACGAAAGGAAACGTGTAGGTTATGGAAGACACTTCGCGCCGCGAATTATTCAGGATCATTGGCAGCTCCATCGTTCTGACGGCCGCGGGGTCAGGAGTCCTTTCGCCGGCCCTGGCACAGCACGTTCACGCCGAGATCGCAGCCGTAAAGTCGCTCAGCGGAGGACCGAATTACGTCCCGAAGAAATTCACGCCGCACAATTTCCTGACACTCAAGAAGCTGGGCGACATCATCATCCCCGGCGCTTCCGACGCGGGAGCCGCTGAGTTTATAGATTTCCTCTCCAGCCACAACGACGAGCTGGCCGCGATTTTCAATGGGGGCTTCGGCTGGCTCGATAACTACATGCAGAAGACCTACGGCGCAGATTTCCTCAACGCCGCCGCGGCGCAGCAAACCGAATTGCTCGACAAGCTTGCGTACGCGAAGAACAGAACGCCTGAAACCGCCCCCGGAGTACACTTCTGGACCTGGACCCGGAACATGGTGGTCGACGCCTACTACACCAGCCCCGCAGGCGTGAAAGACCTCGGGTACATGGGCAACGGAGCCATGAAGGTCTTCAACGTTCCCCAAGAGGCCGTCGATTACGCGATCAAACGCAGTCCCTTCGCCAACGAAGGTTAGTGAAGGTATCCCAACGCAGGAATCGGAACGGCCCCTTCATACTGCCAGTGAGCCGTGAGAGTGGCCTTGGCGCGACTTTCACAGTCGGGAGCAATGAAGGTTGGCTGGACACGTTCAAGCATGCTGCACGCTTTGTATCATTTGCTTTATTTGAATCACGGATCCTCTAGGACGGCCCGCCAAGGCTTCATGTGAAAGGAAGTACGGATTTATTCGAGAAAGAGTTTCGTTAATGAAAATACCTTTGTGAATGTGCAATCCCTGCTCGACAACACCAATCGGCAATGTGTCCGTATGGTACTGACAGACGCCACTCAAGGAAACATGTTTCTCGAAAAGCTGTTCCAGACCCCGCTCGTAGTCCAAGAGCTTCACGAAATTCTTTTCATTCCCGAATTCCCATGTCATATCGCCGGTTGCCCACAGTCCGCTAAAACCATCCCGCAGTGCTTCATGGACGGCATTTTCCAGCATTGCCAGCATTCTTTCACTATCAAATTGACCGTCCACCAAGTGACTTTCATCGGAGGACAGCACCAATGCGCCCCTTTCCAGCTCGCGCGCTAAATCTAGACCCGCGGCAGCGAGGTAGGACCGTATTCCGGTCATCATTGTGGGACTGTTGAGGTAGAAACAGCGCTTATTTTTCTTGAGGTTTTCAACAACGGCCGCAGCTAGCCCTCGAAAATGCCTGGCCGGCGAGCCCTCGTAGATCAAACATTGGTGTCTTGGTACTGCATCCATATTGTGATTTTAGACCGGAAATGGTCGAGGGAGTGCGGCCAGGAATGAGCCATCGAAGCAAGAAGCCCTCGATTAGGGCTATCAAATTCGCCACGAAGGCTTAGAGGGTCAGCGGCCACCCGTTCGCGATTACAACTCGTCTTTGCGCTGCTCCAGAGCCACCTTCCCGAGCCGAGCGCGTGTAAGAACTCCTAATCTCTGGAATGGCATCCACAAAGAGGCCCTGACTGCTCCCTCGGATATTGAGACCCGCGCCGATGTCTTTAGTCATTTATTTGCATGTCTTTAGAGACCGAATAGAAAATGGCTTCCTCATACATTAAAAAAATCGATTGGACGCGGTGTGACGCATACCGTAGACTGCAAAAGAACCTACATCTGCTTCCCGCCCGGTCTGCGGGAGACATTCCGTTAACAACTTGTGTTTCATGAGGGCACCGCGCCGCACCTTGGCCGCAGGTGTACCCAAGCGCCAGCGACGTAACTACCAACGTAGAGAGGAATCAATTATGGAAAATAGACTATCTTTCCCGGGCAAGCTGAGCCGATTGCGGGATCGCCTTCGGAATCCGGAATGGCGCCAATACGGCAAGATCCTAATCATGGGGAAATTGACCGGCGTCGGCCTGATCCTGCTGGCCGCGCTGCTGCTGAACCCCGATTTGATCGGCTTTCGGACCTTTGCCGCGGACCCAGTCTTGAAGGGGAACGACATCGTCAACCCCATCAACACCGTGTGGGTTCTGGTTGCGGCGTTCCTGGTGTTCGGTATGCAGGTGGGCTTCACCATGCTCGAGGCCGGTTTCTGCCGATCGCGCGAAACCGTTAACGTGCTGATGGAATGCGTGGTCGACACCTGCCTCTGCGGTCTTTTGTTCTACGCTTGGGGATTCTCATTCATGTTCAGCCATGGCAACGGCTTCATCGGCCTGAACTGGTTCTTCCTGCAAGGTGCGCCGCACACGTATGAAGGTACCGGCGTAGCGTTCCTGGCGTTCTGGTTGTTCCAGTTTGCGTTTGCCGACACCTGCTCCACCATCACCTCCGGCGCGATGATCGGCCGGACGGCTTGGGTGGGCGACCTGCTCTATAGCTTTGCGGTGTCGGGCTTCATCTATCCGATCATTGGCCACTGGGCCTGGGGTCCGGATGGCTTCCTGGCGACAATGGGCGCCGCGGGCTTCTTCCTGCCTTCGCTCGGCATGGGTTTCCATGATTTCGCGGGTTCGACGGTGGTGCATACCATCGGCGGATTTATCGCCCTGGCGGGCGCCATTGTCCTTGGTCCGCGCCTGGGCCGCCGCTTCAAACGCGACGGTGGTGGACCCATGATGCCTCACGATCTGACGATCGCGGCGTCCGGCGGCTTGTTGTTGTGGTTCGGCTGGTACGGATTCAACCCTGGCAGCACGCTCTCGGCCATGGACTTCGAAGGCATTGGGCGGGTTGCCGCCAACACTACGCTGGCTGCTTGCTCGGCTGGTCTGGCCGCGATGTTTGTCGCTTACATGATGAGCAAGAAATGGGACATGAGTTTCACCGTCAACGGCTTCCTGGCAGGACTCGTGGCCATCACTTGTCCCTGCTACTGGGTCAGCCCTACGGGTGCGATCTTGCTGGGAGCGGTCGCCGGCGTCGTCGTGGTCTGCGGGGTAGAACTGCTCGAGTACCTGCGCATTGACGATCCGATTGGCGCGGTTCCGGTCCACGGCATGTGCGGAATCTGGGGAACAATTTCGCTGGGGCTGTTCGCTTCGGGTCAGTATGGCGCCACCGGACCCTTCGCGGCAGATAACTCGGCTCCTCTGAAAGGACTGTTCTACGGCGGCGGCACGCAGGTGTTGATGGCGCAAATCGTGGGCAGCGCGATCATTACAGTTTCCACGTTTGTGGTTGCCATGGTGGTGATGTATGTCGTCAATGCCATGGGTCTCCTGCGCATCTCGGCCGAGGGCGAGAATTACGGTCTGGATCTGCACGAGCACGGCATCTCGGCTTACCCCGAATATGTCATCTCTTCAATGGGACGCCCGGGCGGCATGGTGCCCGAAAAGGCCGTGCCGTTCACCGCAACGGAACCGCTTCCCGGCATCCGTGCGGCCGAGCACGGGCGCTAAACGTTCCTGGAACATTTTTGGCGGGCCGCGTGAGTTGCGCTTGCGCGGCCTTCTTCTCGTAATCGAGTTACGGTTCTTCTGAAAGGACAGAAATCGAATGAAGAAGATTGAAGCAGTCATCCAGCCCTTCAAACTGGACGAGGTCAAGGACGCCCTGATCAAGATCGGCGTGGAGGGCATCACGGTTTCCGAAGTGCGGGGGCACGGACGCCAGAAGGGCCACACCGAGGTCTATCGCGGCAGCGAGTATAAAGTCGATCTGCTGCCAAAAGTGAAGCTGGAGATGATAGTGCGCGATACGCTTCTGGATCCGGTGGTCGAAGCTCTCACCAGCGCTGCCCGCACTGGGAAGATCGGGGACGGAAAGATTTTCGTCGCCAACATCGACGAAGCCATTCGCATCCGCAATGGGGATCGAGGCGAGAGCGCGCTCTAGCTCGTTCCCCTGGTAATACTTATTTTTGAGGGAGTTGTTGATCCGATGCTCGACTTGCAGCAACTAGAAACATTCCGCGTGGTGGCGGTTGCGAATAACTTCAGTCGCGCCGCCACCCAACTGGGCTATCACCAATCCACCGTGACCTTTCACATTAAGTCGCTGGAGCGCGAATTGGGCGTTCGGCTTTTCGAACGGGAGCGCTTCTCGAAGTCCATCGCCATGACAGAAGTCGGCCGGCGTACTTTTGAATATGCCGAACGGCTTCTGGCGCTCGCGGCGGAAGCGAAAGCCAAGGCCTCATCTTTCTCACGCATCCGTTCCCGGGAAACCTGATCCCAGATCGAGGACGCCCGAGGAGCGATGATCCGCGTCTCTTTTCGGTATAGTCGAAAAGAGTTTCTTGCATGCGGACTATCCGGAGAATCGCGCTGTGGGGATGCTCCGCACTGCTGACCCTAACGGGCTTGATCTATCTCGGCGATGATCTCTATGCGCGTCTGCGGGGCGGCCAGTCGAACACTTACCGGTTGGCCGGGTGTACGCCGAGGTGAATCACTATAACCAGGTAGAGTACTCGATCGGCACGCCGGCTATTGAGACGTGTATCGAAGCGCTGTTGCCACATTTCGGCTACGCTCCCTGCTGGTATCTGCGGCGGCACACGCTCCAGCAGATCGGCCCGTAAACGACGACGCCGATCATCGTCTGCAAGTCATCAATTCGACTAATGGAAAAGCGCGGCTTGACCGCCGCGAGCCCGGGGCAATCAAATCGCCGCACGATTGCATCACGATGGACCCGGGGCGCGGTGCGGGGGCTTGTGCGGGACAGACAGTTTGATAGCATCGGTTTGAATGAATGTGACGCTGACTCGTCAGAGGAGGAAACCATCCATGAGGAATCGTATTGGGAGGCGAGAGTTGTTTGGTGCCGGCATTGGCTTCTGCGCGAGCCTGGCCGCCAGTTCGGCGTTCGGACAATCAGCCGAGACGGCGCCACGCGAGCAGGGGACCGACGCTCTAGGCCGTCGCGTAGGGACCGGCGCGCGCGGCAAGCAAATTCCGAAGCGGATGGCCAAGACCACGGAACTGTTTCTTACCCCGCCCGGATGGCCCAATGCGATCGACATCGACCACGATCAGAAGAGAGGTTTCTGGGTTCAGGAGCAGCGCCATGACAACAAACCCGAGGCTGCCTGGCTCATCGACTGGAACGGCAAGCTCCTCCACACGGTGATGACCAACTGCAAGGACACCAGCGGTATGTGCTTCGGCGGCGGTTATATCTGGAGCGGAGCCAACGGCGCATCGGAGATAGTGCACCCCACCCCGCCGATTAATGGGATCTTTCAGACCGACATGAATGGCAAACAGATCAGCCATCGACAGATTCCCTTCGGGCCCAAAGACGATGGCGGCGCCACCCACGGCATGACGTGGCAGCCGGACGCCGGCAAAATCTGGATAGACGCGAATCGACTTGAAGCGATCATCCGTATCGATCCCAAGACTTGGGAGGTGGATTACATTTTTCCGACGACGCGCGTGCCGGGTCTGGCCGAACGGCTGCACGGCATCGCCTATGACAACGGCTTCATCTGGCAAGTGACCGGACATCAGAAGGAAGGCACCACCGGCTATGAGGGTTACACTCCGGGTCTGATCAAGTACGACGTCAAGACAGGTCAAGTCGTCCAGGTGGTGGAGTTCGTGGCGGGCTCCTGTGATATCCACGACGTCACGGTGTATAACGATCAGCTCTACGGAGTTGATGCCGGCGAGCATCCGGGATGGTCGATCGACAAGCCGGCGTATCAACACCCCGGCTTCCCGCCGCTCAACAGCCCGTCGGGCGGTTATGTTTTCCGCATCGATCTGATCTAAAGATGAAACTCCGTTGAGGAGCAAGAGGCGCGATTTTCACGAGTCCCGTGGGGTGACGAACGATGGTTCCTTCGTGCCTTTTGAAAGCTCAATTGGCTAGATGGCATCCGGGGCGGAAATCATCTGGAAAGGACGGCTGACGCGGGCTTCACGTATTCTTTCGGGAAGTAACGCGGTGTGCCCCCACGGCTGATGATGATGTCGGCCATACGCTGAATGGGTTGATCCAGCGGGGCGACGTCGCCGATCTGAATGGGCGTTCTCCCGTGGCTGTCCACTTCGTCCAGAGGAACCCCAATATCAGCGAGATACTGCACCAGCTCGGTCAGCTCCGGCTGAGTCGCCAGCCTTCCGGTGCCGCTCACGCTCTCATGCATGGCAGTGAAACCAAGGCTATCAACCGCCTTGACATCTTTGTCGAACTCATAGGCGTACTTTGCTGCCTCCACGTGACCGCTTCCCGCGGCCGCCAGAAACAAAGTGGTTCCGTCCTGAGCCTTGAGCTTGGTATCGGCGCCGGCCTCGATCAACACGCGCATCACATCCACTTGATTGAATTTGGCCGCCAGAAGCAGCGGAGTCTGTTCGCCGGAGGGCGCTCGGAAGAACCCAGGGTCGGGCGCGCCGATCCTTGCGGTACGAGCGTTCAAGTCGGCGCCCTTGGATACCAATTTCCGAACCAGTTCCAAGGAGCCCGCCTGCGCCGCGATGTGCAGCGGAGTTCGCCCCATGCGATCGGCGACGTTCGGATCAGCGCCGCCGTCCAGCAGCGCCATCGCTGCCTGAGTGCTCTCGTAGGCTGCAGCGAGAAGCAGCATCTTGGTCTTATCCTTGTCCGGCAGAGCGTTGTTGGGATCGGCGCCGGCTTTGACGAGGAGCCGAACCGAAGCGCCGTCGTTCTTCATCGTGGCGAAAGCCAAGGCTGTGAAGCCGCTCTTGGTTGCCGCATTTACGTTAGCGCCTTTTTGGATCAGCAGATCGACCACATCGGGATGCCCCTCCGCGGCGGCCCACATTAGCGCATTCTGTCCCTTTTCGCTCTCCGCGGCGTTCACGTCCAGGCCGGCGTCGAGCAATAACTTCACTTCCTCCACGCTGCCTGCGTTGGCTGCAATCATGAGGGCCGTCTCGCCATTCCAGCGAGTCGCCTTCGGGTCAGCGCCGGCTTTGAGCAGGCGCGCGGTGAGCGACACGTTGCCATTGGCCAACGCCAGCGTAAGCGGCGTTTCCCCGTAGTCACCCTTGGTGTTGACGTCCGCACCGGTTTCGACCAGTTTTCGAGCGGTGTCCTCCAAATCGAGAAAGACCGCCCAGGCCAGCGCCGTGGCGCCATCGGGCAGAGCGGCGTTGATATTGACGTGCTTGGCGATGAGTGAATCGGCGGCTTTGGTGTCGCGGCGCTTGATCGCGTCTATGAGGCTAAAATCCGTCGCTCCCCAGCACGACACGGCGGCCAGCAAAACCGCCGCTCCCCAGCGGATCCAAGCACTCGATCGCATATACCTGCTAAATATCCGACAAATGCTCGATCTCGCCCGTGCTGTCGCCCAGCTTTTCCGTGGGCACGCCGGATTTATCGAGCATCGAAACCAATAGATTATTGAGCGGCGTATTTTCGGGATAGCGGATATGCCGCCCGCCTCTAAGGGCTCCACCTCCGCCGCCGACTAAAGCAACCGGCAGATCGACGTGCGTGTGCTTGTTGCCGTCCGAGAGGCTGCTTCCGTAAAGCAGCATCGAGTGGTCCAGCAGCGTGCCGTCGCCGTCGGCAGTGTTCTTCATCTTGTTTACCAGGTAAGCCAGTTGCTCCACGTGGTGGGTGTTGATCTTGGCGGTTTTCGCTATTTTTTCCGGGTCGTTCTGATGGTGCGTGCAGTTATGATGGCCGTCGGCCACGCCGATCTCGCGGTAGCTGCGGTTGCTGCCCTCCCGCGCCAGCATCATGGTAATGACGCGTGTGAGATCCGACTGGTAGGCGATTACCATCAGATCCATCATCAACTGGGCATGCGCTGCGAACTCTTCGGGAGCGGAAGCCGGACGGTCCATCACCGGCATGTGCATGGAGGCGCTCTGCTCTTCGGCCTTGTGAATGCGCCGCTCGATATCGCGAATGGCGTCCAAATACTCGGTGAGCTTTCTGCGATCGCCGGAGCCGAGCTTGGTCTCCAGACGATCCACTCCGCCCTTCACGAAATCCAATATGCTGCTCTGCTCCTGCATTTGCGCGAGCCGCGACTTCGCATCGGTGCTGTCGCCGTCCCCGAACAGGCGCTCAAAGAGCACCCGCGGGTTGACTTCTATCGGATTCGGCGAGGTCGGATTGCGCCAGGAAATCGTATTGGTGTAGGCGCAACTGTAGCCGGAGTCACAACCGCCCGCCAGACTCGGCGCTTCGACGCCCAACTCCAGGGAGGCAAACTGCGTTTCCTTCCCAAACGCGCGCGCCGCTACCTGGTCCGCGGAGATTCCAGCGCGCAGATCGGCACCCTCCGTTTTCTTGGGATGCACGCCGGTTAGCCAGCTGGCGCCGGCACGGGCATGATCCCCGGCACCATCGCCATAGGATCGGCCTTGAATCTGCGCCAGTCCACTTAACACCAGCATGTTCTCGCGGAACGGCTCGAGCGCCTTCATGGTGGAATTGAACTCGAAGCCGGCACCTTCGCCCTTCGGCATCCAGCCGGCGGAGATGATACCGTTCGGCACGTACAAAAAGCCCAGGCGCACTGCCGGCTTGGCAGCGCCGAGCCGAGGCGCCGCGAACGCGGGCACCATCGCGTCGAGAAACGGCAGAGCCAGAGTGGTACCTAGGCCGCGGAGAAACGTGCGGCGATGCAGGTGCTTTCGTGTAATCATCATAGGTCCGCTGACCTCCTCATCTGAAACGGCGTACTGGCGATCACGCCCATAATCAGGTCCTTGAGCCGGTACTGGCTGCCTTCTGCCTGGTGCATAATCGCCCGAAGAGCCGGCATATCATAGTATTCTACGCCGCGCCCCAGGCCGTAAGTTAAGAGCTTTTCCGTCACGGTGGAAACGAACTCATCCCGCCGCGTGGTGGCCAGCACCTTCTTCAATCCCGCCGGCCCTTCGAACTGGGTTCCGTCCGGCAGTTTGCCAGACGCGTCGATTTCGGACCTGCCGTCCTTCGTGCGCCACTCCCCGATTCCGTTGTAGTTCTCCAGAGCAAATCCAAGCGGGTCCATGGTCTTGTGACAGACCGCGCACCCCGGATTCGCGCGGTGCAACTCCAGCGCTTCGCGCAGCGTTAATTTTTGTGCCCCCTTGGTGGTGGCATCGAGCGGCGGCACATCCGGCGGGGGCGGAGGCGGCGGAGCCCCTAGCAAGTTGTCGAGAATCCATTTCCCGCGCTGCACCACCGAGGTGCGGTTCGGAGGAGAAGTCACAGTCAAAAGACTGGCTTGTCCCAGCAGTCCGCCGCGATCCGGATCCTTGAGCACCACGCGGCGGAATTGCGAGCCATAGATACCCGGGATGCCGTAGTGGTTTGCAAGACGTTCATTCAGGAACGTATAGTCCGCTGTGAGAAGATCGAGAACACTGCGATTTTCCCGCAAAATGCTTTCAAAGAACAGCTCGGTTTCTCGTTGCATGCTCCAGCGGAGACTTTCGTCAAAATCGGCAAACACCACAGGGTCGGGCCGGACCGTCGCCAGATTGCGTATCTGCAGCCACTGCCCTGCGAAGTTGTCCACAAAGGCCGAAGATCGCGGATCGTCAAGCATGCGCTCCACCTGCTGCTTGAGGATTTGCGGGTCGGAAAGTTTGGATTGCTCGGCCAAATCCAGCAAGGTGTCGTCGGGTACGCTGCTCCACAGGAAAAACGAAAGCCGTGAAGCAAGTTCTACGTCGCTAATGCGGTGATTAGGATTGTGTCTTGCGCTCGCCGGCGGGTCCGCTTCCACCCGGAACAGAAAGTCGGGCGCAACCAGGATGGCCTGAATCGCCTTCTCGATTCCATAGTCGAAATCGCCCTTCTCGCGGGCCTTCTGATAAAACGCCAGCAAGGGCCTGACATCCGCGTCCGTGACGGGCCGGCGATACGCCCGGCGGCTTAAGCCGGCCAGAATCTTTTGCGCGCACTTCGTCTCTTCCGAACGGTTCGCGGGATGACACACAAAGATCTTCTGGCGGCTGGGCGTGTCCCCTCTGCCGGCTGGATTGTAGGGGCCCACAATACCCATATTCAATACCGGCGGCGATGCGCCGTCGGCGTCAGGGGGGAAGCGTTTCACTCTCACGCCGTCCACGCGCAGATCCATACCGGCCGAGGAGGCTTCCGGACGCACGCTGGATACAAAGGCGGACCGGCGCGCCACGGCCGGCGCCGCGAGTTCCAGTTTGAGAGATTCTTTGGGGAACGTCAGCCCAATCGTATGCGGACCGGCTTTCAGCGGCAAGCGGAATTCATGCGGCGCGAGCTTGACAGGCGCGTTCGCGACTCCGAGGCGAATCCGAATCACGTACTCGGCATCGAGTGGGAAGTAGTAGCGCACGGAGAGTCCTCCGGCGGAGTCAAAAGGAAGGTCGTCGCTCATCCACTCCGCTCTCGCGGGAACCGCAGGGGCCACACCCCGGTTGGGTTCGCGGCGCGGTTCGAAAATCTCTTCGCCAGGCTTGAGGGTGGGATCGCCTACCGCCAGCCGCGCTATTTTGCGCCCCACCGACATGTACCGGTCCAAAAGCGCGGAGGACATTGAAAGCACGTCCCCGATGTTGTCGAAACCATAACCGGAATCATCCACCGGCAGCTGCGAGCCGGGGTTTATGTCTAAACCGAAAACGTCGCGGATCGCGTTGCTATATTCGGCGCGGTTCAGACGATGGACTGCCGCCGGGCGTCCGGGGTTCGGATGAGCGGCCGCCTGGGCGTCGAGCGAGGTTTCGAGCCAGTTGCCGAAAGCTGCCCGGCGAGCGGCATCGGGGCGCGGCATGCCGGCGGGAGGCATCTGGCCGGTCTTGACTTTGCGCAGCACTCTTTCCAAAAGCTCGGCATTGTCGCCGATGTTGCTGAGGTCTAACCCCTGAAAGGTGACTCCCGCCGTGCGTTTGGCATTGTCATGACAGACCACACAATATTGTTTGAGCAGGAGCGAACCATCGGGCTGTGTTTGCCCTAGGCCCGGGGGCGCCAGGACAACGCCGGAGACGATCAATGCGGCCAATAGACCAGGACCGCTGTGTCTCAAAAACATTTCTCCAGTGCTCCGTTCTCTCACATCGAATCGATGTGCCGCGTGCTCCGAAGTTATTGATGGCGCACGCTAATTACTCACTTTAAGCCAATCTAATTATACCGTAATGGCACGCATCAAGAACCCTGCCGGAAAACGAAGATCTACCTGCGGAATCACATCCGAATAGTCGACTGGACTCCGCAAGGCGCTCCTTTGAACGCCGATACTAACGGATCCTATGCGTGGCTCAACCAGCAGCCTCTGAATGAAGCCGAAAAGAGCCGCGTTCCTAATTTGGTTCGAAGACTATGATGAAGCGTTGGGCATGGGCCTGCGCTGGCTCGTGGTGAGGAATCTAACCAGCATTTGAGTTTCGCGCAGATACTCAATAAACTCAGAAAGCTGAAGGTGTGCTTCCAAAAAGGGAGTTCCTCATGATCCGATTTATAAGAATCACGTTCCTGATGACGCTGCTCAGCGGCTTACATGCCGCCATGGCCCAAGCTCCGGCCCCACCCGCGGCCCCACGCCCGCGTCCGACGCCGCCCACCCGCGATCCCCACAGTCCCGGCTATGTAACAGCCACAGAGTTGCCTGACGGCAACAACGCTCCTGCGAATGTCGACGGGAACTTTATCCTGGGACCTACCCACAACCCTGCACCGGAAATGACACCGCAGGAAAGCGTGCCGCACGGAACCATCTCAACCTTCACCATGGAATCGGCCGACAGTAAGATCTATCCCGGCATCGCGCGCGAGCCCAATACCTTCGGCACGCCGGACCCCACCGATCCCGCCAAGCTGATCGTCACCACCAGCCACCCTGCTGCTTACTCGCGCCGGGTGACGGTGTATGTTCCCAAACAATACGTCCCCGGAACGGTTGCGCCGTTCATTGTTGGGGCGGACGGGCCTGACCCTCTTTTGTTTACGGCGTTGGACACTCTGATCGCCCAGCACCGGGTGCCCGTGATGATCGCCGTCTCCATCAGCAACGGCAGTGGCGACGCCCAGGGCAGCGAACGGGGTTTGGAGTACGACACCATGTCGGGCCTGTATGCGGAGTTCGTGGAGAAAGAAGTGCTACCGCTGGTCGAGAAGCAATATAACGTGAAACTGAGCAAAGATCCCGAGGCGCGGGCGACCATGGGCGGCAGCTCCGGCGGTTCTTGCGCCTTGATCATGGCGTGGTATCACCCGGAGCTGTACCACCGCGTTCTCACCTATTCGGGCACCTATGTGAACCAGCAATGGCCATACAATCCGCAGACCCCGCACGGCGCCTGGGAATTCCATGAACATCTCATCCCGAATAGCCCAGCCAAACCCATACGCCTGTGGATGGAAGTCGGCGACCGGGACAATTTCAACAACCGCGACGGCATGCATGACTGGGTTCTTGCCAATGAGAATATGGCCAAAGTGCTGGCCGCCAAAGGCTATCATTATCAGTTTGTATTTGCGCGGAACGCTGGGCACACTGATCGTGCCGTCAAGCAACAGACTCTCCCCGAGGCTTTGGAATACATATGGCAGGGCTACCCAGTGGCGGGGCTGAAGTAATGATCATCGCGGGCGTCCGCGATACGGCTTAGGTCTGGAATCGCGGATCGGTTCATCGGCATGTGGCGTCGCTAGGTGCATCGGGGGGCCGTCATTGGCCAATCTCCGGCTCACCATCAAAGTTGTAATTGTTCGCGGGATTCGTCGGTCATTTCTGGTAGTGCCGGGCGTTGCCATCCCAATTGATATCCATGGCCAGTGCCGCGGACCCCGATAGGGCCGCCATGACCGCCAGTCCCCAGCCACCGACGAAAGCGGCGTGTGCGCGCCGCGTCACAGCCGCCAGACTCGCCGCTACCTTCTCGCGATTTTTCATGAATTCGGGATCGGCGGACGGATCCGCGGCGGTTGAGGCGTCGATCGCCGAGATCAACTGCGCCAATTGCCTGCTGATCTCCACCATCGAATCAGCCCACCATCGCACATCGATCCAGTCGACCCCGACTGCGCCAATTTGAGTCGGGCCAAGCTCCGTTAATCCGGGAATCGTTCTAAAACTGGCCACGGCGCCGGTGTCGTCCATGGCAGCCCAGATTCGATCGTTGGCGAGCACGCTTCGCCGGATTTCCCCGGCCGGGTCCGCCGGATCGATCAACGCCAGCATAATCGTGCGGCCGATGCGTTCAAACTCTGCCTGACTGCGCATCGTCCGCTTGACAGGGTCGGCGAAAAACAAACCAAGCGCGGCGTCGCTGTCGTATGTGGCGGTCACGCCAATTCTGGCATGATCGAACCAGGGATTTTCGGCCAGAGTCTGGCTCCATTCCGCCGCTTGCAGCAGTCCAAGCTGAACGCCCAGGCGGATCGCGCCGGTCATTTCCTGCCGCGCCATTTTTCGTTCGTAGAGGAAGTACGATTGTGAAGCCGAGATGGTTGCCTTTAATTTCCCCTTCGCGGCGGCGGAATAGGTGACGGTAGCCAGAAACGCGTCAGCCAAGGCGCACCGGAGTTTGTCGGGGTCGGCCGCGTAGGGAATCTGCACCGTGGCGATGCGGCTGGCACTGGCTTTGTCGGTGACGATCACGGCTCCGTTCTCGTCGTGCAGGATGGTGCAGGAACTCACGAAATCCGCGACCGATTCGGCGTTGTAAACGCCCAGGAGATTGATGATGGTCTTGTGCTGAAATTCGTGGGTTGCTCTCACGACGTTCCGCAGTGCCCGGGCGTTCGAAAGCTGGTCAAGCTGGGTCCAGTCGCCGCGCAAAGCTGCGCCGATTGCAGCGTCGGTCTGCGCCGCATCGCCGCCGGAGAGATCGATCGAATACAGCACAGCTGCCTCGTGGGCTTGGGACGCGGAGCAGGCTAGATTCAGCGCGATGGACACACTGCGATTGAGACTTTCCTGCAGGACAGTGTTGAACACCGCGGCATCGCTCGCAGGAATCCCGAAGATTCCTGCCTCGGCTCCGCCAAACGCCACCCCTAAGACGCTTGCGAGCAGATCCTTGCTCTTGTGATCCGCCTGTATCCCGGCGTTCGCCGTGATCGCGGCGGTAAACGTGGTTCCCTGCTTCTTATAAACCCCCAGGCGCAGTTCGGTGTCGCTGAGTTTGTGCGAGCGCACCACAAAATCTCCGGACACGGCAATCTGCCCGGAGATCTCCACGGTGGCGGCCGGATTCACTTCGATCTTGTAATTAAAGGGAAGATTGGCCGAGGCGAGCGCATTGACGGTGACAGGCAGCGAGTAGGAGCCGGTGAATGTCACTGTGCCGCCGATGCCGGTCGTGTTGACGGTTCCGGGTTTCTGTTTCCGGATGGCCGAAGCGCTCGAGGCAACCGAATAGTTCTGGAGCGCCATGCCGATGCAATCCTTGAGCAGAGGGAAAGAGCCGGACGCCGCCTTCACCAGGGTATAGGTTGCCAGGTCTACTGCTCCTGAAGCCGCCAAACCGACACCAAAACCGTCGATGGCCGCGGACAGCGCGCCGCTCAGGGTCCCGTCGATCTCCACGCCGACCCAGCATTCGCCGGCGGCGATTGGAATGGCAGGCGACACACCGTCGTCGGGAAAAAGCGTGCTGTCAGCGGATCTGACCACGGATAGCGCGCCGCTCGCGCTCGCATTGAGCGCAAAAGTGGCGGCGCCGTCCACCAGCCGAGAAGGCTCGGCGAAAGCCGCCCCGAAGGTCCCTTTGCTGAAGGTAATCTGATCGATAGGCGAGGTGAAATCACCCACCAGAGAGGCGGCGGCGAGCACCACTTTGGTCCCTCGAGCTCTGGCGAACGGTGAATCGTCGCGTACCGTCAGATCCGCCGTCAGACCGGTTTTGTCGGTGACCGTGATCTTTGCCATGAACTCTCCTTAGGGTGTAAGACGATCGTTGGCGCAGCGCACTCCAGCGGTTTCGACGGCTTCATCATTGGGCAGCTCGGTGCGGTGGGATACGCGAATCGAAGACAGCTCGGCGTCCCAAAATCCTCCCCGCGAAACCGCCGAGGCATTGCCGGCAAGGGGTTGATCGACGTGCGGTCCTACCGCATCGGCTTCCACGTCATACTGGTTATAGTAGCGGTCGAGCACCCATTCTGAAACGTTGCCAAGCATGTCATACAGCCCGAACCGATTGGGTTCTTTCATGCCCACCGGATGCGGGAGACCACCGCTGTTCCTGGCGTACCAGGCGATGTTGGAAGGAACGTCGTAATAGGCTTCCGAAGTGCCGGCTCGCGCCGCGTATTCCCATTCAGCTTCTGTGGGCAGACGCCCTCCGGTCGCACTGCAATAGGTCTTGGCCTCCGGCCAGCTTAATCCTTGAATCGGCATCGCGGCATCGCTCTTGGCTTTAGATGCCTTGGCCGGCGCGGCCGTCCGGTAGGCTGCATTGGTGACCTCGGTTTGCGCCAGCCAGAATCCAGCGGGGATCCGGACCCGGTGGGCAGGTTTCTCATCATCCTTGCATTCGTTGTCCGCGGCGGAGCATCCCATGGTGAAAGAGCCGGGAGGGATCCAAACGTATTTCTGGCCATCCTTGGGATTCACAGCTGTTTTAATTTCGGAGGGATGCGCCGAAGCTTCCAGAGAAGTGACTTTGGCGGCAGGAAGAACGGATGCAGCAACTGGGGGGTCGGGCGCCGCCGGGCGCGGCATGAGACGCTGGTATCCAAGGATTACAACCGCCGTCAGCAACACCGCCACAGCGGCCGCAACCATGATTCTTTTCTTGCGACGCTGGGCAGCAATATCGGCCTCCTGGTCTCCGGCGAGTGATCCTGAAACTGCTTCAATCAAACGTTTCAGCGTTTCGTCGGTAAATCCCTGGGAAGCATCCAGCCACTGCTGCGTAGAGAGGAAATAATCGAAATCCGGCGGCAGGTCTGAAGAGATAAGCCGCACCGGCAGCATCCGTTTTCTGGCATCGAAGGCGTGCCCGATTTCACTCAGGACGTGCGGGGAAGTCACGGCAGCGGTGGTGAGGAGCACCACCATCGACTTTACGGTCGTAATCGCCTGCACGATGGCACTCGGAAAGTCGGCGCCTTCTTCTATGTCTCGGGGAGCAATCCAGCAGGGAAATCCGGCGTTTTCCAGGGCCGCGCAAACCCGGTCGGCGAGTTCCTTGTCTTGCGAGGAATAACTGATAAAAACCTGGTGTTCCATGGAGGGCCGCGCCTACCGTCTGGTGTCTCAGCTGCCTGCTTGTCTGGTCTTGCCGGTCGTAATACCATACAGCTTACTAGACCCGCTCTGGCTGCATGGATCCCCTACTTCAACAATGGCTGGAGTTTGCGCCGAAGCCCCAACCGCTGGCTGCCTCGCAACGCTGGCATGTGTTCCTGAGCTATCGGTCGGTCAACCGGCACTGGGTTTTGCAGCTCTACGACATCCTGCGGCACCTGGGCTATAACGTCTTTCTAGACCAGTACGTACTCAGCGCTGCCGCGCCCCTGGCGCTTACGTTGAGCGAGGAACTTGATAGCAGTGCATCCGCCATCATGATGTGGTCTAGCGACTTCAATGACAGCTCCTGGTGCCTGAAAGAGTTCACCACCCTAGAGAGCAAGGAAAACGCGGGCGACGGTTTCCGGTACGTGATCGCCAAGCTGGATGCATCTCCGCTTCCGGCACTGGCGGCTAGCAAAATCTACGTGGATTTCGCGGAACTGAGCGAAGGCCCAGGCGGTAGCGGCCTGCTGCGGCTGCTGTACGGCCTTTCGGGCGATCCGCTTCCCGCCGGCGCCATCGCTTTGGCCGAGCAGATAGACGAAGCGGCGCAAAATGACTTGCTCACCATCCGGGCTGCTCGTGCGGCAGGCGATACCGCCACCCTTGTGCGCCTGTGTTCCTCGGACACGGTGGCTTGGAAGAGTTCGCCGGCGTTGCCGTGCGAAGCTGCCGAGGCACTGATCGCTCTGGGGGACTATCCTAACGCACTTCGAATCCTTGCGGATGTCGCCAGTTCTTTTCCCAGGGCGCTGCGGCCGCAGCAGTTAACCGGGCTGGCGATGGCCCGGAGCGGGGATTGGCAGGCGGCCCAAATTGTACTCGGCAGGCTGTACGCGGCGGGCGAGATCGATCCCGAGACGCTGGGTATTTACGGCCGAACCTGGATGGACCGCTACGACAAGACCAAGGACCGCTTGCACCTGTTGCGCGCGCGCGATCTGTACCGGCAGGCATTCGAGGCAGCTCCGAAAGATTACTACACCGGAATCAATGCCGCCTCCAAAAGCCTTTTGCTGGGCGAGCGGGATACCGCCAAGCAGTTGGCCGCCAGGGTGGAAAAACTTGTGGGGACTGCGGCGATTCCCAACGATTATTGGCGCACGGCTACGATCGCCGAAGTTCAGCTGCTGCAGGGGAACTACCAGCAGGCGGCCGCACTCTACCAGTCGGCTGTGGGCGAGGCTCCCCTGGAGCGGGGAAGTCATGCATCCACTTGGGCAGCGGCTTCCCGGCTGCTGGATTGCCTGGAGGCATCCGCGGATCAAGAGACCCTGATCCGGAACGTTTTTGCGCCAGCGTAAGGGCACAAAGTGTATGATCTTCGCGCTAGCCGGGAGACGAGTGGATGCTTTGAATGCCATCCTGCCGCGCTTTCCCCTGGCGAATGTTCCTCTCGTACGGAGCCGCATCCGGAAGCTGCTGGAGGAGCACGCGCCTTACGCCGTGGTGAGTTCGGCGGCCTGTGGAGCGGATTTAATCGCCCTTAGTGAGGCGCGCTCGCTCGGGGTGCGCCGTCAGATTGTTCTGCCTTTCGCGCGCGACCGGTTCCGAAGCACCTCCGTTACCGATCGGCCGGGCGAGTGGGGCCGGCTCTTCGATGAAGCGCTGGATGACGCCGACGCCACGGGGCGAGTGTTGGAACTACAGGAAGTTCCTGACGATAACGCCTACTTAGTTGTAAATCGCACGATTCTGGACATTGTGGCGGCCTGGATGCAGGAGCGTCATCAGTCTGGCCGTGCAGTTCTGGTTTGGGATGGCGTTTCGAGCGGCGATCACGACGTTACCGAGGAGTTCGGCATGGAAGCCCGGCGGCGGGGCTTGGGCTTGATCGAAGTGCCGACTCTGTGATATCGCGCGAGGTGGAGTTAAGCGATCGCACAGCCGGCCGGGTACGGGGCACGCATCTTTCTAGGAGGTCCTGTAATGGTAGTCCTGGAAGTATTAGACTGTTGGGAAGCCTGTCCATGTTCTGGTGGAAGGCAGCGGCGGTTGATCGGAGACGTATGGCAGACAAGAAGCGGCGGCCAAAGCCTCCCAAGGCTGCTACTGACAAGCCGGAGGCGCAGTCTTCTTCCACTCCATCCGAGGGGATGAGTCATCAGGAAGCGGTTATTCAAGCCGACGACCGCAGCCGCCAAGAGCAGAAAGATCGCGGCGACGAATTGCGCCGCAATATGATGCGGTCCATCGTGACCGAACCCCTCTTATCCAGAGTGCAGCGGGCCGGTCCGGATCAAAAGTTCGAGGTCATCATCTCCCTGAACGAGTTGTTCAAGGGCGGTATCGATGCGGCATTGGTCTACGTCAAGCAGCGTGCAGATGAATGGAAGGTGAAGTACGCGACCGTATCGCATTATTGCTTCGCGTGTCTTACCAAGACACAGATTCTAGCGCTCTCCAGCGAAACGCGCGAGTTAGAGGCCAAATTCGGGCCGACCGGACCCGTGGTCTATCGCATCTGGGAAGACACGGATGTGAGTACCTCACTGACGAGCTCCGTTGCGACCATCAAAGCTGACGCCGCGCAACGGGCCTTTCAGGCTTTGGGTGAGAATATCGTGTGGGCCGTCCTGGATTCGGGGATACAAGGTACGCATCCGCACTTCCAGCCTGCAGACTCACCTGCCGGACCATTCAAGAATCTGGAGATCGATCAGCCTCTTCAGCATGTCGATTTCACACCGTTAGCGAATGGCGCGTTGATCGATGAGTTCGGACACGGAACCCACGTCGCCGGGATCATTGCGGGGTATTGGGCTACAAAAAATCCCGGCGGAGAGGCGGTCACGGGCGCTGAAGTGCGGGATGAAGCGAGTGGAGGCACCGCGCAACAGCGCAGAACGCTGCGGTCTATCAGCGGCGTGGCGCCGAAGTGCAAGCTGGTTAGTTTGAAAGTTGTGGCTGACCAAACCGTCAACGATGAGACCAAGGGTATCCAGCAGGTGGCGGGGCAAGGCAAAGTCAGTTGGATCCTGCAGGCGATCGAACAGATTCAGCAATGGAACCAGCATGGCAAGCGGCTGCTGATTCATGGAGTCAATATGAGTCTGGGATACGAATTCGATGCCCGCTGGTTTGGATGCGGCCAGAGTCCAATTTGCGTCGAGGTCAACCGGCTGGTGAAAAGCGGCGTGGCGGTGGTGGTATCCGCCGGCAACGCGGGGTATTCATCCTACATCACGGCGGCAGGAGTCGCCGAATCCAGGTACAGCGACCTTAGCATTTCCGATCCGGGCAATGCGGAGCTCGCCGTTACTGTCGGTTCAACCCATCGAGACATGCCTCATCTTTATGGCGTCTCCTATTTTTCATCGAGGGGACCGACCGGCGATGGACGCATGAAACCCGATTTGGTCGCGCCCGGTGAGCGTATCATCTCCTGCGCCGCCGGACTCGAAGCCAAAAAATATCAGGTCACGCAGGACGGCGATGGACATGACGTTCCGGTCCTGTATTGCGAGCAAACGGGCACCAGTATGGCGGCCCCGCATGTCTCCGGTGCGATTGCGGCGTTTTTGTCAGTGCGCCGGGAATTCATCGGTGACCCGGAGCGAGTGAAGGAGATTTTCTTGAACAATTCGATAGACCTCCGCCGCGAGCGCAAATTTCAAGGCGCCGGACTGGTGGATTTGATGAAAGTTCTGCAAGCTGTTTAGAAGCCTAAGGTATTCGGAGGAAATACATGGAGTCTCTGCATGGATTTGACTTTCTAAGACTGCATTTCGACGCCGACGGGGTGCTGCAGGATGCACCGGCGCTTCAGGAATTGAAAAGTAGCGGAGCCACCGACATCATCTTCATCTCGCATGGGTTCCGGAACGATGAAAACGACGCCACCGGCTTGTACGACAGGTTTCTAACCACCTTCCGCGAGCAGTTGAATAGCGCTGCGTTTCCCGGTGTCACCAGCCGCAAGCTGGTCGTCGCCGGCATTTACTGGCCGTCGAAGCCGTTCCAGGAGACGTTTGCGGGCGGTTCGGTCCAGGCTCTCGACTCCGAAACTGCCCAAAAGGAAGCGGTCAAAGCGAAGCTGGAAAACTTGAAGGCTACCGTCGCGCGTGCTGATCAAAAGCCGAAGCTGGATAAAGCCATCGCACTTTTGGATCAGGTCAGTGGCAGCAAAACAGCTCAGGATCAATTCGTGAGCCTGGCTCTTTCGCTTTGGGACAACAGCGATCCGGATCCCACCGAGGGAGGGGATCGCATTCGTGCCACCGAAGGATCCGTGTTGCTGGACAAACTTAAAGTGCCCATCATTGTTCCGACCGGACAATCCCATGGGGAGGGGGGCGCCATGTCGGTCGGCGGCGCAACGACCGGCGCCGGAGATACTGGCACGACGGAAGGTTTGGGCTCGATGTTTGGATCGCTATTTGGAAGAATCGGACAGTTTCTCAATCTGACCACCTGGTATGTGATGAAGAATCGCGCTGGCGTGGTGGGAGCCGCAGGGGTTGCCCAGGCTGTGCGTGATCTGAAGATCGCCTCGCCGGCGGTGAAAATTCACCTGGTGGGGCATAGTCTGGGCGGACGACTGATGGCGGGATGTGCGAAATCGCTGGCGCAGACGAATTCGCACGTGGAGTCGCTGTCTCTGCTGGAAGCGGCCTTTTCTCACTACGGATTCAGCTCCAACAACGGAAAAGGTCAAGCGGGCTTTTTTCGTGACGTGATCGATAAGAAGGTTGTGACGGGTCCTCTCATTGCAACCTACTCCGCGCAGGACAAAGTTGTGGGGACTGTTTACGCGGTGGCGTCGCGCCTTGCCAGCGACAGTGTGCAGGAGGTCGGCGACGCCAACGATCCGTACGGCGGCATCGGCCGCAACGGTGCGCAGAAGACTGCGGAATCGGTAAGCGGCGCGCTTCACGCCGTAGGCACACCGTATCAATTCCAGATCCCAAAAATCAATTGTCTGGACGGCTCCGGCGGCCTCATCAAAGACCATGGCGACGTCGCCAATTCATTCGTGACGTATGCGTTCGCCTCCGCGGTCTCGAAGACCTAAAGAAGCAAGCCCTGGGAGGTGAAATATGACGATCGGAAAATCCACCCAAATTATTGGCTTCGCCGCTGCACTCTTCTTGGCGAGCTGCTCAACTACCAGCAAGGGCAAACCCGGAGAAGTGCTGGACGAAGCCCGCACAGTGAACCGGGATGCGGCCTCATTGCCGGCGGCGGATGAGGACTACTTCCACGACATGGACGGCGGGATTTCACTTACCCGCGACGAGGTGATGGGCCGGAACACCTGGCTGGTCTGGACGGGCGGGAACGATGTTCTTTGGGACAACTTGTCGAATATCAGCTTTGGCGCCCTTGATTTCCTGAAGACCCTGTCCTCGCACCCGAGTTTGAAGTTCTCTCGCGATAACCGCTGGAACTATCTCGGCCTGGTGAATGAGCCCTGCTTCGAGAAAGCCACCGGGCCCGATCCGCAGCGCTTCGGCCTATGGCTGGATAAGCGCAGCGCAAACTGCCCGCCGGACCCGTTCGAAAACGAAACCAAGTACCCGGGCGTTAAAATCGGCGCGCGCGGTAAGAATCTGCCGGCCGGGTCGTTTTACGGATACGCGACAGGCATCGCAGGCTTGCGTTTGTTTCCAAATCCGGCATTCGATGAAGCTGCCGCAAGGAAATGGGATCCGGTACGCTACTACACCGACCCGTCTTACTATAAGTCCAAGGATCTGATCCGGCCTTACCGCGTAGGAATGTCGTGCGCGTTCTGCCACGTCGGACCTAACCCGGTTCGTCCTCCCGCCAACGCGGAACGTCCTGCGTGGGCAAATCTCAGCTCCAACGTAGGGGCGCAGTATTTCTGGATTGACCGTATTTTCTCGTGGGAGGCGGATCCTTCCAATTTCGTCTTCCAGTTATTCCACACGTCGCGTCCGGGCAGCCTGGACACTTCTCTGGTTTCGAGCGACAGCATCAACAATCCGCGGACCATGAATGCCATCTACTCACTCGGTGCGCGGTTGGAGCAAGGCAAGCGGTTCGGCAAAGAGACGCTCGCGGGCGGCCAGCTGAACAACAAGCAGTTAAACGATTATGTCCCGGCTTCATCGCCTTTGGCGGCATTCTTTACGCCGCCTGCGACCGTATTTACCCCGCGAGTGCTCAAAGATGGATCGGACTCAGTAGGAGCGCTGGGCGCCTTGAATCGCGTGTATCTCAACATCGGGTTGTTCAGCGAGGAATGGCTTCTCCACTTCAACCCTTTGCTGGGAGGGAAGCCGATAACGCCGATTGAAATCGCCGTGGCTCGCAAGAACTCGACGTTCTGGCTGGCCACTGAGCAGCGAACTCCCGACATGGCGTTGTTTTTCCTGAAATCGGCCACGCCCCACAAATTAAAGGATGCTCCGGGCGGGGACAAATATCTTACGAAAAACGCTGCGGTTCTGAATCGCGGAAAGATCGTCTTCGCTGAGAATTGTGCGCGGTGCCACTCCAGCAAGTTGCCGCCCGCGGCTCCGGGTCTCGATCCGGGCGGCTGTTCGGGCAAGGACTACATGACGTGCTGGAGTCAGTATTGGAATTGGACCACGACCGACGATTTCAAGTCGAAGATGCGAGCAATTGTAATGAAACCGGATTTCCTGGATGAAAATTATCTCTCCGCAGAATTCCGTGTTCCGGTGACGCTGCTGGGGACCAATGCTTGCAGTCCGCTGGCAACCAACGCGATCGCAGGAAACATCTGGGACAATTTCTCATCGCAAACGTACAAAGAGCTGCCCTCGGCCGGCGAGATTACCGTATACAATCCGATGACCGGCGCGCCGCGGCAGTTCAAGCTGCCGGGCGGAGGCCGAGGATTTACGCGGCCGCCCTCTCTCATCAGCGTGTGGTCCACGGCGCCTTTCCTGCTGAACAATAGCGTGGGCAAGTTTAATCCGAGCCCGTCGGTCGAAGCGCGCATGGATTCTTTTCAGGAATCGATCGAAGAAATGCTTTGGCCGGAGAAACGGCAGAAAGATCCGGTGCTGGGCGACAAGGTGCCCGGTCTCATCGATCGCACGACCGTGACCAGTTTTGTCCGGGTATCGTCCGGGTATGTTCCGGACAATCTCAAGGGCACAATCGGCCTGACGCAACGGCTCTTTCCTCAACTGTTCGGCGAAGGAGGCCTGGAGATTGGACCAATTCCGGCGGGCACCCCCGTCAGTTTACTCACGAATCTCGACCTGCTGGCAGACGATGCCGACTTCGCGGGACGCGTGAATCATGATGCGAAGCTGCTCGATCTGGTCAACAAAGTCAAGCACAATCTGGCAAATCTGCCTAAGAACGCGAGTGACGAAGAAGCCCGCAAGGTTCTTGAGAATCTGGTGGAACCGCTCATGAATCTGAGCAAGTGTCCGGATTACGTGGTCAACCGGGGTCACTATTTCGGCACAGATCGTTTCGGGCAGGAACCAGGTCTGGTCGATAGCGATAAGCGCGCCCTGATCGAATTCCTAAAGACCTTCTGACCCGCCATGGGATCGCCAACATACGATTACGTCATCGTAGGATCCGGGGCAGGGGGCGGTCCCTTGGCTGCGAATCTGGCACAGAAGGGATACAAAGTATTTCTTCTCGAGGCGGGCTCCGATCCGTGCTCGGAAAGCGATCTCGGCCGGTACATGTACGAAGTCCCGATTTTTCACGGCCTTTCCACCGAGTATCCGGAAAGCGCCTGGGACTACTACGTGCGGCATTACACGGATCAGCAAAAACAGCAGAAGGACAGCAAGTTCGTCGCGGATCAAGACGGGATCTGGTATCCAAGAGCGGGAACGCTAGGAGGCTGCACGGCTCACAATGCCATGATCACCGTGGTTCCGCAAGACAGTGACTGGAACCACCTGGCCGAGATTACGGGAGATACGTCGTGGCGCGCTGAAAACATGCGCCAGTATTTCGAAAGGCTGGAAAACTGCCATTATGTTGCCGATCCGCACTCTGTGAAGGGGCGTGTGGAAGGCGTCCTTTCATCGATCGCCGGCCTGATTGGGCGCAGAGAGGACTGGCGCGATTCGACTCGCGGACACGGTTTCAGCGGCTGGCTCCCAACGTCAGAAGCCGACCCTAAACTGGCGCTCAAAGATCCCGCATTGCTCGCATTGATCCTGCGCAGCGTGGGCGAGGCTCTGCGCAATCACTCCGGCAGCCCGTTCGTCAAAATCGCGACGCGATTCGATCCCAATGATTCCCGTAACTCTGGAAGCAGTCCGGAAGGACTGGTGTTTACCCCGCTGGCAGTACAGCACGGGAAGCGAGTAGGGCCTCGGGAATTTCTTCTAAAAGTTCAAGCGCAGAATCCAGACCGGCTCACGATTCAGCTGAACTCTCTGGCAACGCGCGTGCTCTTCGACGGCCGCAAGGCGACCGGCGTCGAGTATCTGGCGGGACGCCATCTTTACCAGGCAGATCCCCAGCAGGTTGCCGATCCTTCCAGCGCTTCTCTAAAGCAAGTGCTGGCAAGCCGTGAAGTGATAGTCGCCGCGGGCGCGTTTAACAGTCCGCAATTACTAAAGCTGTCCGGGATTGGCCCCCGCGCCGAGCTCGAAGCTCTTGGCATCCCGGTCATCGTCGATCTTCCGGGTGTGGGAGAGAATCTGCAGGACCGCTATGAGGTCGGCGTGGTCTCGGAGTTATCGAAAGACATCAGGTTGTTGCAGGGCGCCAGCTTCGCCCCTCCTGAAGCGGGAGCCGGACCTGATACCTGCATGAAAGAATGGATGGACTCCGGAACGGGGGTCTATGCTTCAAACGGCTCTTTGATTGGCATAGTCATCCGTTCGAGCAAAGAGAAAACCGAGCCGGATCTGTATATCTTTGGGCTGCCGGGTTTGTTTAAAGGCTACGTTCCGGGATATGCCGCTGCCTTGGAACAATTTCACAATCGCTTTACATGGGCCATTCTGAAAGCTCGCACCAACAACACCGCCGGGCGAGTGAGTCTGCGGTCTGCCAAGCCGTGGGAAGCTCCTAAAGTCGAATTCCACTATTTTTCCGAAGGTAATGATGCGCGCGGGGAAGATCTCAATGCGGTCGTGGCCGGCGTGGAGTTCGCGCGCGCCATCAATCAGCGGCTGGCAATGCTTGGGCTGATTGCGTCGGAGGAGGTTCCCGGCTCGTCGTGCGCGGGGGAAGCGTTGCGTGACTTCATTCAAAATGAAGCGTGGGGCCATCACGCCTCGTGCTCCAACAAGATTGGAGCGGATAACGATCCGCTGAGCGTTCTCGATAGCCGTTTTCGCGTTCGACAAACCGAGGGATTGCGCGTGGTGGATGCTTCGGTCTTCCCCAGGATCCCGGGCTTTTTCATCGTTTCCGCTATCTACATGATCAGCGAGAAGGCTCTGGATGTCATTCTCGAAGACGCCCGCACGCCCTGATCGCGGAATAACCAAAGGAGTCATTCGATGTCCAACACACTCGTCAATTACGATGGCAGCATTACCACCACCCCGCAGCAGCTGGTCCACCCGAAAAGTGTTGAGGAAATACAGGCTCTGCTGCGGGACCCCAAGACGTATCCGAGCCCGGTTCGCGCCAAGGGAAGCTACCACTCGCTGACGCCTTGCGCGTCCTCGGATGGCACCATCGTCGACATGACCGGCATGGCGCAGGTTATCGAAATCGATGCCACCAAGAAGACGTTCACCGCTCAGGCCGGCCTTCAATTTATCGAAGCTTCCAAAGCTCTACGCGAGCAGGGTTTGCAGTTCATGACCAATATTGAAATTGGGAACATGACTCTTGGCGCCGCCGCATGCTGCCATAGCAAAGACGCCCTGGACGGGATCGAGTTCGGACAGGTTAGCTCCTACGTCACCAAGATCAAGTGGGTCACGCCCGATGGAAACCTGGCGGAAGCCTCCGAAGCGGACAGCCCCGAGGAGTTGCGCTATGTTCGATCGAGTTACGGTCTTTGTGGAATCGTTTACGAGGTTACTTTCCGCATCAAGCCAATCGAAGCACTTCACTTCACCTATCTGCCGCGCCCGGTGGACGAACTGACAGACGCTGAAGTCGGCAATCTTCTGGACACCTCCGAAGGCCTGGTCTGCTGGACCGTCGGGAGGACCTGCGTGTTTCAGCAGCGGAAGCGCGTTGATGACCCGGGTATATTTGGCTCCCTGCTATCCGCCGCCCGCCGCAGGCTGTGGAACTTCGGGGATGCTCACGTCGCGCATTTTATCGACCAATTCCTCACACACAAACCTCTCCGCGACGCCGTGCAAGCGGGCGGTTTCGACGTTACGAATTTTCTCTATTCGACACTCCATTTATTTGGCGGAATAACCCTTCTTGCCCCGGACAAAACCATCGATTATCGCGACACGCCACGCTCCGCGCGGTACGCGTTCACATTTTGGGCGTTTCCTCGCGACCAGTGGTTAACGACCCTTCGTGCGTATCTTGACTTCACGGACCAACACTTTAAAGCTACCGGCTTTCGCTGCAACATGCCGCTCGGAGCCTATCACATCCGTCGAGACACCAATTCGATCCTGTCCTACACCTACGACCAGGAAATCTTTTCCATCGATCCCATACACGCGAGCACGGATGACACGGCGTGGCATGACTTTCTGAAGAAGTTCAATGACTTCGCATTTGAGCGCAATGGAATTCCGCTGCTGAATCAAAGTCCCTTTGTCGAACGCAAGCATGTCGAAGCTGCTTATGGCCAGCGCTGGACCGACTTCGCTCAATGGGTGCGAACCAAGGACCCGCAGGGCCGCATGCTCAACCCGTTCTTTGCCGATCTCCTGCCGCAGTAGGGAGCCCTGAAAAGGATAGCGAGACGATTATGCCCAAAGCGAGGAAGTTAGCAGCGACTAGAAAGCGATCCCGCAAGCCTTCCGCAAAGACGGCCCCAGCTAGGGCAGCAGATAAGGCCAAGCCCTTCTATCCGACCAGGTGGGTAACCGTCTTTGCGATGGATCCCAGCGTGATGGCCGACGGGAAAATCCTTAGGGCGCAGATTGAAATCCCCAATGAGGCTCTGGAGAGCGGCCCGCGAGGTTATCGTGCCCACGTTGTGGATTACGATTCGACGACGGACACGTTCTACCGTCCGCTCAAGATCCAGAGGCGGTGGAATCGCGAAGACGAGGCGCCGCCAGATCCCTTCGAGAAGCTTACCGACCAGCGCCTGTTGGCCAGTCCGGCTTTTCATTCCTGCATGGTCTATGCGATCGTGATGAAGACTCTCGCACGCTTCGAATTTGCCATGGGACGGAGAGTCGGGTGGAGTTTCGAGGGGCATCAGATCCAGATCGCGCCTCACGCGTTTTGCGATGCGAATGCTTTTTATGCGAAGGAGGCACAAGGACTCTTCTTTGGATACTTCCCCGCGCTCGACGGAAAGAAGCAAATCTTCACCTGCCTTTCTCACGAGGTGGTCGCTCACGAAACTACCCACGCGCTGCTGGACGGCTTGCGCGAGCACTATACGGATCCCTCTTCGCCCCAGCAGGCTGGCTTCCATGAAGGATTCGCCGACATTGTGGCGTTGCTCTCGACGTTCTCGGCGCAGTCTCTGGTGGCGCGCTTGATCGATCTGGGACTTCCGGCTGGTGACAAACTTGAGATCAAACGTTCCAGGGTAACGCCTGAAAAGCTGCGGAACTCCGCGTTGCTGGGCCTGGCGGCCCAAGTGGGTGCGGAGATCTCGGGGATACGGGGTCAGGCCCTGCGTCGTTCGGTTCAGCTGGAACCCCGCAAGGATTATCTCTCCTCCCCGGACTACCAGGAGCCGCACGCTTGCGGCGAAGTGCTGGTTGCGGCCGTGATCAACGCCCATCTGGACGTTTGGATCAATCGCATGGAGGCTCTGGGAAAGGCCCGGCTCAACCGGCAGCGGGCCGCTGAGGAAGGCGCGGAAATTGCTGCAAACATGCTCACCGTGTGCATCAGGGCGATCGATTATTGTCCGCCCACCGACCTGCAATTCAGCGATTTCGCCCGGGCGCTCCTCACCGTAGACATGGAATTGAATCCGCGAGACGACAAATATTGCATGCGGTCGAAACTGTTCGAGTGGTTCGTCAAGTTTGGAATCCTGGGAGAGGAGAAGGCGCAAGCGGGGCGGGAGCCAGGAACCTGGGATCCGCCCGAATTTCCCGAGCTGTTCCTGTACGATCGCACGCATTTTGAAAGCATGAAATCGGATAAGGACGAAGTCTTCCGCTTTCTTTGGGAGAACCGCAAACTTTTGAAACTGAATGAAGATGCAAATACAAAAGTCTGCTCCGTCCGGCCCTGTGTTCGTATCGGCCGGGATGGGTTCATTCTTCAGGAAACCGTAGTCGAATATGTCCAGGAGATGAATCTGTTCGCGCGCGAACTGGGCCGACGCGGCGTGCAGATTCCCGAGGACATGCCCGGCGATACGGAAGTGACCCTTTACGGCGGAAATGCATTGATCTTCGATGAATACGGCCATGTGAAATACAATATCGGCAACTCCATCCTGGATCTGGCACGGGACAGTGTTCAGAGAAAGCAAAGTGACCGTCTCCGCTATCTGTGGCGCGCGGGTGCGTTCACTGAGAATCGTTCCGAAATGTCGCCATTCCGGCAGATTCACTTGCGCGGCGCGATGGACTGGTACCGCTCGGTGCGGGTTGAGGAGGAATAGCTGATGCCTGCTAAGAAGACTCCGGCGAAACGTGCCGCAATCGGCGCCGCTCCCGCGTCGGTGACCATCCGCATGTATAACGTGGGCTTTGGGGACTGCTTCCTTCTGACGTTCAACTACGCCAAAGAAATACGGCATATGTTGATCGACTTCGGCAGCACATCCGCGCCGAAGGGCCAGGCGAAAGATTATATGAAGCGGGTGGCTGCCGATATCAAAGCGCAATGCGGCTCCAAGCTTCACATCGTGGTTGCCACGCACCGGCATCGCGACCACATCAGCGGTTTTGCGACGGATGGGGATGCCACCGGCACCACCATTGCCGGGCTGAAGCCCGACTACGTGATTCAACCGTGGACCGAGGATCCCAACGCCAAACCTGATGCGCTAACGGCCACGGTGAACGTGGGCGCCAAGAGCGATCCCAGTGCGAAGCAAATGACAGCCCACTATCTTGGATCGCTTGAAGCCATGCATCGGGTTGCCGCGGGAGTCGGCGAATGGGCCAAGCAAAACGCAGCGGGGATGGACTCCGCCACGCTGAATCAACTCTCTTTCCTGGGCGAGGACAACTTAAAGAACCTGTCTGCGGTCAAGAACCTCATGGCCATGGGGCGGGCGGGAACACCCTACTATGTGAACGCCGGCATGAAGCTGAACGGGGTGCTTCCCGGGGTGAAGATCACCGTCATGGGTCCTCCTAATCTGAAACAGAGTGCTAAGATTCGCACCGAACGGTCGAAGGATCCGCATGAGTTTTGGCAGTTTCGGAATTTCTGGGCGGCGCAAGATGGAGCGGTAACGAGAGCGGCCGCGAACCGTTCAGCCGCGCTGTTTCCCCGCGACGTGTCGGCAGCCCGCGGGCCGAATGTGCGATGGTTCATCCGGGCGGCGAGAAAGATACAGGCCAGTCAGATGCTGGAACTGGTGCGGCAACTGGACGATGTGATGAACAACACCAGCGTCATTCTGCTCTTTGAGATCGGCTCCAAAAAGCTGCTGTTTCCTGGAGATGCGCAGATCGAGAACTGGGCTTTTGCTTTGGACAAGCCCGAATGGATGGCATTGCTGGAGGATGTGGATCTGTACAAGGTGGGGCACCATGGAAGCCTGAATGCGACACCAAAAACCTTGTGGTCGCGGTTCAAGCATAAAGGTGAGCACAGCGCGCATGACCGGATGGAAACCCTCTGTTCCACCAAGGCGGGCAAACATGGCAGCGTAGACGCCGGCACGGAAGTTCCCCGGCGTCTGCTGGTGGACGAACTGCAAAAGGAAAGCGGCTTTACTTCCACCGAGGACTATAAAGCAGCCGACGGCCTGGTCCGCGAGTTTACAATTCGAGTGTAAGAAATGGAGCCAGCGGCGGCTCGCCTGGTCTTAGCCTCTGCCGCCTCTGCCAGCCGCTTTGGCCTTCGCCTTCACAGCCTTCGGCTTGGAGGCTTTGGGATATATACCCGCCGCAAACGTAAAATCCGACTTGTCAATATCCTTCCCGCCGATAATCGGTTTCCCATCTTTGGTCAACTCTCCGGGAATCTGATAACACATGATCGACTTCTCATCCGGGGTGGTCCCGCTGATCGTCGATTCCTCGATCGGCGTCAAGACCTGCGCGCGAACTTCATCTTCGCTCCACCCTTGAGTTTGCATAAAAAACTTGATCGCTTTGGCAGGATCGATTCTGTCGACCAGGGCCTTGCGCATATGCTCATGTGGAAAACCAAGCGTATGGCCAGTTTCATGGCGGATCACGCGATGGTATTCCGACTCGATGGTCTGCATGGTGAATCCTTCCAGATTCATCGTCTGCTTGCCTTTGGCAATGTGCAGTATATCGGTACCGAGATAAGACCAATAGCCGCCCTCTTGGCCATCGACGCGAGCAATGCGCACTTGCCCATCCCGCGTCGTCTCGGTAAACTTCACGTTCGCCGTTTCCGCCCAGGCATTCATATGCTGCAGAATGCGTTTGCGAAGATCGGCGGCAGGGTTGTCCATAAAGGCCACCGTCAGCTTGACGCCTTTCAGGCCCCAATATTTCTTGGTTACCAGCGCGATGCGTTGGGGCGTGAGCGGGAGGCCCCGCATGAGTCCGGCCAGATGCGCAATAGGTACGTGATTCAGTGGATTGATCTTGATGGCAGTTCGCGCAGCCTCGATGGCTTGTTCTTTCGGCAGGCTCTTAGGCGTGCAGACCAGGACAGTAGGTTTCATAATGTTCCTTTCGCTTCTCTCCAAGCGGAACCAGTGTACGGGGGTTCCATGTAAATGACAATAGGCACCGAAGAAACCGGCAGACCCTTCACATCAAGCATCTCCGACCCACGCCGGGATAGTACACCTTATAGTGATCTCGAACGTCCGAACGTTACAGCCATGGGTGCCTGAGTTCTTGATCGCCAAACATCGGCGTTTAGGGCCACGCTTGATTGGCTGCGTGCCTCATCCTGATGGACGGGCCGGAAGAATTAAAGCGCGCGCACCGTGCCATATCAATATGCTTAGGAAACCACGTTATGCCGGTCTATTGCGTCTGTCCATTCTTAAAGGACATGATGTTTTTTCTTGTGGGCCATTACACATCTTGACTTGGAATGAATTGCGGGGTGCCAGAGTAAGCAAGTAAGAATTGCAGACACGGCAGATCCCCGATCCCCTTGAAATCCAGGTAGTTGGGACTTTGGCAGCCGAGCGGCACAGAATTGTCGAGAGGAGACGCGCCTTGCCGACAAATGCGATCTCCGGGACGCTTGGATACCCCAATGCGCGGGGCCGAGATCTCCCTTTTAGATCCATTTTTGTAAAGGGATTAGAGTGGTTTGGCGAATTGGGTATCTTTTTTGCGCGGGTATTTCGCGCGGCCGTTACGTCCCCTTATGAGCTAGGAGAGTTGCTTCGCCAGTGCGAAGCTATCGGTGCGAAATCTCTTCCCTTAGTGGCTCTGGCAGGAGCGGCAACCGGCGTGGTTCTATCGCTGCAAACTCATGACGCCCTGAGCCGATTTGGGGCCAAGTCACTGCTTCCGGCAGTGATCGTATTTTCCATTATTAAAGAGAGCGGTCCAGTGATCACCGGCCTGGTGGTTGCGGGGCGCGTCGGGGCCGGCATTGGAGCTGAGCTTGGCTCGATGAAAGTAACCGAGCAGATTGATGCGATGGAGGCTTCCGCCGTCGATCCCTACAAATTTCTGGCAGCGACGCGCGTGCTGGCCTGCGTCCTGATGCTTCCCCTGCTCACGCTGGCGGCGGATTTTTCCGGCGTCATCATGGGATGGCTGGCCAACAACCTTGCCGATCCCATTTCGTTCCGGCTGTTCATGGACAACGGATTCAAGAGCGTGCAATTCAGCGACTTCATCCCGCCAACCTTAAAGACGGCGTGTTTTGGCTTGATTATCGGTATTGTGGCGTGCTTCCAGGGAATGCGAACCACGGGGGGCACGGAAGGAGTGGGCAGATCGGCTACGAGCTCAGTCGTGCTGTCGTCGTTGTTTGTAATTCTCGCGGACGTCGTATTGGTGCGACTAATCCTGATGCTCTGGGGATGAATCTATGGACAGCAAATCAAATGCCGAACCGATCATGATCGATAATCTGTACAAGAGGTTTGGTGATCACACCGTCCTGAATGGAATCACTCTGCACGTGACACATGGTGAGACCGTGGCGGTCCTGGGACGCAGCGGCATCGGAAAGAGCGTGCTCCTGAAACTGATCATTGGCCTGCAGCCGTCCGACGCAGGTTCCGTGAAGATTGACGGCCAGGAAATCACCAGTCTCAATTTCCAGCAACTGAATGAAGTCCGGAAGAGAATCGGGTTCTTATTTCAGCAGGCGGCCTTATACGATTCACTAACGGTTGAGGAAAACGTCGCCTTTCCTTTGAGCAGGCACACAAACATGCCCGTTGCCGATCGAGCAAAGCGGGTTAAGGAATTGCTCGCTGGCGTCGGGATGGAACAAGATCTGGAGAAAATGCCTTCCGAGATCTCCGGTGGCATGCAGAAGAGAGTGGGGCTGGCGCGCGCGCTAGCGCTGGATCCCAGGATTCTACTCTTCGATGAGCCTACCGCCGGCCTCGATCCTATTACGGCGGCAGAAATTGGCAAGCTGATCCTGGAATTGAAGCAGAAGCGCCAGATGACGGCCATTGTGGTTACACACGACATCCGCGGGGCCAAGACGTTTTCGGATCGCATGGTTCTAATCCACGAAGGAAACATTTTGGCCGACGGACCTCTTTCCGACTTGCAAAAGAGCAAGCATCCGTTTGTCATTCAATTCCTGAGGGATAGTTCCTAAGGCGGTGAACTATGTCTAGAACTTTTCGACTTGGGGCTTTTATCGTCGCGACGCTGCTCATTTTCGCCGCGGGCGTGTTCTTGATCGGCGGCAAACAGTTCATGTTTAGTTCGACCTATCGTCTCAATGCGGACTTTCAGACGGTGGCTGGATTGCCTAACGGCGCCGATGTGCGGGTAGGAGGCATTCACGAAGGCACGGTCGCTCACATCCAATTGCCGCGCGGGCCTAACGACAAAGTGCGAGTGGTGATGGATCTGAAGAATGCGACTCGAAATGTGATCAAGAAGGATTCCGTGGCGACGATCCGATCCGAGGGGCTGGTCGGGGATAAATACGTAGAAATCACGTTCGGATCCGACGGCGCTGCTCAAGTGAGCAATGGGGATCTAATCCAGGGCGAACCGCCGCTCGAATTTTCGGATTTGATGAAGAAGACCAACGGACTCCTGGACTCGGCGAGCGGCGCTATCCAAAATGTCGCGAGTACGTCCGAGGACCTTAAATCCATCAGCAGCAAAATCAATCAGGGTACTGGAACCATGGGAGCCTTGATTAACGATAAGAGCGTGTATCAGCGCATTAACGCGGGAGCAGCCGCCATGCAGGAAGATATGGAGGCGCTCAAACACAACTTCCTTCTTCGTGGCTTCTTCAATAAGCGCGGATATGAAGATTCGGCCGATCTGACCAAGCATGAAATTCCGCAACTGCCGGCCGCAGCAATCACCAAAAGCTTTACATACCAAGCGGCGAAGCTTTTCGATAAGCCTGACACCGCCAAGCTCAAGAGCGCGAAGGCGCTAAATGAAGCGGGAAAATTCCTGGAAACCAATGCATTTGGACTCGCGGTTGTGAGCGCTTATACGGACATGAAGGGCGATACTGAAAAGAATCGACTGCTGACCGAAGCGAGAGCAATGGTGGTCCGTGATTACCTGGTGCAAAATTTCAAGTTGGACGACACGCGCATCAAAACCATCGGTCAGGGGAAGTCCGCGTACGCGAATGTACCCGGAGGAGGCGTAGAGATTCTGGTATATCCGGCCGGAACGAATCCACCAGACATACCGCGGGCTCTTTCGTCGAAACGCTAGCAAGGCGCGGCTGCTAGTTTGCATCAGCCGGGCAGCGTTCTCACGCTTGAAGATCATCTAGCGCCAGCCTTCGCCGCAAATGGGAGAGGATGGGTCCGTTTCGGCTGCGGCGGTCCGCCCGCCGAACAAAGTCTCCCACATCGCGTCTTGTTTGTTCGTGTGGAAAAGACGTATTTAAAGAGCAGCAATCCTTGACCCGATTGGTCGTCTCGGCCAATTGCATCGAAAAGAGCCGATAGGCAACAATCAGGGAAGGGAGTAATCATGTCCACAAATACCATCCGACTTCACCGCGTCCTCCGGGCAACTCCCGAGAGGGTTTATCGTGCGTTCCTCGATGCGGATGCAAAGGCGAAATGGCTGCCGCCGAACGGTTTCACCGGCAAAGTCCATCACTTAGAGCCCAAGGTCGGTGGTACCTATAAGATGTCGTTCACAAACTTCACCACGGGGCATATCCACTCCTTCGGCGGCGAATATCTCGAGCTGGTACCGCACGAACGCATTCGATACACCGATAGATTCGACGACCCGAAACTGCCCGGGGAAATTCAGGTAGTGATAACTCTCAGGAAGGTTTCTACAGGGACGGAGTTGAACATCGTACAGGAAGGAGTGCCCGACATTATTCCTGCTGAGGCGTGCTACCTGGGTTGGCAAGAATCGCTTATTCTTCTCGCGAAACTCGTCGAAGCCGATATCCCGGCGTAGCCAGACAGTATTCCGACGCAGCAGAGAACTTGCTCCGCTCTCTAAGGTGCTAGCAGTGAGCTATTAAGCCGACATGTTTATGCGGATCTGGTTTACTGGCGCAACAACTTTGCGAACATTCACGCCGTGCGCTAGAATTCCAAACAGCGTAACACGGCTGTTGTTTAGCCGCTCCATTTCAAGATTCGCCAGTCATTATGGATTCACGATTTGATGCCAACGGCAGAGTGCAGTAAGAAAATTGAGCTTCTTAAGGACATCCAGACCGCGATGGGTGAGCTTATGGCGATCCATAACAATGAGGTCGTCTCCCTATTGGCAGAAGACTTTGATCAAGTTGCTCATCTCAAAACGACACTTCAGGCCGTTCGAGACCGTAAAGCCAGGTTGATCGAGGCATACCGTGACCACGTAACGGCGCATGGCTGCTGATCACTGTGGGAATCACCCCTATTTTTGGCCCATGCTAAGCCAGATCCGCTTCAGAGGTTTTGCTCGCAGTCTACGCAAGAGCCTGCTGCGGCGCTTTCATTAGCATCCTTATCTTTTCCGGGCGGCGAGCTGATTGCAATGTATGATGGGTAAGTTCAAGGGCCGAAGAAGTGGCGTCCTGATCGGGTTGTGTCCGCGTTCTCCTATTGTGTTTTGTGCCAGCTGCACCATGGGAATAGCGAGCGTTGCATCTTCAAGTGCAACTTCAGGTCGATTATAGGTTCGTCCCGCAGAGCTCCAGGTCCATCCAAACCATATCTCTGAGCGGGATTCCATTCTCCACGATGCCACTCCGGTATCCACGCGCTACACCGAAGAAATCCCGTTCAATGCAAAGTAACCGAAACCCCACTTTCTGATAAAAGGCAAGTGGTCCAATCCCGGAGTTGCCGGTGCCGACGATCACGCGGCGAACCCCTGCGCGGCGCAATTCTGCGAGGACGGCTTTAACCATCTGCCGACCGATTCCGCGGCCCTGGAGCGGCGCATCGACGGCAACCGCTTTCAGTTCGACCTCGTCAGCGGCATTGCGGGTCACAAGGACCATCCCGAGCAAGTTCCCAACTTGGTCATCGTAGGCGAATAATTCACCGGTTTGATAGTATGCGCGCACCTGCTCTTCGGAGTCATCCGCGAGCATTAATGGAGGCAAATACGCATTGCGTTCTACGCCGGGCGGAACAGCGCGGAGGAGCATGTCAGTTGCGGTCGGGGTTTCAATCGGTGGAGGCTAACTCGCTCTCCGCGATAAAAAAGTGAGCAGGAGGACCTTCCTTTGAGTAAGGAGTGCCTGCGCGGCCGCTGCAATCAACAGAACGCCCGCAAAAGCGGCACGCTGCATGAATGGACCAACGCACAAGCCGACCACCATTGTCGCAACGAAGTACTGGGCCAAAAGTAATCGCGGAGTCCGCGACGTTTCTGCGCCGCATCCGTCGTAACGCCCATGCTGATGAGGGCGACCATGAGCACCGCACCGAAGAGGAAGGAATGCATGCCTCGTGACCCGACGGTGATGCCGCGGCCCGCTGGCCAGAGTCGCGGTGACTGGATGAGCTGAGGCCAGGTCATCCAGTACCGATCCGAGAACGACTCACTTGTGAAGGTTCGGCCAGTTTTGGTCTGCACGCCGAATCCGCGCCTCAGGATCCTTCAGCCACATTTGCTGAACGCTCTTGCTGTAGTTCAAATAGAGTTTGCCTTCGATGATCCTCCAAGCCTCGGGATCGATGTCAGCGGTGTGGTTTTCACTTACGGCGTAGGCGCAGTAACCACCGTACTGCGGAGCGTACTTTTCAGGGGTTTCTGCGAAGAGGTCCCTGTGCTGAGCAGAGGCGAACTGCCAAGACGTGCCCCGCCATGTATAGCTGAATTTCCCGTCGCCCTTCACCGGTTTGGAGTCGGTGAAATAAGCGACGGGGTCGTATCCCTGAATGGCTATCCCACCACGATTGTGATTGACGGGATCCGACTTCTTCGAGTCCGCCGCTGAAGCGGACCACACGGCAACTACAAATAAGGCGAACACGACCCTGCGAGTAGACATGATTTCATTCCTCTCTTGTTGAACATGAAAACCGTACGACTTGTTTATCCGCGGGGGGAGACCATTTATTCCGTGGCGCACCGGAAAGGCGCAGGCGCACATTGACTATACGCGGAAGCCGACCGGCTAGACCTTCGAGTTTTGAAAGATTCAGGCCGACCGTTCGACGCCGCACCCTACGAGGTAAGTGTAAGAGGCGCTCCATATGTTTGGTTCCGAGAGGGTGGCATGAGGGGTATCCTGCCAAATCTTCCAAGGGCAGTGTTGTGAAAGCCTTCCGCCGCCAGCAATGATTAGAGGTATTTTCGAAGAATGGGAATAAACAGACCAGGCAAGTGCATCTGAACTATTAGCCCACGCGAATCTTCAAGAAGGGAACCTTAGTTTGAATCTTCTAAAACGAATAGCTATGTCCGCGCTGGCCGCTTTGCCGCTGCTGGGGGCTTCTACACCGAGCGTGGGTGAGAAAGCCCCGGATTTTGCCTTAACATCGGTTCAGGGAAAGCAAGTAAAACTATCCGATCTAGCCTCGAAGGCTCCAATCGCGCTAGTCGTGCTTCGAGGTTTTCCGGGATACCAATGCCCGTTTTGCCAACGCCAGGTTCAAGATTTCATCCAGAATGCGAAAGCTTTTTCCGACGCAGGTATCCAGGTGGTGTTCGTGTATCCCGGGCCCCCTGCCGATCTGGACGTGAGAGCCAACGAGTTCTTGGCCGGAAAGGATTTTCCCAAATTCTTCCAAATGTTGCTTGACCCGGGATACACTTTCACCAATCTCTACGGTCTTCGATGGGACGAACCACGGGAGACTGCCTACCCTTCAACCTTTCTCCTTGACCAGCGTGGAATCGTTTTTTACGCACAAATCGCCCGTCTCCATAGCGGGCGAACTACTGCAACGTCAATCTTGCGATACTTCAAGGATCTGCGCCCGCGGGCAAGTAGTGCCGCTCCATAGCTTTATGTCCAGCGAGTTCAATTGCGTTAGGTACGGTAGTGAACGTTGCGAGGAGGTCGGTAGAACTTGTGCCTGCGAAGTGGAGAGCAATCGTCTTTGACGCATACGGAACATTGTTCGATGTTCATTCGGTAGTGCGTACTGGCAGCAGCGGCATCGTTGGCGACGTGGAAGAGCTTTCGCGGCTGTGGCGGCAGAAACAACTGGAGCTCACATGGTTGCGCGCGCTCATGGAGCGTTACGAGGATTTCTGGCACTTGACCGAGGCAGCCCTGCACTCGGCGGTGAGGCAGCTCTCGATCAAGGCTACCGATGCACAACTTCAACATCTCATGCACTCGTATCTCGCGCCGGTTGCTTTTGCGGATGTAAGGAGGGCCATAGAAGCTTTGACAGAAATCCCCCTGGCAATCCTCTCGAACGGCTCGCCGAAGATGCTGTACTCTGCAGTACGAAACAACGGATTGGAATCCTGCTTCGCCGAGATCATTTCAGTGGACCGGGTGAAGACATACAAACCGTCTCCCCGGGTTTACGCGCTTGGACCCGAGATCCTGCAGGTTCCCGCGGCTGAGATCCTCTTTGTTTCATCGAACTCATGGGACACTGCCGGGGCAAAGGCGTTCGGTTATCAGGTTTGCTGGTGCAACCGGTCGCAAGCAGAAATGGATCACTTGGGATTTGATCCGGATTTAACGGTGCGGCGGCTCGACCAAATAGCAGGAAGTATTTAGCGGGCTGGAACAGTAGACCGGAATTTTGTTTACCGATCGAGCCGTTTTATGACTGTGACTGATGCGACGCAATAGCCCATACGCTCCTGATAGAACAAGCTGGCGCGCGTGTTTGCGGCGTGATGTTCCAAGTACGCGAACTTCGCACCGAGCCGGCGGCCCCAGTCTTCAGCAGCCCGAAGCAGGCCTCCACCGATACCTTGGCTCCGGCGACCGCTGCGCACCGCGATCTCCGCGATATGGCAATAGATTATTTCCCGATGCATTGGATCGGTCGAGTGTTCGAGGCGGGCGTCTATGAATCCAATGATCTCGCAGTCAAGCACTGCGACAAGCGTTATTGCCTCCCTGCTCGTGTGCGGGGGATGCTGCCGACCCTCTCGGTAGCGGGCCGATATCGTCCCAACTGCGGGTGTCGAATAGCGCTCTGGATCAAGCTCGGAATGATATTCAGCACTTTCGAGGAACGCGCGCGCGATGCCATCAGCATCTGCTGGAACAGCGGGACGGATCTCAATTGCCGCGGCGATCATGGCCGGATTCCAGCAACATTCAGTCGCATCCGGTACAAAGCGCTTTGAGCGCACAGATAGAGCGTCTGGCCGTCCTGGTCGCCCCATGCCAGGTTGTGGGGGTGCTTCGGCGCCACGATGGTGCCGAGGTGTTTCCCCTCCGCTGATAAGATCCACACCCCGCCGGGACCGGACACATAGAGATTCCCCTCCTGGTCAACTTTCATCCCATCCAGCGCATCCTCGCCCGTCGAACTCGTCATGTCGAAGAATAGTGTTCCGTTCCTCAGGGTTCCGTCCGCCAGAGCTTCGTAACGCATGATGATCTTCTTCTTGTCGTCCCAGTTGGTCACGTACAGGTATTTTTCATCCGGAGAAAATGCAATGCCGTTAGGACCTCGCAAATCTGTGCTCGCCAATTGCAGCTTGCCCTTGACGATGGAGAATACGCCGCTATAGGGCAGCTCCTTCCGTGGATCGTCGAAGAACTTCGGCAGACCGAAAGGCGGATCTGTGAAGAACAGCGCACCATCGGAGCGGTAGACCAGATCGTTCGGACTGTTCAAACGTTTGCCCTGATAACGATCAGCCAGAACCGTGAGCGAGCCGTTGGCTTCCAGGCGGGTCACACGATGGTTGCCGTGCTCGTTTATCGTCAAGCGTCCTTGCGGATCAACCGTCAAACCATTGGAACCGGGCTGGCCGTACTCGGCTAGATCGGCGCCGGAATAGCCGCTCGGTTTGCGAAACACCGACAGTTCTCCAGGTGCGTTGCCGGGCTCCGGTCGGTACTTATAGATGGTATTGGCGTTGGGATCACTGAAGAGCAAGTACCCGCCATCGCGGAACCAGATCGGCCCTTCTGTGAACTGGAACCCCTCCGCGAGCTTGAAGATTTTCGGATTCGGCGGAACGATGGCGTCGATCGCTGGGTCCAATCGGATCACTTCGAGGTTGACCTCGCTAGGCACAATGGGCACTGGGCTCAGCGACGTTCGATAAAACGATACCTTCGCACTGCGCATGTAAATATAGTTGGTGGGCGGATTTGAGATTGGTCCATTGATGCCGAATACGGCAAGCTGAATCTTCTGTCCGGGTTTCACGTTGCGTCCGATCACTAGGCGATTACCAGCGTTCCAGCCGCTGATCACGGACCCGCCGCTTTGGCCGAAGGCGCGTGTGAGTTCGCCATCCACCCAGATCTCGGCATAGTCGTCGATTGAGGTTTCAAATACAGCGGTCGAACCGGACGGGTCGAAGCCGTCGATGCGATCGGGGATCGTTATCCCGATGCGATACCAGTTGAATCCAAGACGCCCGTTTCCGCGGCGCCGCTCGAGAGTGGTGGCGCCGACAATATCCCAATTCGTGTCATCGAAGTTTGCGCCGCCGGCGTGGGGCATATAGTCGTAAGTATGCACGGGCGCCCCGGTCGGCTGGCCATCAACACCGGGCGCACGAAAATCGGTTTCCACGATCTTGGTGTCGTGATAACGCCACTGTCCTTTTACCATCCGGACGCCGGCATCTGTGGCCAGATCGATGGTGGCTCCAGGTGCGCCATTGGGCGCTTCTGCTCGCCGCACGGTGGCGGCGGTAAGGGCAGCCAACGCGCAAATTCCCGCAGCGGCTCGCGTCAGTCGAGAAATGGTGCTATTCACTGGACCCTCCTTCAGAGGCGATCGCGGCGGGGGCGGCAGCGGCTCCAGCCTTGGCGACGTCTTCATCCTCTTGCGGACTCTCGCCACTCACGCCGATCGCGCCGATGACCTTTCCGTCGACGCTAATCGGAATGCCTCCTTGCAATGGCGTCGCACCGGGCAGCGCCAGTGCGGCTATGCGCCCTTCCTTGATTTGATCCTCGAAATCTTTGCTGGGTCGGCGGAAGATGGCCGCGGTTCGCGCTTTTCCGATTCCTACCTCGACGCTCGCGACCTGCGTATCGTCGAGCCGGTGGAGCAATAGAGGATGGCCGCCGTCATCGACCACTACAATCACGGCCTTGAGGTGTCTGCGGTTCGCCTCGGCTTCGGCAGCGGCGGCAATCTTTTTCGCCACGCTCAGGGTGATTACTTTTTTGGCCGGCAGTTCCGCTCGAAGTGCTGGAATGATCACAAAGAAAGTGGAGAAGAGAGCGACTGGTAGCGATTTCATGACGTGTCTTCTTCGACGACCCGGTTAGCGGGCCTTCACCACGTAATAGAGGAAAGGATTGGTAACTTCTTTGAACCAGTGCGGGACTCCGGCCGGCACGATGATCACGTCGCCTTTAGCAAGCTGCCGTACCTCGCCACCGTCGATTCTCTCGCCGCGCAATTCGTCATTGCCGATCGGCTTCACGCCGATGGGCGTTCCGCCGGTAATTAGGGCAGCCGTGCCATCGAGCACATATACGATGTCGGCGTCCTTGGTATGGATCTCGGCCATGCCGGGCTGCTCGCGGCGGCTGGTATGCACCATGTACTTGTCGCTCTGGTCGAAGAGCACAATGCCTTTGGCGAAGCCGGCCTTGACGGCCTCCTTCGGAAAGTAACTCACGGGAGGCGGCCCGGATTCGAACGCCCTTGCTCCAGCCATGGCGAGTTCTTCGTCCTGCTGCGCGCTGGCTGCGCCGCTGACTCCCACTGCGCCGACAATTTGATCATCGACCACAATCGGAACGCCACCTTGAAGCGGCGTGAATCCGTCCAGAGCCACCATCGCGGTGCGGCCCTTGTTCACGACGTCCTCGAAGAACTTGGTAGGCTTCTGAAACAGCAATGCAGTGCGAGCTTTGCCGATAGAAATGTTCGCGCCGGCGGCGAATGTTCCATCGATGCGCTCGAGCGCCATCAGGTTGCCGCCGTCATCCACCACCGCAATGACACCGGTAGTCTTTTTGTTGTGTGCTTCGGCGACGGAGGCCGCGATCACTTTACGCGCGCCGTCCATGGTGAGAGACTTCTTGTCGACCACTTGCGCCGAACTCATTGTGACCAGGCTCAGCAAGGCGCCAGCACTGATGCATCTCTTGAAAATGTTCATGTGGATCTCCTGTTCGACGTGTAAATCCCGACCAGGAGTTGTTTATTCCGGAGTCACCATGCCTTGAATACGTTATGGCCGACTTCCCATGTATGGAATAAGCCGGCCACTAACAGCGATGCGGCCAGGGCAAACGGGGTGAGCAGACGTTCGCTATACACGCGCTCGGTTAGCAGGATAGATAAAGGCAAGTAGACCAATATGGCGGTGACGACACCCGGACAATGGGTTCGCGTGAGCAATGAAGCGCCCGCGTGAAACAGGGTGTTGAAGAATACACTCGGAGCGAATATGAAGGCGAAGATCACAAAGACCGTCCACGGATTCGGAAAGCGCCACACCAGCGCCGCGCTAAGCAGAGAGGCCGAGATGCCAGCGATGTGAATGGTGTTGTAATCGCGCCGCGTGAATTGTTCGGAGGCGTGGGCCTGGGCCCAGCGCGTGAACCGCGGCCACTCTTCGACGACGTGCAGCAGGAACGCAGGCGGAAAGAACCAAACCGCCTGGCGAAAGGTGAGGCCGTCGATCATAGGCGCCTAGATGCTTGTGCCGGCTAGCTCTCGCTCCTGAGATAGTGGCAATTGGTAAATATCTTCTGTAGCCGCACGCAGCAACTCGGCTACGCTCCAGGCTTGGGCAACGCATCCGCGAGGAGTGTGCGGCGATTCGGCGTCCGCGATCTCAGACACTTGCCCCAGGCAGGCTGTCCGCAAATGCTCATCAAACGCTCTGAACCATATTTCGGCCTGGCTCCTGGCTTCCGCGCCGCGGCCATGCACTTTCACGTGTGCCGAAATGAAAGGACCCATCAGCCACGGCCAAACGGTGCCTTGATGGTAAGCCGAATCGCGTTCCCTTACGCCGCCTTCATAATACGGCCGGTAGCGTGCATCATTCGGCGACAGACTACGCAGGCCGAGCGGCGTGAGCAACTCACGCTGTACCACGTCGACAATCTGCCGCTCCTTGTCGGTCGGCAGCATGGTGTGATGCAGGCTCACGGCAAAAATCTGATTTGGGCGAATCGATGCGTCGCTAGCCTCGCCATTCACTACGTCATATAGACAGCCGGCGGCGGAGTTCCAGAAGCGAGCCTGGAAGCTCTGGCTGGCTTCCTTGGCCAGTTCACGGAGAAACGTTTCCGGACCGGAGTCGCCAAATTCGCGAGCAAGGCCTCCTAGAATTCGCAATGCGTTATACCAGAGGGCCTGAATTTCGACCGGTTTGCCGGTTCGGGGCGTCACGACCCAGTCGCCGATTTTGGCATCCATCCAGGTCAATTGAACGCCTGGCTCCCCGCAGGCCAGGAGCCCATCGCTATCGACGCGGATTCCGTAGCGCGTTCCGCGCAGGTGCCAGTCCATGATGTCTTTCAACTTCTGGTACAGGCGCGCACGCACGAATTGTTCATCGCCCGTGTATTGAAGATACGACCGAACAGCTTCGAAGAGCCACAGAGTCGCATCGACGGTATTGTATTCGGGACTCTCACCCGCGTCAGGGAAGCGGTTGGGCAGCATGCCCTGGTCGGCGCTGGCCGCAAAGGCTTCTAGTACGTTTCTGGCGATTTCTGGACGGCCGGTGGCTAGCGTCAGTCCGGGCAAGGCGATCATCGTGTCCCGCCCCCAGTCTGCGAACCAATGATAGCCGGCGACTACAGTATTCAGCTCACCGCGCTGCACGATGAATTGATCCGCCGCGGCAGTGAGTTGCTGGACGAGCGGATCCTTTGACGGAGCCTGCTCGACCACGCGCTTTCGACGATTCACTTCGCGCCGCTTGAGTTGGACTGCATCGCTTGCCGGGCGCGACTGAGTGGAGGCAACCACAATTGCTTTCCGGTTCCCTAGAAGGTCGAAGCGCAGGGCGAATGGGTTGAACAGGTCCTCATGAGCGTCGAGTCCACGCTCCAGTTCCGCGGAGTATTCGAAATTGAAATACCAGTTACCCGATTCTTCGAGGGTGTCTGCGTTGTGCCCGAAATACAGTGTGGGCAAGCCCTCATACGGAGTGATCGCCGCGACCCCATCATTCGACTGAACGGTTGGGTTGATCGCGTCATTGTGATGCGTGGTCCCGTGATAGTCGCGGAAGGCGATGAGCGGACGCAATTCAAGAGAACACGCACTGGCGCCCTTCGGCATCTGGACATCGTATTCGATCACAGCCGTATTCTCTCCGTGAGCCATGAAGACACGTTTCGTGATTTCAATGCCCTCGACACGATATACGAATGTGGGGAATGGATCCAAGCGGAATCCGGCGAGATAGCGATGGCCCTGAGGGTGAACCGCACCAGGATATTGGTTCGATGACAGATCGTAGCGGTGGCCGTCGATCAGCAACGTTTCCTCAACCTTCGAAAGGAGAACGAATCTGCCCACGGGAGGCTTGGTAGCCGCAGTCAAGAGACCGTGATAGCGGCGCGTGTTTAGGCCGGTAATCGTGGACGAAGAGAACCCGCCCAGGCCGTTCGTCTCCAGCCACTCCAGGCTTCGGGCTTGCTCAAGATCGCTGCAGACATCCTGACCGAAGCTGATCATGCCGGCACCTCCGCGAGAGCTTCCTGATCTTCGAGTTCGAGGACGGCTCGCGGCATTTCCCCTTCGCCGCTTTGTTGCAGAAGCTTGGCGACCAGGCCCGTCCAGCCGGTCTGATGGCTGGCTCCTACTCCGGATCCATCGTCCCCGTGGAAGTATTCATAGAACAGCACCAAGTCGCGCCAATGTGGATCTTCGCGGTATTGGTCTTGAGTGCTATGGACCGGTCGCGAGTCCTGATCGTCGCGCAGGAATATCCGTGTGAGCCGTCGCGAAAGCTCGGCAGCTACTTCCCAAAGCGTCATGAATTGGCCCGAGCCGGTTGGGCACTCAACTTTGAAGTCGTCCCCCAAATAATGGTGGAACTTTTGGAGCGACTCGATGAGCAAGTAATTCACTGGGAACCAGATGGGTCCACGCCAGTTAGAGTTTCCACCGAACAAGCCGGTGCTGGATTCGGCGGGTTCGTATCCTACCCGATATTCCATTCCGTTCACGGGGAGCCGGTAAGGCTGATCCTTGTGCACACGCGAGAGAGCGCGCAGTCCGTAGGGAGACAGGAATTCGTTTTCATCCAGCATGAATCGCAAAATGCGGCGGAGCTGATCGGGATCCACGATGGACAGTAAGCGCCGCTCCCCCATTCCCATGGTGTGCATGCACGCCACATTGGCGGTGAGATCGCGCCGATTCTCGACGAACCAATCGAGACGCCGTTTGAAGCCAGGGAGGCGATCAACTATATCGGAATCCAGTGTCTCGATAGCATACAGCGGGATCAAACCGACCATAGAGCGGATCTTCAGCGGAATATCGCCGGCGCCCGGTGTGCGTAGGACGTCGTAGAAGAAGCCGTCCTCCTCATTCCACATGCCGACTCCGTTGCCACCCAGATGATTGATGGCGTTTGCAATGTAAAGGAAGTGCTCCCAAAATTTGCTCGCGACATCTTCGTAGGAAGGATCTTCCTTCGCTAGCTCCAAAGCAATCGCCAACAGGTTGAGACTGTACATGGCCATCCAACCTGTGCCATCCGCCTGTTCGAGATGTCCGCCCGTGGGGAGCGGGGCGCTGCGGTCAAACACGCCAATGTTGTCGAGACCCAGGAATCCGCCTTGAAAGACATTACGCCCGTCGGCATCTTTACGGTTCACCCACCAGGTGAAATTCAATAGGAGCTTGTGGAAGATGCGCTGGAGGAACGTGCGGTCGCCCACACCCCGCTGCTTCTTTTCGATCTTGTAGACACGCCAGGCTGCCCAGGCGTGCACCGGCGGATTCACGTCGCCAAAGGCCCACTCGTACGCCGGGAGCTGGCCGTTCGGGTGCATGTACCACTCGCGCACCATCAGCGTGAGTTGCTCTTTGGCAAAATCCGCATCGACTAACGCGAGAGGCACGCAGTGGAACGCGAGATCCCAAGCTGCATACCACGGGTATTCCCATTTATCCGGCATCGAAATGACGTCGGCGTTGTAGAGATGCCCCCATTCCTTGTTCCGGCCGTTCTTGCGATCGCTTGGGGGAGCGGGCTGATCGGGATCTCCTTCCAGCCAGTCGCGAACCACGTAGTGATAGAACTGCTTCGACCACAATAGTCCGCCGAACGACTGCCGCATTACGTTTTGTCCGTCTTCTGAGAGATGTTGCGGGATAACGGTCTCGTAGAATTCGTCGGCTTCTTTCTGGCGCTGATCGAAGAGGCGGTCGAAGGTGCGGGTGATCGGGCTTTTTGTGTGGGCGAGCCGAAGTCGCACCGTCGCGCTTCCGCCGGCGGGAACGCTCAAGCGGTAGTCTGCCGCGGCTTTTGTCCCGGTTCGCTCCGGGTTTACCGCACTTGTGTCGCCATGAATTACATAATTGTTGATGCCGTCCTTGGCGAACCGCGGACCTCCGCCAGTGTTGTAGAGTCGCCTGGAATTGGTCTCATTCTCCGTGAACAAGAGCTCAGGATCGCCTTCGTATGTGAGAAAACGGCGGCCGTAGTGCGGAACATCCAGTTCGATCGCGTCAGCCCCCGCGCGGAGTTGTGGCCGGTTCTTAGCGGTTCCCCAGGACCAAGTATTGCGGAACCAGATCGTCGGCAGTAGATGAAGATCCGCGGCCCCAGGCCCTCGATTTGCTACCGTGATCTTGATCAGAATGTCATCGGGCGAAGCCTTGGCGTACTCGACGAAGACATCGAAGTAGCGGTTCTCACTGAAGACGCCGGTATCGGCGAGTTCAAACTCGCGCGAGTCGCGGCCGCGCCTCCGGTTCTCCTCGACCAGTTGGTGATAGGGAAACGCCGCCTGCGGGTACTTATACAAATACTTCATGTAGGAGTGCGTGGGAGTTGAATCCAGATAGAAGTAACACTCCTTGCAGTCCTCGCCGTGATTACCCTCATTCCCGGTGAGGCCGAAGAGGCGCTCTTTCAGGATCGGATCGCGGCCGTTCCACAGAGCGACCGAGAAGCAGATGCGCTGATGGCGGTCCGAGATGCCAGCGATTCCGTCTTCGTTCCAGCGGTAAGCTTTCGAGCGGGCGTGATCGTGCGGCAAGTATTCCCAGGCGGTTCCATGAGCGCTATAGTCCTCGCGAACGGTGCCCCAGGCGCGCTCACTCAGGTAGGGTCCCCAGCGCTTCCAGTGCAATTTGCGGTCACGGGCTTCTTCGAGTCTCTGATGTTCGGCGGTGGTTCGGCTGGTCACGGCTGGGCTCCTTGGAGTGCTCTTGTACGAGGATGTAAAGCCGCGAGGCCGCGAGAGTATTCCAGGAAAATAAGCTTTATTGACGGGGAGAGAATTAGAGTTCGAGCTTGTTGAGGAAATCCTTCACCTGCGGCGCCAGCGCAAGCATCATGTCGGTGTTCTGCTGCTTGCTCATGTCGGAGATGAAATAGACCAAGTAATCGCGGGTTTCAAACGCACTCATTTGGAAGCGCTGAACTCCAGCCTGATACATCGGGATGCCCGATTGAACCAGTGCCGGCATCATAGTCTCAGTGTTGAAGGATTCGCCATCGGACTTGCGGGTCATCACCAGAGACATCATGTTCGAATCGTTCATCAAGGACAGGTGGACGAACCGACGGCCGTTGTAGCGGCACAGATGCGCCAAAGACATCCGGTAGCTCTTCGGGACTTCCTTGCGGACAATCGGGATGAGTCCCGCATACTGCGGGGTCAGATCGTGTACGAATTGCTCAACCGCGGGAGGATTCTTGGGATACTTGCGGAAAACCGAGCAATGAATATGATCGCCGAGCCCAACGCGCATAAGCATCGGGATGCGCGTGGAAACCGACGCAATATAGGATTGCTGGGAGCGGACAGTGAGTCGCAAGTGGCCAAGCTGATAAGTAATCAACAGCGCCACGACGGCGCCTGCGGCCACCGCTGCTGGAACAAGCCTGGGCAGCCAGCGCCTGGGCAGCCTCTCAGTGCGAACGCTATGCCGGATGCGTGCTTCCAGAAAGGGAGGCGTTTCAATATTCCGCACGGCCGCTTTCAAACGGCTATTCGCGGCGGACCGATCTTCTAGCCAGGCGTCGGCGGAATTCTCCGCGCGGATGCGGCTGCGGATGCGCGCCTCCAGATGAGGAGGCGCCACGACGCTGTTTACCGCCTTTTTCAGGCGGATATTCGTTTCTGGCTTCTCGCTCATGACTCTTGGCCTTGCCCCGCAGCTCGTCCGATTCCGTAAGACTGCGCGACCTCAATCAGTTGTTCTCTCAGCAGTTTTCGACCCCGGCTCAAGCGGGACATGATCGTTCCGATCGGGATCGAGAGAATTTCGGCAGCGTCTTTGTAGGCAAACTCCTCGACATCCACCATTAAAATGACGGCGCGGAAATCCGCCGGAATGCGATCGAGCGCGGAAAGAATATCTTCGTCGGTCAGTTGATCCGGGATCGGTTCCGGCGCAGTCAAGTTGACTTCCAGAAATTCCTCGTCTCCTTCAATTGCGGGAAGCGGAACCACTTTCGCCGGTGATGGTTGACGCAGTGAAACAGAATCTTGAATAACCAGGCGCGGCAATTGGTGCCCGACTCGAACCGGTGAAACGATTTCCAGGCTTGCAAGTAGACTTCCTGAGCCACATCCTCGGCGCGGGCGCGGTCGCCCAGAATACGAGCGGCAGTGCGGAAGATATCGCTCAGATGGGGCATGGCCTCCAGCTCGAATCGCTCGGCGGCCGAGCTATCGGGAGACCAAGCATCCGCGGTAGGTTGACCGTCGCCTGCCATCCAGTTCTCCGCTACTTGAGGGCCTGCCATACGCAGATCAGATGCCGCCCTGCGGGTATTTTATTCCGGAAATTAAATATTTTTCCAATCAAAGTATAACCCACTGATAAGACAGCCTGTTAAACAAGAAAGGGCGCTGCCAAAGAAGCCTAGCAGCGCCCGGAGGGAAGATTGTCGAGGTTGGTTTAGCTCACGGCAGAGGCAAAGTTCGCTTCGCCCAGGATGACTTCGGCCCAGGCGCAATAGACTTGCACCTTCACGATGTCATGCACGTACGACGGCACCACTACTTCGCGCTTTTGGCCGTTACCGCCCTTGATCTTAAAGGCGTCTAGCGTGTAGATATTGCCCTTGGAGTCGACTACTCTCCAGGTAGGAGCCGGGGTGTCCGGCACCTTGAAATCCGCCGAAACGCGCAAGATACTCTTGCCATTTTCGATCGAGTGCGTCACGGTGCCGGTGTTCGCTTTTGGCCCTTCAAATTTCGAGGAAGTATGGGCGCCGTCGGCGGCGAATGAAACACTGGCTGTGACAAGCGTAACGAACAGTGCGAAGACAGACAACATGCGATTGAGTTTCACGGTAGTTCTCCTTTGACGATTGATTTGAATTGACTATCTATTGCTGTGCGAGCTGGACGGCGTGTCCGTCCGGATCGCGCGCCACAATTGACTTGCGGAACGCGGGACTTCCGCCCGTGAGTTCCACGATCCCGGTCGAGATGAACGGCGACCGGAATTTCTGAAGATCCTGCGCGGCTCGCGCCACGTTGGTCCCCAAGAATCTGGTTTGCCAGTGGACGAGGTCGTTGGCCCTCTCCTCCGGCGGATATGGGCGCCCATCGTGCGGCGCGAGATATTCAAGAAATTCGACGCCTGGGCCTGAGGCTGCGCGTAAAGAAGTAATGCGCAGGCGAGTCCCGAAGACGTTGTTGAGACGCTCCTGCTCTGGACCGTAATTCTCGCTCTCGCCGACGACATGGAGGCCGAGAAGATCGCGATAAAATTTGAGGCTGGCATCTGTATCTGAGATCACAATTGCGGTGTGATCTATTCCCAGGAACAGCTTTCCAGTGGAGTCGTGCCACCTGGCATTTCCCTTGTCCGGTGGAAACGCCAGCGCTTCAAGAAAGTGTCCGTCTGGATCCCGGAAGTAGAACGCTTGAATGCCGCCGGCATTCTTGTTCCATTCCGGAAGACGTTGCGGACCGGAAGAAGCATGCTCGACTTTATTCTCACGGAGCCATCCGTACGCGCGGTCCATATCGCTGGTGATGACGGCAATGTGCTGGAACCAGCGGTCGTTCGCCCTGGTGTCGACGGGCACGGGCCGGCCGCGAGGCGCCAGGAACTCCGTAAGCTCGATGAACTCGTTGCCCAGCCGCATCCGCGCGGTACGCATGCGGAGACCGAAGACTCCTTCCAGGTGCTCGTACTCAGGGCCGTCAACTTCGGTTTCGGAAACCTTCTCGAACGACAGCACCTTGGAGTAAAATTCGACGGATCGGTCGAGGTCTGAAACCGTGAGCCCGATGGAATCAACCGCAGTGACCAGCGGGCGGTCGCCTGCTGACGCCTGAATGACGCCGCATAGGATGACCAGAGTAAGGAATGCACGCCGCAACATGTTATTGCATCCTCTCGATCAGGTGGTTGCCGACACGCAGCGCATTCGCCATGATCGTCAGCGCCGGATTTACGGCGGCACTCGATGGGAAAAAGCTGCCATCGACCACGTAGAGGTTGTCGAGTTGGTGGGCCTTGCAATGGACATCGAGCGCCGAGGTCTTAGGGTCATGACCGAAGCGAATAGTGCCATTCTGGTGCGCAACGCCGGCGAGTGGAATGCGGTCGCCCACGAATAAATTACGGGCGAAGATCCCTTGATGGCATTCGTGTCCATGCACCGGGCACGCGGTTTGTTCTTTCATCAGCTGTTTGAGCTTGCCATGCAGGCGTTTGTGGCCCTCCTCATTGTTCGGTTTGTAACTAAGGACGATATTGCCGGCGCGATCGAGGGTAACCCGGTTATTGGGATCCGGCAGGTCTTCCGACGTCAGCCAGAAGTCGAGCGAATGTTTTCCCATGATTTCGAGAGTGAATCCTGGCGCGATCGCTGGAGCGCCGCCGCGCAGCCCGTCGCGGTCCAGCTTGCCCACGAAAGAGATGTGTCCCATCGGGTAGGGAAAGTCTTCGGAGCCGAAATAGAAATCGTTGATCGAGAGCGTCTTCTGGAAAATGGTCGGGTTTGGGCATTTGGAAATCGCTAGCAGAATCGAGTTTGTGTGGCCCATATAGTGCCGTCCGACGACGTCGGAGCCATTGGCTAGTCCGTTCTGATGCCGGTCATTGGCTGAGCGCAGCAACAGGGCCGCGGAATTGATGGCTCCGGCGGATACAACGACGATATCAGCAGAAATCTCATCGTAAACGCCGTTGTGTTTGACGAAAACCTTGGTGACTTCGCGCCCGGACGGACTGGTCTGCAGCCGTTCGACGTAAGCGTTGGTCATGAGGCTCACGTTCGGATAGGTCAATGCCGGATCGACGCCGAGCACCTGTGCGTCTGACTTGGCATGCACCAGGCATGGAAATCCGTCGCAGGTATTGCAGCGAATGCACGCGCTCCTGTTCGGAGTCTTCTCATCCAGCATGATGCCGAGAGGCGTGTGGAACGGCTTCAGCCCATGACGCGCGAAGTCGTCGGCCAATTGCTGCAGGCGCGGCTCATGGCTCACCGCCGGATGCGGATAGGGACAGCGCGCGGGCGGTTCCGTCGGATCCTCGCCGCGCTGGCCATGCACTTGATATTGGTGTTCCGCCTGGTTGTAGTACGGCTCTAGATCACCGTAAGAAATGGGCCACGCGGGTGAGACACCGCCATGATGCCTGAGCTCGCCGAAGTCTTCCTTGCGCAGGCGGAATAGCGCGGCGCCGTAGAACTTGGTATTTCCACCCACGTAATAGTTGGTGTGGGGATGCAGATCTTTGCCGGCGCCATCTTTCCATACTTCTTTGGTGTTGTACTTGCCCTGAAGATTGACGACGGCGGAATTCCAATTGTCCTTCTCACGTGGGACGTAATCGCCGCGTTCCAGCAGAAGAATCTTTTTTCCTGTGGGTGCGAGCTTGGAAGCGAGGGTTCCGCCCCCGGCGCCGGTTCCGACGATGACGACGTCGTACTGATCATTGGGCATGGAGTTCTCCGTATCGGCAGTTGAAGATGCAAGGTTGGTTATTGGGGTGACAGAGTTTGGCGCAGAAGACGCGGTGAACGCCGCGCCGGAAGCGGTAAAGGAACGATGCCAATAGCATGGCTGCGGGCGGAGCAGTGAAATAGATCCATAAAGCAGTCCATTCATCCGCGCAAAAGGCGGACCCGAACGTACGCGCAGGGTTCATACTCATTCCGGAAAGTGGAGCCTCGAACGAAATGAACAGCGCGACGAGAGCGCCTGCGAAAAGTGGTGTGAAGCGGCTCAGGCGTCGTGAATTCGACACCCATAGAATCGTTCCCATGAGCAACATGGAAATCGCGAACTCCGCCAGGAACGCGACGCGCGTTCCGTATGGCCCGGGGGTCGTTACGACATAGCTGATCGCTGAATGTTGAAGTGCGGGTCCGATCAGGAGACTGGCAGCTGCCACGCCGGCAACACCTCCTAGAAACTGGAACACCATATAGAACAAAGCATCCCACGGCGCGATTTTGCCGAGCGTGAGAAATGTCAATGTGATCGCCGGGTTCATATGCGCGCCGGAACGCTGGCCCCAGGGCGAATAAATAATCGCGATGGCGGTCAGCCCCATCGCTACGCCAGCCAAGACTCGCCGGAGCATCGCAGCCCCCTCAAGAGCCGCGTGAATCGGCGAGCTGGGGTGATCGAGGAGTACGCCGAACACACATGCGGAAATCATGAACGTTCCGAGTGCGGCGGCCTCCATGAGGTATTCAGGCCAGTGCGCCCGCATGGCGGTGAGCGCTGCCGAGCTAGACCTGATCGACATGGGGGTTGGTGCGTTCGGAGTGGCAATAGGCATTTAAGTTCGCCTAGGTAATGTTCCGGGGAGCCCTTTTTATTCCGATGCGCTGATGCGCGGCGGCATTCCTGTCAGGACAAACCGGAACAACATTTCGTTTTTTGTCCCGATTGCCCCCAGCACGGCGGTGGGCGGCTTGAGCCCAAAGTCAGTCAGCCGTACCTGGGACGAACCTTCTATGAGCGGGAATGCGCCGGATCCGGTATCTAGTGTGACCGAGATGATGGCCGGCCGCGGGACATCCCGGATGGTTAAGATGCCTTGTACTTCGTAGTGATTCACGTCGAGCTTATGGATGGCCGTCGATCTGAAAGCGATTCGCGGATACCGCTCCGCTGCTAGCATGTCTTTGACGGCATAATCCTGGACTTTGCGCAAGTCTTTGGTGCCAAGCCAGGCGTCGTGACAAGAAATGCTGGCGGCTTCGATGTCAAGTGTGACAGTCGACTTTTCCGGAGCGTCGCGATCCAACAAAATTGCTCCCTGATAGCGAGAAAAAGTGAACAAATGTTTCTTGCCGCTTAAGAAGCCAGTCTTTTCGACAGTAAGCTCCAGGAGCGCGCGGCCCTCTGGCCGAATTTCATAGGCAGCCGAACCCGCCCATCCGGATCCCGCAGCCAGCAACAGCAAGAGTGTTGTTTTCATGGCTGACAGTGGAATCCCTGACGCGGGAGTTCTATTCCGGAATAAACTTCCGGCACGGGGGGATCTTGACAGCCGAGATGCCAAACGAAGCCTGCACCGAACTGATCGCTTCCAACATCGGCTGGCTGCAGCAAGGACTTTCTCTGCTTGGCCATATAGACGAGGCGACCTTCGTCAACAGCCCACAGGGATTGGCGCCCCATCGCGTCGGCAGCCATCTCCGGCACGTATTGGAGTTTTACGAATGTTTCCTGGATGGTCTGGGCGCTTCCCGAATCGATTACGATGCGCGAAAGCGCGACGACATGATTGAGCGAAGTCGGCACGTGGCCGCTGCCAAAATCTGCTCTATCCTGCGGCGTTTGGAAGGATTATCTCTTCGAGAAGATCGCGCGCTGGAAGTGCGGGTGGAGAACGGCGACGGCTATCTTGCCTCATCCGTGGGCCGGGAATTGCAGGCGCTCAGCAGCCATACGATTCATCACTTCGCGCTGATCGCGGTCACTTTGCGGCTCCATGGAATTCAAGTCGATCCGAATTTCGGGATGTCTCCTTCTACGCTCCGCTATCGGACGGCCAGACAATTCGCGGCCAATTCGGAGGCTGCGTAGTGACTCATTCGGACGCCCTCCATGCGCTGCTGATCTTCGGCTCGACCTTCGTGCTGGAAGATGTCGCGGTTCTCGGTGCGGCGCTGCTGGTCGTAAACAGTATGATTTCGCTCCCTTGGGCAGCAGCCAGCAGCTTCGCAGGCATCTGGCTGGGCGATCTGGGACTGTATTGGCTGGCCCTGCATTACGGCCGCCCGGTCTTCGACCGCCGCTGGTTTAAGAAGGCGCTTGGTAAGAAGATAAACCTGAGCCGAAGTGAGGCGTGGTTCCAAAATCACGGGTCCGCTGCCATCGTGTTCAGCCGGGCCGTCCCCGGGACGCGGGTGCCTACTTATCTGGCAGCTGGGCTGCTGAAGGTTCCGGCGGTTCGGTTTCTCACAATCACAGCCGCGGCGTGCGCTGTCTGGGTGACCGCACTGTTTTGGCTCTCCTATCACGCCGGCATGATGGTGATTTCAGAATTCAGGATGTTCCAGTCGGAAGCCGGGAGGTTGGCCGCGTGCATAGTTCTCGCGGCCGTTTTCGCCTGGGTGCTTCGAAAAGCACTTAGGAAAGCTTCCTTCGCGAGAATCACGCGCTGGGAATTCTGGCCGTCCGCGGTCTTCTACATACCAGTCGTGATCAAGTACGTTCTTCTGGCGGTCCAGTATCGAAGTTTCAGTTTGCCTGCGCTTGCCAATCCCGGCATGCACACCGGCGGTTTGATCGGCGAATCGAAATTTGACACTCTGGCGGACCTGGCGCTCGCATACTCAAGTCTTGTTGCCGAAACTCACTTGGTACATTTCCACTCGGCCGATCAGCAGTTCGCTCAGATTTCGCGCATTCGGGGCATGCATGGGCTAGAATACCCCCTCGTTTTGAAGCCCGACGTTGGCCAGCGCGGATACGGATTCAAGCTGGTCCGAACTGATGATGATGTCCTTTCCTATCTCAAGCAATTCTCGCGGGATGTATTGATCCAAGCATATGCACCCGGCCCCCACGAGGTCGGGATCTTTTATTACCGGATGCCGCACGAAAGCCAGGGTAGAATCTTCGCAATCACCGAGAAAGTATTCCCTACAATTACCGGAGACGGCCAGCTCACTATCGAAGAGCTCATCCGGCGCGACGCTCGGGCCTCTCTTATCGCCGACACCTATCTGCGGCGGTTCGCGAGGGAACGAGGGCAAGTCCTGGCAGCAGGACAATCGCTAAAGCTGGTAGAGGCAGGCAATCACTGCCAGGGCGCGATATTCCTGGATGGAGATCACCTCTTTTCGGAGGCGCTGGAAAAACGAATCGACGAGATCTCGCAATCCATTCCCGGTTTCTACGTTGGCCGCTACGACATTCGCTACGCCTGCGAGGAAGCGCTGCGCGAAGGCCGCGACTTCCAGATCATTGAGCTGAACGGCGCTTCCTCTGAAGCCACCAGCATCTACGACCCACGGAAATCCCTATGGGACGCCTACCGGACGCTCTTTCGCCAGTGGGAAATCGTCTTTGCGATCGCCAATGAAAATCGGAGTCTTGGGTTCCGCCCCACTGCGTTGAAGACCATCTGGCGGAGCTGGCATCGATACCAACAGCGGTCGGCTGAGTCACCAGTGAGCGACTGACCCCATGTGTACCGCAAGTTGGATTCACGATGATCGCGGTTATCAGCTGCTGTGCAATCGCGACGAAAGACTGACACGCAAGCCGGCCCTGGCGCCTCGGTTAGTAGTCCGCGACGGAGTCGGCATCTTGGCTCCGATCGACGGTGATTTCGGAGGATCCTGGATTGGCACGAACGAATTCGGCCTCTCAGTCTGTTTGTTAAACGGCGCGAATCTTACCCACTCGGAACATCGTTCTCCGCAAGAACCTCGGAGCCGGGGCCTGTTTCTTCTGGATTTGCTCCCTTCAGCCTCGGTGACTGCCCTATGCGAACGCGTTCGTGATGCCAACCTGGAGGCGTTTCCGTCGTTCACTGTGGTGGCACTCGAACCCGGCAGGCCTGCCACACTAATCGAATGGGACGGTTCGCAGAAGAGCGTCGAATTCTGCGCCGAATCGCGCGCCATGCTGACCTCTTCCTCGTTCGACACCGAAGCAGTGCGCAAGAGGCGACAACACGAGTACGCACGGCTAGACCCTCAATCTCCTCTGGAGTTTCATCAGAGCCACGGTGCATCCGCCAGCGCCTATTCTGTCTGCATGCATCGGCCGGACGCTGCCACTGTGAGCTTCAGTTGGATTCGCGTATCAGTGCTAGCGGCGACGTTCTATTACACGCCGGCAGCTCCGTGCCAGCAGGTTGCCGGCGTAAGCAAGAAGCTGCTGCGGCGTCCCGTGCTCAGCGCCCTTTCCACCGCTTCCATCCCAGCACACCCAACTCCGGCCGCGGCTCGTCCGGCAACATGGTAAGAAACTCCAGCAGGTTGCCGTCGGGATCGTGAAAGTATACCGAGGCCGCGGGCATCCACGCGAGCACGCTTGGCTCATCGGACGGATTGTTCCAGAAGTCGAGCGGCGTGACATTCGCCGAACGTAGACGTTGTGGCGCGTCCAGCAAGTCGGGAAGGTCGACATTGAAGGCAGTGTGGAGGTTCAGCCGCTGCGGCGTTGTCCCCACTTCCCATAGGCCCAGCATTGACGTGCCAGGGCCGCCCAACCAGAAGAAAGCCACCTTGCGGTCGGGCGCTAGCTGAGCGAGCGCAAGGTTCAGGACATCGCCATAGAACGAAATCGAGCGTTCCAGATTACTGACAGTCAGGTGACTCTCGAAGAGCCCCCGTATTGGGATCATCTCTTTGCCATTATCACAGGGGCCGAGACTCGCCCGACGCGAGGCACATCCTGGCGGTGCATGATCAGTATCGCCAAAGAACATACAAAGACGACCACAGCCAGGGCGAACAGTTCGCCATGATCGTCGACGAGGGGGAGGGCGATCCCGAGCTTCGTCAAATGGAAAAAGATCGCTCCACTGATGACGCCGAGCGACATGATCGCGCCAAATACCACCGTTTGCGGCAGAAGCAGCAGGATGGACGCGATTAATTCCGCGGCGCCGCTACCAATGCGGCCCCACGGCTCCATTCCGAGGGTCGTGAAGATGTAGACCGACTCCTTCGCGCCTGTGAACTTGAAAAACAAGGTTTGCAGAAGGATAATGGCGGCGATTGCGCGCAGGGTCCAGCTAGCGATGACAAATGCTTTGCTATGTTCCATAAGGTTCCTTTCTATCGTTTGCCGTAGTGGGCGAGAAATTGTGATGCCTCGGTTCGGCCAAGGTAACGTTCCAGGAGCCTCGGCTCGGTCTTGGTGAGATCGATAACGATCAATCCGTCGAGTACGTCCGAGAATTCCGGGTCGACGTTAAATCCCAGCAATTTTCCGCCGAGCTTCAGGTACTGCCGCAGGAGAACGGGGATGCCTGCTCCGCTCGGCTCAAGATCCGAGACCAGTGCGGACAGATCCTCGGCATCAAAACCAGCCGCTGGCAGCTCTGGCTTACGAAGCCGCCGCTTGAGTGGACTGCGCGTGGATATCAGCCCCATCCACTCCCGCAACGAGGCGTGCCGCTCCAGAAAAGTCACCATCAACTCCCGGGAGACGGCTTGGTACTGATTGCTGATGCTGACCGGGCCGAATAAGACTCTGTATCTGGGATTGCGAGCTACGTAAGCGCCGATTCCCTTCCAGAGAGCCAGCAGCGGAGCGAATCCACGTTGATACTCCGGTCGCACGAAGGAGCGGCCGAGCTCCAAGGCGGGCCCCAGCTTATTGAGAAACGCTGCGTCATACTTGAAAAGCGTCGCGGTGTAGAGATCCTGATCGACGTCGGTCCCGCCCAAGCGGTACGCGCCAACGATTTCGTTCGTAGCCGCTTTCCATGCAAACAAGTGCAGGTAGTGCTGATCGAAACGATCGAGATCGACGGACCTTCCGGTCCCTTCACCGACACCCCGAAACGTGACCTCGCGCAGCCTGCCGATCTCCTGCAAGCTATTTGGAATGGCGTCGGCAGGAGCGATATATACCGCAAGATCGCCGGCCTTTGTAAGGAAGCTTCCCGGCGGAAGCGCTCTGATCTCGGCGGAAAGAAGAGCGTTATCAATCTCGCATTTTATCACTGGGAGGGTTCGCCGCCGCATGCGGGCGACCAGAGGGAAGGAAGTTCTGGCCTTGAAATCAGTCCGTGTCGCGAGCAAATAGGTTCTCCAGCGCAGGTATTTGGTTTGCTCCTCGGGCGTCGGAATTTCAAGCAGCTTCTTGCTTGCGATCGGACTGCCAATTCGCAGCTTGACCAGACGATTGCGCTTGTTCAACAGCTCGCGAGCCAGGAGCGTTGTGCGGACCTTCGGATGAATCAGCCCGAGCGTGTGGAAGAGAAAGCTATTCGACCCATCGATATGAATGGGGACCACGGAGACGGCTGCCCCTTTGCGCGAAGCGGCCTCGACCACGCGAGCAACAGCAGTATGCCACTTCGAATCTGTCACTGCCCACTGGCTTGCCTGGAAATGCGAGACGGCGCCGGCGGGGAATACCACCAGACACCCCCCGCCCTGAAGAAACTCGATCGCTTTCCTCCAGCTCGCGGCGTTCCTTTGCGCGGCCGAGCCTCCGGCCGTCGCGTCCACGGGGATGAGCAGGTCGCGGATCTCGGAGATGACCGAGAGCAGATCGTTCGCCAGAAACCGTACATCCGGCCGGACCCGCGCAAGCACCGTGGCGAGTACGGCTCCCTCCAGAATTCCAAACGGATGATTTGCCACGATCACCACCGGCCCGCTGCGTGGAATCTGGTGGAGGTCGCGTTCGCCGATGCGATAGGTGACGGCAAGGCGGCTGAGCAGTCGTTCTGGCAGTGACGGAGTGTCCCCTGCGGGCCGGATCAGCGCATCGAGCCGGTGCAGGCCGAGCACGCGGGCCACTCCACCTCGCAACGGTTTCGGTATGGCAGCAACGCCGTCAAGAATTGAGGTAAGATTCACTGCCTATCGAATGCACCAGGCAGGCGACTTTATTCCGGAATCGCGACGGAATCGCGACGGCTCAGCTTTTAAGATCAGATGAGAACCCGAGCGAACCAGTTCACCGGCGATCAAGAGTGGCTCGGCGACGAAAGGCAATACTTCGCGGTGCAAAGCCCGTCCGTCTGAGCCGGCGAGAAGCAGCACTCGCGTCTCGCCGGATGCATCGCGTGCGATGAACGCTGGCGGAGCGCCTCCGCTGATGCAGCGCACGGCGCAATCGCGGTGCACCTTTCCGTTGCCGGGATTCATGACACCGAGGTAGCACTTGCTGTCCACGATTTCGCCGCGCAGCCGCACTGGTCCCAGATCGGTCTGCTCGACGGCTCTCGTAAGACCCGAACCTGTCTCCTGCATCGAGCCCGGAACCACCTCTAACATTCGATCCTGCCCGCGTTGGATGAGCGAGGCCTTCAGGCGAACCCGCTTGCCTTGCAAACCGCGCACCGCCTCAGACACGCCATGCTTGCCCGTCCCGATCAGCAAAAAGCTGGAGTTATTCGTGCGCAGAATTGGGTAAGGCCATGCTTCAATCACGCCGCTGTAATCCTGGTAAATTCCATACTCAAACTTACTCGCGGCAAACGGGGCTTGATCAAGAATAAGCGCTGCGCTCACGGCCAGACTGGCAGCGACCAGCCCAATCACGATTCGTTTGATTCGCCTGCCGAGCGCGGCGGGCGCTCGCGCCACATAGCCAACGTAAAAGTCATCGTTCATGACCGCGCTCCTGCGTGAGCGGGATGAATCAGGGCGGGCTCCAGCCGGGTCCCGGGCGGGTGGGCGTAAGGGTGAACCAGCACTTTCCCGCCTGCGATTCTGGTACGGAATGTCGGCACCTTGTCCGTAAAAGGCGCCGGCGAAGCTCCGTTATCCGGCGAGTACTGGTAGCTATGCCACGGACAGGTGATGCAGCCGTCGATGATGCGGCCCTCGCCCAGCGGTCCATTCTGGTGCCGGCAGACATTGGAGACGGCTGAGATCTTGCCGTCATAGCGAAAGACCGCGACGCGTTCACCGCCGACCGAGACGATCTTGGCGCGTTTTTCCGGAATATGATCCACGCCGCAGACCTCGACGAAGCCTTCTGCTGCCGCGGTCGCTACCAGGCGATCGATACGCCTCTCTTTCGCAGCGGCGAGCAGATGCAATGCAGCCACGGTAAACATGCCGATCCCGAGCAGTGCCGCTAACCAGGCGTTCGTATCGGACTGCAATGCGCCTAAAACAACGTGGGCCACCAATAGTGCGTAAGCAAAATAGACCATCATGTGAATTCGTTTCCACACGGGCGCCGAAAGATTGTGCAGCCAGAAGTCGTGGCTCGTTGCCGCCATGACGAACAGGATCAGGAGAGCCATGAAACCCAGCACCTGAAAGGGAAAATTCGCCAGGCTATCGAAGCGGGTGTTGCTGATGAACAAGCTGACCAGCGGTGAGATGTCACCCAAGGCGTGAAACTGAACGAGGGAAAATACTCCGTGTACAAGCGCCGCTAGAAACATCGTGGCGCCCAGGTGGCGCCGGTTATACAGCAGCGGGAGGAAGCGAGGATCCAATCGGCAGAGCGGTCCAATGCAGAGAATCACGTGCAGCAGAAGCAGCGCGAGAGTTCCGAACCCGCGAATGAGAAGAGTCTCCGCAGTGGCTGTCGGATATAGGAGCGCGCCCACACCCACGAATATCGCCAGATAGAGCACGACTCCACCCGCCAGCACGGAGTCGTAAATCCGTTTCTGACGATTCCAACCAACCGCCTGATATTGAATACTCATTTGTACTTCTCCCAGTGAACGTTCGGGTTCTTCGGCGTTGTGGGCCGGCGCACAATCAGACCGGCCGTAAACAGAACGGAAAGCAGTGCGAATAGAACGATCCAGATCCGGAAATGGCTTCGCCGCAGCGGCTCAATCATCGGTCAGCGTCCTTTCCGCAACCAGGCGCGCAAGAGCAGGGGCCATAGGGCCACAACTCCTGGAAACACGATCAGTCTGAATCCAATGGTGGAACTCTTTGCAGCGGGATCAACGGAAGCGATGCCGCGCGCGACAAACGCAATCGCGAATAGAACCCCGAGCACGCAGTACGCGTCTAAGACGCCCGCGATTGTTTCGGCTGCAATCATTGCCGGCGGAACTCCACCTATGCCTCGCCACCGTAAACCGGGATCACTGCGCCACTGATCGGGGCAGCCGCATCGGATGCCAGATAGAGCAGCAGCTTCGAGAGCTGGCACGGATGCACCCACTTCGAGAAATCAGCTGCTGGATCGCTGGCACGGTTTGCGGTCGTGTCCAGGGTGCCCGGCAAGACGACATTCGCAGCTATGCGACGGTCGCTGTTCTCGCGGGCCACAGTGCGGACGAGAGACACCAGAGCAGCTTTCGACGCAGCATAGGCACCGGACATCGCTGCCGGTTCCACTGCCGCCTTACTGCCGATCGCGATGATTCGGCCCATACCCTGAGCGCGCATTTGCGGAAGCACTGCCCGGATCATATGAAACGCAGACCGCAGATTAAGGTCGAGCATTCGATCCAGCGTCGCGTCGTCCGTTTCAGCCACTGTCTGTCCGCCCGCGAATCCGCCCATCAGGTGGACTAAGCCGTCGATGCGCCCCCATTTAGCGGCTACACCATCGGTGAGTTTTCGCACGTTCTCACCCGAAGAAAGCTCGGCGGGCGACGCCAAGAAGTTTTCCCGCGGAAAATCCGCCCGCGCGATGGATCGCGATACACCAACCACGCGGGCGCCTGATTCCAGGAACGAGTTCGTGACAAAAGTTCCTAGGCCGCCCTTTGCACCGGTAATAATGATTACTTTGTTGTGCAGGTCCATGAGCTACTCTCCCGACGACCACGCTACCCGGAACTCCGGATAGAGCGTCAGTCCGCCGCATGCAAAGATTGTTTGTCCGGTGACGTATGACGCATCATCGGAGGCCAGGAACGCGAACACCGATGCGATTTCATCTGCGGCCGCCGGACGCGACATCGGGATGTGACTCTCCACTTCGCCCCTAGCCTTCGGGTTGTCGATCCACGCCTTGTTGATCGGCGTCACCACCGCGCCCGGTCCCACAGAATTCACGCGAATGCCGTCGCCTGCGTACTCCAGCGCTAATGATTTCGTCAAGTTCTCCATGCCGCCCTTGCTGATTGAGTAAGGCAGATACTTCGGCTTCGGAATCGTTTCGTGCACGCTAGAATTATTAAGAATCACGCCTGTGCCTCGCGGAAGGAAGTGCCGGATCGCCTCGCGCGAGCACAGAAACGGCCCGCGCAAGTTCACGGCCAGCACGCGGTCGAAGTCTTGGATGTCAATCTCGTGGCTTGCCGCCGGCTTCTGTATGCCCGCGTTATTGATCAGAACGTCGAGCGAGCCAAACTCCTCAATGACTTTGGCGAACATGGCCTTGACTTGTGCTTCGTCGGAGACATCTGCCCGCACCAGCAGCTCCTTCCCGCCACCATTCGTACGGGCTTGGCGAGCCATCTTCCTGGTGCACTCGGCCTGCTCCGCGCCGCTGCGATAGTTGATCGCCACGTTAGCGCCTTCTCGCGCGAAGCGAACCGCGATGGCCTGGCCGATCCCAGAGGATGCGCCCGTGATCAAAACATTTCTTCCTTGTAGTTTCGACATTCGTCTTAGGTCCCCATTCGTATTCGTAGGTTGTCCCTCAGGGTGACGGGCGCCATTAAATGCTTGACGCTGGCACGTATCAAATTCTTTAGCGCACGTGCTCGGTCAATGGCCACCGCACACTCTGCGCAACTGCGAATGTGATGCTGAACTTGAGCTCGCACACCGGCCGGGAGTTCGCCGTCGACGTAAGGGTCCGACAACTCCTCAACTTGGCCGCATGCGTACATGGCTGCACTGCTTTCTCGCGTTTCCAACTTGCATTAGGAGATCCGCCAGTGGGCGCAAGTTATTCCCGGAATAATCTCTATCTCATGTGCGATTACGCAGGCATGAAACGTGTCTACGTTGTCACGGCACTGGCGCTTTCGAGTTTCTGCGCAGGACAAGCTCAAGAGATTCCACCAAAACACGAAATTGGACTCACCCTCGGGGGCCTTCTGAGTAGCGAGAGAGATGGCGGTTCGACGCACTTGGACCTAGGGTCCGGCGTGGCGTTTCAGGCGAACTATGGATACCGCCTTTGGAGCGGCGAAAAAACTGCGCTATACGGCGAAGTGCATCTATTGGCGAATCCGCTGCGCGATATTCGTTCTGTAGATTCAGCCCTGACTCGCAATATCGCTACGCTGTTTGTGACACCCGGAATTCGTCTTAAATTCCGTCCCACCGGCCGTATCGCGCCCTATCTCGCGATCGGCGGAGGCTGGGCCGACTATGAGCAGAGCACCATGACCGTCGCGGGTGCATCGAATCCCGCTCCGCGAACGGTCAATCATGGTGCGTTCGACTATGGCGGCGGCGTGGATTTCAAGTTCTGGCGGTTCATTGGTCTCCGCGCGGAGATACGCGACTTCTATGCCGGTGGTCCGGCCTATAACGCGACTTCGGTCGGGGGAGGCCAGCACAACGTCGTCCTGGGCGGCGGACTGGTCGTGAAGGTTCACTGATTCGTGTACGGAATATCCTGCTTGGCTAACGGCATTCTGTTGTGAAAGCGGAGGTACCGACCCATGATGCAAGCAGTTGCAGTCTTTCCAGGGCAGCCGAATAGCATTCACCTGGCTCAAATGCCCAAGCCTTCGGCCAGCGACATTCCTGACGGCCGCGGCGCCCTCGTGAAAGTGCTGCGAGTCGGTGTCGATGGCACGGACAAAGAGATCAATGCCGCGGAATACGGCACTGCGCCGGAGGGTTTCAATTTCCTGGTCGTCGGACACGAGAGTTTTGGCCTGGTGGAAGAGGTTGGCGCAAACGTAACTGAGCTGGCGCCCGGCGATTATGTCGTAGCCATGGTCCGCCGCCCCGGCTTCAGCATCTATGACCGGATCGGGTTGCAGGACATGACCACCGATGACACCTACTTTGAGCGTGGCATAAACCTCCGCCACGGATATCTGGCCGAATACTACGCTGACCACACCGACTATCTGATCAAGATTCCGCGCGGCCTGAAACACGTTGGGGTTCTTCTCGAGCCCATGACCGTGGTCGAAAAAGGCATCGCGCAAGCGTACGAGATCCAACGCCGTATGAAAGTCTGGCGCCCGCGCAAAGCGGCGGTGATGGGGGCGGGAACTATCGGTTTGCTGGCCGCGCTTGTGCTCCGCCTGCGCGGGTTAGACGTGACGGTCTTCAGCCGCGACCGTAAACCCAATCGCAACGCTGAACTGATCGAGTCAACCGGTGCGCGCTACATTTCGGTGCAGGACTCGACGATTCTCGAGGGCGCAAGGCAGCACGGGCTCTTTGATCTCATCTTCGAGGCGACCGGATTCTCACCGGTGGTCTTTGAGAGCATGCAGGCACTCGCAAAGAACGGCGTACTAGTGCTCTCCAGCATCACGGGCGGCGATCGCAAGATAGAGGTCCCGGCCGATCGGATCAACCTGGATTTCGTCTTGGGCAATAAGGTCATGGTCGGGACGGTCAACGCCGCGCGTGAACATTTTGAAGAAGGCGTGCGCGACATGGCGAAGGCCGAGGCCGAGTATCCAGGCTGGCTTCCACGGTTGCTCACGCACCCGGTGAAAGGGTTGGAGAACTACGAGCAACTCTTCCATCTTCTGCTGAACGGCAATGGAGCGATCAAAGTGTACTGTGAAGTCGCGGATGCATAAGACACGCATCGCTGCCAGCTACATTGCCCTGCTAATTGCGTCCCACGCCATCGAGAAGTTTCAGCCGCCTGCCAGGCCCCCTGAAGGCCTTCGTTTTGCGAGGGTAAACACCGTAAACCACGGCATGGTCGAGCCACGCACTATTCGCCTGGCGTACCGCGATTCTGCACCCGATTCCATCCAAACGCCGGTTCTTCTGGTTCACGGAAGTCCCGGCTCAGGCGAAGTTCTCCGTGCGCTCGCCGATTTGCTCAGTCCCAAAGTTCGCGTGATCGTGCCCGATCTGCCGGGCTTTGGCTCATCTACGCGAGACTTGCCGGAATATTCCTTTCGCGCCCACGGCGAATATCTTATCGAACTCATGGACGCACTCCATATACCCAATGCGCACTTACTCGGCTTCAGCATGGGCGGAGGAGTAGTGCTCTCGATGGCCGCTGCGGCCCCGCAACGCGTGATCTCTCTGGTGATGCTATCGGCGATTGGTGTTCAGGAACATGAGCTCACCGGAAGTTACGAAGTGAATCACATCCTTCACGGCACGCAGTTGGCGGTGCTGTGGCTGCTCGATAATGGTCTGCCACACTTTGGGATTCTCGCGAAACTCCCATTCACTGTGGAATATGCGCGCAACTTCTACGATTCAGATCAGCGCCCGCTGCGCACGGTTCTGGAGCACAATCGTGGACCCATGCTGATCATTCACGGCGCGAACGATCGAAACGTGCCCCTCGCAGCGGCCGTGGAGCATCACAGGCTGGTGCCTCAAAGTGAGCTTGTGGTGCTGGATGGGAACCACTTTATGGCGTTTGTGAAACCCGCATTATTCTTGGATCCGTTGGTGCGCTTCTTAAACCAAGCACGCTAAGCGGGAACTTCCAGGCTTGCCGAATGCCTTGGCCACCCGATTCCAATAAGCTTCTTCAGGTGAATCGGGGGCGACGCCCAGGAGCAGGACGCGTTCTGCGTGTTGTTCCGCCTGGGCGAAGGCGAGTTCCATGCGCGCGGTAAAAGCCTCGTCGTCGGCAAGATGATGATCCGATGGGAAGAAATCTTCAACAGCCTCAGAATCGATCGCATGAATATACGTCAGGCTGAACGCGATGGCCGGCGCAGTACCGTGGTTATGCGGCTGTATTAGCAGTAGCTGACGGGACGACACCTTCCAGTTGATCGGCGTAAAAGCGCTCGTGAGTCTGCGTCAGTAGCGAGAGAGTCTGTTCATCCGCGATTATCCCTGATGCGCGCCGCCGCGTTTGGTCCAGCAAAGTTTCACCGCGGTCAGCGCGCAGAATTGTTTAGGCCTATCATCGCCTGAGATCAATCGAGTCAGAGGAAGTAGACGTTTGCCGTCCCCTCCGGCCAAGACGACTCCCACGTCTGGCGTCGCTACTTCACGAAGTGTAGTTCCGCGAGATTCCGAACGCCCGAAGCCGTGAAGCAAGCGTATTGGCGTTGACTCCGAGAAGCTCGGCTGCTCCCCCCGCGCCCGATACCTTGCCACCAGCGCGCTTTAGCGCATTGTGGAGATTCTCTCGCTCCCTCTCACGCCACTCGGCGTCCGTATAAAACTCCGCGCGATCTTGCGCAGCAGGCGATCCTTTATGATTTCGGGCGCCGTGAAGGTCAAACTCCAACGGCGCCCCCTGAGCGAGAATCAGAGCACGTTCCACGACGTTCTGCAGCTCTCTCGCATTGCCGGGCCAGTCATAGTCGTGCATACGGTCCATCTCACGTCGCGAGATCTTCGCCTCCGGTAAGTGCAGACGCGAGCAAGCCAACTTGACGAAGTGAGACGCTAATTTGGGAATGTCTTCCCGACGTTCCCGCAACGGGGGGATCTCCAGAGGGAACCTGCTGCCTGAGCGATCGAAAGAATCAATGGATGAAGGTCCATAGGAATCTCGTCTTGTGAAGAATCACGAATCCGTGGCCATTTATTCCGTGTTCGTTAAAAATCACAAGGGGGTGCCTTGAGAATTCGCGGAAGGTATAGGCGCTACCCGGTGAAATCGATGGCCGGCGAGCGATTGGAAACCGTGGAGTTAACAGAGTCAGGCGTTGTTGGAGACCGTGTTGTGCAGGTGCGAAATGCGACCGGAGGAATCATGACGGCCCGAACGCGGCCTTCGCTGCTTCGGCATCGCGCTACGCTCTCGGGTCATAACCAAGTGCTCATCGACGGGCTTCCGTGGGATGCCAAGGAGGTCGCCGGCTACATCGAAACTGCAGCTGGAACTGGAACCCAGTTGGTTATGAGCGACGCCGAAGACCGATTCGATATCCTTCCCTTGTTGATTGCAACAGACGGGATGCTCACCGCTGTTGGGCACGACCGCCGGCGCTTTCGGCCGAATCTGATTGTCGGCGGCGTGCCGGGACTCGCCGAACGCCGATGGGAAGGAGGGCAGTTACAAGTTGGTCCGGTAGTCATCGGTATGAAAGACCTTCGTATGCGCTGCATCATGACTACGTTCGATCCGGACTCGGGCCAGCAAGACCTGACGGTACTGCGTCGAATCCGGAGGGAATTTAGCGGAAGACTTGGACTTAACAGCTACGTTGTCTCGCCAGGCCGTGTATCGGTAGGCGATGCTGTTGAGTTGACCCTAGTTTCATGAACACGTTTATCGGAGTAGATCTGGGCTGGTATGGAAAACCCGGCGGTTTGGCATCCATTGGTTTGGAGAGTTCCGGGTACGCCTTCGCAGCATCGAACGCCTGAAAGCCGTGGATGAAATTCTGGGCTGGATTCAATCCGAGGCCGGGAGCGGCAGTGCGGTGCGGCCGCTGGTCATTCGCAACCAGACTGGCATTCGACCTGCGGACGTGCTCGCGAAAGTTAGGGGCGCTATTTCCTCGAAATCTTGGAAACAGTGATCGTGTCGCCCTTCATGTCGCCTGTGATCTCTACCATTTGTCCCGCCCGCTTCTCAAGATCGGCAAAAGATTGATTGTCAATCTGATACACCGAGCCGCCGCTGACGAAAACATACTTGCTTCCACCCTTGATGCACGCCAAGGTGCAGTCGCGATCCGACTTGCCATGTTGGCCCGTCATCTTGCTGTGACTTGTGCCGCACGCGCTATCTGAAATCTGGCCGATAAATGTCGCCGCGAAGCAGGATGCGGCAAATACGAACCCAAACGCTAGTTTGATCATCGTTATATCCACTCCTCAGTGAATTAAGTTGGTGCATACACCTTAGTCCACGTGAACTTCGTTCAAGTAAGCGAGGTCACATAGAACCGGCCACCCCGTTGTTCAGGATGATGATCCACCCCACCCCGGGTCCTGTCAATACCCTGAATGCATGAATAACGGCTCTACAGTCGGCTTGGTAGCCAGTTTTGGTGCATTTACGGGATTGTTCTGGACGATCGATCGATGTCTGATGACTTATAGACTGAGTATTTGGGCTTGCGCGTCGCTCGGCCTACTCGGCCTGTAAGAGGAGATAAGAGATTATGAGGCAGCAAATTCTGATAGCTATAGGTTTGGCCGTGATGTTTACCATCGCCGCGTGCCATAAAGCCGTCCCCGTGGCCTCCGCCCCACCTGCGCCAGTTCCAACAGCAGCAGCCACACCGGCGCCGGCGCCTAGGGCTACGCCAAAAGCGGCTGCCGTGAATCTCACACCCAGCCGGCCGGCGCAATCCCCGCGCTCAGCAACCATGACTCCGCAGGAGCGCGCGACACTGACCGAGCGGCTAGCGCGGCTGGAGGACGCGCTATTCGACTACGACAAAGCCACCATCCGGTCTGACGCCACAACGGTGCTCAAGGATGATGTAGGCGTCATCCGCGACATTCTGGCCAACTATCCCAGTCAAAAGCTGGTGATTGAAGGTAACGCCGATGAGCGCGGTTCCTCGGAATATAATCTCGCCCTTGGCGATAAGCGGGCTCGCGCAGCAGAGGAATTTCTGACCACGATGGGCATTCCCGACGCGCAACTAACAGTGATCAGTTATGGCAAGGATCACCCAATTTGTACGGATCAGACGGAAGCTTGCTGGCAGAAGAACCGCAGGGCTCACATCACTGCTGCTCGTTGATTGGTCACCTTTGCATCCTCTCTCCGGGCTCAGCGCAGGTTCCGGAGAGAGGCTATTTTAGCATTGCAGCTGAATGCGGAAAGGAAGTGAATACGCGATGAGACGATTGCGCTTGACTCTGAGCCTCCTGCTATCGCTTGGCGCCGCAGCGCTCGCGGACGACCAAAGTAACCGTCAGAAGTTGACAGGATCTTGGGAGCTACAGAGTCCAGTTGAAAACACACCTGCTACCTCCTGGGCTTTTTCGGAAGCGGGAAGTTCGATGCGTATCAAGCAACTCGAGGGTGGCAACAAGGTCGCTGATTTTGCGTGCGGAACTGACGGCACGCCCTGCGAGATCAAGACCGACGGGAAGAAGGCTATGGTAACGCTTTGGTTCAACGGGCCTAAGCTTGTCGAGATGGAGACCAAAGGGTCGGAAGTGCTTAAACGGCGCTTCCAGATTCGTCCCGAGAGCGACATCATGGAAATGGAAGTCATTCCCATCGTTCCCGGAGGAAAACCCGAAACTTTCCAGTTCAAACGGACGCAACTCGCCAGCCGGTAATAGCTTCGACCGCTTATTTCGAGGGACACTGAATACGGAGCCATCCATGCGCGTACGCAGGTCCATCGTTCTCGGCGTTGCTTTTGCGAGTTTACTGCTCATCATCGGGGCTTCAGCCTTTGCGATCTGGCGAAATGCCACTGCTGCTCAACTGCGCGTCGCCGCGCTTCACAGCGCTCATTTAGAGGCCGGGAACGCGCTTGCCGCCCTCCGCGCCAACGTTTATCTCACCGGAATTCTAACACGCGACTACCTGCTCGATGCCGATCCAAATCACGCGCCGCAATATGCTGAGCAGTTTTTTAAGATTCGAATAGCTACCAATGACAGTTTTCGGGTCCTAACAGCATCGGCTCAGAGCGATCAAGAAAAGGCTGCACTGGAACGCCTCCGCTTGGAAGTCGAAACCCACCTGGATCCTGCCCGGATCGTTTTGAATTTGACGCTTGCGGGAAAGAACCCCCGCCGTGCGGAATTTCTGGGGGAGAGGCTCCGGCGCCGAGAGCAGATCGTAGCCCTGGCCAACGAAGTTGAGCGGATGATGACCGAAAACTTTTCTCGTGAGAGACAACGGATTACCAAGGCCGACGAGGAGTTTCGGGCGTCACTAGCCTGGACTACCGGATTGGCGCTGATGCTCGGATTCGGGATCGCCGGCATTGCGCTGGCGCGCATGGTTGCGCTCGAAAAGCAATCTCACATAGCCGAGTCGGAATTGCGGCGATTATCGACGCAAGTGCGTACCGCCCAGGAGCACGAGCGAAAATGCCTGTCGCGTGAATTACACGATCAGGTCGGCCAAATGCTCACTGGCCTACGCATGGAGCTGTCGAGCATGGCGCGAATTTGCGGAGATTCCGAGAGTGAGCTTTCCTCGCAAATCGCGCATGCGCTGGGTATCGTCGAACAGACACTTCGCATGGTTCGTAATATCGCCATGTTGCTCCGGCCCTCTATGCTCGACGATCTGGGCCTGACTCCTGCCCTGGCTTGGTTAATCAGGGAAACTTCGCGATCAAGTGGCCTCGAGATCGAGGCTGACGTGGATCCCGCACTCGATCTCCTTCCCGATACCCACCGGACTTGTCTCTACCGGGTGGTTCAGGAGGCCCTTACGAACGTCTCTAAGCATGCGGGAGCGCACAAAGTGGAAGTGTCACTCAAGGCTACGGGTGAATGGGTCGTCGGAACCATTGCCGATAACGGCTGCGGATTCGACACTGGAGCGATCCGGCGCGATGGTTTGGGCCTGGTGGGTATGGACGAACGTATAAGGGAACTCGGCGGCCATCTTCGAGTGATCTCTGTAGCGGGGCTTTCCAGCACATTGGGATCCTAAGCTTAGAATTCCACGTGGACAAGTTGT
>JADMIO010826334.1_pt1 | contig 82722 bp, 64 predicted proteins | sample 8958161 | NCBI WGS metagenome assembly JADMIO01 (sample SAMN16585339, study PRJNA669376) | soil metagenome | isolation source: Crop rotation soil | place: USA: Cullars Rotation, Alabama | collected 2011
TTCCCTAGTGTTTTTTCGAGCCGCAATTTTTCTTAAAACTAAGTCACAGGAATCGGCACTCATGGCAAGATGCAATCCGGCGATGAGGGGGCGGGGGGGGATGTAGGATTGGGGTTTAGGGTTTTGGGTTTTGGGTTTGGTTTTTTGTTGATCAATGCTGCCATACGAATTGCCGCTGAGCATAACCAAAGCCATAACAAGCACTGTTAACTCTAAGCTTTTAGCTGTTAGCTTAACCATTAAAACGATTGCTTAATATGCACGAGCTTATCGTATTTTATTGCGCAGAACTCTACGGCTTTATTCTTATCTGTCCATCCGATTCTTCCGATACGATCGTAACTTGCCGATCGCTTCCCGTCAGTTACGACGATGAGCTTCTTATGTTCATCGACGGTTTCGTAAGCGAGTTTCTTTTCGTCTGCTGACCAGGTAACATCGGTATATTCTCCGACCGGTCCGATTTTTTTTCCATTGAGATAAAGCGCAGCTTCATTGTTCAGCTTAGCAGTCCAGGCAATATTTTTTCCGCTCGGGCTTAAAAAAACTCTGTCGGTTTCCTGATACGGACCGGCAATAATCTTTCCGTCTTCGACAAGCACTCCATATCTCTCATTACGTCCGCGCCTTCTTTCGCCGTTGGTATCGCAGGCAAAATAGGCGATATGATTTCCCGCCGTATCGATCTGAATAAAATTGATCCATCGGAAATTTGGCTGACGAATGTTGTTAAAGATTACATACATGTGCGAAGTGTCGCTGCGTTCAGGCATATAGCTCGTCTTTAAGAGCAGCGCCTGATGCGGAAGTCCGAAGTCGTAATCCCGGCTTTCTAAGAAAAAAGGGTGCGCGCGGAGATCAGGAGAAAAATAGTAAATCACTGGGTCCGAAGGAAGCGATGCAGCATTGCGCACCGTTTTGTGAGAATATAGTTTGTTTACCGCATACGTTGTTACCAGATTTTCATCCGGTCCTTCAGTCGAGCGGTATGCCCAAAGACTTTCATCCTTCCCGAAAGTAAATTGTCCTGGTTTCGGGTTATCTTTTCCCATGACCAGGCCATCTATCAGGACAACATCGCGCAAACCGGTTTGTGTACTTTTCGCAGCGGGCATCGTAGCAGCCCAATGTTTGCCGCTCTTCGAAAAGTAGAGATGATTATCATCACTTGTATACGTCCCCACTGAATCGGGTACAGAGGATTTCTTCGTCGATTTGAAAACTGTTGTTTTCGTTGTGTTAAAACCTTGCTCATCGTAGCTTCTATCAAGACCCATCCAGATGAGATAGTCTCCATTAGGAGAAAACTTCGCTGTCGGCGGCTGAATCTCATTAAAACGCCGCTCGAACCGTTTACCTCGGATAATCATGGTTTGCAATAATCCGAATTCATCAACGGCAAACCAATCAGAACCATCGGCTAAAGCATCGAAATGTTTAAGAGGCCGTGCAACATCGAAGGTATACATCGGCTTTTCTGAAATTTTTGCTTCCGGATATTTTTCGCTGATCGGAATTTGAGCATTTACCCGAGCAAAGGCCGATACATATAGGATGTATGAGACATACTTTATTATCGACCGACCGTCCGAGAACTTAATATTCAACTTTTCTTCGTAATTTTTTAATTTCACCATCTAAACTTCCTGACATAAATGTAAGCTGCAATGCCAGCTCTTTTGTCAAAAATTGCCGATCGAATTTTTTTAAGAATTCTTCATTCTCGCTCGTTGGCAATTTCCACTCTTTCCATAAATGGAAATATTCTAAGATCGCATTCTTGATCGCTTCAATATCATCCGGATCCGCAATCTTTGCGTTGCCATAATCGACGAGTGTTCTTTCGATATGGCTTCCCTTTTTAACTAATCCTAAGATTGGCTTACGCGTACCGAAATACTCATAAAGTTTTCCCGGCGCCGAGAAATCTTCCCAAAGAGTCATCCAAAGTACATCGCTTGCAAAAAGATGAGCGACGCTTTCGATATGCGGCAGGTAGCCAAGCTCAACAACATGCGATCCAAGCTTAAGTTTTTTTACCAGCTTTTGATATTCTTTCTGAAGAATACCGGCAAATTGCAATTCGAGACATCCTTCAAGTTGCGGCTCTTCCTGCATTGCTGCCTTAGCTGCAAGCAAAAATGACTTCGGCGATCTTCCGGCATGAAACGCTCCGGAATAGATAAGCGTGAACGTATCAGGCTTTACGTAATTTGGCGCAAGAAGTTTTGCCTTCTCCATATCTTCGGGATCATAGCCTTGCGCAACGATTGCAACATCATTCCAATCGAGAAATAAATAATTGGTAAGGAGAACCTCTTTCATCTTACGATTAGCCGTCGTAATGGCATCGGAAGCCCTAAGAGCTTCATATTCCATTTGATGCGCTTTTTTCTTATGGAAAGGAGTAAGATAAAAATTCAGCACCGGATTATGAACCCACGCTTCCCGGTAATCCATTAAATACGGAACATCATACTTTTCCTTCAAATCTCGGGCAATTAGAAAATCGGTATAGGGCGGAGCCGTAGTAAAGATCGCATCAATCTTATGATTAGCAAATATTTCCTCGGCTTTTTTGACGGCGATCTCTCTCCATCCGATACGCGAATCCGGTTGGCGAATCACTTGCACTAGTTTCGAACGAAGCCGTTGCCACCAATGACGCGGTAATTTAAGAATTTTTCCGCTCTTTGCTGCTCGCTTGAGTGATGGATCGGGATCGGTTCTATATATTATAATCTTACCCGAATCTATTTCATTTTTAATCTCATCCAAAAGAGATTCATCAAATGCATAATAAGGTGTTTCTTCAGGAGTTGTAAGGATAATAGGCTTCCATCCGAAGTGCGATAAATACTTGACAAATTTCAGTGTACGCTGAACGCCCGATAAACCCATCGGTGGAAAATAGTAAGCTATAATAAGGACGGTATTTTCACCTGCCCGTTTCAGTTGTGGGATATGATCCTTCAATGGTGCCTATATAAGAAACTGTAATTTACGACAAAATTATTAGTGTTATTCCGAACGGAGATTTTTATTACGAAGCAATAAAAACGCAGTGAAGAATCTCGCGAATAATGGTACAAATGTATCAACTCATTATTCCTCAAGGGATTTTTCACTCCATCATAATCTGCTGACGCAGACTATGACTCTACTCAGAATAACTCTAAATATGGAATCCCTTCTTCTAAAAAACTGCCGAAAAGGAACACGTAATCTCGCTATTCGGTTACAATATTGAAACAACTCCGCTCCCGCAAACGTAGTTTGTATTGATATTTCTTAATGCCTCAAGAATTATACCAAGAGTTAATTGACCGGTTATCGCGCCTTCGCAGGCGGCGTGAATCGTTGCGCTTACGAAGCGGACTACTGATGAGCGCATCGCTAATATTTCTCATTGCCCTTGCTGCAATCAGGGCAGAAGCGTTGTTCCATCTTTCAATCACCGGCAGAACAATTCTTTTCTTCTCTTCCCTTGCTCTCGGAATCGGAGCATTCGCAAAATTTTCATTAACCCCCTTACTCGAAACCATCGGAGTTCGTCCGAAAGCAACGGATGAATATCTTGCCTCTGCTATTGGAAAGCATTATAATCAGGTTGAGGACCGGCTCTTGAATGTATTCCAACTATCACGAGAAATGCGCTCCGATCAAACGAGTCTTTATGGCTCGCCTTCATTTGCCGGAGCTGCTTTCGCAAATACGTATTCAACTGTTCGTCATTTAGATTTCAATGCCATCCTTGATCGCGAACCGCAAAAGCGATCCTTCCTATTCTTCCTTTTCTCATCGGCAGCATTATGCGGAGCGTTCTTCGGAGCAAAGAGCGATATGTTCGGGGCTATGGAGAGGCTCATGAATTTCAGAACATTTTATCAAAAGCCTGCGCCATTTGTTTTTCATGTTGAACCGGGTAATACGAAGATTCAGCGCGGTAATCCTTTAAAGATTTTTATTTCGACAAGTGGCGAGCAGCTTCAAAGTATTTTCTTGCGGACTCGTGAAGAAGGTGCAAAGAATTTCGAGAAGATCGAATTACGGGCAGTTGTCGATAGCTCAAAGAAAACTAAAGTTTTCGTATATGAAATTCATGCATCGAGACCGGCAGAATATTACGCCGAAGCCCGTGATATTGAATCTGATCATTTCCAGATCGGAGTTCTCGACCGCCCCATTATCAAAGTACTTTCGACAACGCTGACTCCTCCGGCTTACACCAGAGAGAAAGTAGTAAAGCTCAATGAGAACTTCGGAGACATTACTTCTATTGTTGGGACCAGAGTAGATTATTCGATCACTTCATCTAAAGAACTTCTATCTGCAAAAATAATTTTTACTCCGCATCCGAATCAGAATAGTGTCGGGGATTCAGTAAAGACTGCTCCAGTTGCATCTTTACCAAAAGTGTACGGGCTTGGAGTGTCCGGTTCTTCGGCAACAGGAATAATTTCTTTCCGTGAGTCAGGTACATATCATATCGAACTTCTCGATAAGGATTCACTTGCTAACGAGCATCCGATCGAATATAACGTCTCTCTCACTCAGGATGAATTTCCACAAGTAGCCTTGATCGAACCGGGTGAACGTGCTGAGCTTCCAAGTTCTATGCGAGTACCAATGGTCATGAAGATCCATGATGATTTCGGATTCTCTCATCTGAGAGTCGGGTATCGCCTGCGCTCTTCGAAATACTCTGGCGAAGAGAAAGAATATAAATGGCTTGATGTTCCCGTTTCTAATTATGCAGCTCAGGATCTTGAAGTCCCATACATTTGGAATCTCACGAAGCTTGAGCTTTCACCGCAAGATGAAGTTGGTTACATTTTAGAAGTGACCGATAATGATAATGTTTCCGGTCCGAAGAAATCCCGTAGTGCTGAATTTTCCGTCCGATATCCATCGGTCGAAGAAATTTTCAAGCGTGCCGATGAGCAGGCTAATCGTGCTGAAGCAAATTTAAAAGACATCAAGCAGGATGCCGAAGAGCTGAAAAAGAAAGTCGATGCCGCAGTCGAAGAAATGCGTGCTCCGAAAACTTCCGATCTGGGAAAGAAGCAGCAAGATTTTACCTCGAAAAAAGATGCCGAGCAAATTCTGAAGCGACAGGAAGAGCTCAATAACCGAGTCGCCGATGTCAAAAAAGATCTCGAACAGATGACTCAACAGCTTGACCAGCAGAAAGCTATTTCTCCGGAGACCCTGCAGAAATATCAGGAGCTGCAAAAACTTTTTGAAGATATTAAATCGCCTGAGCTTGATATGGCGATGAAGAAACTGCAGGATGCGATGAAGAATCAGGATCCGATGCAGATGAAAGAAGCGATGAAAAATCTTCAGGTTAACGAAGAGCAATTTAAGAAATCGATCGAACGTACTGCGAATATTTTGAAGAAGATCAAAATGGAGCAGAAAGTCGATGAGTTAATGAAGCGCTCCGACCAGCTTGCTAAAGATCAGGAAAAACAAGCTGAGAAGCAGGCTGATCTTGCCAAGACTAACGAAAAGCAATCACCGAAGGACAAAGCATCTGATATGCAGAAGCAGGCAGATGCAAAAAAAGAACTTGACCGCATGAAGCAAGAAGCCAAAGATGTTGCTAATGACATGAAGAAGCTTCCCGAATCCATGCAGGCACCGGAAGAAATGAAAGAAGCTCAGGAAGCCTTAAGCGATCCGACAATGCCAAAGGCAATGCAGGATGCGCAGGATGCAATGCAGCAGGGTGAAAGCGAACGGGCTTCGCAGCGCTCGCAGGATGCTTCCCAAAAAGCAAAAAATGCGCGCAATAAATTATCGCAATTAAAACAGAAGCTTGCTCAGAACGAAAAACAAAAGACGATGGCGGACTTAAAGAAGCTCCGCGATGAAGCGAACCGTCTTTCCAAAGCGCAGGAAGATCTCAAGAAACAGACGGCTCAGGCACCACCACAATCGAATGTCTATCGCGATATTGCCGAGCAGCAGGCCGAGAAAAAAGAAGAACTCGGCAATGCCGCATCGGAGATGATGCAGGCAGCGCAGCGCTCGCCGGAGTTCACTTCCGAAATGGGCAAGAAAATGGGTGAAGCTTTCAATGCTATGGAAAAAGCGCTCGAAGCTATGGCAGAGCGCAATCAATCCGGTGCAATGCAAAGTTCGCAGAAAGCGATGTCAGCGCTGAATAAAACGGCACAGGATGCTCAGGAAGCAATGAACTCGATGGCGCAGCAAGGCAAGGGCGGCAAAGGCCAGCAAGGCGATGGCTCCTGCGATAAGCCCGGCGGCACCAGCCCCGGCCCTGATGGCGAAGGCGGAGAAGGCACTGCCATGCAGCAATTTTTGAATCAGATCGAAAAACTTACTCAGCAGCAGCAGGCGCTCAACGATATGATGCAAGGCATGGGCCAAGGCGGAGCGCAGGCTGAAGCAATGCGCCAGCAGGCTCAACTGCAAAAGATGGCAACTCAGCAGGAAGCAGTGCAGAAATCCTTAAAAGAACTTGCCGATGAACAGCATAATGCAAAAGAGGGTGGCAAGCAGGCGCAGGAAGATCTCAAGAAGATCGCCGATGAAATGCAGGAAGTCATTGGGCAAATGCGTAATAAAGGAATTAGTCCTGAAACTATCCAGCGACAGGAGCGAATTCTTTCACGCCTTTTAGAAGCACAGCGTTCAGTCAATGAGCGTGATAAAGATGAATCACGCGAATCCAAGCCTGGCGAGAATTTGAAGCATGACGCTCCCACTGCTCTCGATCTGAACTCCGACGATGCTAAACGCGCCCTCCGCGATGAAATGCTCCGCACAAAAGACGGCGGCTATTCGAAAGATTACCAAGTGCTGATCAGAAAGTATTTGGAGAAGTTGGAAAAGTAAGTTATACAGTGTGATCTGCAAAAATGTCATTGCGAGAGATGCCGAAGGCATCCGAAGCAATCTAAAATTCTGAATGCAATCAGCCTGCTTAAAGTCACCGCTCGGATTCATTGAGATTATTGCTGATAAAAAAGCTATCACCTCAATTGCATTCACTGAAAAATCCACAGAAAGTAATTCACCTTCCGATTTCATAACCAATTGTCTTACCCAACTCTCCGATTATTTCTCCGGCAACCGCAAAGAATTTTCTCTTCCGCTCGATCCTCAAGGCACTGATTTTCAGAAGCAAGTTTGGCAGGAGTTACTTGCTATTCCATTCGGTGAAACCAGATCGTATCTTGATATTGCTTTGAAGCTTGGCGATAAGAATCTGACTCGTGCCGTCGGCGCAGCAAACGGAAAAAATCCGATCGCCATCGTTGTTCCCTGTCATCGTGTCATCGGAGAAAATGGCTCGCTCACAGGCTATGCCGGCGGCTTGTGGCGCAAAGAGTGGCTGTTGGATTTTGAATTGCCGAAAGAACAGCAGAAGCTATTTTGAACAGTGTTATTACTATGTCATTACGAGGAAGTCCCGTAGGGACGACGAAGCAATCTCCCTTAAGGAATAAGTAGTAATCAACTTTCAGACAATTCTTCAGGGGATTGCTTCGGTTCGCTTCGCTCACTCTCGCAATGACATCTTAATAGAACTCCCAACCTTACCGTATTTTTGCACTCTATGGACGAACTCGCTAAAAAATATCGCTGGCATTTTCCGATCTTAGAAACTTCATGCTACATGATCTCGAATTCGCTCGGCGCTATGCCGATCGTAGCTGGAGATAAACTCAGGCATTATACCTACGAGTGGCAGACCGATGGAGTCGAAGCCTGGCACTCATGGTTTCCGCTTGTCGATACGGTGAGTGGACTTTTCGGAAAGATCATCGGAGCCGAAGCGAAAGATGTTACGCTCATCCATAATCTCACCATCGGCAGTGCTCTCATTGCATCGTGCCTGGATTTTTCCGGCAAGCGAAATAAAGTCGTCTTCACCGATCTGCACTTTCCGACGATCAGCTATCTTTGGCATGGCTGGCAGAAATACGGAGCGAAGATTCAACTTGTAAAAAGTGACGACGGCATTCATGTCGATGTGCAAAAATTAGTCGATGCCATCGATGAGAATACGTTGATCGTCCCCATCAGTCATGTCTATTTCCGCAGCGGAGCTTTGCAGGATATTAAAGCGGTGATCGATAAGGCGCATTCAGTCGGAGCGTTAGTGATGGTCGATTCTTATCAGGCAGCTGGTGTTGTGCCAATTGATGTCAAAGAACTGGATGTTGATATTCTTGCTGCCGGAGTTTTGAAATGGCTTTGCGGCGGACCCGGCGCGGCTTTCATGTATATTCGACCCGATCATCAGGAAAAATTCAAGCCTGCCATCCGCGGCTGGCTTGGCGATAAAGAGCCGTTCGATTTCATCATGCCCGATGTGAATTTCGCCGGCGGCATGCATCGCTTTCTCACTTCCAGCATTCAGGTGCCCTGTCTCTACACTGCAATTCCTGCTTTAGAATTCATGGGCGAGACCGGTATCTCTGCCATCAGAGAAAAATCACTGGGTATGACGCAACGAATTTTCGATAAGTGCGATGAGTTCGGATTCAAAGCCAACACACCAAGAGAAGATGCCAGGCGCGGCGGTCATGTTACCGTCGATCCGAATGGAATCACACAAGGCAAGCTCTCAACGAAAGAAATAAATGACGAACTCATCCGTCGCCGCTTCATCACCGACTACCGCCCACCGATCGGAATCCGCATTGCTCCACATTTTTATAATACGATGGAGGAAGTGGATGCAGTGATGGAGGAGATGAAGAAGTTAGTCTGAACCGTGATTAATGGTATTAAATACTACACACAAACTCAATTATTTCTAAAAACCAGAAAACATTGCGGACGCGATCTATTAATATTGAAGATATCCAATATATTGAAAGAGATGATGTTCCCTTCGAATTGATTGGCAGAAGTGATTGCACCGCTAAAAACTACATTATGCAAATTATTTTGCATATCGTCTCGAAGCCGATAGAGAAAAGTACTGCCTACGCTTATTAGAGGAATATCCGTTATATTAAATGAATATGAGCAATACGGGAAATTGAGTTCGTCATGAATCGTAGCTGAAACTGAAGTAAGTTTTTTCCCATCGTCGGATAAGCTTCCTTGAAGAATCATCATATGCTTGCCTGCACAACAATCATACTTTGCTATAAAATCATTACCGGACCAGTTAATACTTTCACCAGCAAATTGCTTACTTAAACCAATTGCGATGGGAAATGTAACCGGTATCGGCAGGTTCATAGTATTCGTATCAATCGTGAGAAAGAGTTCAATACACGGTTTACTTTTTATACTGTCAATGGAAAAGTCTGGGTAATTGATAGTAATCGTTGTGGTATCTCGTCCGATAAATGTTCCGCTTGTCGAATACACATCGACTTTTATAAGATAGTTATCCGGATATGGAAAGTCATGCGAGAATCCTCCCTGTACAAAATCATCTGTTGTTCCATCGCCAAAATCCCAGAATTCATAGATTTGATCAGAGGAATAAGCCGTACGAACATTCAAATTGAAAGGCACAGGAATACCATCTGGAGTTTGGAATAAAACACCGTCATAAAATTGCGGCAAGATCTTTACATAATGCGGATCAGTAATCAATCCGCTTGGATCAACAAAAGGATCTGTCTGCACAGGGACTTTGCAGCCACTATCGAGAAGAGCTGCGATTGACGATAATATGAAAAAATAGGCCAATCTCATTGCGAAGGGTAACATCCTTCGCACAATAATTGATTCGCAGATTTTTCACCGAAAGCAGATACAGAACGCTGTCAACATTCAATACAATCGGGTCACTTCTTCTTTCCCGGCTTCACCATATCGGCTGCTGTTACGCTGTCGGTTGAAGATGTATTCATCGGTGTAAGCGAAATGCCAAGCTTTTCGCGGACTGCATTTTCGACATGAGCGTAAGAATCGGGATACTCCTTCAAATATGCCTTCACCGAATCTCTGCCCTGGCCGATGCGCTCACCGCCTAAGCTGAACCACGAGCCGCTCTTTTGGATGATATCATTCTCGATCGCAACGTCGATCATATCGCCCATCTTCGAGATACCTTCATTATAGAGTACGTCGAACTCGACTTCTTTGAACGGAGGAGCCATCTTATTCTTGACGACTTTAACGCGAACTCTGTTGCCAATGATCTCCGTACCTTCTTTAAGTACATCGCGGCGGCGGATATCTAAGCGAAGCGAAGCATAGAATTTCAAAGCATTGCCACCCGTCGTTGTTTCGGGATTACCGTACATCACTCCGATCTTCGAGCGAAGCTGATTGGTGAAGATAACAGTCGTATTCGATTTGCCGATGACTGCCGTGATCTTACGCATTGCCTGCGACATCAGCCTTGCCTGCGCACCCATCTGTGCATCGCCCATTTCTCCTTCGATCTCGGCGCGAGGAGTAAGTGCGGCAACCGAATCGACGATGATAACATCGACTGCTGCGCTTCTCACAAGCTGCTCTAAAATATCGAGAGCCTGCTCGCCGTATTCCGGCTGCGAGAGAATAAGCTCGTTAAGCTTCACACCAAGGCGCTCGGCGTATTTCACATCCAGAGCATGCTCGGCATCGATGAAGGCAACGTTACCGCCGCGCTTCTGCGCTTCGGCGATGACATGCAAGCACAGCGTCGTCTTGCCGCTCGATTCCGGTCCGTAGATCTCGACGATCCTACCGCGCGGAATGCCGCCGATGCCGATCGCAGCATCGAGCGAAAGCGAGCCGGTCGGAATCACTTCGACCTTCACATGAGGTTGATCGCCCAGCCGCATAACGGCTCCCTTGCCATGCTGCTTTTCGATCGCATCCATAGCGATCTGCAAAGCCTTGTTCCGTGCTCCCTGTACCGCCGAAATTGTCCCGTTCGTTGTTGTCGTCTCCATCGTAGTTATTGCTAAATTAAACTTATGTTTGGATTTAAGCCTCATCCTTCATCCTTCAGCCTTCATCCTTGCGCCCATAGGTGCCTATAATTGTCCCCTCTAATATATGACATTTTTTTGGACTTCACAAAAAATCTGAAAATATTTGAAAAGAAGAGATTCCTAATTTTAAACAAAGCCGTCGGCAACAAATTCCAGAACTGTCGTTCAGAAATGGATTTCGAATAAATATTTTCATTAAGGACCATAGTAGGACGGACACTCCTGTCCATTCGGATGCAACCCTGTCATTTCGAACGGACGAGACGCGAATGAAATGAGCGGCATCGGTAGTGAGAAATCTTTAATAAAATAAAACCTTATTCTCCCGCTTTTTTAAAGGATCTATCTTATTATAGATTTCTCCCTTCGCTTTCGCGGAGCCTGCACTGAGCGAAGCGAATGTGTTCGAAATGACACCAATTTTTCCCTCTCCTTGAATAAGGAGAGGGCTAGGATGAGGTTCCCCCTCCCGAATTTTTCCCTCTCCTTGAATAAGGAGAGGGGCAGGGTGAGGTTCCCCCTCCAACCCATTGATTTTATTAATAAGTACCTGTGCGCTCCTCTCCATGGCTTCTTCTTCCCCAAGGCTCCCGGAGACCAGCGGCGGAGGTTTCGGAGCGGAATCTTCGAGCTCTTTCGATACTTCGATCTCCACGACGAACATCGCAAGCAGGGCAAGTTTTCCTAATCCACCATGATCGATCTCGCCGGCAACGGGTGCATTGGCGATATGCGAATAAATAACGATGGCAATATCTTTTTCTTCGGCTAAACCGCGGAGATAAGAGATAAGGCGTTGTTTGCGGCGATAGGAATCGGCAGTCCATTCCCATCCGGCAATGATGAGCACACCGGTTCCGGTTTCTTCGACGAGCTGATCGATGGCCTCGCGCTCGCCGACAAGATTCCCCCGCACCGAACTATGCAGCAGAAGCGCCTGCTTTTTTATTTGCGGCTCATGATGCTCATAAAAATATTCGCGGAACCTCTTATCCGACATTCCGCAGTTTATCAGCAGGACAGGCACTCCCGCTGCCTGAGTCGTGCACGCCAGCCGCGATGAATGCTTCATCGTAGCAGTAGCATTAGTAGAAGTAACAACAGTAACCTCTCCATGCCGGATAGGCACCTGATTAACGTAAGCGCGTTTAGTATATTTGTTTTTTTTCATAATGATTAAGTGATTGAATAAAATGATTAGCTTCGACCTCACCCCAACCCTCTCCTCATCCGAGGAGAGGGAGTATTCATCTAAACCCTCTCCTTAAATAAGGAGAGGGCAGGGTGAGGTTGAACCCAGCTCTCAACCTCACCCCAACCCTCTCCTCATCCGAGGAGAGGGAGATAATCAAAGGAGAGGGAGATAATAAAAATTTTCCCTCTCCTTAAATAAGGAGAGGGTTAGGGTGAGGTTGACCGGAGCTTTCGTATTTTTGCCCCATGACTTACGATCAATCTTTCCATAACCGTAAATCACTGATGCCTCGCCGCCGCGAGCTTCGGCAGAGGGCAACCGTCAGCGAAACATTGCTCTGGAAATTTTTGCGCAATAGAAATCTTGCCGGAAGAAAATTTCATCGTCAACATAGTGCAGGCTCTTTCATTCTTGATTTTTACTGCCCGTCCGAACGGCTCGCCATCGAACTTGACGGCGCATCGCATTTAACTGAAGATGCTTCGGCGCGTGATAAGCGCAAGGATGAATTCCTCCGTCAATCGGAAATAAGAGTTCTCCGTTTCACCGATAACGAAGTCTGCCACGATCTTCACAGAGTACTCGAAGAGATCGCAAGGAATTTCAAAGATTCAATCTCACCCTAACCCTCTCTTTATCTGAAGAGAGGGAATTAATACATCCCCTCTCCTTAAATAAGGAGAGGGTAGGGTGAGGTTGAACCCCGCTCGCGACCTCACCCCAACCCTCTCCTCATCCGAGGAGAGGGAGATTTTTTTTAAATTCCCTCTCCTTAATAAGGAGAGGGTTAGGGTGAGGTTGACGAGGGCTAGGGTGAGGTTGAACCCATGGCAGGGTAAGGTTTCCCGTATATTTGCACCATGAAATTCCCGCATATTTTTGTACTTGCACTCTTAGTTGCTGCCGGCGGCTGCTCTAATCCTGCTGAGCCGGATAACACTCCGCCGCACCAGACACCGTTCGCATTTCATAAGCCGCGCCTGGGAGCTACGTTTACTATGCAGGCATCGAATAATCCGCCGAGCGCTTCGCTGGATACGACATTCATCTTTACCATAACCGATACCAATGTTTCCTTAGGAGGCAAAACCGGAGCGCGAAGATTTGCAGGGTATTTCCGCAACGATTCCTTTACTGTTGCCTACCGCGATAACGGCGATATCGATATTGCAGGGTCGAACGATTATATTTTCGGCCGTAAAAGCTGGACGTGGTATCCGCTCTCGGCGGATCCCGGTCATGGCATCGAAGCATATTTTCATGATTCACTTATCTCGAACCCTGATCCGCAGGATACGCGGGCCATCTCGCGCGATACGCTTATCGTTAAAGGAAAAGAAACGCTCATGATCAAAGGGCAGCCTATCGAATGCATAAAACTTGCAAGGCGAATGTATTATGAACTGACAAGCCTCAGATTCGGATTCAAAACCAGCAGCACATTACAAGCAGATTATTGGTACGCTCCCTCGATCGGCTACTGGGCAAAAGAATACGTTAAATACGGAGGCATGGAAACGACATTCACGTTAATAGATTTTACTCTGTAACTGCCTCATCGGCCCCTCCCATTCTCAATTTTAAATTTTAAATTTTCAATTCCTCCCCGCCTCCATTCTCAATTTTTAATTTTCAATTTTCAATTCTTTACTCACCCCGCAACCTCCTCGTCAGCATCTTCTCCAGCTCCGGAGCGAGTTTTGGAAGGTGGGGTTTGTATTGTTTGTACACGTCATACGAATTGCCGCAATTGATGAAGGTCCACGCAAAGCCGCCGTCATCCGAGATGCCTATCACATTATCAATTGTTTTCTGATGACTGCCCTCGAAGGCGAAATCGATCGTATCGGTGATGACACACTGCATCTGAGATTTCACGCGGAATATTTTCGAAGGCTCGGCAACAGATACCCTTCCCATGGCACCCGTTACTTCTTTAAGCGAAGGCTGCATCTGCCTGCGAAGTGAATCCGCACCGCCCAGGTAGGCGACTAATGCCGGATTGATAAAGGAAATGAATCTATCCAGATCACCCCTCTTAAGCGCCGCCGACATTTCCTGCAGCTGCCGCTTCGCCGCCTCTTGTTGTAGAGTTAGCTGAGCATAACTTAAACTGGAGAAGAGGAGAATGAAGATGAGCGTCTTGAACATGGAATTGATTTTGCTAATGACTTGGTAACAATTAAGAATTAAGAACATTAACACTCATGTTTTCTCTATCTTTTCTGAATTAATATTTTCGTATTCCTTCTCGGCGATTTCTAGAGCTTTTTGAGCCGGGAAAAAATATTTATCCCATTGTAGGGTTCGAATAGATTCCTGCCTAATAAACTCATCCAGAGTTTCAATAGCATACCGATCATGAATACTCGGTCGTAATTCAACAAATGAGGATAAGTCTAATTCAACACCTAGCTGTTTTGCTTTAGCATATAAATTCTGAATGTTATGTCCATACTTTCTGCGATCCCTTAACTGGTTTATTAATTCTTCTCCATGTATTGCATCATCATTTATATATGACATAGAAATAATGGACTTTAATGAACACTCAATGCTGAAAATCAGATTAACAGTTGCTTTCGAGACGAATGTAGATTGGTAACGCCGTTCAGAAACTTCATTATCAATAATAAGGAGGCTGAAAATCTCTAAATAATCCCTCGCATCACATAAAAATTGCAATGCAATTTCCTGTTTATTTTTAGAGTCTAAGACAATTTTTTCTTCGCTCATCTGTTTATTCTTTGCTTTAATCGAAGCGTTTATTCAATATCTTTTAAACTGTCTTTTCAACCCCATAAAAATTAGGGATACAAATGCAAGTAAAATAACCGTATTAAACCAAGAAAGAACGAACCCAAAGAAATCCTGAGAAGGGATATATGGTGAATTTCCTGACCCATAAAAGTAATTTCTTAATGGTAAAATATTGGAAAAAGCTAGCACTATTGCATTTGAATAATCACAGATTACCGTCCAAATCGATTGATAGGTTCCTTCTCTAAAACTATATTCAATTAGTATCCCACTTTTTGTGAAACCATGGTATAAATGGAACCAAGCAAAAACCATTAAGGCAATTAGAAAAAAACAAAAACTACGAACAGGCTTTTGTCCATAACCCGAAATAATTTTATAAATCCAGAAAAAGAATGCAGCGAGTTTATTTTTTAGATACCGAAATTTTATATTCTGAATAATGAGTCCACAAGGTAAGCCATAGTACTGATATAGATATATCTTTCTAATAATCTCCATTTGGTTGAAATAAAACCAGCCTGCATTTTCGTAATCTTTATTCCGATCATGAGCTTCTTTAAGTTGTATGTATAATTCTCGAATTCTGCGTGGCTCAGAAGCAGCAGAAGCATAATTAAGTTTTGTGTTGATATGCATATCATCATACAAAATATTTTTTATTGATGTTGAATCTCCTGCCCACCTGTTATTGATAAAGATTATTTCTTTCACGAGAGTATGTCGGAAAGAGAAATAATGCATCATATTTTCAATAAAATAGCAATCTTGCAGATGACAATATTCAAATTCAATCGTGAGGATAGGATAACTGGCTCCATTAATGGGGATCGATTCAAAATAAGTCCTCAATTTCGGAAAGATAGTATTTTTAAATTTTATTTTTACACGATTTTCATGATTTTCACTATGAAATCGAACTTTACGTAATGAAAAATAAGATTGATCCAACAATTTCATCCCCTCGAAAGTCACATCCTCACGGAAAAACGGATTCTCAATAATTAATCTATTGTCTATTTGTGCCTTTTCGAACGATAGTTGAGAAAAAGAATTATCTTGAAACAATATCTCTTGTGAATAGAATAATGTATCGTTGAATTTTGCTGCACAGCCAATAAATTCAGTCGCTTTGAAAGTTATGATTCCTTCAAACTTACATCCAGTAAAATACGCAAGTTTAATTTTGAACTTTGCATTATCGAATGAAATCTCTTGGGCAGAGAAGTTACTTCTGTCGAAAACAACACCCTCTATATTCAATCCGTCATTTTGGAAGGTACAATTGTCAAATGAAATACTTTGTCCACCAAACTCACTATCATTAAATAGAATGCTTTCTCCTTTAAATATAGTATTGGAAAAATCAATACTTGTTTTAGGTGCAGTTTTGTCAACGTTAAAGTTCGTCTGATTGAAGGAAGAATCTTTTTCAAAAATAACATGATTAAAATAAATTTTACCTTGAAATGAACAGTAGGAAAAAATTGCCATTTCATGAAAGTGTGCATGAGAAAAATTACAGCCGCCAGCCCTAAATCCAACTGAAGAAAAATCTGCACCTTGATTAAATTTTGCATTTGCAAAATTTACATTTTCAAATCCCGATCCTGAAAAAGCAACATACCCGTTGAAAGTTACATCTTCAAATGTTGTACCTTTCAGAAAACTTGTATTCTTAAAATCATACGTTTCAGGAAAATAATACCCTTTAAAATTATAATCCTTTGATGCAAGTTGCTCTCTGATTTGTTGAGCGAACTTGTTAACTTGTTTTTCTCCTTGAAAATGCATGAGACAAAATCCATCTTCACCGAACGGTAGGACTTCTTTTTCACATCCTGAATATAAACACTTTGGCATCTTGCAATGAGATAAATGAACTAATAGAACAGTAAAGAATTCATTTTTAATTCTTTAGTGGAAATCCTTCACATCAACAACCTCGAATAATCCCTCTCCTTTCCATAAGACATTATCAGCTTCTCTTTCTTCTCATACTGACTTAATAAATATGCATACCGTGCGAGGCACGTAGCACCCGCTCGATCTGGCGAGCGGGCTATGCGCTGTTTGATCTGCTCTTTGGGTTCGAGGTAGTAGGTCTCGCGCTTGTTCGCCAGTCTTTAGTCGTTAGCAGAAGATGTGTAAACCTTTCGCAAAATTCAGGGGTTGTTTATTGCATGCAAGATTTAATGCGTCAGATAGTTGTATTCCCAGGCGAAGACGGGTACTTTGTTGCCGAATGTCCTTCGCTTCCCGGCTGCGTATCGCAGGGAAAAACTAAGCCCGAAGCCATCAGAAATATCCGCGAAGCCATCGATGCCTATATCGATTCTCTTGTTCAGGATGGGTATCCTGTGCCTGAAGATCACTTTGATACATTGCTCATGGCAGTATGAGTTTACCCTGCATCTCCGGTAGGGAATGTGTTAAAGCTCTGCAAAAGAAAGGCTATCTATTCATCCGCCAAACAGGAAGCCACATCATTATTCGCCGCACCGATCCGTTCTCGCAAATAACAGTACCCGATCATAAAGAGCTTGATCGTGGAACATTGCGTTCGATCATTCGTCAGGCGAATCTTTCTATAGATGAATTTAATTCGCTGTTGAAATAAGGATGCATCTTATTTAAGATTTCTCATTACGGCTAAGCCTCCATTCGAAATGACAGCGCAAAGACCTCACATGAAAAATCTGCTATAATCACGTATGGGGCTGTGCGATATTATCAGCTTTTCTTTCTTCTCGTACTGCGAAAGCAAATATGCGTAGCGTGCGAGGCAGGTTGCGTCGGCGCGGTCGGGGCTTCTGGCTATGCGCTGTTTGATCTGCTCTTTGGGTTCGAGATAATAGGTTTCGCGCTTGTTGGTGGTTGAGAGGCGGACTGCGCAGAGCTCTTCGTGAAGTTTATCGTCGGCGAGTAAGCGGATGGCGCCGGAGCGCAGTTCTTCGGTCAGGTTATAATACATTTCGATGCGCTTATTCCCGAGCTTGCGGTGCGGAGCGTTATGTTTTGTGCCTGCCGGATTCGATGCGAAATGCACGGAATGCGCCTTCACTCCCATCGGCGCCAGGAGCGGCGTGATCCTGCCGATCGCTCCGGTCTCATCGATTGCCACATGCGTAAACCCGTTTTTGTATTCGGCTGCTATGCGCTTGCATATCTCATTCGTATCGGAGGTGCGCATGGTGATAAAGGGCAGCTGAATACTTCCGCTAAAGCGCGCGATCACGGTTTCATCTTCGCCGCCCGAAGCGACATCGACTCCCATCATCAACGGTCCGGGAATGGCATCGGCAGTGAGGGATTGCAGTATGAGCTTGCGCGAAATTATTCCGATACCGGAATCCTCATGCCAGTTGCCTAAGATGCGGCGCGATACTTCCAGCGTCCTTCGCCATCGTGTACCATAGAATTCGATTGCGTTTTCATCTTCTTCTTCGGCAGGTTCGCTCCAGAGCGCCAGCCGCTGTGCCGTATCATACCGCGTCACTGCGCCGGGAATGATGTTCTCATTTTCTGTAACATTCGGATGATCGAGTGCGCTAATGGTTATGAGTTTCCACTCGCCGGATTTCTCGGCTTCGTAAACGAATGAATCTGCCGACATCGGATTATAGATCATCACGATTTGCACATCGTCTCCGGTTGCCGTTGCAATGAGCGAAGAAATAATATCGCGCCTGATCGCAGTCGCTTCGTCGATGGCAATCAGGATCGAAGCCGCATGAAACCCCTGCGCCGATTCCGGTTTTGCCGGATTGACTGCAAGCATGAAGCGCTTCTCGTCGAGCTTGATGCGCGTATCGGTGATGGCGCTTGCATCATAAAGATTTGCGCGCATAGCCTGCCGGCGGATCTCGCCCCACAGGTTATGCCGCACTTGTTTTTCACTTGATGAAGTAGTGAGCACGATGCATTCAGTGGAAGTCGAGAGTTTCCAGTTGCACAGAGCAGCCAGCGCAGTAGTCTTGCCGACTCCATTAGCCGATCGCACCAATATCCGCCGGTGCCCGGCTTCAACGGCTTTGAAAAGCTCAGTAAATTTCGGCCACATAGTAAGCTTAAGTTTCTTTTTTGCAAAAGAGGAAGGTGTCTGAACCATGATTTTCAGGAATAAAGAATGTCTTAACCAGGATTTTAAGGATTCAAAGGATGAACAGGATGGGGGTTAGTAGAACAGGATGCTCATGTCCGTTCAGGTGTCAAGGGGTTCATCCTGTCATTTCGAACGAGCCTGACGCGAATGAAATGAGCGGCAGGCGTAGTGAGAAATCTTAAATAAAATAATACCTTTTTCTCTGGCTTTTTAAAGAATCTATCTTTATAGATTTCTCATTTCGCTTCGCTGTCGCTTCTGTGGGCGCGCCAGAATATTCGAAATGACAAGGGATGCACTACAAATATACGAAATTTTTATGCGTTTTGCAAGGTGCCTCGCAAAATAAAATTCAAAATCGGCGAATTTGGATTGATTTAGGCAAATATTTTTTTAAGGCATTTCAAGGTTTTGCGGAAATCTTAGTTTTATGACATAATGAATTCTGTTTATTATATTATAAACAACAAATATTATATAGAAAAAGTTACTATAAAATGAAAAAACATTATCAAATACCGTATATGCCGCACAAGCGCACTGTCTTATCTGGTAATTATTGCGATAGGGCTTGACGTCGGTAATAGTCCGTACATATCACCGGTGAATTCATTCCTGAATATAATGGGGTCGAAGGGCGAGAGCGATTCAGCGGCCTTTCTTATTGAATTTCCTTTTCAGTATCTGCTGGGAACCTATGGTCTCTCTTTCTCTATTATACATTTTCACATTCATGTATCTTTTTCCAAATGGTAAAAATATTTTTCACGCTAAGCGTTTGTTTAGCGTTGATTTCTTGCAATAATAGCAGTGATAGCATTCAACAGTCCATCGTAATGGACTCAACGGCCTTCCCGAATCATTTATTTTTTGAAAAAGATGGTGTTGCCTCTCTCAACGGATGGATTTTTCACCCTTCGATTTCTTCAGAAATACCTCTATTTGAAATGGAAACACCGCCAACCGGCGGGACGTGGTCTTTAAAACTACATAAAGCCGATTTTCCGCACCCCGTTAATACCGTAACCGAAACGTTCATCAACCTTACGAGCGGGATCTACGAGCTATCGGTCTGGACAAAAATGAAGTATCTTCTTTCGGGGATTAATCCCGTAGGATCGATTTCCATTATTAAAAGTAGCTCGGGAGTTTCCTCTATTGCTACAATGACAACCGGAGATAGCACTGAGTGGCATTTAGTAACTCTGAGTGACACATTGTCGTTAAACCGAACCGATTCGGTTACCATCATGCTTGCCGGCGGAGTAAGTGATAGCGCCGCTCATGGAAATGCTTTGTGGTTTGACGATGTAACATTCAGGAAAAAGTAATCAAAAAATATTTATATGCGATTAGTGAATTTTTTTATCCTTAGTTTTCTTTGTGCGTTTGCACTTTCTTCGTGCAGCAAAAGCACCGAACCCGTTACTAATTCCAGCGATAGTATCTACCTGATTAAGCATTCAGTATTCTCAAAAGATGGAAAGCCGTCTCTCAACGGATGGACCTTGATTCCTGCCGAAGTGGACGAGGATACAGCTTTGTTCACCAACCCTACCAGGTTCTTCGAGACCGATGTACCTCCAGGTTTAACCGGGTGGTCGTTTAAGCTCCATACGTCGGATTTTTTAGATGAGCATAATCAACTCACGCAAAGTTTTACAAACCTTCAGAGCGGAGTTTACAGCCTGACGGTATGGCTGAAATACAAGTATGTGTTAGCGCCGGGAACATACCCCGACGGCTGGATTTCCATCATAAAGTCAAATGGCGGAGTTCCGGAAATTAAAAAACTATTCCCACCGGATAGCACTACATGGATGGAACTGAATCTCCTCGATACTCTGAACCTACTTCCGAGTGATACCGTAACTGTACTTCTTTCAGCCGGTGCAAAAGACGGTGGCCCGAATGCCCATGGTAATCCGGTAAATGTTGATGACATCACATTCAGAAAATTACCGTAGTTTCTGGATGACAATATAAAAAAACATGTCTCTGGCCATCCGTCAAATCACATCCAAATCCGATAAGCTGAAATTCATCCGCTTTCTGTGGGATATTTATGGCGACGATCCGAACTGGGTTCCGCCTTTGGAAATGGATCGTATGAAGCTGATCGACGAAAAGAAAAATCCTTTTTATCATCACTCCAATACTGCCTGGTTTTTAGCAGAAGATAAAGGAAAAGTCGTCGGGCGCATCGCTGCAATTATAAATCATAATCATAACTCCTTTCATAATGATCAGACAGGATTCTTCGGATTCTTCGAATGCATAAACGATAAGAATGTTGCATTGAAGCTTTTCGAAGCTGCTGAAAATTTTCTGAGAAGTAAAGGGATGACGCATGTTTTAGGTCCGGTGAATCCATCGACGAACGACGAGACGGGTTTGCTCATCGAAGGTTTCGACCGTCCTCCGGTTCTGTTGATGACCTATAATCCGCGATATTATATCAATCTCATTGAAGGCTGTGGCTACTCGAAAGCAAAAGATCTCTATGCCTGGCTGCTATCGACCGATACATCGCGATCAGAAAAACTCATTCGCGTTACCGAGGCAATGCAGAAGCGAGCGGGAATTACAATCCGGTCATTTAACAAAAAAGATTTTACCAATGAAGTAAATCGAATTAAGACGTTGTATAACTCGGCATGGGAAAAGAACTGGGGGTTTGTTCCGATGACTGATGAAGAATTCGATTTTCTGGCAGCAGATCTGAAGCAGATTTATGATCCTGATCTCATTTTCTTCGCAGAGAAAAATGGCGAGACTATCGGCTTCGCGCTTTCGCTGCCTGATGCAAACCAAGCCTTTGCCGCCGGCCCGAGGATCCCGAGAGGGTTCATGAATTTGCCTATCGCCGTGTGGAATCTGCTGACAAAAAAGAAAGCAATAGATACCGTACGCATTTTAGTTTTAGGAGTTGCGAAGGAACATCGCAATCGCGGCATCGATGCAATGTTCTACCGTAAAACGATTGAAGCCGCCGAAGCCAAAGGCTATAAATACGGCGAAGCATCATGGATCTTAGACGATAACGACATGATGAACCGCGCCATTGAAATGATGAACGGTAGGAAGTATAAGACATATAGAGTGTATGGGAAGGATTTATAGAGACTAAGATCAGGATCCCCGGAAGTATGGAATATAATGTGTCTCTCAGCAATTCTTCAGGGGATTCCTCAGTCGATTTTTTGTTCGCTGCCGCGGACGAAAACTCCTTCTTCGGAATGACAATTATTTTGACTACGCGCACCCGCTGAAATTATCCTTCACAAAGAAAAGTTAGATAGAAAACCAATTCACCATTTGCGCCCAGTACTTATTATCTTCATACTCTTTCTTTCTTTTGCTTGCCCAGCACTTGCTCAAGTATCCCAACAAATCCGCCGGCTGCCTCCATCGCTCGAACGCGAACTGAAATTAAAACATGGCGGAAAGATCCGCATCGTCGGATTTGTCGATACGCTCAAAGCGCAAAATATCATCGCTCAAAGCATCCGCGATAGCGCTTCCGAAGAGCTTGACTCCCTGACGGTGAAGGATTCTGCAATAATCATGATCGATTCATCGGTCTCGCTGACCGATAAAGAGTGGCTTGATTCAATGCTTGCCCAGCTTCCGGAATACAAGATGACTCCTGAAGGCATCCGGTTTTATTATCCGGCAGATATTCTTATTGAGACCAACAGAAAAGTTGTGCCGCCCGATACGACGCTGGCATCGAAGATGGATCCTGTTACGAAAGAAGATTTGCCGCTCTATAGCGAACTTCCGATGCCGAAACCGTTTCAGAAAATAGAGTTGTCACGGACTGCGCTTGAACTTGGCGCAGGTTTCCCATATCTGCCCCGAGTAGGTGTACGGTCATTAGTATTGAGTAATGAAAAATCTGCTCTCGAAATCAATGGAAAATTTAAATCAACTACAGCCGTCGAACCGGCGATAAAGCAATATTGGCAGATCGCAGCAAACGGAAGTTTTGCTTTTCCAGATGCCACGATGCCGGTGAGCGAGCAGACTCCGCAGCTTGATGTGGGAGCGAGTACGGGGGTAAATACCAGAGTCATCGAAGGTGAAAGAACTTCTCTTTCTCTTACGAATGTGAAGGCCGGATTCATAATTGGCTCACTGGAAAAGTTGAGACTAGAATCTCATGTTTTTTACTCACGGCTCAATGAGAGTCTTCAGTACAGATCGGAAGAAGAGCTCACTGGGGCTACTCTGTCACTGAGCAGTAAAAAAATCTTATCAATAGCTTTGCCAGTTAATTTTGTCATCCGTTTGGAATATATCACTAATCATATGGGGTTATTAGAATCGAAGATCATTTTCAAATTTCCAAAGGAGGGATTATTTGAATTGAAAATCGGTAGCTTATATGTTAATAGCACTCAGTCAAACGACCTTCATATTTCACCGATTATTGAAATTCGCAAACATCTCTCGAATGCTCTTGAAATCGGTGCATCTTTTGAACCAGAAAATACTCTTATCACGACACACGAGCTTACCAAGCAAAATCTTTTTTTTACCGGCTTCGCTCAGAATAGAATTACTAGCGAACCTATACATATCAATCTATTCGCAAATTATTTCTTAAGACATGATAATGAACTTCATTTCCAAGCACGTTATATTAATCGGAATAACGAGCCGGTTTTCATTCTCAAACGAGATACAATTACAAATACTTCTTTCGCAGTCAATTTCTTAAATACACGCCATCTTGAATTCGAAGTAGGCGGGAGTACCAACCCGTTCGATAAAGATAAATTTATCGCTTCGCTTCTTTTCAGATCGGTATCGGATCGCGATAGCAACAGATCACTTCCTTATATTCCTACTGTACACCTCCAAGCCTCCTATCAATTCGGTTACTGGAAAAAATTCATACCACAGATTGAAGTCGTGCATCTTGAACGGCCCGATCATACATTTACCTTCCTCAATCTCGATGCAAAATATATTTTCTCTCCCGGATTCCAATTAAAATTCCGGGCAGAAAATATTTTTGGCAGCGCCGGAGACTTTTGGACTGGATATAATGAATATCCGCGAGCAGTTTGGTTGAGCGGACAGTATAATTTTTAATCATAGACTTTGTTTGATCCCTACTATTTGATTTATGGCAAAACGTATTGACGCGCGATGGCTTGCTTTTATCCTCTTGTGTTTAGGAACACTGATGGAAGTACTGGACTCGACGATTGTAAACGTCGCACTTCCTTCTATTCGAACGGATTTACAATTTTCGGAAGCATCCTTGGCTTGGGTGGTGAATGCCTATCTCCTGACCTTCGGCGGGTTTCTTCTTTTAGGAGGCAGGCTTGGTGATCTGTATGGACAGAAAAAACTATTTCTAACTGGCATTGCTATTTTCACACTCGCCTCTCTTGGCTGCGGCATCGCCACAAGCCAGACGACGCTGCTTATTGCCCGCGCCGTTCTGGGATTGGGAGGAGCGATAACTGCAGCAGTATCTCTTGCGTTGATCATGAACCTGTTCACCGACGATCATGAACGTACAAAAGCGATGGGATATTTTGGATTTGTGGCAGCTGGCGGAGGATCTTTAGGAGTGCTCTTAGGCGGACTTTTGACAAATTCTTTTAACTGGCACTGGAATTTTCTGGTGAATCTGCCTATAGGCGTAGCGGTATTTTTCCTTTCATGGCGGTTTCTGCCTGATAGTAAAGTCCAGATGAAACATCGCAATCTCGATGTGTTCGGCGCAGTGAGCATCACTCTGTCGTTGCTTTTAGCTGTATATGCAATTATTAATGGTAATTCTGCAGGTTGGACTTCAGGGGAGACTTTGGGATTGCTTGCGGCCGCAGTTATTCTTCTGGTTTTATTTATCATCATCGAATCGCGCGTGAAAGCTCCTCTTATTCCGTTAAGCATGTTTCGGCTAAAAAATGTCGTTACGGCAAACGCCATAGGTGTTTTATGGGCAGCTTCGATGTTTGCGTGGTTTTTTCTTTCGGCTTTGTATTTACAAGTAGTACTTCACTATAGTCCTTTGCAAGTGGGGCTTTCATTCCTGCCTGCTAATTTGATTATGGCAATGTTCTCATTCGGTCTTTCAGCAAAGGTCGTGCAACGATTCGGTATAAAAAAACCTCTTGCCGTAGGTTTAGCGATCGCAGGTGCCGGGCTATTCTGGTTTGTGCGTGCGCCGGTTGCCGGAAATTTTGCAGTAGACGTATTACCAGCAATGATCTTTTTAGGGCTTGGAGCCGGTGCAGCATTCAATCCGGTATTTCTGGCAGCGATGAGCGATGTGAAGCCCGAAGATGCCGGACTGGCTTCTGGCCTAGTGAATACTTCCTTTATGATGGGCGGCGCTTTCGGGCTTGCCATCTTAGCAAGTTTAGCAGCATCACAAACTCAGCATTTATTGCAAACGGGCACAGCACAAATCGAGGCATTAAACTCAGGTTATCACACTGCATTTTTACTCGGAGGAATTTTTGCTTTTCTTGCCGCCGGGCTGGGAATGTTTTTTCTGATTGATCGTAAGCCAACAGAGGCTGCTTCAAATTTCTAAATGTCATTCCCGCGAAGGTGGAAATCCAGAAACTATGTTAGAAGAGAATTACATTCCCGCATTCGCGGGAATGACAAATTGATATCCTAGGTCACCCAACTATAGACAACTTTCCCCTCCTTTTTCGCGTTTTATCGGCTCTCACGCTAAGAACAGCAATCCTTTCCGCCACGCTATCTTACGTGTAATTTATTCATAATTATAAAGATATAATATGTCTCAATATCAAAATCAGGTTGAATCTCTTATCAGCGATCACGGAATATCCCATTCAAAAATAAATTTTAATCTCGGAGTCGAAGAACTCTATGCCGAAGCGCTTTCGCGCGGAGAAGGTGTGCTTGCTTCCAATGAGGCGCTCGTGGTTTCGACCGGAAAATTCACCGGCCGTTCGCCGAAAGATAAGTTCATCGTTCGCGCTCCTGAATCTGAAAAAAATGTATGGTGGGGAACGGTCAACCGAGATATCTCCCAGGAAAATTTTGAAAAGCTCTATCAGAAAATGGTAGCGGCAATGAACGAGAAAGAACTCTACGTTGCCGATCTCTTTGCCGGAGCAGATACAGATTACCGCTTACCGATTCGCGTCATTAATCAATATGCATGGCATAATCTTTTCTGCCGTCAGCTTTTTATTCGTCCGAACTCAGCGGAACTTGCTGAGCACCGTCCGCAATTTACGATCATCGATATGCCCGGCGTCAAAGCCGATCCGGAAACCGATGGCACGAACAGCGAAACATTCATCATACTCAATCTCGAAAAAGGCTTGATCCTCATCGGCGGCACCGAATATGCCGGAGAGATGAAGAAATCAATTTTCACGACGCTGAATTATTTATTACCGCTTAAAGGAGTGATGCCGATGCACTGCTCGGCTAATATCGGACCTGACGGCGATACGGCGATCTTCTTCGGACTTTCCGGTACCGGCAAGACGACTCTTTCCGCAGACCCTCAACGCGGACTTATAGGTGATGATGAGCATGGTTGGAGCGATAACGGAATCTTTAATTTTGAAGGCGGCTGCTATGCAAAATGCGTGAAGCTTTCGAAGGAGCAGGAGCCGCAGATCTGGGCTGCAATCAAGCGAGGCGCTGTGTTGGAAAATGTTGTACTGGATGCAAATGGAACGCCTGATTACAATGATGTTTCCAAAACCGAGAACACTCGTGCCGCATATCCACTCAACAATATTTCCAATGCCATCGAACCAAGCGTTGGCGGGCATCCGAAGAATATTGTATTTCTGACTGCCGATGCATTCGGTGTATTACCTCCGATCTCGCGCCTCACGAAAGAGCAGGCACTCTATCATTTCATCTCCGGCTATACGGCAAAGCTTGCAGGTACGGAGCGTGGAGTGACGACACCAGAACCGAATTTCTCAACTTGTTTCGGTGCGCCATTTATGGTGCATCATCCGAACGTCTATGCCGATCTGCTCGGAAAGAAGATCGATATGCACAATGCAAAATGCTGGCTCGTCAATACCGGCTGGACTGGCGGAGCGTACGGAGTCGGCAAACGTATGCACCTGCCTTATACCCGAGCAATGGTAAATGAAGCGCTTGCAGGGATGCTGGATAATGTGGAGACGATCGAAGATCCGATCTTCGGCTTGCACATTCCGAAATCCGTTCCGAACGTGCCAAGCGAAATTCTAAACCCGCGCGATACATGGAGCGATAAAGCCGCATACGACAAACAAGCAAAAGAACTCGCCGCGAAGTTCAACGAGAACTTCAAGAAATATGAAGTAGGAACTGCAGAGGCGATTCGCAATGCAGGACCGAAGGGGTAAGAATAATAATCATAGAGATGAAAAGAGCTCGCCGATGGCGGGCTTTTTTTTTAGGGAATAGTTTATTGAAACAATCAGTTGCTCAACAAATCTCTTTGGATATCTATGCTCTCATTTATTGTATCGTTCTTTCTCATACTCTCGAAAATAAAGAGGGTTGGACTGTATTCTATTATTCTTCTACAGGCAATCCCATCTCATTCACAGAATCTAAAATTCGAAAGGACTTCTTTTGCAACTAGACCCCCAGATAAATTTTGCATAGATTCAACAGGCAATTACTACATCCAACCATACGATACCGTCTATCGCTCGGTCAATCAAGGCACTTCATGGGAACCGCTTCCCAAAATGAAGCGGATTGGTTTTGCAAATTTAAGGGTATCACGAGACAATAAATTATATGTTTTTGATGAGGGAGTATATCCATCCGTTTACAGATCATCCGATTTTGGCAGCACGTGGGATACGCTAAAATACATTCGAGCACCACATGATATTATTTTTGATCTTGATTCCAATGTTTATGTACTTGGAAATTTCTACAATTTTGAAGTATATAGGAAAGACAGTTTACTGTATAAATTAGTCTCACCACTTGGATCTCCCACTTCTGGATTTATTACTCTGAACAAAACCTTCATCGCTTACGGGACAAATACGAAGATTACTACCACACAAAATAAGGGGACTTCATGGTCAACCATACAGCTGCCTGGAAATTTTCATCAAGTTAATTCAATTGCTCAAATCGGGTCAACAATTATTATGGCAACAGACATTGGACTTTTGCGTTCGACTGATGATGCAAATTCCTGGACCCCATTACCTCTTTTTCGACACAATGTTGTTGAACTCATAAAAGATAAAAAAGGGTCATTCTATTGTGCAGTAGATGATACTGATGCCTTGCGAGGATTTTATGTTTCCAATGACTCAGGACAAAATTGGAGTCCGATATTTTCCACCCCCACAAGCAGTGGAGGAAGAAATAGAATTATTGTCAACACAATTAACGACGTTTTTCTGTCACTTGGTGATAATGGTTTGTTTATGATAAAACACAATGAGGAGCAGCCGACAAAATTCTTCAACTATCCGGTCCTACATAATTTTTATTCGGCGAATACCAGAGCTATAAATAATGAAAATATTGTACTGGAATCTTGCTCTGACGGCAGTCTTTTTGCAGGTTGTCAGAACTACTTTGTTCGCTCTGATGATACAGTTTCGTTTTGGTTCAAGTCGGGACCATCGAGCCCGCTAGAAACTTTCAAAGATAACCAAATCTATGCTTTCAATTCAAGAGGCTTTGTATACTCAACGAATAATGGGAAAACCTGGATATCAAAGGATGCACCGATCGTAACTAGCGACGAGATCACTGCAGCGGCTCTGACTAGAAATAAAGAGATAGTATTGACTGGAGTTACCAATAACGTCTACTTGACAAGAGATCTCGGGAAAACATGGACTACATATCAAAGCGCTTTGTCATCTGCATTGAAATTATTGAGCCTTCGTTCGGGATCTCTCATGTTGATTTCTAATTTTTTTGAGTTCCGAAAATCAACAGACTTAGGAAAATCATGGAGCGGGCTTTCATCACCAACGCCTCTTCTTGCAGGTGATCTTAATTACCCTACATTTAGTGTCGCTTCGTGGGGGGATATATATATAACCTGCGACACTTTTCTATATCGATCCACGGATGAAGGTGCTTCATGGCAATCTCAACATTCTGAACTTCAGCCAAGAACAATAATCTTTCGTGGAAGTAAGGAGTGTTTTATCGGAACAGTTGATGGAAGGATCCTTTATTCAAGCGATCGGGGAGTTCATTTCAAAGAATTGACTTCCGATTTGCCTAAAGCCACAATACAGAAACTTGCTCTCGATTCAGTTGGCAATTTTTATGTATTACAAACAGTATCAGATGCAAAAGCAATTTATTTATATAAAACAAAGGCTCCGGCGTTTATTAGTAGCGTAAACCCGAAGAGTCAAAATATTCCATCTACATATTCGGTCAGGGTTTGTCCGAATCCAGTTATTGCTAAAACAACTTTTTCCTCAAACTTACTATCAGGAGAATATTGCTCTATAAAAATCTTCAACTCTCTCGGCAACGAAATTACAACTCTCACAAATCAAATCCTTCCCGAAGGCGAACATAAATTTGAATTCGACGCCTCCTATCTTCCTTCCGGACTATATTATTACCGCTTGCAGATCGGAAATCAGATTGAGACGAAACCATTGATAGTGGCGCATTAGCGAACTAACGCCAATACATCGCCGTTTTCTAATATATGAGTTTACTGCTGGATTCACTACCTTATTCAATCATCCCTTGCATGGATCGATTCTCTTTTAATCGGAATTCAGGAGTCTTTTATAAAAACATCCGATGCCTCGCACAAAGCCTTTGATCGTAGCGCATTAATTTCAATTTTCATTACCATAATAAAAATCCCGAAGCAGAACATCTTACTTCGGGATCTTAGGAAATAGGGCAAACTATTTCTTATTCGGTCGGATCGGAGGCTCGGGGCGTTTGCCCTTAAAAGGGCGCTCGCCGGGATGTTTCTCCTTCCATTTTTCGATCCTATCCTTCACTTTTTCGCGAACTCGCTGATTGAATTCTTTCTCGAATACCATAAGCTTTGCACGCTGGCGCGGATTGAGCACGGATTTTAAATTATTATCGAGCTGCTCATAACGCTTTTGGATCTTCTGATTGAGATCTTTAATGCTCTCGAGTGTCGGATCGACATCGGCGTCTTTATAATCGCCTTGCGTCAGCTGCAAAAGTTTTAGCTCCTGCTCCTGTTTTTGCTTGACGATCTCGAGCATATCTTTTTCCGCTGGATCGTATTGAGCAAAGAATTTCTTAGCCGTTTCATCGTCAAGTACGAGCACTTCGCGGATCTTCTGATGCTTAACTTCCAAAACTTTTTCTAAGATGCGTGCCTTGATCTCTTCGCGATCGCGTTTGTGAGGCGGAGGTGCATCCTGCGCCAAGATTGGCTGAGCAAATCCCAGGCAGATAGCAACAAGTGCTCCGACTAAAATTTTGCTTGTATTAATGTTGTGTACCATATTCTTATCCCGTTTCTAAAATTATTTCATCGATTCGACTGCTTCAAGCGCTGCCCGAAGCTCGCCTGTTGAAAGTCCTTCTAAATTCACCGGTTCGTCTGCATCGCCGGATAGGCGAAAATCCATTGCTGCGAAATCGCCGGCTTTATTTGCTGCATCTTGCAGCTTGTTAGTCTTTGGTTTTGCCTGCGCTAGAGACTTATGCGTCTTAGCGGAAGAATAGGTCTTATGAGTTTCTGGAATAGAAGCAATTTCATGTTTATTCTCCTGAGGTACGACTACAGGCTGCTCTAACTTTTTCGGAGCAGGCTCGACTTGCACAACTTCTTGTTTTGATGTCGGGCTTAATAAAAGTACAGAGATAATAACTCCGGCAAGACCTGCGCTAAGCGAAATGCTGCGAAGCGGCGAGCTAGAGATCCATAACCAGATGTTTGTAAAGATGCTTTTCTTTTCTTTAGCATCGATGCGCTCGAACAGGCGAACGCGAAAATTCGCGAAGTAGCGATCGTCCGGCTCGTTTGATGAATAGGGAATTCCCATCGCTCTGATTTCTTCTTCGAGCTTTTGTAATTCCTGTTCGTTATAGATCTCTTCTTTCATAAACTTTTATTTCTTCTTTTCCGTCGTGAAGATGCTGCCAATCTTCAGGGGATTCCTCACATCGTTTTTATTGCTTCCCAATAAAAATCTCCGTTCGGGATGACATTTTGGCGTCTTTTTGCTTCACGTAGTCTGCGATCTTCTTGACTGCGTGGAAGTAGTTAGCTTTAAGCCCTCCGACGCTTGTGCCTAAGATCTGCGAGATCTCTTCGTAAGGCATTTCGTCATAGAAGCGGAGCAAAAAAACTTCTTTCTGCTTTTCCGGCAATGTTGCAATCGCTTCTTCGATCGATTGCGTCATCTCCGTTCGCTCCATATGCTCATGCGGAGAATGCTCGCCGGATTCCAATGAATTTTCAATTTCATCAAGTCCGGTATGTTTGCGGACTTTCTTGCGGCGGCTCTTATACATTACTGCATTCATCATAATGCGGTATATCCATGTATAAAGCTTTGCCTCGCCTCTGAAATTATCCAATGCTTCATAGACTTTGACAAAAGTCTCCTGCGCAATTTCATCGGCTTCGTCATGATCACCATTTACTAGCTTCCGGGCTGAGTGATATATTCGCTTCTGATACCGCTCGACGATCATCGTAAAGCTAATGCGCTTCTCACCGGAGCGAAACCTCGCAGCAAGCTCTTCATCGGATAAATTGGCATATTCAGTTCGTAAATCCATCGGGGGTCGCTATAATCCTTTGTTTTTGCGTCAGAAAATGCCTTTCTTGTATTATTAGAGCCTTTAATGGGTATTTAGTTTAATGCCAAATGATGATTTAGAGTTCATATTTAGGGATGGTTCAGTCTGGATTTTGTCATTCCCACGAAAGTGGGAATTCATGTGCGAAGTGTTCTGGATTCCCGCTTTTGCGAGAATGATAGACTAAGCCACACCGTATTTTGATTAGAATTGGAAATATTCAAGACAGAAATGCCTCAAGAGTCGTAGCCGTGGGCGGCTACTGGTCTTGAGGCATCTCTTAATACAATTTGCCTGCAGAAAGGTCACTCTCTCTTAGCATTGCTTGCTGCAGGCGTTACAACCATGTCTATTTATATAGTGTCACGGTGTATTAATAAGAACTTGCGCGTGACGATTTTGTTACACTCTGCCATAACTTTTTAGAGATCTTATATGAAAAAATATCTTTTCTTTCTATTACCTCTCGTTTTTCTTTTTCCGCTTGCATCATGCAAGAAAGAAACCGAGCAGCCGAAGCCTAATCCTCCACAAATTGCCACCACTCCGGCGCAAATTTTTACTTATGAGATCATCAATACCTGGCCCCACGATACCGGAGCATTCACTCAGGGCTTGCAGTTTGTTGATGGCGAGCTTTATGAAAGTACAGGATTAAAAGGAAAATCCTCATTGCGCCGAGTCGAACTTAACACAGGTAAAGTGCTCCAGAAAATTGATGTCCCGCCAGAATATTTCGCTGAAGGCATGACAGTTTTTCAGGGCAAGATTTATCAGCTCACGTATCAGGAGCATACAGGATTTATTTATGATCAGAAAACTTTCACAAAGATAGGCTCCTGGCAATATGAAGGAGAAGGCTGGGGGCTTACCAATGACGGCACTAATCTCATCATGTCTAATGGTTCGAATAAGATCATGTATATCGATCCGCAGAAGCTGACTGTCGTAAAAACTATTGAAGTAAAAGACGAAGGATTCCTTGTCGAAGATATTAATGAACTTGAATATATTAAGGGCCAGATATACGCCAACATCTGGCAGAAAGATATTATCGTGATCATCGATCCGGCAACTGGTAATGTAACAGGAAGGATCGAACTCGGTGGATTACTGAGCCCGATGGAGCGCACAGAAAGGATTGATGTATTAAACGGCATCGCTGCTGACAATAGAGTATTGAACGGCATTGCTACCGATGACAAAGAGATAAGACTTTTCGTAACAGGGAAATTGTGGCCGAAGTTATTTGAGATCAAGATCAGAAGAAAAGAATTAGCTTTTCAGTAATATTTTTAATATTTGTCATTGCGAGGAGGGCTTTAGCCCGACGTGGCAATCTAAAATCTCATACTTACAGAAAATTTCAAGTTCAGATTGCTTCGTCATCGTTCGTGATTTCCTCGCAATAACACCACATTATACCTTAATGCCTCTTTCAAATCATCTCTCTCTCACTTTCGACCTTCCCATCGACTCCGAAGAATCTCTGAAAGGTTATTTGCTGATGAATTTTGATGTGCAGGGATTTGAAGAATCTTCGACGGGATTAATAACCGTCTATCTTTTACCGGGTGAGTGGACATCTGAAGCAGTGAATGATCTGCAAACATTTCTTTCCACAGAAAAAAAGATCGAATTAGTCGAGACGAAAACAATTGAAGATAAGGATTGGAATGCTGCCTGGGAAGCAGAGATAGAGCCGGTAAAAATTTCCGATGAACTCGTTATCACACCAAGTTGGAAAATAGAAGAAGCAAAAAAAAACCTCACCCTTCCCTCTCCCAATCATAAAGTTAATGATGGGAGAGGGAAGGGTGAGGGTTTTCTTATTATTATCGATCCGAAAATGAGTTTCGGAACCGGGCATCATGAGACGACACGCTTATGCCTTAATGCTATAGAAAAAATAGATTGCATTGGGAAATCCATTCTTGATATTGGCACCGGCACCGGTGCTTTGGCAATGTATGCGCTCTTACGTGGCGCCGAGCATGCCGTCGGAATAGATACCGATGAATGGTCGTATGCTAATGCAGTAGAGAATCGGGAAAAGAATTCATTTCCACAAAAGCAATTCGATATTCGTCAGGGCGATCTCAAGGCGAGTGTTGCCAAAGACGAAACTTTTGACATCATCTTCGCGAATATTCATCGCAACATTCTCCTTGCGATAAATAAAGCTGTCGCAGCACACCACAAAAAAAACGGAAGCCTTATCCTTTCAGGCATTCTTGAATACGATGCCGATGAAATTATTTCTGCGTATGAACAAGCCGGTTATGCAATAAAAAAAAGAATGCAAGAGAACGAGTGGATTGCTTTAGAGTTTGAGAAACGGTAACAGCCGCGAAGTTTTTTTCATATACTCCTGATACTCTGGAAATTTTCCTATCAATAATTTTTCCTCAAAGCGTAACTTTATATAGAGATCGATAAGTAGAATTAGCCATACTGCATAGGCTAAGAGTGAATTGATACTGATTGCAATAGAAAGCATACCAAGCAATACGGCAGTATACATCGGATGCCGGATAAATCTGTAGGGACCATTCATAACAAGCTTCGCATCATCTTTCGGAATCGGTTGAATGCGAAGATTTCCGAAGTGCATCGTAAAGATAGACCATAGTGCAACTGCTATTGCAATGGTGATAATGATGATAGACAATAAGCTGAGCGGAGTCGCTAAAGCGAAGTAGAAGAAAAATACAATGCAAAGGAATTGCACTGTAACAAGGATGAAAGATTCGATCTCGATTTTATTCACACCCTCATAACAGTTGGGCGGACATTCTTGTCCGCCCAATATCGGGCTTGTGGCAACTATGTCATTCCCGCGAAAGCGGGAATCCAGATATTCATTCCCAAAGTGGATTACCACTTTCGTGGGAATGACATCCATTTGATTTAGGTAGGAGTACCTGTGCTGCTCAGCGGCATACCTGTCAACTGCTGCTGGTGCATTGCCGCAGCTCCGAGCAAACCGCCCATGCCCATCGATTCAACAGCCGAACTCGGCACAAGCATCAATGCGCCCTTCTCTTTCAATCCTTCATAGAGCATATTCATCGCACGAAGGTGAAGTGCTGTCGGATTAGATTTATAGGAATCCGATGCTCTGCTGAAAAGATTAGCTATCTCCAGCTCTGCTTCTGCTAAAATTATACGTGCCGATTTTTCACGCGATGCCTGCGCTTCACGGCTCATGGCATCCTGTAATTCCGAAGGAATAATGACATCGCGCATTTCGACTGATTGAACTGTAATACCCCACGGATTCGAACGCGTATCGATTAATTTCTGCAATTCCTCTTCGATCTTTTCTCTGCCGCGCAGCAGATCGGCAAGCGATGTTCTTCCGATGATATCACGCAGCGCCGTCTGTGAAGCCCAACTGATCGCCTTCTCATAATCCTGAACTTCGAGTGCAGCTTTTTCCGCATCGTGTACCATCCAAAACAAGACGGCATCGACATTGACCGGCACGGTATCCATGGTCAGGGTCTGCTCGGCGGCGAAACTTGTCGTCATCACACGCTGATCGATCCAATCGCTGACGGAATCCATAAACGGAATGATCCAGAAAATACCGGGTCCGCGCAACCCGACATATTTTCCGAAGCGGAGCACAACTGCGCGCTCCCATTGCTTTGCAACTTTCGGAGCCTGCGCGAGGATCACTCCGCACAGAATACCAAGAATTGCCGGTAATGCGCTATCGCCATTTTTGGTCATAATAATTCCTATTCCGGCCGGAATGAGAAAAAGAATGACGCTTAAGATGTTGAACCTGACCTGTGACGGCAGGTCCAGGCTTGGTTGATTTTGTTTATTTTTAGAAGCCGCTTCTCCGAGAGCTTCAATGATACTTCTAAATGCCATGATGCTATCCTCCTTTTTTGATGAATTTCTTTTGTGATGAAATCTGATGTAAAATTTCTTCGAAAGAGAATCCTAAGCTCAGTGAATCTGTAATGAATTGTTCTGTAAGAGCTATAAATTCTTTCTTTCTGTCTTGCGCCGATTCCTTCGGATCAGGCTTGGTAATAAAGGTACCCACTCCGCGCTTCGATGCCAGAACTCCATCGCGCTCAAGCTCTGCATAGACTTTCGCAACCGTATTTGCATTGATCTTCAACTCCACTGCCATCTGGCGCACTGTAGGAAGCTGATCACCTTCAGCAAGCTTACCGCGGGCAATGAGTCCGCGAATGCCCTGCTCAAGCTGAGCATAGATTGGCATCGGATCGGCAGAGTTAATATCGAGTGAAAGTGTCATTGTTCTATTGTACTACATAATTAGTACAATATGCGTTCCGCCAAAATAGAGGTGTCATTCTGAACGAAGCAATTTTATTCGCGCAACGGATAAAAAGCGCAGTGAAGAATCTCTTGAAGTAAGTAGCTGAATGTGAAGAGAAGGAAGATATATTATTTTACCACTTCAATGAGCCTTATCGATGTATGCTCATTCATTTCGATTCGTACAAAATAACTCCCCGAAGCCAATCCCGAAAGATCGAATTCATGCTCATGACTTCCAGCTTCTTCTTTAGCATCGAGAAGCATGCGAAGTTTTTCGCCGAGAGGATTGTAGAGTTCTATTTTTATTTCAGATGGTTTTTCGAGATCATAATTTATTTTTGTTTTGCCAGAGGAAGGATTCGGATAGAGGGATATATTTTCGGTTGAAAGTGTGGAAGATCTTACATCGGCAGTTTCCGGAGAGAGTTTTACAAGCCAGATATCCCAATCGGTTGTATCGCTGTGCTTGCCTATGATATCCCCATCCTGTGATTCAGTCATCGTTAAGACGAGATAGCCGGAATCAGATGCAGGCATAATCCCTGCTCCGAGATTTGCATCGGTGAATGATCCGCCAAGCGTTTTCTGCCAGATCATATTGCCGGTCTTCGAAACTTTGAAAACCCAGCAATCAGAAACTCCTTTAAAGCCTGTTACATCTCCATCGTCGGAAGCAGTGCTGGCAGCGATGACGTACCCGGAATCAGAAGTCTGGTAAATTGAAAATGCTTCATCTCCGTTAATGCCTCCGTAGCATTTCTGCCATTCGATATTTCCGGCCGGATCTGTTTTTACAATCCATGCATCACCATAGAGCGGTCCGTGACGGCCGGTAACATCTCCGTCGTTAGAAGTCGTCATAGCAGCAAAAGCAAATCCGTGGTCGAGCGTTTCGATTACCGAGTTTGCTTCTTCATATTGCGATCCTCCATACGTTTTTTGCCAAAGAATATCACCGGCATGATTGAGTTTGATGAGCCATGCATCGTACGAACTATCGCGGCTTCTTCCGCTAACATCTCCATCGAATGAAGTTGTATAGCCTAAAATTGCATAGCCATTGTCGGAAGTTTTGATAAAGGAAGTTGCGATATCATTTTTTGTACCGCCAAGTGTTTTCTGCCAGATGATTGAACCGGATTCTGAAAATCGGAAGAGCCAGATGTCGCTGCCTTCGCCTCCGTGATTTCCTCTGACATCTCCATCGGATGATTGTGTCGTCCCCAAGACAATATATTCACCTTCACCGGATTCAAAAATTCCACTGATCTGGTCATATCCCGAACCGCCAAAAGTTTTCTGCCATTTGATTGCACCAATACTATCGATCTTAAAAATCCAGATATCTGACGCAACGGCAGTATCGTGGTGTGGCAGACCCTGCAAATCTCCATCCTTTGATTGTGAGACTGCGCCGATAATATATCCTCCGTCGAATGTTTCAAGAATGACCGCTCCGGCATCGGTTGCTGATCCCCCGTAGGATTTCTGCCATTTGATGGACCCATTGGGATTTATCTTGACGAGCCATAGATCGTAGTCGCCATGATTTTCCGATACATCGCCATTTGTCGAACGAGTAGCTCCCGTCATGAGATATCCGCCGTCGCGAGTGGTAATAATATTTGCAGGAAGATCATTCTTCGCGCCGCCATAGCAGCGCTGCCACTGAAGCGTCGGCTGAGCGACGGCTGCAGAATGCAAAAGCATTACCAAGAAAAAAAGATGCAAGAGATGTTTCATACTGTAATTGAGAACAACCGATCATAAAAGAAAATGCTGCTTATATAGTGGCGTAGAGCGTCAGTTTGTCATTCCCGCGAATGCGGGGGAATCCAGAAACTCGGTGAAAAAACCTGACATAAAAAAAGGCACTCGCTTATGCAAGTGCCTTTTAGTGTCTCACACTCTCGAGAGTGTTACTGTGCTTGATTGATCGGTGATTCGATCAGTACCTGAACGGTACGGTTATAGTATCGACCTTCCGGAAGCTCATTCGGGAAAAGTGGCTGTGTTTTGCCATAGCCTTTAGAAACAATAGATTTTACATGCCCTTTTACATGTGCTTCTATATCTTTCTTCGTTGCATTGGCGCGGTTTTCAGAAAGCTTCTGATTGTAATCAGGTGTTCCAAGATTATCAGTATAGCCGTTGACTGCAACATCAGACTGATCTTTAATGCGCGGGAACACATATTCATCCAGGATCTTATGATTCCATTTTCCCATTTCAAAACTATTATATTTGAAAAGGATGAGATTATATGTCTCGCGAGTTTTTTCGGCAAGATTTTCTTTCGTGATTTCGGCCTGTGTGAATTGACGAACTCCGGTCGGATCGATATTCGATTTCACAACACGGCCGTCTTTATCGGTCACGAGTAATTGTACGGTCATATCCGATTCATCCTGCGGCAGTTTACGCGTTGCATCGGAGCGCCAGTTCCATTCCGGCGACATTGTTTCTTTAATATCTCCGAGGTTGGTCAGCTTTGCCCATTCTTCACCTTTATGCATAATCACGAGTTCGCGCTTTGCAATATACTGATCTTTGAGTCCGTTCGTCATCTTGAATTTCACTGTTCTCCAATCCGGCTCAGTAATGATCTGCTCGCGCTTGATGGGTTTGATAATATCCCAATCTTCGGATTTCACTTCGACTCTGCGATTTTCCTGAATACCTTCAGGAGTTGTCGAGAGCGTCGAATTTTCCGGAAGCTTACGCGCTTCGATGCTGATCCTGTTCGGATCTATTCCCCAGATCGATACTAAATATTTCTTCACGTTCTCGGCGCGGGTGCGTGAGAGTTCGAGTGATTGCTCACTTTCATCTTCGAGAGAAAGGCATCCGACAACTCCGATCTTCGCTTCCGGTTTATTTTTCAGGCGAAGTCCGAGGATATTGAGATAATTATAATATCCGTTCAACGTCGCCGTTACAGTGTCTTCATTAAAACCCTGTGTTTCGGCAGGGCTGGAGAAAAGTACATAGCGCGGAGCAAAATTACCTTGTCCCTTATCGAAAAAGATCATCGGAAGCTGCGCAAAAAGATCAACAGTCTTAATTTCCTTTACAATAAGGCCTTTGAATCCGGGATATTTATTCGGATACTTAATCATCGTTGCAGGAGTTTCTGTTACCCATTTGACGATCGGCGGCTCTTCGTTAAAGAGCGGAATGTCGTGGGTAACAATTCGCGATGTATCGTCGCGAAGCGGAATATTGACTCGTGCCGGTCCGTACGGGAAATAATCCCGGTACGTAGCGCTGACTAAATAATTACCTCCAACTTGTCCCTTAGCATTAGCAGAAAGCACACAGAGATATTCTCCTGTTGCGCTGTTAGCTTCTTTATTGTAGACTGTATCGCGTGTCGCCTCATCGATGATGACGACGTGTGCGCCTAGCATAGCTTTGGTTGTAGAATCATAGCAGACTCCGCGCAGAACAAGTGTCGGACGCGGCTTCGGAGGATTTGTTGCTACATAAATGTCGAGTTTATCGAGTCCGCCCGGTCTGTTCGAAGTAAAAAAGAGTACATTGCCCGCCGCAGGAACAGTGAGGAACAGATCATCATAAGGCGAATTGATCGGAGCCGGCAGAGCAACAGGATCGGTCCAATCGGTATCCGTCGGTCCTTTCCATTCCGTCATAAAGAGATCGTTATTTCCGAGGCCTCCGTGTCCGTTAGAGCAGAAATACAATGTTGTTCCATCGGCTGCGATAAATGGAGATGCATCATATTTTTTTGTATTGATCTTCGAGCCGAGATTCGTTGGCTCTGTCCAACGGCCATCGGCAAGCTGATGCGAAACCCATACATCGACGCTTCCATCGGTTGATCCTTCGCGGTTCGATGCAAAGTATAATTTTTTTCCGTCGGGACTGATTGATGGCTGCGATTCGAACTTCGTCGTATTGATCGGCGCGCCGACTTCGCGAACATTCTTCCAATCTTTTCCTTCGAGAGTTGCAACCCAAAGATTGACATCGCCTTTAACGGTCGTATTGCGCTCGGTTGCGAAATAGATTGTTTGTCCATCGGCAGCGATCGAAGCGGCACCATCGGCGCGGTCGCTGTTGATATCGGTAAGATTCGTCGGAGCGAACCACGTCGTATCGTCATTTTCCGGACTGTGTGTAATATAAAAATCATGATTTCCTTTTCCGCCGTCGCGGTTGGAAACGAAGTACATTGTACGTCCATCTGCAGTGATTGTCGGACCGAAATCATCGGTCTTGCCATTAATGGATCGGACGTTGCGGACAACGAGCTTCGAAAAGCTATTGGTCGTGGTATCCGGCACCGGAATTGGTATCGGCAATGGCTTTGGCGGATCGGGTAATGGAATGAGTGCTGTGGTGGCGGACTGCAGATTCTTTTTCATTCCGAGCGGGCGGAATGCCGAACCATCCGTGCTAATAATAAGCACACTGAGTGCAAGAACAAGCGCAGTCCCAAAAAAGAGGGCGCGCCGATAAAACTTAAACGCGGCTGTAAATCTCATAGATTTTTTTTATAGTGTGAATACAGATGAAGCTACACAACAAACAACATGTACTGAGAGAAAAAAAGGAGACGAATAACCATGTCTGTATGTGGCACCAGACACTTCCTTCATGACCTCTATCTTTTTAACGCGTAGTTTTCCGTTTAGTTGCAGAAAAATAACGCCGAAACGGTGTAAAACCGTTCATTCCGTGCCTGCTAATATACGAAGTTTTTCTGAGGGCTGCACCAAATTCTTTTGGGGGACAAACTCATAGTCTTTAATACGAACTACTTAGTCTTTACAAATCTCTGCAGGACTGAATGTATCGAGATATAATAAACTCCTGCCGGCAGAACGGTTAGAGGCACCTGCAATTGGAAAACTCCCTCCGGAATCTCCCGGCGATAAACTTCCCTACCCAAAACATCAAAGATCGCAAGCATATCTGAGGTAGTGGGGTGTCCGCCGTGGCGGATTAGTCCGCCATTGCCCTGAATATTTACAGCAATTACATTCCCATTCACTGGATTCGGATGAATACTAAATGAAAACTCCTCCGAAGAATTTCCGCTCACTCCCACATTCCCGCTCGTATCTTTCGGAGTTCCTATACCAGCAAGCGAAGAATGATCTTTGACCGAATGTTTGAAAGCGGGTTCAAGATCACTGCTCCAATCGATGCCTCCGGTGATCGTGCCTGTTGATTGCGGATGAAATTGTATATTCATGATAACACTACCTCCGACAATAAGCAGTGCGGGAAGCTTGCCAGCAGAGATTGGATCGAGAGAGAAATTGACACTATCGGAAAATAAATATTCTCTTGTCAGATTAAAATTTGCAGAACCGATATTTTTTATCTGCACGATTTTCGTTACTGTTTCACCAATTTTTACTGAGCCGAAATCTATATCTCCTGCTGAAATTAGTCCTGTTGAGCCATGAGCATCAAGAGAGATCGTAAGTGCGAAGCAATCGCTGTTGATAATTAATGAATCTCTATGCCGCGATGAATCGGGCGGCGTGTAGCAAACTTGCAAGGTTATCGAATCGCTTGCTGCAAGAGAATGCGGAAGCGGTGGAGTGATCGATATAATTTTATAGGAAGGGTCGGAATTTGTCAGCAGGGCAGAAGAAAAATTCAGGGCGCTGCCGTTTTTCGGAGCGGTGTTCTTTACGACAAACGTCGTGCAGATTTGCTCACCGATTTTTTTTACTGGAAAGACAATGCTATCGGCTCGCTTCTGAGTTGCCGGAAGAGTAGAAAGCTTCACCGTCGGAGCGGAGCGTTCTAAGTTTAAGATAATTGCATTACCAAGATTATCAACTATTGCCATCGGAGCAAATGCTCCTGAAAGAGGATCGACATAATTGATATCGAAACAATAACCTTCCTTCGAATGCCAATGCGGATGCAATTCGCCATCGGCATAATCGGGTGATTCAGCAGTAAACGATACATTACTGAATTTTGTAGGAGTGCTCCAATACACTCCGTCGGGGTCATCGATAAGGATTGCAGCTTTAATACCAGGATCTTCCTTGCTTGTATCGGCAACGCAAATATGCCAGCCAGTGCATTTTTGAGTTGAGTTAACAACGAACGATGGAGTTACTCCGGTGTTGAGTTGCATACCGGCGGGAGAGGCATATTCATTCATAAAATTTGCACCATTTGTAGGATCAATCCTTCCTAATTCGTCATTAAAGGCAGCGTAATCCTGTACAGTATATGCATACACCATGAATGGAGTTGTTGAAAAAAGAGTGTACTGATTGAGACTTCCTTGTGGAATTCTATATTGAGTTAATTTCACGTTCGGATAGTGAGACGTCAGCCCATTAAATGAACCTATAGCGCTAAAGCTTGATAGTGAAAGCGGGGAGCCTCCATTATTAGAGATTTTTATTGCATTGTTGTTTGTCGCTATTACATTTATGTAAGAATAATTTCTAAAGTAAGGATATTGCTGTTGGTCTGGGGCTTTTTGAACTGCGAACATAAACTGAGTCCGCCATCTGGAAACAGGAACAATTGAAATCATACTGGGAGCCGGCCAGGGAGCCGTCTTCGGTACTGAATGCTCATCATACTGCATTAAACTAATTTTGCTGCCGTTTGTAGAGTACGCTTCAACAGGAACATTAAGATCTAATTTTTCAGGAGCCGATAACAATCGCCGTGTACTCCAGTCATATCCTCCTGTAATTCCCTGCGCATCGAGATGTACCGGAAATGAGTTTTTTTCAAAAGTATAAATTCTGTAAGCGTCACCGTGTCCATCAATTCCGGGAGGAACACCTTCTGCCAATGGCCCCGAAATATATCCAACACTATCCCAGAATTCGACGGGTATCATCTGCTCGATCATAAAGTCTCTGGCTTCCATCGAATAATTATCGGTGCCTCCAAGAATCGCATTTTCCTGACCACTTAAGACTGCCACTGGTTTCGATGCTTCAATGATCGTTCCTGAAATATCGTCGTCCATGTTTTTTCCTAATGATCGTGCAAAATAGCACTGAGCTCGATTCAGTTGAATAGTATATGGAACCGGTATTCCTGAGTGAGATCCCGGATGACCTGAAGCCAGGTTAGAAGTGGGTGTGATCTTTATCGTAGTACCATTTTCTGTACCAATGATCATAAAGTAACCACTGCTCGAATCAATTGCCTTTGCCAAACCGAGGAGCGCGCCTTCACCGGGATTGTCATTATACGAGGCGACGACATAATTTCTTCCTAATCCTAACACCGGTAGTGCCAAGTAGCTGCCGCCAGAACATACACCTACACTGGTATAGATAACTGATATCGGTTTTTCCGACTTTATATAACATGCTCTATATGCCGGAATATCGGAAACCGAATCCATTTTCATTGAAGAAGTGATCAGAGGTACACTGATCGATCTTCCTGCAGTTGCAAAATAAGTATTATTTTCTACTTCTCTTCCGTCGTTTTCAAAATACGAAACACGTATCGTATTGTCATAGTATGTCGAGATAAGTGCGTTAATGTGAAAACTTTGTGAAACATAGGAATTTAAAGCATTCCAATAACTGGGTCGTATAAATCCCAAATAAAATTCTCTCCCTTCATTGGAAATCCCATAAAGAGGTTTGGTTGCAATGAATGATCCGCTCATTCCGATGGGTGCATAGATATTGTTTTGATATCCATATTCACCGTCCACCTTCACTACATATATAAAAGTATCCCCTGCATTTATAGGACCGAAGGGTAAGGCGCCTGGGGGTACAGTGGTTGATTGTAAGGGAAGATCGCTGAATTTTCCTACCCACTTGATTGTATCTCCGACAAAGACATTTAATGTTTTGGGAAAATAGCTATACCCATTCACGTCGCCGAATCGAATGATATGAGTCGTGAAACCCTGACTTTTAGATACAAAGCAGCACAGAGCAAGCGCAATGCAGATTCGCAAGAGAAAAGAATGTTGTGGTTTCATAGTGAATTTTACTTATAGATATAACTCATTCGACCCCCGAAAATTACAACAAAATTAAAATTATTTTTTAGGTTATTTGAAATTCTACTAGTTTGTCACTCCGCAAATGCGGGATTACTTCGAATCCAAGACAAGCCTGAAAGCTAAGATTTCCCTAATATCTTCAATTAAAATAAAGAAAATCCAATAATTCATATATTTTTTAACATTATTTTCCAATAAGTTACACTTATCGACTAATGTTTTATCAGAATAATGTTTGGAAATTGAGAAGAAATTTCGTATATTTGCACCTGAAAAGTTTGCAGTCTGCAGCATTTCACCATGCCATGGCACAGATCGACAATTGCAGTTCTAATGAGTTTTATCGTGTCATTCTGAACAGAGATTTTTTATTGCAAAATAATAAAAAACGATTTGAAGAATCCCCTGCAGATTAGCCTAAATAGTTTTTCATAATGATTCTAAAAGGATTGCCTTGTCGGGCTTAAGACCTTCTGGCAATAACAAATTAATTTCAAACAAACCTAATGCTTAATGGTATCACGGTGCGGGTTTTTAATACTCTTAAATCCTTCCTCAGAAGAAGGTGTCTGAGATGGGACTTCTGGTATTTCCCGCATCTGATCTTTCTTTGTCGAATCAGCAATCGGTGAATACCCGTTCCAATTGGTCTCAAAATAGGTGATTTTTGGGCGCAGCGCTTCGTAGGTGTATTTCATGAACCTTCCCCAGATCGGAGCTGCAGCTCTGCCGCCCTGACCGTTAGAGCCGGTGAAGGTGATGCGCTTATCGTCGAAGCCGACCCAGGCTCCGGCAGTATAGAGCGGAGTATAGCCGACAAACCAGGCATCGGCAAAATTCTGAGTCGTTCCGGTTTTTCCGGCAGCGGGATAGTTGAACCACCTGTGAATACCTGCAGCGGTTCCACCAGAAACGACGCCTTGAAGGCAAATCGTCATCATCTGCGCTATCTTCGGATCTACTGCATATTCGAATTGCGGATATTGCGGACGCGAATTGTAGATCACTTTTCCGTTGCGATCTTCAACTCGTAAGATGGCATAGGGAGTTGTCCTGATACCATTATTTGCAAATACGGCGTATGCTCCGACAAGTTCAAGAGGGCTGACTTCTGCAGTACCGAGTGCAATCGAAGGTACTGCAGGAATATTGGATTTTATTCCCATCTGCTTGGCGACCTTCACGACATCCGAAGGAGTCGTTAGATCAAGCAAAGCATGAATTGCGCAAAGATTGACCGACCATTTAATCGCTTCGCGAATCGATTTTGATCCGCCTGCGGCTTCGCCGGAAAAATTCTGCGGACGCCAGATCTTATCGCCATCCTGCATTTCGATCGGCTCGTTGGATACCATGTTATCCGGAGTGTAGCCTTTTTCAAAACAGCTTGCATAGACAAATGGCTTGAACGACGAACCCGGCTGGCGGACGATCTGCGTTGCATGGTTGAGTCCGTAGCGATGCTCGCGATAATTCGAACTGCCGACCATTGCAAGAATCTGCCCCGTCTTGGGATCGATGCACGTGAAGCTTGCCTGCAGACGTGTCTCAGCAGCTTTAACGCTATCGATAAATTTCGGATCTGCCCGCAAAGCATATTCGACTTTCAATCGTTCAGCATCATTTTCTATGCCGCGATTCGAGGAGCTGATTTTCGCAGCGCGCATGATGAGTGTATCGAGCAGGCCTTTATGCAGTTTCCAATTCCAGCTTTTATCGACGACGTTTTTTTGATAATCGGCAACATGCTCGTCAACTGCGCGGTTTGCGGCGCGTTGCATCGTGGCGTTCAGTGTCGTGTAAACGACAAGGCCATCGCGATAAAGATCGTAGCCAGCAAGCTCAGGTTTTTTTGAAAGCTCCTGCCGCACCATCTCGACAAAATGCGGAGCGATTCCGAGATAGACTTTTGCAGCAATAACTTTAATCGGCTCCTGTTTATATTTTTCCGATTTCGCTTTATCTAAAAATCCGGCATCGACCATATTTTCGATAACGGTATTACGGCGGTTTATTGCGCGGTCATAATTATCTTCCGGCTCGTAATTTTCCGGTCCTTTAAGCAGGCCAATAAGAAAAGCGCATTGCGACGGAGATAATTTACTGACATCTTTTCCGAAATAGATCTGGCTGGCTACAGCAACACCATAGGCTCCTCTGCCCATATAGCAGACGTTGAGATACATTTCTAAGATCTCGTTCTTCGTATGCGTTCTTTCGATCTGGATAGCGCTGATCGCCTCGCGCAATTTGCGGAACACACTTTTTTCCTGCGAGAGATAGAGATTTCGCGCAAGCTGCTGAGTAATAGTGCTGGCGCCCTGCTTCGGAGAAAGGGTAACGATATCTTTCCAGACTGCGCTGATCGTACGCCAGACATTCATCCCCCAATGATCGTAGAAATCGCGGTCTTCAGTGGCGATGAGGGCATCGATCATGGACTTCGGTACTTCGCGGAGCTTAACGGTAGTACGGTTCTTAATAAAGAATTGATCGATCGATTCGCCATCGGAGCTGATAAGGCGCGTCGCAAGTTCGGGATGAGGATTTTCGAGCTGATCGAGCGTCGGAACGCCTTTCATGACCGATACCCAAAGCCACGTTCCGCCGCCGCCGATGACGAGAATGAGGATAATCGGCAGCTGCCATTTTTTTACAAAGCGGACAAGTTTCTCCCACTGAGATTCAGGAAACTGAGGCTCGGACGAATGGAGTTCGTCGTGAGTATGTGAGAGATCGCTATAATCTTTTTCCACAGGCTATATAAAACTATAAAGGAGGGGTAGTGAGTTCGGCAGTATTTGGTGTAACTTTACTTAGGCATAATAGTTATTACTAAGAATGAAAAGTCTCTTAATCATAGTTTCCTCTTTGTTTCTCATGAGTACCGATGTTTTGGCGCAGGATTGGGCCTCGACCGGCGGACCCAGCGGCGGATTCAACCAGATTATCTTCAATGCTAAAAAAGATATGTTTCTCTCTGCCGGTACACTTATGCGTTCAACGGATAAGGGGAAAAGCTGGTCGAAAATCGCTCCCCTTGATGCGCCAGAAGGAGTAGATTGGACTGTATCTATTGCTCCAAATCAGGATATTTATATTACAGGTGGTTCGACTGATTCTGTAAGACTTTGGAAATCGGAAGATAATGGAGACACATGGAAGGACATTCTTCTAAAAGATGTGTACAGTCTTCTTATTAGTCCTAACGGCAATATCTACTGTATTCATATAAATAAAGACACGACATATTCTCTTTTCAGATCACAAAATGGAGCCAAAACATGGGATACTCTACCAATCTCCATCCCAAAAGGAAATTTTATTTTTTCAGACTATAACTATAACAGACCAAATGAATATTTTGACCATACCAATATCGTTGATTCAAATGGGGTCTTAATTTTCTATGTAAATAAACAGGGCATAACGGGGTTTGCAATCTCATCCGATCAAGGGAATTCTTGGAAACTTGTACTCTTTGAAACCAATGGTTCAGCTCAATCTATGGTTTGTGGAAAACATGGAAATATTTTTATAGCCACCGGTATTGAGGCTTACCGATCATCAGATGTCGGACAAACATGGAATGAAATACCAGCGATACTTGGCAATGGAAGTAATGGATATTTTGCTGTCAATCCTCACGGAAAGCTTCTTTCCTCGGGTACATACAATTATAATGGAAACCATTATAGCAAGTTATATTATTCCGAAGATAATGGGGACACCTGGAAAAATTTTGTGCCAAATGGAATACAAATAGAATCATCATTTGCAATCTGTGGAGATGCAGACAGCGGTTTTTATTTTATGTTCAATGGAGAAACATATCATGCTACTAATCCCAATAATTGGGAACGTCCGCCTTTCCCTACTGGAAGTCCATCCACGTTGGTAGTTCATCCGAATGGAAATGTGATTTCCTTGAATGAGAATAATCTGTGGCATTCAAATGATATAGGAGCCAATTGGCAAATGGATACTACATTACAAGAGACATCAGGGAGATTAGTCATCGATTCATCCAAAAATGTTTTTCTTGTCGGTCTAAAAAACTTTCGATACAATGATGTTAGTAAAACCTGGGATTTCGTTTCTGTTTTAAATTCTCATGCATCTGTAGTTTATGATGCAATTGTTATTCCAAGTGGTATTTTTTTTGCGGCCACAGGTGTTGGTACCCTCATGTCACCTGATAATGGATTGCATTGGAATTCTTTTCACTCGGTGCAAATTAATTCATTAGCTATAAACCGAAAAGGAATTCTTTATGAAGGTGTAGGCGGTACTCTTTTAGAAATTTTTCGTTCAGAGGATACCAATAAGACCAAGGCACAATTTTCCATGATTGAGAACACACCGGGAGCAGTTCAATCGTTAATAACTGATTTTTATGAGAATGTTTTTGCTGCTTGCTATACTTCATCTTTCAACATGTATCGTTCTATTGATCAAGGAAAAACATGGACGGAATTTGGCAGAGGATTATCATGCACAAAAATGAATTCCATGATCGAACTCCCCAATGGCTCAATAGCGGCAGCAACCGATAGCGGAGTCTTTATTCTTCCCTTATTAGGATGCGAATGGATTCCTTATTCATCAGGCCTTTGGAGAAAGAATGTTCCAAACATTGCATGCAGCAAAAGCGGACAGTTATATGCCGGTTCCGACGGCTGTGGAGTATTCAAAAGCACGAAGCTATTCAATGATATAGTAAAGCTTACTGGTATTATCGATCCCGGCTCGCTCAATTATGACACGGTCACTATCGGGTCGGCAACCTGTCTCGATGTTACCCTAAAAAATCGTGGACTGAAACCATTTACCATACATTCTCTCACCATTACCGATCCGGTGCCATTCTCGGTGAGCGATGAATCAGTGAAGAAGTTACCCGCGATTTTGAATCCAAAAGATTCGATCAAAATGACGATCTGCTTCCATCCAACTCAACCTGCACGTTACACTTCCTCAATCATTTGGAATACTGATTTAGATGTATCACTTTGTGGAATACCACGTGAATCAATTTTAGAGGGTTTAGCGATTCAAAAAGCCTTTGTTTCTTCTGAATCGCAGGAGTCAAAATTTTCCATCCACCCCAACCCCATAGCCGAGAAAGCCGAAATACATTTTTCATTATCAAGACCAGATCATGTCAAGCTCGAATGCTTCGATATGCTTGGAGTGCGTCTGAAGATTTTAGCAGACGGGAATTATGAACCTGGAGATAATTCTTTGGTGTGGGATACTTCCGATTTGCCTGCCGGTATTTATACTGTTGAATGCACATTTGGGACAGCTCACAGTTCTCATTCAGTGATTGTTCTGCATTAGCATTGCCTCTTATTTATCAAGAGCAAAAGTAAACCATTGTGACCTCAACTTCGAAATATCTATTTTATCGCGAACGATCGGTATTTCGATAGTATATTTATCATCACCGCCTACATACAGATCGATGGAGAAACCACTGACAGCGCTCGGATCGGAGTTTTTATCGGCAGACCACAGCAGTAATTCTTTTTCCTGAGGATATCCATAGGTCTGTATATGATCGCGATCGATTTTTTCCGAAGGATTGAGGACAACGGAATCAAGAATTTCGATTCCAAGACTATCGAAAAGCAATTTATTCTTAAATCGGATAATAAGCAATTGCCGAGACAGCGATCGGGGATCGATGTAGGTTACGATTCCGGCAAGTAATGTATCTCCATAGTATTTATTATAAGCAGTATTTACATTATCGCTTGCATAATTATTACTTAAGAATCCGATATAACGCAGAGTCTTTGTATTCGGAACCGAAACTTTCGATAATAGGGAAGTTCTCAAAAGTATTGATTTTCCATCATCGTATCTGAAAATTTCCTTTGCATCTTCGGCTCCGCAGCAACCGTATGCGTCAGATTGGAAATAGTCTTCATAATAAGTGATAGCATTCGCCGTGAGTGTGTCGCGCCACAGTATTTTATCGAAATTTCTTTTATCTGATACTCGTGCCGAAAGTATGATCTGCCCGATCATGCCTTCGGATGCATTCGAAGAAGTCTGGATACTGCGCTCATCGATAAGTATAGCTCCCTGACCGGAATTTTCGGAATATTCAATGTGATAGGATTGCGTCGTCGTAGTCGTAGAGAATATTTCCATATCCTCAATGCTATCGCGAGAGATTGATATCTTGGAATAAGCACTGTCGGAAAAGTCATCGCTCTTACTTTGCGCAAAGGCAGAACTGGATGAAAATAATATGAAGAGAATAAATATTTTACGCATGTTCAATATGAAATCCCTCTTCATCGAAACGACCATAGGTATAGCTTTTCAGCCAGTCGCCGAGATTGATGTACCAACCATTTTCGATTTTATCTTCCTGTGGTTTGTGACGATGCCCCATGACGACGTAATCGAAACCTTCGGCAATTTTTTTCTCGGCGAAAATTTTCAGTCCGTCTTGCTTTTGCAGGGCATCACGGTTATCGGTATAAGCTCGCGAGCCGCCGGACATTCTTTCGGCAACCCAAATGCCGATATCAGGATGAAGCCAGGAATATCCCCAGAGCAAAACTTTATTGCGCAGAATTTTTCGTAAGATTAAATAACCGGTATCATTTAAGGCTTTGCCATCTCCATGAGCGATATAAAATTTCTTGCCGAGCAGTTCTCGCTCGATGTCGCCTGAGAAAACCTGAATGCCAAGCTCGTCATGAAAATAACGGCGATGACCGAAATCGTGATTGCCCATGAGATATTCGACTGGGATGAGCTTTCTGATCTCGGCAAGCAGCGCGATGGTTCGTACATGCCGCATTGGAATTACCTGCCGGTACTCGAACCAGGAATCGAAGAGATCTCCGACAATAAAGAGATGCCTTGCTTCGCCAGTCATTGCTTCTGCTTTGATCTTTTCCAGTACAGAAATAAGCCTCTCTTCGCGAAGACGGTCAGCTTCGCGGTCGCTTCCAAAGCCAAGATGACAATCGGAGATAAAATAGTAGTTCGACATTTATGGCACTAAAATACGAAGGATAGTTGGTAGTCGTTAGTCTTTAGTCGTTAGCAATGAGTGAAGTTCTGTCATTGCGAGGAGGACTTTAGTCCGACGTCGCAATCTAAAAACTTGATTTTGATTGATACTTCAAGATTTTAGATTGTCCGCCGCGGCGGACTAAAGCAGTCTCGCAATGACATATGAAACAATTTGTATTTTCGTAACAATATGAATATCACAATTCGCCCCGCTAAAACCGAAGATGCCTTTGCAATGGCAAAGGTCAATATCGAAAGCTGGCTGACAACCTATCGGGGTCAGGTTGCCGATGAAATTCTCGACAATATGAAATTCGAGGATTATCTGGCGAAATGGGAAAGGTCATTATCGAAAATTGATGATGAGTACAATTTTTGTTTTGTTGCTGAAAATGAATCCGGCGAAGTAGTCGGTTATTCACGCTGCGGAAAAAGCCGCCACGAGAAATTTCCCTTCGATGCCGAACTCTATGCTATTTATTTATTGAAGGAATATCAAGGGCAAGGAATCGGCAAGAAATTATTTTTAGAATCTATTGACGAATTCAAGAAAAGAAATATTTCATCCTTCTTGCTCTTCGTACTTTCGACGAACACCGGATCGCGAAAATTCTACGAATCTTTCAATCCGGATTTTACTGCCAATGAGACAATCACAATCGATAATGGGCAGTATTGCGATATTTGTTATGGGTGGAGTGATGTCCAATTGAAACTTACATGAAATAAAAAGGGGCACGCGCAACGTGCCCCTAGAAATCATCTTAATCCAATAATCTCCCCAAATCCAGGTTCAGACTACTTGCATGTCTCGACCACCCTTACAGCAATTCTGCGGTTTTGCTTGCGGGCGTCTTCAATCATTTTTGCTGTTACTTTCTTGCTCTTCTTTGGCTCCGGTATGACAGGTCGCGATGAGCCATAGCCAACCGTGCGGGCAATGTGCTCGGGCTTTACACCTTGATCGATAAGCCATTTCTTCACTGCTGCTGCGCGCATATCGGATAGCTCCTGATTGTGTTTATCATCGCCTTCGCTCGAAGCATGTCCTTCGATCTCGACTTTAATCCCTTCGCACTGCTCGACAAGCGCTTTGATGCGATTCAAGTTTTCAAGAACTCCGGGCTGCGACATATCAAAGTTATCGGTATTGACAATAAAGAGTATTCCCGGGAAATTCGTTACCGTATTGACCGGAGGTTTTGGCGGGCAGCCATCGGGCGCAACGCCTGCAATGAGCGGACATTTATCGACGCCATCCTTGAATCCATCGCCATCGGTATCGGCAACAAGCGGATTGGTCTTTGTTCTGTTGATCTCGTCGAAATCGCTTAAGCCGTCATCGTCGGAATCCGCTTTCAGAGGATTAGTCTTATACGTCTTCACTTCATCCCCATCGGATAAGCTATCGCCATCGGTATCGTTCTTGAGCGGATCGGTATGATGAACTTTTACTTCATCGCCGTCGGAAAGTGAATCTCCATCAGAATCCGCTCGCATGGGATCGGTTTTGTATTTAATTATTTCATCGCCGTCAGAAAGTCCATCGCCATCGGAATCTGCCTTCGTCGGATCGGTGTGATGCGTATTTACTTCCGTTGCATCGGCAAGTCCATCGCCATCGGTATCGACCTTCATCGGATCGGTGTGATATTTATTCACCTCTTCACCATCGGAGAGCCCGTCATTATCGGAATCGGGTTTGGCAGGATCAGTGTGGTATTTATTAACTTCATCGCCATCGTTCAATCCATCGCCATCGGTATCAGCTCTGAGCGGGTCGCTATGGTACTGGTTCACTTCTGCTCCGTCGGCAAGTCCATCGCCATCGGTATCAGCTTTTGCAGGATCACTATGATAAGTATTTACTTCATCTCCATCAGAAAGACCATCGCCATCGGAGTCACTCTTTGCGGGGTTAGTGCTGTATTTATGCACTTCGTCGCCGTCGGAAAGTCCGTCGCCATCGGAATCGGCTTTCATCGGATCGGTATGATGCGTATTGACTTCTTCGCCATCGGTTAATCCGTCGCCATCGGTATCGGGCTTATGGGCATCGGTATGATAAACATTGATCTCCTGTCCATCGGAAAGTCCATCTCCATCGGAATCGGCATTGTTCGGGTCAGTCTGATATTTATTGATTTCATCGTAATCTCCCAAGCCGTCTCCATCTGAATCAGCTTTGAGCGGATTGGTATGATATTTTTTTACTTCCTGTCCGTCGGTAAGTCCATCGCCGTCTGTATCCGGATTATTCGGATCGGTATGATAAATATCGCGCTCGGATTTATCGGTGAGTCCATCTTTATCGACATCCTGATCGCCGAAAATATAGTAGCTAACACCGAGTCCGAAGGTAAGGAAGTTATCTTTTTCACTACCTTCTTTAATCGCATCGGTAATTTGAGTTGTTTGACCGGCAGCAACAAAAGCATCGTAGGCTTTTTTATCAAAATCATCGAGGTATGCAGTACCTGGTGAATGATACAAACCTTTGCCGTTAAGCACGAAATTATCACTTGCATAGAGTTCGAATCCAATACCAGCTACCCAACCTAAGACATTACGGCTATAGCCAACGGCCGTAAGATACGGAAGCGCACGATCCTGATTGAGATTGCGAGGCTCAAAATTCAGATATTCTAATCCGGCAATTACGTAAGGAACAAATTCCTGTAGCGGGAAAAAATTATAACTGAGCATAGCCTGGAATCCGCCGTGACGAATCTTATTAAATTCTTCACGATTGATTCCGGAAGGGAGGCTACTATTATGCGGATCGGGATACTGATTATCCGTTGGCTTTCCGAAATAATTCGGATATGCTGCGATATTATCATCGTTCGGCTTCATGCGCATCTGGCCGCCGTTATAGGCTACATGAAGCGAAAGCCAATCAAGAATATTCCAGCGGAGAAAAATATCGCCGGAAAACCAGAACTGGTTATCGCGGAAACTGCCGAAGAGTTTATTTCCTTCGGCATCTACTCCGAAAGAAATTCTTCCGGCAGTGCTTTGAGAAAAAGAAGTTTGAGAGAATAAAAGCAAGAAAGCTGCGATAATCGCAGAACGTGTGAGGTTAATAAATTGGCGCATAGTGTGTTGGTGAAAGAATACCGTGAAAATATCTGTAATTTGTTACATATACCGATTTACAAGCATACTTCTTCATGCAAACTTACGAAACAAAGTGGCTTTCGGATTTAAATAATTTTGTAACTTTCCCAGAGTAAAAAGTCTTTATAATCCGGCAGGGTACCATTTCCAAAAACCATGTCATTGCGAAACCGGCTTTAGCCGGTCGTGGCAGTCTAAAATTCTAAATGATTTCCAAATTTCAAAATTTTAGATCACGTCGGGCTAAAGCCCCTTAAACCATACTTATGAAGAATCAAATTACTTTCCTACTCCTTCTCTTAGCGATTTGCCTTTCCGAAATAACTTTCGCAAAAAGTTATTTTGTCGGATATACTAAAACCTATCCGACTCCAAGCAGCGTGATGGCTGTAGTTGCCGATGGAGATACAGTTGAGATTGCTCCGGGTTTGTATACAGGGGATGTCGGGGAATGGACTGCTAATAATCTTCTGATCAGATGCACAGAGGGCATGGCGCATATCGAGGCCGCAGGAAAAAATTTTGGCGGCAAAGCGATATGGGTAATTAAAGGAAATAATACCCGCATAGAAAATATCGAATTCTCCGGCTGTACCGTGCCAGATCATAATGGAGCGGGGATTCGGCAGGAAGGTCCGAATCTCGAGTTGCGGCATTGCTATTTTCACGATAACGAAGATGGTGTTCTAACTTCAGCTAATGATACAAGCGATATTCTCTTCGAAGCCTGCGAATTTGCCCGCAACGGATATGGCGATGGCTATTCCCATAATATGTATATCGGAAATGTCCGCTCGTTCAGCATGCGCTTCTGCTATTCGCATCATGCAAAAGTCGGGCATTGTGTAAAATCACGGGCAAGAAATAATTTCATCGAGTATAACCACATCATGGATGAAGATAACGGCTCGGCAAGTTATCTTATTAATTTGCCTAATGGTGGATTCTCAATCATCCTCGGCAATACAATGCATAAAGGTGTGAATGCGCAAAATCGAACATTGGTGGATTATGGATCGGAAGGTTTATCGAATCCCTCGAAGCAGCTATATGTAGTGAATAATACGATGGTATCGCAACGACCTAGTGGAGCCACATTTGTTAGCGTTGCCGATGGGACCGATTCCGCAAAGATTTTTAATAACATTTTTGCTGGTTCTGGAAATATATTGGCTGGGAAATCTGATACTATCGCAAATGCATTTGCATACAATCCACAGAGTCTTTCATTCGCCGATCTCGCACATTATGATTTCCACATTTATATTACCCACACATTTTGGGATAGTATACTCGCTTCCGTCGCACCTCATTCTTATTACGAAAATACTTTTCGTCTTGTACCTGAATCTGAGTATGTCCACCCTGTAGATAGTTCTACATGGATAGGTGGGGGGCCCGGCGATCAACTAAATAGAGGCTGCTTTGGAATTCACATTAATCTGCGTGTAAGCCAAAAAATTACATTTTCACAAGTACAGAATTTCCCAAACCCCTTCTCCGAAAAAACAACAATAAATCTTAACGAAATCGAAGTTGGCTCGCACATTACCATGAACATCTATAATCCACTTGGCGGAAAGATCCTTGCAAAAGAATTTACCGTTGAACATTCACAGATAATTTTAGAGCGGGGAAATCTTGCCGCAGGTATGTATTATTATGAGATCGTAAATGCAAAAGGTGAAAGAATTTCAATCGAAAAATTCATTGTCCAATAAATCCTATAATCCGACGAATCCAAGTTCAGATTGAATGCGCCGTCTCATGCTTCGGCTCGTAGATGCCGAGCTTTCCTCCTCCGGGTAACGTAATGATGATGAGCGAACCCCAGCGCTCTTCTTTAATTGCGCTGCATTTGACTTTTTTCACTTTCAGATCGGCGACGGTTTTTTTGATATCATCGCACATCAGATAGACTTCGTGCATTTCTTCCTCATCAGTCGGATGAAATGCAAGCTCTGCCGGAGGCATTTTGAAAATGAGCCAGCCGTGACCGATATCGATATGCTTGAAGCCAAGCACATCACGAAAAAAAGCCCGGTCGGCTTCGGCATCTTTTGAATAAATGATTGAGTGAAATCCGGTGATCATAATTTATTTTATGAGTATGAGTGAAGATGTTCTTATTCCGGATGGTGTCGTTACAACACAAGTATATGAACCTGCGGGAATATTTTGCACATTCCAATTGAACGTATGTTCCCCTGCATTCAACTGACCGGAAAAAATTCTCTTTATTTCTTCTCCGAGAATATTAATAACAGAAATAGAGGCAACCCCATCTTTTTCATTTACTAAACGTATTGTAGCAGAATTTCGAACAGGGTTCGGGTAGATATTCAGCGAAAGTAAAGATGTTTCTGAGTTGCGAACGGCATTAATATCTGTGCGCTGCAAAATCACTCCGCCCGAAGCAGGAATAGTGAGTTTGCCGGAGACAGCAGTTAAAATAATCTTCTGAGGTTTCCTCGTGCCGCTATTATCGACTGTTCCTCCGCCGCTGGTAGTGATCTTTGCCCACGTTCCGACAGACGGGAGATCAATGGTGATGGCTGCATCGGAAGTATTGCAATATACTTTTCCCCAGGCATAATCGCGTGCCCATACGGAATGCCAATCACTTCCGGCAATGCGCAGAGAATCCAATGTCCGAGGCAACGAACTCTGCTCTCCCAGATCTATTTCATATTCCGGATACCATTCGACTACGTTGGAGTTTAAGATATTCAAAAAGGTATTCTCATTTTTGATGAGCATATACATCGCGGTTCTCCTCAGTCGTTCAGCTGAATCGACTCCGGAAAATTGAGCAATGAGAATTTTGCCTCGCCCAGTTAAATGCCTCAAACCTCGTTCGAGAGTCAGCCACATATCCTGTCCGCGATAGGTGCCGAAGTCTTCCATCATAGCTCCGTCAATTGTCTCGCCGGTTGTATCGCCATCGGTCCAAACTGGATCGTAAACGGTCGTAACCATCTGATCAGTATTTGGAATCACGAGATAATCGAGTGTATCGGAATGGAAGCGCTTGTAGATTTTTTTATAACATTGCAGATACGTTTCGTTTTGCCAGAGTGAAAATTCTCCGCGATCTGCTGCCGGTCCGTGCGGAGCAATCCACCAATCGAAATCATAGGGTGGGGCATCGCTTTGTTTTGGATTATAGAGAAATGAATTCGTTTCTACTGCAACATCGAAGAAACAGCCGTCATCTGTATTACCTTTCATCCAATCTAGACACACATCGCCGCAATAATTTTGCCAGTTCGTATCGCGAAGGTTCATTAGCCAGGCTGGATCTTGATGCCAGACGCGATGGAGAGAATCAATGGCATTATCATAATGCTGAAACATTTGCTCTCTGCGTAAAAGACTATCGGTAATTCCATGCGCGGCAAGCCACGGAATAAAATAATCTTTGAATTCGCTATCGTATCCTTTCGGAGTAACATCACCGATAAAACCAGAGTCGCTGTAGGTTTTAGGATCAGGGGGATCATAATTATGCAAAGGATTAAGGCCGGCAGCTAAATGATAAATGAGGACAAGAAAATTCGGATTAATCGTGCGGAAATCCGCTGCCTGATAATCCCAGATTTTTTGCGTACCGACATAATGCTCTGCTGCGAACTGTAATTGTTTAGGAAATAAACCCTCAGGAATAAGCTGATCTGCCCAGACAAGATTGAACCGCTTAGTCGAAGGCACAAACCTCGCTCCCGGAAGATGAAAATGCTGCATCGCAGCAGAAGGAGTATTTCCTTTTGGAGGCCACTGAGCAAAAAGTGAATTCGAAAAGAGGAAAAAACATCCGATAAGCAGAAGACTTTTTGATGTCATGTTCATTAGTAAAACTGGTATTTCAATTGGGAGAACATCACCATACGCCTTACTCATTCCTGAGCCTGCTCATCAGTGTGGATCAGTTTGAAAAAAGTCATTCTGAACGGAGCGAAGCTTCGCTCAGAATGACAGCAAAAATATCAAACTGATACACTACCTACTATCTATGAGTGTTTCATATTCAGGGTGTAAATCAATAAATTTACTGATCGTAGAGCATCCGATAATTATTTTCAAATTGGCTTCCCTGGCATATTCTAACACAAATTTTACAAGTGCGAACGCAATTCCGCGATGTCTCAGGCTTGGGGGAACAAATGTGTACATAAGCGCCATTACACCCTGATACAATGAATAATCGAGGTGAGCGAACTCTCCATTTACTTCGGTTTCAAATCGGCTGCACTCTGAATTATTGACGAAAGTTAATTCCAATGTTGTTTATTTTGCGAATGAAATAAGGAAATTTTTATACATGGCAATGAGTCATCCCGCGTTTGAAGAGATATTTTTGATGATACTCCTCGGCTTTCCAGAAAGTCGAGGCAGGACTGATCTCGGTAACGATTGCTTTCTTGAATTTTCCGCTTGCCTCTAATTTGGATTTAGATGCCAGCGCAATTTTCTGCTGCTCCGGCGAGTGGAAGAAAATTGCCGAACGGTATTGTGTGCCGATATCAGGTCCTTGCCGGTTCAGCGTAGTCGGGTTGTGGTTATTCCAAAAAATATCGAGAAGAGTTTCGTAGCTGACGATTGCAGGATCGTATTCCACTTCGACAACTTCGGCATGTCCGGTTTCATCGGTGCAGACATCCTGATAGGTTGGGTTTTCAACATTACCTCCTTCATATCCGGAAGTCGCAGATATGACTCCCGGCACAGTGCGATAGATCTCTTCGACCTGCCAAAAACAACCGGCTCCGAATGTGGCTTTTTCTATTGACATAATTTTTTTAGTGTGTTTACGAATGAGATAAACATGGGTTACGAAGCAAGGGTGTCATGGGGAGATTGTTAGTAGTCCAAACCCGGTTCTTGACAGTCATCACACTTTCGAGTACACTTATGCTACTTTCAAGAATGTCATCGCGAGGAGGCTTTAGCCCGACGTGACGATCTAAAATCTTGAAATTAGAGCACAGTTTAGGATTTTAGATTGCTACGGCCGGCTGAAGCCGGTCTCGCAATGACGCAATTTGGAAATTGTATCATTACCGCTGCTAAAGCTATGGGATTCTTTACCCTGAAAAATTGTTTACACAGATTGCAAAGGATATGCATTGTGTAATTGCCTTGTTTTTATAAGGTTAGAGCATATTTCCCGAGCAAATTAACTTTTTTTACATTAACACCTGCTATTTATAGTCCGCGAGTGGCGGACTCAGTTAGAGGATGAAGCAGCCTATGGATTCCGGACTATTTTCTTAAAGAGTTGAACGATCCGGTAATTTATAGCAAAGTTCGATGGAATCAGGAGATCTCCTCGTTGGAGAAACCAGGTTCCGGAGTTAGTCCATTTCAATAGACAACCAACCAATTTCAGTGCAAGCGCTTTTGCCCTTTGTGATCCTTGCTCTCGCCGCCGGACTTATCCGGTTCTTTTCAGAGCGCGCCCAAATCACAAATTCAGAAATTTCTCTCGTGGCCCAGAGCCAGGCAGAGCATTTTCATGTATTTGCCGAAACAACTGCTCGTGCAGTGAACCGGCACCTGATTCCGCGCATGCACATTTCTGTGTTAAAAACATTGATCGGGACTTCAATACCAATAAGTGGGGCGGACTTTAGTCCGTCAGCATAAAATCACGGACTATGAGTCCGTGCCACTGAATCTCACTTTATCCAAAAAATTTAGCAGGTCATTTCAAATCCTCTTCATCCGCCGCGGCGGATGAAGATATGACATATACTGCTATGATCCAATTTCGAAAAGAAATTATTATCAATGCGAAGCGGGAGAATGAAGTCCGCATCGCTATCACCGAGAACGGACGCCTTGTCGAACTTTTCGTTGAGAACCCTGAAACTGTACGTCACGTCGGCGAGATCTTCCTTGGAAAAGTCGCTAAAGTCATTCCGGGAATGAATGCTGCTTTTATCAATGTCGGACTTTCACAGGATGCTTTTCTGCATTTTTCTGATGTCGGTGATTCATTCGATGGATCGATGTCCTTCCTTGCAACCGAAGGTGCCGATATGCACGATGATGACGATGAATCCGAAGATGACGAGTTCGAAGAAGATGAGGAAGAATCTCCCGCCGCCGCTTTAGATGGAAAGCCGCAGCTACGTTTAAAAGGAGCTGCCGAAGATAGCGGAACCGATATTAGTCCGGCTGTCAAAACTCAACCTCGTATTAAACAACCTCAGAAAGTCCAGCGCAAAGCATTCTCTACTCTTGAAATGCCGACCGTCGATATTGAACCGGGACAGAATATACTAGTTCAGGTAACGCGCGAGGCATTCGCCAATAAGGGCGTGCGTGTAACGAGTCGCATTTCTCTTCCTGGCCGTTTCCTGGTTCTTGTTCCATTCGAGCCGGGTATCGGCATCAGCAAAAAAGTATTTTCCGTTCGTGAACGCCGCAGACTCCGCAAAGTTATCCGCTCGCTTAAACCGAAAGATGTCGGAGTGATCATTCGTACCGTTGCAGAAAATAAAGAAGAGTCTGCACTCAAAGAAGATCTGCAGAATCTGATCAACGATTGGAATTCTATTCAGCAGAAGATCAAGGATAAAGAACCGCCGCTCCTTGCCTTCCAAGATACGAATATTACCAATAGCGTGCTGCGCGATCTCTTCAGTAATGATATTACGAAGATCGTTGTCGATGATAAAAAGATGTACCGCGAAGTTCTGGATTATATCCAGTGGGCTTCTCCGAATCTTGCCGGTACCGTCGAGCTATTTAAAGGGAATGAGCCGATCTTCGATGCCCTTGGTATTGAAGAGGAGATCGAGCAGACGATGTCGCGAAAAGTATTGCTTCCATCGGGAGGATATCTCTTCATCGAAAAAACGGAAGCGATGGTCGTTATCGATGTGAACTCCGGCCGCTATGCTGCGCGCAGAGAGCAGGAGTTGAATTCCTTGAAAACAAATCTTGAATCGGCGCGCGAAGTAGCGCGGCAATTGCGTCTGCGCGATATCGGCGGAATCATCGTCGTCGATTTCATCGATATGATCGATGAGCGCAATAAGAAAAAAGTGTATGACGAGATGAAGAAGGAATTGCGCCGCGACCGCGCAAAATCTTCGATCCTGCCTCTCACCGATTTCGGTTTGATGCAGATAACGCGTCAGCGTATTCGCCAATCGATGAGCGATACGCTCAGCGATCAGTGCCCCTCGTGCGGCGGAACAGGCATGCTCGTTTCTCAGCAGACTGTCGTGCATCAGATCGAGCGCTGGCTCGAGCATTTCAGTGAGAACGGATCGGGCAGTCCGCTTACGCTTCGTACTCATCCGTTGATCGGCGAAGTATTAGGCGGCAGCTTCTTCTCCACATGGGGTAAAATGCGCCGCCGCACAAAGGTTAAAGCAAAGATGATCATCGATACGACGATGCGCGGTGATGAATTCAGATTTATCAATGCCGATAATAAAGATATCACGGCAGAATTCTTAGTGCAGAAGCAGCCTGCCGAAGCCAGCGCCGAAGCGCCTCAGCAGAACGGAGCGCTGAAGCGCAAAGAAGGCCGTTATGAGAATAGAGGCGGCGGCGGAAGAGGCGGTGGCGGACGCAATAGCAACCCGAATCAGCGTCGCGGAGGAAAACGTCCGTACCAAGGCCGCAGAGAAGAGCGCCGGTGAAAACTCGTATTTCAAAAAAAGCACAGGCGGCGATCTATACGGTCGCCGCTTTATTTTTTCTCTTCCTCATTTTTGGAAATGAGTTCTTTTGGCGCTATGATTCAAAATTACATCTCCTGATCCGCGCAAAGATCCGCAATAAAAACAGATCGGAGAAAACGATCGTCATCCAGGAAAAAAGCGATTCACCTGTCGATACTTCCCGCAGAGAGTATAAAGATATAAAACACGGCAAGACTCTAATATCTATATGGCTCGATGATGCAAATTCATCGAATAGACAGATAATTTCTCTTTCACTAGCAGGTAAATATATTTCCGAAGCGCGCCCTGTTCATCTTTCCAATGATTCATCAACGCAGCTTCTGCTGATTCCCAATACCATCCAAGGAATGGAAACCGGTGCGAATAAAATGATCTACCTCAAAAACGATTCGACATTCGGCTTAAAAGAATTCTCCGGCTTCATCGCCGATGTCGATAAAGATGGATTTGAAGAAGTAAATATTCCCGATAAGGGCTGGGTGAAGTTCGATTCGGAAACGGGCGAATGGCTACAAGGAATATTGAAGAAATAATTTTCAATGACATTTATTTTACGAACCTCAAATTCTTCCACTGAAGCAAAAAATGTTCGTCGCTTATCCGGTACACATCCAGAAATTCCGGCATCTCGACTTTTTGCAAATGAACCTGTTTAGATATCATTGCCAGATCAGGATGTTGCTTCCGAATAAATATCAAAACATCCTTGATCGTTGAAGGAATTAACACAACGGAATCTACCGCAGAACTTACAAAATTACTTTGCTTAGCTTTGATTTGAATTGTATCTTCAAGCTTCGACTGAATGCTATAGGTAACCGGCAGCGGATCATAATAATATGCCTGCCGCTGCCACCAGGTATCGATGATCACTGCGTTCGCAGGCTCTGGGATTTCCCGTTTGAGCATATTTATAACGGCAGTATTGATCGAATCAGCCGCTGCAACTCCTGCCGATGATGTATAAGCAAAACATTTATTAAGAAAGAACGAAGCTTTATTTTGCTCCTGGCTATAATGGCTTCCAAGAGTCGGCTGGAACGTATGGCGGTTAAAGAGATCGGCAAAAATTGCAAATTCTTTTCCTTTGATAGGAAGAATGAACCATAAAATATTAAATACACTAACTACCGATAATAATATTGCGGTATATTTTGTAATGATTGGCCGCGTTAAAAGAAGCGGAGATTGTGCCTTTATTTTTTGTGAACGCGCCAGCCAGATAACGCACATATCCAGAAGTACTGCTCCGCCGAGACTTATGAAGGGCAATACATTTAATAGATATCCTGCCTTCATAAAGAAAACACCGAGATAAAACAGCATAGGAAACAGTGCAATCAGAAAACAATATTTAAATGCTGGTTTCCTAATTTGATCTTTGATAAATTGAAGCGTATCTTTTGGAAAGCGCATCACAGAAAAAAGAAAAACGAATAATACAGGAATTGAGCCGACCATTAAATAGAAACCTACTTTCCCAATAACGGCAAGATGCTCCGATAATGGATTGCCGAAAAGAACAGACTGCGACCGGTAGATACTTTCTCTTCCGGCAGCGGCAAGATATGCGGCCAGACCACCGGATTCATGCAGAAGTATCAAAACCCAGATCGCTGTGACTGCAATAAAAACTATTGCCGCATAGAGCCAGGATTTTAATGGCTGCTTCGTCTTCCAAAAAAGATAGAATATTGCCGGAGCAAAAAAGAGTGCGCTTGATTGCCGGACTCCGATCGACAGAGAAAAAAAGATTACAAGAAAAAGGAGAGCTGCGCGATTTTCTTTGTCGCGAAGAATCTTGATTCCATAATACATTAATGCACAGGCGAAGAATGCTTCGTAGATATAGACTGTCGCAACTTCACCATAAAACCAGAACATTGGATTGAAGGCCCAAAAGGTCGCAGCAACAAATCCTACTCGCTCTCCACGCAGAAGTGCTGCTGAGCGCCACATGAATAAGACTGAGCCGATGGAAAGTAGGATGCTGATCCCGACAAAGGCAAGATTAATATCGGAGAAAAATAATAGAAGAAATCGTGCGAATAAAATATGGAGGATATATCCCGGAAAATGAGGAGTAACTTGTTCGAGGCTGAATCGGAATGTAGCTACTGCAAAATCAATCGAGTCAAATTCAAATAATGTTTTTGAAATAAAAGGAAGACGTGTGACTAGAACCAGGAGCGATAGAAAACTGCCGGTCAGCCATTTGATTTTATTCTTACCGAGCGGCATCAGCACTTCCTTTCGCTCTGAATAAGCTCATCACCGTATCGGCGCTGGAAATAAACGGCGTGCGAACTCGGTAGTCTTCGATCAGTTCAAGAGAATCCTTTGCGTATTGGTAGAAGGTCGGATTCAGACGTTGATAGATAATAAAAATATTAGCACCCTGTCTCCTAGCTTCCTTCCAGACAAGCGATTGATCTGCCTGCAATGGAAAAAACTCAGGACTGACGAGTCCGGTAAGATCGATGATATTTCTATTCGTAAAATATCCAAGCGCGCCGACATCATGAGCTGCGATCTTATCTTTGTCGGTCGTATTCTTCTGAACCCACTCGGTCACGGCAAGATGCTGATCGTTAATATTGCGAACCGATTCGGCATAGATCGAAGTCCACTTTATGGCCAGGGGCATTGAAAAGACAATCGCAATTAGAGCAACTCCAATAATTCGTTTCCTTTCATTCTTACCAGAGCGCATATTATCCCTGACTATTGCGGCGAGCGATAAAATAACGAAAGGAAAAATAAGAAAAAAATATCTTCCGAAATGCCGGTATTGCGGAGCAACAAATCCTTGAACGATGGGAAGCAAGATCATAAAGAGAATCAATACTGCATTACTTGCCTTGAATTTCGGAATACGAAATGAGGTAAAATAAGCTACTACAGCAAAGAGAAACAGCCACCAGAAGTTTTCGAAAATAATAAAGACAGCTCTTCCGATATAGTAGATGTCAGGTGGGAATCTGAATCCGGCGCCTTGCACAAGGCTTGAATGATAAAGAAGGCTTCCCCCCTCATTATATGGAATCGAAAATACGAGACAGGCAAAAAAAGCAAGAGGAAGAATGAAGCTGAAAATTTCTTTTATCTTGACCTGTTTTTTTGCGATCAGATAAAGCCAATCGCAGAGACAGATCAGGCCTAAAAGATAAAACTCCGGACGCACTGCCATGCCAAGCCCGAGCACAATGGCTTCGCGGATTCTGATCTCGCGGATCTCACGGGAACGGTAATGTATTGTAACGGCGATGATGGCTAAGAGCATGGCAAACGTTGTCTCCATTCCGGATAATGCCATTGCCAAAATTCTCGGAGCAAGTAGCATCGATATTGCTGCCATGATCGAAAATGATTTCTCCCAGACAAAAACATATCGCGCTATCCGATAAACGCCCGGAGCAAGCAGAAGCCACGCTATTGCAGATAGAATGATCGTAATAAGATCGAAATGCGAGGTGATGAATCCACCTGCGGCGATCATCAATACCCAAAGTGGAGATGTATCGGCGCTGACTACATGACCGGGATTGAAAGAAAATCCATTTCCATGAAAAAGATTTTCGGCAAAACGAGCATGGATATATGTATCATCGAATGGAACTCCGATGATTGTCGTATGATCGACTCCACCATCGGATAGTAAATATTTCGCAACAGCAAATTGAGTAATGAGAATAACTGTCCCGGCAAAGACGAGTGAGCCTTCTATAAAATTTCTTTGAACAAATTTTTTTAGATGCACTACGAACGAAAATAAATAATGAAAAACATTGCAATTGCATAGGCAATGAAATTAAGGATCATCGGAACATCGGTGAGCACAACTTCCGTAGGATTTTCGCCAAGATGTTTCTTGTGCAGAAGGTAGAGATAACGGAAGATACCATAGAGAACGAATGGCGTAGTAAAAACTAAATTTTCCGTGCCGAATATTTTTACTGTTCGCTCGCTGACAGTATAGAGTGCATAGCTGATCACAAATCCTCCGGCACAGATGGTGCAAAGCTGCTCAGCAAATTCAACGGAGTAATGCTCGAGCACTTTACGCGTAGTTTCGGGAGGCTTCTTACCTTGCTCTAATTGGGATTCGAGCATTACCAGTTCTCCGCGCCGCTTTGCAACGGCAAGGAAGAGCGAGAGAAACATCGTTGTCAGGATAAGCCACGAGCTTATAGGCACGTCGATCACGAAAGCACCGCCAACCACACGGAGCATAAAACCGATCGCGATAATAAAGACATCGATGAGCACAACTTCTTTTAGAAAAAGGCTGTAGGAGAGATTCATGACAAAATAAAATGCCAGGCAGAAACCGAAATTAAAAGGAAGATTAAAGACCATCGGCACTGCTGCGCCGAAGATAATGATCGCAGTCGAGATAGCGCTCGGAACGCTGATATTACCGCTGGCAATCGGGCGATGCCGCTTTTTGGGATGGAGGCGGTCGCGGTCGCGATCTACAATATCATTGATAATATAGATTGTGCTTGCCGTTGCACAGAAAAGCGCGAAACCCAAAAGGGATTGCTTAGCATACTCCCACTCGAATAAATGATGCGAAAAAACCAGCGCGGCGAAAACGAACAGATTCTTGATCCATTGCTTCGGCCGCAGAAGAAGTATAAAATGTGGGATTTTCATTAGATCAAAAATACGGAGAAAATTGCTCCAACCGTCATTTTAAATAACTGCAATCATTATTAATGCGACCTTCAAGACTAAAATCAAGGCTAATAATCGCATAAATCAAAATTTCTTGAAGATTCGATAACTAAATAATTAATGGGAATTGGCTGAAAAAGCCAATATTTCGAATTTTTAAGAAAAAAGTTGCATTTTTCCTAAGATTTTGTGAACAATTTTACGGGTTATTGGTTATATTTGCACCATAAAAAGTGTGTGTATTACCGTTTTTATCTTTTTAACATTAGAACCAGAATGAAGAAAATATCACTCAGTGCGAAATGGTTTTTATCATTTACGTTTGCTGCATTACTCGTCACCGCAACTTTCACGGGTTGCGAAAATAAGGATAACTCTGTTACTCCGGCTTCGATTACTCAAACTCAAAATCCGAGCATCGCTCATACCATGGATGTACAGAACCGCTACACAAAGGATCTGATGTCGATCGATGGCGTCAATGGAACTGGAACAGGGCTTAATGAAGATGGCACACAGGCTATTTATGTTTTTACGACCAGAGATAACGTTGCTGGTATTCCTGCTTCTATCGAGGGAATTCGTACTCATATCGAAAATATCGGCGAAGTTGTTGCCTTCGGAGGAAAACCAAGCTCCGGATATACAAAACAGTACCGCAATCCAATGTACAGTGGCATCAGCGTCGGCAATGATAATGAATGTGCTGCCGGTACTATAGCCTGCGTAGTGACTAACGGAACGCAAAATTTTCTCCTAAGCAATAACCATGTTTTTGCCAGAGAAAATGCAGCTTTGCTAGGAGAAAGAATCGATCAGCCGGGTCGTTATGATGCCGCTAGTGTCTCCGGACTTCGTCAGTGCGATCATACAGGACAAGTCGCCACGCTATCGCAATTCGTTTCGATCAGTTTCACCGCTAATAATACAGTTGATTGCGCAATTGCAGAAATTTCCGGTACACCAGGAGCAACTACTGCCTCTGCAGCCGGCTACACTCCGACTTCAACAACTCAGGTTGCTACGGTTGGCGAACCAATCAAGAAAACCGGACGCACGACCGGATTAACAACCGGCAGTGTATCAGCACTTAATGTGACAATTAGAGTATCATATACCGCAGGTACCGCTCAATTTGTGGGTCAGATCTATATTTCTTCACATACCTTTAGCGCGGCTGGAGATTCCGGTTCACTGATTGTCGATTCAAACAATAATAACCCTGTAGGCTTGTTATTCGCAGGATCGAGCACGTCGACTATTGCCAATCCCATTGATCAGGTATTGACGCAATTAGGTGTAACGATTGTACAACCTGCTCCATAATCAAACTAATAAACATAAAATGAAGAAAATATCACTCAGCGCGAAATGGTTTTTATCATTTACGTTTGCTGTGCTGCTTGCGACGGCCACGTTCACAGGCTGCAACAATACAAATGAATATTCTGCCGGTCCTGGAGACGTAAAGCAGGTTCCAACCGCTGCTCATCACGCTACTCCATCTCAAGCAGATTTCGGTCAGTCCATGGCCGTGCAGAATGCACATACCGATGACTTGCTCGAGATCGAAGGCGTCAATGGTACCGGAGTAGGTTTCAATGAAGATGGCGAACAAGCTATCTATATTTTTACCGACAAAGAACATGTCGAAGGACTTCCTGCTACTTTAGGCGGCTTTCCTACACACATTGAATATGTCGGAGAAGTAAGTGCTCGCGCAGTCTATACAGGTGTTTCCGGTCCGAATCCGGTGCAAAGTGGATTTAGTATCGGCAATGATAAAGAGTGCGCTGCCGGAACGATCGGTTGTGTAGTCGCCGATGGTAGTGGCAAAAAATATTTCTTAAGCAATAACCACGTTTTTGCTAGAGTGAATGCCGCCACTATTGGAGAAAGAATTGACCAGCCAGGACGCTACGATGCAATTCCACAATGCGCACAGACTGGACAAGTCGCTTCTTTAAGTAATTTTGCTCCGATTAATTTTAACCGTAAATCGACGAATACGGTGGATTGTGCAATTGCAGAATTTGCTGCCGGAGCTTCGGGAACAACTTCGAATCTGATTTATCATCCAACATCAATTCCTGTTACCGCATTTGTCGGGCAGGCAGTTAAAAAGGTCGGAAGGACAACAGGATTCACGAATGGTACCGTACAGGCAATTAACGTAACTTCTACGATTAATTACGGAAACGGTAGATTTGCAAAATTCGTGAATCAAATAAATATTATTCCCGGTACATTCAGTGCTGCAGGTGATTCCGGTTCGTTGATTGTCGATGATAATAACAATCCCGTCGGCTTGCTTTTTGCTGGTTCGAGCAGCTCGACCATTGCTAATCCGATTGGTCTGGTTCTTGCAAAATTTGGGGGTTTAACCATCGTTCCTTAAGCATAGCCAGGAAATTTCCTTACGACGAAAGGGGCAACCATCATGGTTGCCCTTTCGTTTTTAAAGGATGAAATTACTGGCAAAATACTTTTTAGCAGTTGCTGCCCTGATGCTATTTTCTCATAAGACGTATGGATCAAATGATTCACTTGATCGTATCGATTCAATAAAACATAAGAAAATGCCGATCACAAAAGTGTTAGCAAAATATACCGACAAATGGATGGCTATTCCCGGTGTCACCGGCACGGGCGAAGGCCGCTCCGATGGTAAGCCATGCATTGTGATTTTTACGCTCGGTGATCCTGCGCCGATCAAAAAGAAAATTCCGGAAACAGTCGAAGGGTATAAAGTCACCTTTGAAGTTACGGGCGAGATCGAGGCCAGATGAGAGGGCTTTCCCGGCCGCAGGTCAGGCAATGCCTGCCCCTAAGAATACGTAAGATACCCATGAAGCAAGTCATAATTTTTTGCATCTGCCTTTTTACATTCGCTGCCTGCCAAACTCTCTATACCTACCGCCTCCCTAACGAATCCGAAAAAAAGTTTTTTAAGGATTCTTTGCATTGGGGATATGCCGGCAATATTATTACCAGCGTCCCTGTCGTTGGTGATGATGGAAGGGTGTACCGTCTTCCTATAACTCCAAAAACAAAGATTGAAATCAAAACGATATACGGTGATATGTACCGCTTCTATATTCAGAGTATCACTATTTCCGGCGACGAAGGAATTTTAAGTACACAAATGTGGTCGGGGTATGAGCTTTTCAATCACACGCAAAAATCCATTTTGGTTCGTGAAATATCGGAGATGAAAATATTATCCGATGAAAAGGCTGTAACGACTATCAATCGACCTTAACAGCTACCGGCAATGACACAAATATTTTCAATGTTCGTATAATATGCTTTACCCGGAAAAACTTTCTGTTCTCAACAGCACTTTTTCACTGGTGAGAAATTTTGCCGAGAGCGTTCCTCCGGCCCTTGTCAAAGAAAAACCAAGCGAAATTGCTTTCAGCGTAAATGAAATTATTTATCACTTGCTCGAAGTGGAAGAACTTTGGCAGCGAAGGATACATCAATTGCTTCACGAAAGTGCTCCGCATTTTCAACAAATAAATCCTGATGAGTTAGCTCTTATTAATCATTACAATGATCAGGATTTTCATGAAGGGATTACCGACTGGAAGGAGTCGCGTGAAGATACTATCGATTTGGTTAGCGCAATGAGCGATGAAGAACTTTCGCGCAAAGGAGTTCACTCGCGCTATGGTGAAATGGATGTTTATAGAATCCTTGATATTATGGCAGAGCATGATCTTCAGCACTTGCGTCAAATGGAAAGAACTCTCCGGCAGGTAAGCAGCAGGAATTAAAGCACGATCACCTGCTTATACATTTCCGGATGTATCGCACGCGAGCCGGTTTTCTGGGAAATGACTGAAAGACTTGGGAGTTTTCGCACAAAATTGTACGTAAGCGATGCAACGATAAGTAGTATAGCCGAGTCAGTCCAGAAGGCGGTTCTAATACCATATTCATGTGCTAAGAATCCGGCAAGCAAACTGCCGAAGGGAAAGAGTCCTGCAAAGGCAAGAGAATAAATTCCCATTACTCTTCCGCGCAATTCATCAGGGACAAATCTTTGTAATGTTGAATTTGCCGTGATGAAAAATGTGATAACGCTCCATCCTGTAACTCCTAAGCAGAATAAGATCGGAAGTGTTGTGCTGAAAAGTGGGATCAGACTGACCGAGGCAATAAATGTCGCAATCGAAAAATAAACCATAAATCTTGCCCGCAATTTATTACTGAATGCTGCTTGAGTCAGAGCGGCGATTAATGCGCCGAGTCCGTTTGCCGATAGCAACGCTCCGTATGTTGCAGAATCTCCTTTAAGCAAATCACCTGCAATCACGGGAAGATTCACAGTATAGCTCCATGCGAAAAGTGTCATCGCAATCACGAGAACCATCAACGCTCTGAAATTCGGAATGTGGTAGAGATACTGGATGCCATGTTTCATGGATTCCATTCTCGATTCATCTTTTAGCCTTTTATTGCGGGCTTCATGCGGCATTCGCATCATCAGCAATCCGATGATCACTGCTATAAATGAAACGCCGTTAAGTAAAAAACACATCTCGATGGAGATAGTCGCGATGATAAGCGCCCCTAATGCCGGGCCGATCAGACGCGCAGCATTAAAGATCGAAGAATTGAGCGCTACTGCATTAGCAACATCGTCTTTGCCAACCATTTCTACAACAAATGCCTGGCGAGTCGGAAGATCGAATGCGATTGTAGCACCTGATAATAAATTTACTAATCCCAATATCCAGATCGCAGTCCAGTTTTGCCAGACAAAAAAAGCAAGAAGAAAAGCGAAGACTCCGAGAAGCGATTGCGTGATGATAATAATTTTTCGTTTCGGGAATTCATCGGCAACTGTACCTGCATAGACTCCGAGAAAGAGAATCGGTACTGCTCCAAGAAAACTCATGAGGCCTAGTGCGCGGGAATCTCTGGTGATCGTATAGACAAGCCATGCCAGCGCTGTATTTTGCAGCCAGGTACCGATGAGCGAAATGCATTGTCCGAAAAAGAATAGGCGATAGTTGCGATGCCTGATCGAGCTGAAAGTGGTACGGGCAAGATCGGAAAATTTTTCAATTGAGGGACTGAATCGCATACTTATAATACGGATTCATCAAAGAGAAGTTGCGAATAAAAATATTCGAACATGTCATTCCCGCGAAGGCGGGAATCCAGGTTGTTCAATTGCACAAATACTCCCGAAAATCTGGATCCCCGCTTTCGCGGGGATGACAATCGAAGTATGTTAATTCTTCACTAAATTCTTTACTGCCTGCATAGCGATAGCTGGCGATTCATCGGCACTGCGCTCTCCGATCTGCTGGCGCCACATTGCATAGTAAAGACCTTTTTCGGCGAGGAGATCCTGATGCTTTCCGGATTCGACGATATGGCCGCGCTCTAAGACGAAAATATTATCGGCATGCATGATCGTTGATAGACGGTGGGCGATAAGAATCGTAATCTGATCGGCGCGAGTAGAAACGTCACGGATCGTTTTTGAAATTTCTTCTTCGGTTATGGAGTCGAGCGATGACGTTGCCTCATCAAATATAAGAAGCTGGGGTTTGCGAAGCAATGCTCTGGCAATAGAAAGTCGCTGCTTTTCGCCTCCGGAGACTTTGACGCCGCCTTCGCCGATGACGGTATCGAGTCCGCTCGGAGCGCGCTGCAGCAGAGAGTCGCAGGATGCCTGATGAAGAACTCTCATGCAATCTTCGTCCGAAGCATCAGGGCGCACATAAAGTAGATTCTCTCGGATAGATCCGGAAAAAAGCTGGGCATCCTGGGTCACGTAACCGATGTGATTCCGGTATTCATCGAGATCAAGTCTATCGGTGGCAACATTATTGCATAACACTTCGCCGCTTAAAGGACGGTACAAGCCTGCAAGCAATTTAACCAGAGTTGTTTTGCCCGAGCCTGATGGACCAACAAAAGCAACAGTTTCGCCCCGGCTAACACTGAAAGAAACTCCATCGAGCGCTTTAGTAGAAGCCGTCTGATGTTGGAAGACGACATCACGGAAAGAAATATTACCGATCGAAGTCACAGCAGATGCTTCCAAAGGTATAGGTTCGACCGGACGATCCATGATTTTCTGAAAATTTTCCAGTGATGCCTCGGCTTCTCGATAAGTCGTAATAAAACTTCCAAGCTCTTGTAGTGGAGAAAAGATAAAGAAAGAATAAATCCAAAGTGAAAAGAACTCTCCAAAAGTTATCGTGCGATTGAAGATCAGATAGAGCATGAAAAAGAGAATACTCGTCCGCAGGAAATTTATCGTCGTGCCTTGAATAAAACTCAGGCTTCGTATGTATTTCACCTTTTTGAGTTCTAATCCGAGAATCTTCACTGTCGTCAGATTCAAGCGTTTGATCTCCTGATTCGCAAGCCCGAGACTTTTCACAAGTTCAATATTACGGAGCGATTCAGTCGTTGAACCCGATAAAGCCGTCGTTTCAGCAACAATAGTCTTTTGTACTTTCTTTACTTTCTTGCTGAATGTTGAGCTCACCCAGGCGATCACCGGCATTGTCGAGAAATAGACGAGTGCAAGCAAGGGGTTAATAAGAATGACGTAGATCGTTACAAAGATGACTCCGATCGACGTCGTAAAAATAAAATTGATGAATGAAGAGAGAAGACGTTCGATATCGGTGCGGGCTTTTCTTAAAATATCAAGCGTTTCGCCTGAGCGCTGATCTTCGAAAACGGAGTATGGCAGTTTAAGTGAATGCTCAAGTCCTTCCGTATAAATTTGTGCTCCGAGACGAAGGGTGATAGTATTAACAAAATAATCCTGAAAATTCTTTGCTACTCTGGATACAAATGCAACTCCGATTGCCAGGCCAAGAAGACCGATCACGCCTGAAAAAAACTGTTCGCGAGTAAGTTTATCGAATTTCGATACGTAATCGTCGATCACATGGCGGAAAACTATAGGATCAAGAAGTGAAAACGAAATATTCACTGCCGCTAAAAAAAGCGCAAGGGCAACGATCTTCCAGTAGTTCTTAAGGTACGGGTAGAGTATTTTCATAGAGTATGTGTGCAAACATACGAATAAGAAGACGAATTGTAACGGAAAATATTGTGTAGGCCATGGTTCGTGGTTAGTGGATCGTGTTTCGCGAATCACGAACCACGAATCACGAATCACGGTTTAATATTTACATTGCTCAATTTATTTTATTCCATAGAACGCCGTAAGGTCAAGTACGCTCGGGTTACGGTGTATCCCGATCAAAGTGTCAAATTCATATTTCCACTGCGCTTTCCCGAGCGTAATATTCAGATCTTTATTCAACAACAACAGCCGTGGATAGCAAAGAAACTTGCCGAGTATTCAAAGCCGAGAGATAAATTCTTCCATCTGGAACCGGGGCAAATGCTTTTTTTCGGAGAAGCTTATACTCCCAATTTCCCGGCAACTAACCGAACTGCTAGCGAGGATTTTTACCGGAAGTCGTCGAAGGTATATTTCACTGCCCGAGTCCGCGAATTAGCCGCTCAGTATGGATTCGAGTACAATAGAATATTTATCACAGGCGCAAAAAGCAGATGGGGAAGCTGCTCCTCGAAGAAGAATCTTTCATTTACCTATAACCTGATCAAAGCTCCGAAACATATTGTAGACTATGTCATCCTTCATGAACTTGCCCATACGAAGATTCTGGATCATTCACCGAGGTTTTGGAAACTTGTCGCCGGTATTTGTCCGGAATATAAAGCCGCGAAAGCCTGGCTGAAGAAATATGGGCGGGAACTGGGCTAAGAAATGTAATAAAGCCGTGTTTTTTATGAAACTACTTTAAGGGAATTGGGTTATTAAGGAGACTAATTTGTTGTGTTGCTGCTATGTTTTCGTAATAATCTCCATCGATAGGCAAGTTAGTTATTGTGTTCACCTAAAACCATCATCACAAAATGAAACATCTTGTATTATTTATCGCACTCTTGGCAGTAGTAATTGCCGGAAGTCTTCATGCTCAGGTAACGCGCCGCGTTCTTGAAGAAGAATTTACTAATACCGGCTGCCCACCTTGTGCGGCTACCGATCCTTTAGTCGAAGAGTTTGAAAATGCCAATATGGATGGGATCTGTGTATTAAAGTATCATACACAGGGACCTGATCCATCAGATCCTTTTTATAAGGCTAATACTACCGACGCCAATCCGCGCGCGACTTATTATGGCATTAATGGTGTCCCCTCTATCCAGATCGATGGGAGCGGAAATATATTTCCAAATCAAGTAAGCCTTCTTACCAATGCCTATAATCAATCGTTAGAGGACATGCCAACTTCTCCTTTTGATATCAGTATCATTCAGGAGGTAACCGCCGATAGCATTATTGCAACTGTCAAAGTAAAAGCTGTCGGCGATTTCCCGACCGACGGAGATCTTCATTTAGCCTGCGTTTTTTCTGAACGTTATAATAAATTTACCGGAAGTAATGGTAGAACGTACTATACTTTTATTGTTCGTAAAACTTTGCCAGGAGTCGACCAAACCACAGGTGAGATTACCTCTTCTGCAAAATATCCTGTTCTCAACATGACGAAGGGAGAAACGAAAACGTATCGGTATGCTGTAAAACTTGGCACTACGTGGCTGAAAGATCAGCTTGCTACGGTTGCCTTCATTCAAAGTACTGGATCGAAGCAAGTCTACCAATCGAGCTGGACAAATCCAAGTCTGAAAATTCAGTCGCCGACAACGAGTTACATTACAATTCCATCGGATGCTCCAATCAATTATAAGCTTGACAATACTTCTGAATCTCCGATTACCGTCAAGGCAATTTTCACTGGAACCGGTATTCCTGCCGCTTGGAATGTCGCAATATCAGGTGTTGCTACTGATAGTACCATTACAATCCCTGCTCATGGTAGTGCTTCGGTTTCTATTGCATCGACTGCAGCAACTAACCAGAATGGATATAAGCCATTCACGATCACTTTCCGTTTGCCAAGTAACTTCTATTTAGCAACAGTGAATGGAGCCGGTTGGGGTAAAAATAATACACATATTATAGTCGACGCCGGTGCGGGTACTTCCAAATGTAATTCATTGAATACTGCAATGCTTGCTGCCCGTTCTGATTTTCAGAATAAGACTGTCGTCGTTCCTCGTGCCGATTTTGAAAGTATGTTTTCAGATTGGACGGGATTCCATACGGTCATTTACAATTCTGCAGCAACAACCGGCTTATATTCCGATGTGGGTTCTTGGGAAAAGTTATCTGCATACAATCAAGCGGGTGGCCATTTCTTGTTAAGTTCAAGTGTAGCCCTAACTGCTTATTTTAATTCAGGCAATGATGTGTTAATGAACTTATGGCGCGATAATTTCCATATCGAGCCTACAGCCTATGATAATTCTACTCCATGGACAAATGTCATTGGAGTTGATGGAGATGCTCTTGGCAAAGGCGTTAATACGACTGTTGCTGGAATGACTACTACTCAAGCCCTAGAACCTTTTGATGGAGATGGAGTGCCATGCTTTAAGGATGAGAATGATAATAACATAGGAATTCATTCTCAAAATGGAAGCGGCGGTAAGAATGTTATGCTTACTTTCGATCTAGAAGCCATAAAATCTACCGATCGTAATTCCGTCGTCAAGAAAGTTCTCGATTGGTTCGATGGCGTCGCAAGTGTTAAAACTTCGAACGATGCATCTGCGTTGAAGATTGCAAATTATCCAAACCCTGTTGCGAAGAATACGACATTCAACTATTCTTTAACAGAGGTTGGTATTGTTAATCTTGCTGTCTATGATGTCATGGGTCGCGAAGTTGGAAAGCTTGTGTCAAACGAGATGCAGGATAAAGGCACGTATACTGCCGATTTCAATGCTTCGAGCCTTGCTAATGGCAGCTATACCTACGTTCTTACTTCCGGTACGAACAAAGTTACCGGAACAATGACGGTAACGAAGTAACAAATATTTGTTGTGATGATGAAAGGCGCAGCAACACTGCGCCTTTTTTTTATCCCGAAATTTTCCACTTGTCCACTGTATAACTCGCTGTATAACTTTGGAAAACTTGTTCATTGTTTTTTAGTGTTGTCTTCGTAACTTTGCATTATCACGTTTGTTTAATTTTTATTTGTGAGTGTAATTCCGATTCAAGCCAAAGAAGCAGCCGGCAGTCGCCAGAGCCGTACCTATCTTCGCAGCTTTTCCGAACTTTATGACCGCGTAGCCGGAACAGGCCTTATTCCGCCGCAGGCGCTGGAGATCGAGCAATCGATCTTAGGAGCAATGATGATCGATAAGACGGCTGCTAATCGCGTCATGGAAGTTATCGGAGACCGAACGCTCGAAGATAGTCCTTTCTATCGCGAAGCGCACACGGCAATCTACCGGGCTATTTTAGCTTTAGATACGAAGAGCGAGCCGATCGATCTGCTCTCCGTTACGAGCCGGCTCCGTTTAGATGGAGCGCTCGAGGAAGTCGGAGGTCCGGCATATTTAGTCGAGCTGACATCAAAAGTCGTAACGACTGCAAACGTAGAGGCGCATTCACGCCTGATCTTAGAAAAATATCTTGCCCGCGAGCTTATCCGCACCTGCGAAGAGATGAAGCTTCGAGCTTTTCTTGGAGAAGATGATACCTTCGAACTCTTAGATCAGGCAGAATCGAATCTCTTCAGGCTATCGGAAACCCGCCACCGCAAGAGCTTCATGAGGATGGATAAGCTTGCTCATGATGCCATCGATTATTTAGAGCGTATTCATGAGCATCACTCTGGCGTAACCGGAGTACCTTCCGGTCTCGATGATCTTGATGAACTTACCAGCGGATGGCAGAAAACAGATCTTATTATTTTAGCTGCGCGACCTTCGCAGGGAAAAACAGCGCTTGCACTATCACTTGCTCGTAACGCAGCACTCAATCCGGTTAAAGAGCTTCGAGTACCGGTTGCAGTGTTCTCACTTGAAATGGGAGCGCAGCAACTTGTATTGCGTTTGCTGTGCAGCGAAGCACAAGTCAATATGCAGGATGCACGTAAAGGAAAACTTTCTGCAGACGATTGGCGCAAAGTTTCGCATTCGATCGGCAAACTCCATGAGGCGCCGATCTTTATCGATGATACTGCAGCTATTACTCCACTGGAACTTCGGGCAAAATGCCGCAGATTAAAAGCGACGGAAAATATCGGCTTAGTCATCGTCGATTATTTACAGCTGATGGAAGTATCTCGGCACATGGATTCGCGTGAGCGAGAAATTTCTACGATCTCACGTTCGCTCAAAGCTCTTTCGAAAGAATTAAATGTTCCGGTTATTGCGCTCAGTCAGTTAAACAGAAGTCTCGAAGCCCGAGCCGATAAGCGCCCGATGCTTTCAGACTTGCGCGAATCCGGAGCAATCGAACAGGATGCCGATCTCGTGCTCTTTATCTACCGCCCGGAAACATACGGCATCGAGCAATATGAAGATGGCAAGCCGACTGAAGGCACGGCAGAAATTATCATTGGTAAACAGCGTAACGGACCTGTCGGAACGTCGCGCGTTGCTTTCCGAGGCAATGTGGGAAGATTTGATAATCTTCTCTTCGTACCGGAGTTCGATAATATCGATGAGCCGATAACGAGATCGAATTCAGCAGCGTTTTAAATTGCTTATTAGCTGTCATTCTGAATGGAGCTGTAATTGCATGAGCAATTTACAGCGGAATGAAGAATCCCTTGAAGTTTAGTTGAGAAGCAACTTTTCAATTGATCCTCACGGGATTCTTGACTCCGTTCAAAATTACTTCGTAATTTTGAACTACGTTCAGAATGACAGATAAAGGATAATAAATACTTTGAATCAAATAATCAACCCCGCAGAGCTTGCTCCGCCTATCGGCTTCAGTCATGCTATTAGTGGATCTGGCGGTAAGACTGTTTACCTTGCCGGCCAGGTTTCTTTCGATGCAACCGGTCATATTATCCATAAGGGCGATCTTGTTAAACAATTCGAGCAGGTGCTTCATAATCTCCAAGTTGCCATGAGTGGAGCAGGCGGAGTGATGACCGATATTGCGAAGATGACAATTTATGTCCGCGATAAAAATGATTATGCAGCAAAATTAAAAGAGATTGGTAAAATTTACCAGAAGTATTTCGGAAAATATTTCCCGGCTATGACCTTGGTTGAAGTTTCTTCCCTTTTTGAAGATGATGCACTGTTAGAAATTGAGGGGATTGCAGTAGTGCATTGAGTAGATATTTTTCCTTTCAATTGGGGGTATATTTTAGTCTATGACTACAGTCCATACTCTCCGCTTGCTTAAAAATATTTAAGCCCTTTTAATAAAACTAAGATAAGAGGATAAAGCCGCTTGTATTTCTGTGGGGAATTGTGTATATTTGTGTAGCTTTTATGAATATTCCTTCTTATCACGGGAATTTTGTAAAACTGACTAACAATGAGAAACCCACGCCATGGGAGGTTCTCATTTAGGAGTCATAAGGCAAGAAAACCCCACGCCATGGGAGGGTTCTTGGCCTATAAGATGCTCTATTCATCCACACCTGAATAGAATCAATGAGTATGCCCTTAGCCGTTGGGGGATCTCATTTTAAAATCGAGGATAAACAAGCCTATGCCATTTTTGGTATGGGTAATAATTTTTATTTAAAAAAAGCAAAAAGGATTTTTTTGCGCTGTATCGCTATGTCCATAGCAATTATTTATTTGAGCGCCGGATTGTGCCATGCACAATCCGGGCGCATCTTTGGCGCGGGTGCCTTTCAAATCGATGACGGGAGAGGCAAAACAATCACATGGGATGTGCCAATGCCAATCAGCTTTTCATATAATCTGCACTTTCCAAGTGTACCGCCGCCGAATGCAATCAATTTCTTGGTAACGGATGCAAATGGAAATTTTAGATGGACAATCAATACGCTTCCACCACTTGCTCCGGGAAATATGTGGTACGGAAATTCATCAAGCATTGCAACTCCTTTAGCGCCGTTGATTGCAGGAGCCGTCTTAGCGCTAAATAATTCTTTGATGCCTGAGTGGACTACTACTCTTCCTTCGTCGACGACGGTATCGGCGAATCAGCTTACTTCAGGAACGCTGCAGCCAGGAACAGTTATAGAAGTCGGTTCGGGTTCGAAGATCGAGCCAAGCGGAGGAACGATCAATGCAAATCTTCTTAGTGGATCGGGTGCAGGCAAATATTCCGGAAAAATTGATATTCCCACAGGGATAGATCATCTTGATATTTTTTATACAGGAATCATGGATCAGTCGTCCATTACCGTTTCAGTCTTCGATCCACAGGCAAAGAGTTTTGGATTCGTCGATGCGAAAGTCTCGGGAATTACTCCGGGTGCAAGTTTCAGAGTCATCTTCTCTGCCGATTATCCGAATTCAGGCACGGGAGAACTTCACTACATCGTCATTAACCCATAATTTTTTTAACACGTAATTTTTTTTATACATCTACTTCAAAATATAATGAAAAAATCAACACTACTCTTATTAATAGTCATGAGCGGCATCACCACCTTAACAGCTGCCGGTCAGACATTGACACGAAGCATGATTCTCAAACCTGCAGGCTCGGCAAATACAGTAACGCTTGATCTGACAGGCACTCCGACTGCGAGTTGGAATCTCTCGCTTCCGAGCGGAGGCGATGCAGCAGCGGCAGGTCCGTTTATGAAAATCGGTATCGGAGCAGGAAACAAAACTGTGAACTTCGGACAAGTATCTCTGACATCTAATGGCGCAGCAGGAGATATTACCGGAATACTCGGAGTTGCGAATGGCGGTACAGGACTGGCAACCGTAACTACCGGAAGTTTGCTTTTAGGTAATGGTACTTCTGCAATGAATACTCTTGCTGCGGGGACAAATGGCCAGGTTCTTTCAATGGTATCAGGTTCTCCGGCATGGTCAACGACAATTGGCGGTGGTGGAGTAACGACGAATATCAGTTCAAGCGGTGCAGGTAATACAACAAATATCGATGCTGCACCGGCGACTGGAGGAACGACAAATATCGGTAATGCAACAAGCACTACTGCGTTCAGCGGCACAGTTACATTCGCAACTGCACCTTCCATTCCACTGGCTCAGAATAATATGTGGGTCGGTAATGCATCTAATGTTCAGGCAGCGCTTCCTCCGGCAACAAATTCCGTATTGATTACCGATGCAGTTGCCGGTGGTACTCCGCAATGGACTTCGACGCTTCCGATTGTAACGGGCGGTACAAATAGCTCTGCAGTTCCAACGAATGGAGGAGTTGCTTATGGAAACGGTACTCAATATCAATTTACTACAGCAGGTATTGCTGGACAAGTGTTGCAATCCAATGGAGCAGCGGCCCCCACTTGGGTAAATGTCAATACTCTTATCGCAAATCTTACGATTCAATACACAGTGCTCGCCGCTGATCAGACTGCGGGGTATGCGACTATCACGCCGACAGTTGCTGGCTATAACGCTGCATCGAAAATCATTGTAACCTATCAATCCGCATCGGGACCTGCACAGGCAGTTTCGGTAAGTAATCAGGGTGCAACGACCTTCAGAGTCTATGCCGGCGCAATGACGACTGGAGATATTATTAATTATATCGTTGTCAATTAATTTTAAAGCTCACAGCCAACAGCTGACAGCTAACCTGTCAGTTGTTGGAGTGAAGTACTGTTTGTATGAAAATACTTGCCCTCATTTTCTTTTTTTCTCTTTGTTCGGTTGTTTCGTCAGCAGCTCAGACGAAATCAAAGAATATTGTTTTGCTTAATGCATCTGGCAATACGATAACTCTTGCCGCATCTTCAACGATAACAAATAATACGATATCGTTACCGGGAACACTTGGCTTGCAAGGGTCTTTTTTATATATTAGTTCTGTTGCAGGTTCTGTCGGAACATCTGCTTGGCTTAATCCGGGAAACGATGGATTCATTATGAGCCTCGCTTCCGGAATTCCTGCATGGACTGATCCTGCGATTCTTCTGTCAACAAATTTTTGGTCACTATCCGGAAACCTTACGACATCAGCTTACAATGGCACAACAGGCAATTTTCTTGGTACGACGAGTCTTTTCCCTCTCGTACTTGCAACAACGAATGCCGTCGCGCAGCCGATTGAATTTTTTACCGGCGGGTCAGAGCGCTTGAGAATAAGCAGTGCGGGCAATATTGGAATCGGATCGGGAAATCCGACTTCGCCTCTGCATGTCACAACTGGTGTTACGGCATCGGGCGGAAGTGGAACAGGTACATTATTTAATCAATCGATTACTGCTGCTGCTAACAATGATGTACTGTATGGAGCGAACCTCACTCCGACATTTACAAACGGAGCCTTTACCGGACTCACCAATTATGCCTTACGATCTCTTTACGCCGGAACGCTGCAAAGCGGAACGGCAGTGCGCGGTGAAGCAAGTGGAAATGGCGGAGCAAATGGTGAAATATATGGTGTGTGGGGAATAGCTTCAAACTCAACACAGGCAGCTAATACGAATGCCGGAACGGGCATTAGAGCAGAAGGAAATAATACAACAACCGATGCGAATTCGAATATTGCTCTGCAAATCGTGAACGGTGAGTTTGTGGTGGGCAGACAAGCATCAAGCGCTGCTAACGATAACACAGCCGGGAATAATATTCTTGTCGCCGGCGAAGATGATAATAATGGACTAACTGATCAAGGTCCTTCGGGAACAGTCGATGTAACTGATGGCGGAGCGACTGCAGCAAGTAGTGCAACAACAAATACAAAGGTTGTTTTTAACCGCTATGTAAAGAGCAACAGTATTATTTTCCTCACGCCAATGGCCGGCGGCACCGGTACTACCGGTGTAGGAGATATCATGACTTACCGCATCTCTGCTCGCGCAAATGGTAATTTTACTATCGAAGTCCGCAGGAATAGAGACGCTGGTGCCACAGGAGCTTCAGGTACGTGGAGAGTAGGTTTTCTAATTGTCAATCCGGGGAAATAGGTTTTTGAAGTTTAAACTTAACAGAGAGTAGTTTACAGCTGAATTGTAACTTCTCCTTCTAAAAAGCATTTATACACAGATCATCTTTCCAGCACATTGGGATCCTAAGCTTAGAATTCCACGTGGACAAGTTGTCGC
>JADMIO011006355.1_pt1 | contig 82699 bp, 106 predicted proteins | sample 8958161 | NCBI WGS metagenome assembly JADMIO01 (sample SAMN16585339, study PRJNA669376) | soil metagenome | isolation source: Crop rotation soil | place: USA: Cullars Rotation, Alabama | collected 2011
CTCCATTTCACAACATTAAAGTTATACCTCTTTCAATAATTTCCTAGCGGCTGCATCCGCCTCTTTAGCGCGGAGATTCAAGTCAAAAGGCGCTCTCAAAGCGTGCAAATTGTCAAATTTGTCAAAAATCCCCAATTCGCAAAGTAATTCGAACGCATCGCGCGGCTATAATAAATATAATAAATGCAAATCAATATTATCAAAAGTATCGTCCAGAACACGCACTTCAGGGCCAAATCCTAGCGGTTTTAGAAAATTTTCAGAAATAAAGACATCTTCCACATCGCTGGCGCTCAGTGCGAACGCCTTTAAACGCTGTAAAAATTCGCGATCGTATTTGCGACTGAATTCAATCGAATCCGCGTCAATTTCCTCCGAATTCGTCTCTTTCTTAGCCATTTCTTTGATCTCCTCTTCCGTTTTGTCCACTCCCTCCACTACACGCCCCGTAAATCGCTCATTTTGCTCACCAACTCTCTAAGATATTCAAATACCCGCTAGTGTCGCAGCCAGTCGTCGTTCCAGGATCTCTCTATCAAGTTTCGACCGCTCTATTCTCAGTAAAGTCCCGAGTTTGCTCACAAACTCTGTCCGCGCGTAGTTTTCGGCCACAATTTCTTTTTCTCTAAGCGAACAATGCGAAAATTATCAACCAGCGCACGCTACTTTTAAAACAACGAAACAAACATCAAAATTCCCCAAAAAAGACGCCGTAATTTGAGCGAATTTCGATTTAAATTTATTTTATAGTATAAATACCGTTTTATCATTGCTTTGGACTCGTCGGCGCTTCGGCAGCGAAAGCCGTGGGACGAAGCGCCTTTAAAGTGATTGCCGTGGCCGTCCAAATAGCGATGGCTCGAATAAATCAACAGCGCGTTTACTGTGTAGCTTGGATCTGTCACCAGAGTAAAAATAAACCGAGAAGCGATGAATTTAAGGAGCTTGAAGGCACACCGAGCGTTTGAAACAGCGTGGCGAGGTCGTAGGCGCAAACAGATCGCTCAATTCCAAACTTTTTGAGCAGAATAGGCCAAATCTGCTCAATCGGGAATTGCTCGATCAGCTGGCGTGCTAATTCCTGCGAATCGTGGTCGATCTGCTGCAAATCGTCCGGCGTGAACTCCAAAGGCGCTTTATCGTCGAGTTCGAGAGGCCATTGGAAATTAACGAGATACCGATTGATACGTCGCTCAATCCCCTGTTGATCGAGGATCCACCTACATCCACAGCTCTTAGCATTGGACCACGCGCATCGACTATTCGTGTCAAAAAACCGTCGACGAGACGTTTCGACCTCAAAAAAACAACGATACAACAGGAATAATGATGAAAAGTCAAACTAAATACGACAATAATATTACCACCAGCGTTTTCCCTGGGGCCGCAGCAGCAGGGCGAGCAGAGGCTCGCCATCTTCGACGAACTCGATGGGACGCATGGCGAGCGACTCCCAGCCCTCGTGAACCAGATTGGGCAACCCTAATTGACAAAATCATATTCTCAATCAATTGGTCAAAATAGACTGCACTAGTGGGGTGCAAGGGCCAAAGTCGCGCGAATTCACAACGAAAAGCGATCAAAAATCGGCTCAAACCGCACCTGGCTTCAGTGATTCATCTACATTGTTCGATTTAACTATATCTTGTTTATTTTCTGCGCTTCTTGCGGAAATCGATCGCTGAAGTGGCCCCGCATTCGAATTCACAACTGGACGCACTATTGAAAACGCCCTCGCGATGCCCAGGCGCAACATATTCAACTCGTGCCAACTAAGAAATAAACAGCAATCGCAGCCTAGTCCTATTGAGCTGCGTGGCGTCGGTCATCGTAGTGATTGAAGCCCACAATCCTGACCATCGCCTTTGAGTGACATGACACAAGCCGAACTCGAGCGGACACTAAAGGTCGATGGATTGCGAGGCTCCTCTGAGGAGTCCAGCCCTCCTATGCTGCGATTCTCGTCTCTTTGGAGGTTGGTTCTGCGATTTGCTCATTTTCCTTGGACTGCGGCGGCCGGGCTTTGAGAAAGATGGCGTGGCGATCGAACGCGAGCTCGTTCGACCCGACAGAGCGCATCTACCGGGAGGCCAAGACCAACTTTGAGCAGGAAATAGAGCTTGGTGCCGTACTTGGCAAGTACGACCAGAAACTATGCTTGTGGAATGGAGAATCGGGAATTGAGTGTGAATCGATATGCTTCAATGCGCCTTTTTCCTCGTGTACAGCGCAGTATGGGGGTGGTGATGTTACTGCAAGATAAAGTTTTCATAATTGTGCTGATTTGATTGGAATTCATTGGGGATTTTGTCGAAATAAGCGAGAAAAACGTGTCTCTCGTTGTTTCAAGTCCATTTGGAACACTTTCTGCCCTGCGTGTCCCCGCGACTAATGACGATATTTAGGGGAACAAATATCGTGAAAAAAGCGAAAATCAAATCATCTCGTCAAGAAGTCGCTGTGAAATTGTTCGATAAAGCGAACAAAACGGTAATTTTTCGATAATTTTGTTGTTTTGTTTGGAAATGCATGTATTTGCGTGTTTTATGGATGTTGGAGCTCCCCTTTAATTGATCGTCAATTGACTGTGTGAAAACTAGGCAAATCATAGGTCGATTGTGAACGAAGTCGAGATTTTGCACAAATTACAAGGCGCAGCGCATGGTATTGACATTATTTAATATCAGCACAAATAAAAATGAAAAAATTGCTAATTTTTATTTCCAGTGGTGGTACTACGTGAGGTCTACGAAGATAAAGAGACACTTTACATCGTTCTCGACCTGTACGTTGGTTTTTTCCGCGATTTGCAAAGGATTTGAATTCAATGACGATATGTAGTTACGGAACTGATCTATTGGAACAAATCAAGCAGAACACCTTTTTCAAAGAGGACGATGGCCGCGAAATAATGCGGTCAGTAGCCGAAGCAATCGTGTATCTTCACTCCAAATCGGTTATTCACGCGGATTTGAGGGTACAGTTTGAGCAAAAATTTAAACTGATGTGAAATTATTGTGTAATTTATGTTCGTTAGCCTGAGAAAGTGCTCGTTGGCCCAGATTTCGCCAAAAACAAATCGTCTGTGTTTTTGAGCGATTTTGGGCAGGCCAAGGTGTTGGAAGAAGGCCAAAAGATCTCTAAATCAAGCGGCGCGAGGAGTTATATGGGTATGAATGTCAAGTGAACCATGGAGATGTGATATTGGAGAATTAACGCTCAATTTAGCGCCTGAAATCATAAAAGGTGAGCGGTTTTCGTTTCCAGTGGACTGCTGGGCGCTCGGCGTGACCTTCTACGTCATTCTCGGCGGCTACAAGCCCTTTGACAACCCCGAAAAGCCGTCAGATCCTTCACTGAACCAACAGATTTTGACTGGGAAGGTCGTTTTCCACGAAGGCACGTTAATTTCAATCGAAAAATCGGAGATTTCCTTGTGATTAGTGTTGATTAGAAGAGTGGAAACACGTCGGATCGTCGGCCAAGGTCCCTTTCTCGCGATTTCACTGTTTTTTGAGTTCTTATTTGTTTTTTTGCAGGATTTGATCTCCCAGCTCTTGGTAGTCGACGAAAAGAAGCGATTAACGGCGCCCCAGTTGCTAAAACACGCGTTTTTCACGGCGACGAAGCGCGCGTCAGGCGTAAAACACTCTACGAGCGAAGTTGAGCCGAGCAAGTCGGCGCTGGCGCTTAATACGGCGAAATCGAATGAATCGGCCAAGGACCCTGAAGGATCACTGTCAAAATCAGCGAGAGAGCGCAAGAACAGTGTGAAGCGGCCGTCGAAGCACCACGAGGAGCCCAAGGCGATTCAGATCGCGGCCGACGACGAATTCAAGCCGCGCTCGGGGTCGTACAAGCGCTCGAGCAGTGTCTCGCCAGCCCCGGAGCCAATTAAACGCCCTGAGAGCCCGCCCATTGCGACGACTGCGAGTAATAGCAGCAATAATAGCAGTAGCGCTCCGAGTCAAGCCGCGGCGAAGGAAACCGTGGTGCCGCCGCTGTCGGTGGACCAAGTCAACGGCGACAAAACGGCGAAAAAAAGCTCGCGGAAGTCGTCGCGCCAGAGTTCGCGGTCGGACAACAAAGTGTCGCTGGTGAATTCGACCGATGCGCCAACGTCGCCTGCGCCGCATACGGACGCCAAGGAGGGCGACGAGAGCATGCCGTCGCCGAAAAAGGACTCGAAGAGTCCGCGCTCCTCGTCCGCACGCAATTCGACCGTGAAATCGAAGGTATATTGACAATGAGTGTTAAATATTGATTTGCGATGACGATATCGCCCAGTTTTGAGGGGAATTCAGCCAGATTATTTTAAAATCCCTGAATTTGGCGTCTTTTTTCATGCATTGCATTGTAGAAGTCCTTTGTCGAGGACGTTAAGCCTGAATCCAAGTCAGCCGATAAACCGTCGCCGCCCGTGTCGCCCACAGCGTCGTCGCCGCGAACGCCGAAGCACACGACGCCGCGATCGTCGCATCACCGCACTGTGTCGTCCAATGCGAGTCCACGCGCCGAAATTGATCGAAAACTGTCGAATGTGACGCCCAAGGACAGTCCGACGCATTCGCCAAGGACGTCCAAGGCGAAAGAGAAGGAAAAGGACGAAAAACCGTCGGATTCGGCCAGTCCAGCGCCCAGCTCGCCAAAACAGGTAGAAAGCGCGGGGACAGATGCGAATGCGAACGTCAACGCAGCAGAGGTGCCGAACAGTGCGAAACCGCTGCTGGAAAGAAAGAAAACGAGTCGCAAATCGAAAACGAAGAGCCAGCGGGCCACCGAAGTTGCCCAGCGCGTGCGCCATCGACGCCAGTCAAGCAACGGCAATTCTGAGGAAGAGAACAAAGCGAAATTGGCTTTATATGAGGAGCGTGGCGGTTCGCCCAGCAGAGGAATTGCGCAAGATTCACCAGAGAAGACGCTCCCGGCGGTGCAAGAGGTCAAAGCGAGCAGCAGCGCGCCGAGGAAGCTCTCCAAGTCGGGCTCGAATGATTCTACATTTGGCGGTGACAAATCTCTGTCAAAGTCTGATCCGCACGATTCGCCTGTTATGACGCCCGAGGTACACTGCGCGAATGAAGTTGCGAATTCTGTTACGAATTGGATTTTGGGGGATTTGGGGTAAGAGGTGAGTTAATTTGGTTGATTTGTAGCGCAAGCGTATTATTTCGCAGTCGGGGCAGAAATGGGCGGCGAAGCTACAGTCGAAACATGCGCGCCACGTGAGCAATTCGTCCGATGGCGAAAAAGAGAAAATCAGCAACTCGGAAGAGCTGACGCGCTCGCAGTCGTACGGCGAAGATGACTACGAACTGAATTCGATATTTCAAAGCTTCAATGTGGGCAACGTCGACGAGCGGCTGAAGGAGTTCGAACAGCTGCTCTCCAAGAGCGCCAAGGTGCTCAACGCGGCCGCGCTCAAAATCCGTGCGCTGGACGCGGACCTCGATGCGATCTACTATCAAACGCAGAACAAGTCGCTCAACTCGTGACATGTAAAATTGAGACTTTAATTGGAGCACATATCGTGTTTAGCAGATTAAATGACGATATTCCCGGCCCTTGTTGCGATTATCATCTTTGAGTCGCCTCATTCTGTTCTCATCGCGCTTCGCCTTTCATAGCTATAGATCCACGGTACTTTCGAATGCATTGACTCATCAGGGCCAAATTAGCTCGAATTCGGTCAATTTTGGCAACCGCTTAAATTCACGAAAATCTGCCCATTCGTTTCCTGGACTTGCCCAGCATTTACTGTGCCAGCTCAGTTGCGTGTTGTTGGGACTAATAAGTATTCTGGACTGTGGCAGGTGTATTTCACCGCACGATGGCCTCTGGAGGCTCCAGACGCTCATCAAAGTCCACGGCTGAATTGCCCGAATCAAGAAATGGTCGAAAATCGAAGCTGTTGGCGACCGTAGGCGAATCCACCTCGCGATCAGACTCCATTAAGCAAATATTCAAAATGAAACTGGTCGAATCCTCATTGTCCACGTCCAAAGAGAGATCGAGCAAAGGGAATTTGAGCTTTCCTAAGTTCACACTGCTTGCGCTGCCCGATGAGATTCTACTGACGATATTTCGATCGATATTAGAGCGAGACATGTTGTCCATTGCGCTTGTCAATCGGCAGCTCTACAGGATCGCCAGCGACCCCGCCATCCCCCGAATTCACGCCGTCCATGTTCGTCGACGTTTATTTCGAAACTCCGACAAGGGGCAGCCCTCGTAATTCTCGCAAAGTGAACTAATAATTTTGTTTGTAGCGAGGGCAGCTGAAGCAATTCGAGAAGATGGACGAACTAGAGAAAAAACGCGAAGCCGAGTTATTGGCGGCGAGGCAAAATCGGCTCGGTTTCGTGGGGATATTCATGCTGGGCCGACATATGTATGATTTACATAGCGGTTTAGTTTAATGTTGAAATTTGGTGTGATTTGGCTTGCCAATGATGCCGTCGACGAATTGCGGGCACATTTCGCATCGATTGGTCGCGTTTTGATCAATTTAATCATAGGGAAGCATTGATATGCGTTGGTCTGCTTATATCGCTGATTCTGTCAATGATCCATGTCGGTCTGCCGTCGCTAGACCTCAGCTGGATGGTTGTGGGCATTCCATTCGCAATTTCCCTCATTCTGGTCCCGATTTCGCTCTGTGTGTCGCATCTGTTGCGATTTAACTATTCATTCCATAGTTCTGGCTATTGCCTGTATCGTTTTCTCTCATCAACATTGACCACGAGATAACTCCAGAAAATCTTCTCCTGAATACGCACTTATTGAGGCCCAAAGCCATGGCGCCGTGCTACGCGCTGTTTGCGCGTCGCAGACAGGCGGTAAAGTGGTTTATGGTTGGTTTCCTACTCCTCAATCTCACGATACTCATGTTTATCATGCGGGTAACGAATTTCTAAGAAAATCCAATTCTTCAAATTGCGTTTTTCGCCCGCTGGCCGTTATCCTTCGTTCAGTTTATATTATTATTATGTGTTATTGTTGATCTGGCGTATGCAGGCGATGAGCGAGCCTCGGTTCATGTGGTGGCTCTGTTTTATTCCGTTTTTCATTGGCTGCCTCATCTCGCCGCTCTTCTACGCCGAAATGTTCAGCGCGGACACGGCCAAGAAAACGTTCGCTCTCATGAACTACCAGTGCTCTCTTGCATTCTGACGCTCTGTCCTAGCTCCGCCCTGACCTTCTCGTTTGGCGTCTCGTTTCTCCTCATCTCGCTCAAACTCGACGGTTTTTTTAGCACGGCCCCATTCGTCGACAGTGCGTCGCTCGTGAGTCTGGCGATCGCTATTAGCCTCCTAACTCCTTGTTGATTCAGGTTACTACTTCATCCCAGTCTTCATCCTGCAAGTCTGCGGCCTGGTCTGGTTCATCGCCACCGTCCGCTTCAAATTCGGCGTTTTCCGCTCGTTTACGCTCACCACCTGCGTCGTCATCCCCATCTACGTCTTCGAAATGCTGCTCGTCAACACTATTCTCTACGCAGATAAGTCCTATCAGTGGGCCATTCTGTTTTTGCCGCTAATTGTCGTCGCGCTGACCGCGGTCGGCTGGTGTATCTGCCTAGAGTGTCCCTCGAGGTCAATGAGGAGGAAAATCGAACGTTTAAGAGAAGATATTAATAATTCGTATGGAGATGGCGCGGCTGGTGAAGAACCTGAAGTCCCAGCGGAAGTTGTAGCTCCGCCTGACGTGGAAAATCAGCAAAACCAAGTGGAAGTCGCGTCCAGTGAGTCGTCGAGTGATAATATTGAATCAGAGCATAGCGAGCGAAGTACGACACACGTCAGCGCGACTGTCAGCAGCGCCATTAGCGAAATAAGCGCCGAAGAGTATCGGCAAGAGGACGATGACGACGATTCTGGGTTGTCCGCTTCGTCCGGCACTGTGTCTTCGCGAGATTAATGGATTTAAGTCATGTATCGTGTATATTGATGAATTGACAAAGGCGAATCTTATTCTTCGTTTTTAAAAACAACCTTTTTTAGTCCGCTAATCGTGTCTAGGCCTACTTGGTCGGGCGCAGCAATTTCTGAATGAAATCTTCCAGGTGAATCACTCCACCTTTGTCCGTCGCTTTGATAATTCCATCAACCTGCAATCAAACGAAGCGATTAACTCCAATTCGTATTATGGCCCACTCCAGGCCCAGCTACGCCTCCCATTCACGTCGTACTTCTTCTTCTGTAAGTTTCTCGCCCATGGACGTCAGCACGGCGCGCAGCTCATTCGTCGGCACCGATCCTTTGCCGTCCTTGTCGAACACTTTGAACGCGTCGCGAATCTCCCGCTCAGCGTCCACCTCTTTCTTGTTCTTATACATCAGCTCCTATAATTGCCTATTCAGCGCACTCCAGCATGGCACAAACACCGAGGCCGCCTGACCTTGAAACGCTCAAAATCAACGGATCCTGATGAAATCGACTTGACGATCTCTTTCACCTCGGCTTCGGTCGGATTCTGACCTTCATTCACAGGCATTAATAATAACATTTATATTAATATCACGAATGCGAGATTAGCCACACATTTCAACGTCAAAACAGAAACCAACAACCGGTAATGTTCACAAACAAGGACCGTACAGCGCAGCGGTGAACGCACACACGGAAAATTTATCAAATTATTGTCTAAGCAACGGAAGTTGATGTAATATTCGTACCTAGAGCGCGCATGACGGTTCCAACCTCATTCGCTCCTATCTTCCCGTCGCCATCGCGATCAAACAGGTTGAACGCTTCCTTCCACTTCTCTTCTTCGCTTCCCTAGTGAAAATATTTAATTTCCAATAAAAAGAGCGCAAATTCGAGACTGACAGAGCCCTATTAAACGAAAAACAAATGCCAACAAGAGGGGGCTGTCGTAGTTGGGACGATTTCTCGGCCCAAGTTTGCTTCATTTGCATTCCTCGCTCCAAATATAAACACTTTCATAAAAATCGTTTTCGAGACACAGCATTTCAAGCCGTTAATTCACTGCAAACCGAAAATCAAAGGGAACAACGCAACGAAATGATACCATTGTTCCTTCTTGCGCCTGTACTCAAGCGAGTCGATCGAACAATGGCCTTGGCAAGCTAATGAAGCAAAAGGTAGCTCGTTGTGCTTCAGGCGAGCTTCTCTGCGCTTACGTTGCGATTTCCACAAAAATGATGAATTTTGTCCGCTCGGGAGAAAACAGCCAAAAAAGCACGGCCGGCAGCCACGAGCCGTCGCTCAGTCGCGTGCGCATAGGCGAAAGAGACACAAAATGGCAGCGCCAGCGGGCAACGCGGACAACGGCGAGAAGCTCTTCAAGGGCCGCTGCGCCCAGTGCCACACCGTGGAGAAGGTAAGTTCACGACTTGTCTGAGCGCGTTTGCCGCTCCTGGGGCTTCTGCGCCGATGGAATCCGTTGTAAAATGTTCACAATGATATTGCCTGTCTAAGATATATCTTTGATTGCCCGGGAATCTTGCTGAACGTTCTCAAAGTTTTGAAATGTCCCGAGGCTGACAAATCCGATTTGTTTTGGTCGAAATCTCGGTCGGACCTGCGTCTGATGCCTGTCGCTTCGTCTAGGGTGGTAAGAACAGTCAAGGTCCTAATCTCTATGGTCTCTTTGGCCGCACTGCTGGCACCGTTCAGGACTACAAGTACTCGGACGCCAACAAGTCCTCCGGAGTGGTCTGGAAAGAGGAAACTCTCTTCGAGTACCTCCTGAACCCCAAGGCCTTCATCCCGAAGACTGTACAATCTGCGCTGTTGGTGTGTTCTCTGTGTGGTAGATTGACTGTAGCGTGTGCAGAAGATGAACTTCCCGGGATTCAAGAGTCCCCAGGACCGCGCGGATGTGATTGCCTACCTCAAGAAGGCGTCGGCTTAAAGCGAGATATACTTCTTGCATATTACTGTTATTTGAAGCAATGCAAAATTAAATTAATTCTTAATCGCGTCAAGTTGTCGCACAGACACGTTGGAATCCACGTTCACTTCTTTAAATGAGCTATTCGATGCCAATCACAGAGACACGTGCCCATTTCTCCCATTCCAACTTGAAAATACTCGTTTCTTGAAGGACACACACGCGGAGAGCCAGTCACGGTTGGTTCCAAGACTGGCCAAAACAAAGCCCGGACCGATTCGATCACTGAGTAATCACGTTTCCCCTCATTTGGTCGTTTCTTGGTTGGCTTCACGCACCATGTCGTCCCAGTAGTCTCGTAGGTGAGGCGGAATCGTCTCTGGCGGCGACAAGAAGAAACGATTCAGCTCCGCAATGAGCAGTCGTGGGACTTTGGCCTCAAAACAGCGTTGCTGCACGAAGTACAGCGCATCCTTTAGACTGTCTTTGGAATGCACTACATTGGGCAATGGCGATAAATGCCCATTCGAAGCGTCGAAAAAGTTCGCAGCAATGGCGACCGCAATGCCAAACGCCAGGGAAATGTCTACGTTATGAATAACGATAATACAAATATAAAAATGTGAAAGAAGGCTTATCCGTGCCTTGAGCGTCGAAAATGAGAATTTTGTGGCCAAGTTTCAAATGGCGCCAAACGCATTTAAGGATTTTGGGCAAAGATCTCGTGACTACCCACTTAGATTCTTTACCAATCGGAATAGGACTTACTAAATATTCTATTTCAGATACGGGTTCGTGTCCACTGCTCGATTTGGCGCCAATAGAAGCGAATTCGTGGATCTCCAGTTCGGACACATTCACAAAAAGTCCAAAATCTTCCCAAATCTGATTCACACACACTAGCAACTCGATTAATTCAAACTAATTATTCGAAGCGCTCTTCATTAAACACGATTTACCTGCAGGAGATGCGCTGATTGCGATCGGAGTGCCTCGAACCTCGTGATAAATGGCCCCGACGCGCACCGCGCTGTCCAATGGGCCCGAATCCACAAGTAATTCATTATACTGCTCGAGATTCTCAAATCTGGAGGCATCTACTAACTGCTGTATGCGCTTTTCGATGCCATCTTCGCGCTCCATCAAAAAGTCGACATTGTCCCAAAACATTTTCGCTTCCAGGCCCTGCTAGCGCATTCAAACAAAGCCAATAGATGAGAAATGAATAGAGAAATGTTACTTTTGACCAGGTATCGTGATCGTCAGCGGCTCCTTGAATATAATCGTAATCTTTTCCATCTCCTTGCATTTTTGACACGGAAAGCAGCAAAATGGGCGTAAATTCCAATTCTAGACCCACAGTTACAATAAAATCATAACTTTACTCGAGATTTCTCCCAGAATACCATCGAGATTGGGTCGCCATGGCTTCGAGTGCGGATTTAGCAGAATTGCCCGAAGTGGTGTCACAAATCGAGCGGACATGGCGCGCAGTGTTTCCATAATAACTTCGCTCTACGGGGGACAGTGACGACACTGAGAGCGGAATTAGATTTCAATGAGAGTTACTTTTAGAATTGATTCGGTAAATAGAGGTAGGATGGCCTCAATCTGCGCTTTTTCTGACGGCGAAATCCACGGCGGAAGGACGAACTCGTTCCATATCGATTTTTCACTTGAATCGCTAATAGATCCACGTCAAACTATTTAAATAAGATGAGAAATTCGCTATCGTACACGTTCAATTGGTCCGATTTTATTTTGAACATCAATCTATTGAGAACGGCGATCCAAATGGGAATTGTCCTGTTGAAACTATCGGGAAAAGCTTTGCCTTTTCGTGTGGAATCAACAATAATGCAACCACTAGAGCAATTTATATTCAAAACAAACCCATATTCTAAATTACATATCATGCACTCGTACCGATGTTGATATTGGCGATTTACAGGCGAACTGACTCCAAGCGCGAGCTTTAACACGTTCAAATTGATTCTGCGCAAATTAAACTGCCATTTGCCATAGTGGCCATCAGTAGACTATTTTTACAAGGTTTAACACTTGATATTATCACAAATCCTGCCACAGATGGTTGAAATTACTTTGAAATAGCATTCTGCGTCGAACTTTGGCGAATACCACAAACCGCAACGCAGATTCGCAACCACAGGTAACGGCATTCTACAAATATGCAAATAAGCTCCACAGAAGAATTTTCGCCTCAACTGGACAAGAACCCGAGGACTGGGGCCAAAATCGACGCAAAATGATTCACAAAGTGCCCAAGTCTTCAAAAGATGGCGATCCACGGCCCGAGAAGCCGAAATAAAATAACTAATATAATATATTTTCAAAGTTTACAATCGCCGAAAGTCCTCTAGGAAGGCCGCGTCGAACAAAATCGATTTGAGGCGCTTGTGGACGTTCTGCTCCTGTTTGCGCAGCGCGCGCTCAATGGCGTACACGCTGTCTGCGCCCTCCATGCGATACAAATAGTAACTGACGAATGTCGGGCTCCGAAATGATAAGGATTGCAAAATGAGCCCACAGAGACGAAAAAACTCCTCTTGTCAAGGTTCGTTGAGGACTGAAAGAAAAATGAACTTTAGCGGTTCAATAACAGCCCCGTTTCTTCGTCCTATGAGGTTCTTTCAACAAAGATTTTCGGAAGTCAAAAGGCCGGACCCCTTAGATTGCCACAGTCAGCGTCGGGACTCCACTGGAGGAGGACAGGGGAACTCAGACACTCACGCACGTCACAACCGTCGACTGTTTTTGTATCTGCTCCTCAGTGCGCCACGATTGCCCTCCTGCGATCTATTATCCATTGAAGTGTCAAAGCAAGTTATTCTGGTTGTCTGCGCATCGTAAGCACGGCAATGCAAGGTGCGGCATCATTCCCAATCAATGATAATTCCTTTTTCGATAATCGCCTCCTCGGTGATTGTGTATCCCGGACTCTGTGATTTTTTGGTTCGTATTCGCTCGTTGGTTTAGTTTGTGAAGGCGATGCCTCTTTTGGTGCACCGGTTTGCGCTCAAAAGTGATTTTTATGTGGTATTGCCCGAACTGAATCTTTTTGAGTCCTCTTCTGCGCAGCGTGTGCGCCCGGCCGCCGTAATCTAATTTTCATTTTCGCTTATTAATATGAATGATATTGTCTGAAGCAATGGCTTCCTGGCGCGGCCACAAAGTCGCAAAATCTGCATTGTTTTGACCCGGTTTTGGACTAAATTTGGAGTGCAATTTTTTCTCCACGCACCCACTTCTCGGCTCCGCGAAAGTGATTTTTCCATGAGGATTATATATGGTTTGTCCGTATTTGAGCAGAGCTGCGGGGAGGAAGGAAGAGCTGCAGAGCAGTGCCTTGTTGGCTGCCTGCGTGTGAAACCGACTGCTTTCTTTTCTAGCATGCTAGACATTGTGATCCTGACTTTCAAATAGTCCAAATATGAAGAATTGTATTGTTGTTATTCACTCGGTATCCGTTCATTCGGTTGCCAAGGCGCCTTTGAAATTGCGCCACGAGGCGTGGCTGGTGGGTTGGACACATATTTTTGCGCCACTTGCTGTGTCTGCTAATTGGTGAACTTTGAAGTTATTCTTTTACTTATTATGTCACGTGAAAGGCGAACGTCCTATAATCCTTCTCAGCTGTCGTTCTACTGTTGAAAACAGGAAAAAGACGCATTTTCGCAGTTTCTCACTCTCATTTTTCACAGGTATGGGACTGGCTCGGTGAAATAGAGACCTGCTAATAATCAAACATTCAATGGGAAAGAATGGACCGAGAATTGGTTGGTCATCGGACTACTTGTTGGGATCGGGTCTGCTTGTGGGAGGAGTCTGGTTCAGCTTTATCCTGGCAAGTTCCATGGTTTTGCTATTGCCGCTAAAGGTCGTCAAATTGTTCCTAGCTGCATTTCCTTCAGTGGTCGACTTCGGCCATCGCGTCGTTTTTGCGCTTGGACGTCGTCTATTGCGGGATGAGCGAGATTCGCCGTTTCTTTACACCATATTTGGCATCGGTTGCTATGCACCACTCTTATTCGGCGTATTTTTGTGGATCCATCTTCAACGTGAAGAATTCTCGTGGTTCGCAGTGTATCTGTACAATGTACTGTTGGTGGGTCCTCATTGGTTCCACTTTGCGCTCGTCAACGCGATTCTGCACGAGCACGGGCACAAAGCGCGCGGCCTGTTCGTTTCCAAATACTGGTACTTCAACGTCTTCTTCACCCACGTACTGGCATTCTTCTACGGCCATGTTCCGGACCACTTTCAAGTTGCCCACTTGCACATCCATCATAAATACGACAATGGGCCTGGAGACTTGTCGACCACGTGGGACCTGAATAGGTTGGACTCATCGGCCTTCATACTCTATGCAGGTCGTTTTGCCAAGTATTTCTGGGCCATTACTCCTCTCTTCTACTATCTGAGAACTAAAAAGATTCGAATGGCTTGGCGGGCTTTCTATTCGATTGTCTATTATTACGGCATTTTATCGCTGATTTGGTTCTTATTCGGGTTTCGCTTTTTACTGGGATACTTCCTCTTGCAGCATATCAGTGTCACCATCTTCCTCGCTGCCATCAACTACGTTTGGCATGCGTTCACCGAACCGACAGATCCAATGAACCAATACGTCAATTCCATAACAATTCTAAGTGGCGATTACAATATTTTCAATTCGAATTTTCATGCCGTTCATCATATTCGACAAGCAACTCATTGGACCTCGTTTGAAGACCACTTTCGAGAAAACATTGACGCCTTTCGCCAGAATGCGGCGACTCTGTTTGATAAAACTGATCCGCTTGAGCTCTTCTTGCTCATTGTGTTCCGCCAATATGACACGTTGGCTCAGAAGTTTGTCGACTTGAGCGGAAATCTATCGCACGAAGAGAAGAAGTCATTAATCATGTCCCGCTTGAGGCCTGTCGAAGTGCCAACGACGAAGAGAATTAACGACACATCCAACAAGGACGAAGAAGGAAATTAATGATAATACAATGATGGACGTGTGTTTCCATGGAGTGTTTATGTGAATACAAATGGTTTCAAATGAAGACATTGCCGGCCCTGACAATGAATCCGTCTCGTTTAAGGAATCTGTGGGTCAGTGGAGAGGAAACAAATGATCGCAAAACCGCCACGACACCATCCAGCATTGGAAACGAGAAACAGAGAGACAGACACAGCGAAGACCAGCAGAGAGCAGCGGCATGTATACCAAAACACACAAATGAATGCCAAACACATGAATATCAAACACGAACTGTACAAACACAGTCCAACAATAACCACACAGAAGATGATAGGCTGCTCTATACCAAGTTAGCTAACACGTCGAACTTTTGATAAAGTCCCGAGGAGAATGTCGAAGTCGTCCTCGAGGGAAATACGCTGACCAATAATATCTGATCTCGTTGGGGGGTCATATTTGAACCCACCACGCGCACGATGGCAGCCTCGCGCTGGTCGTCGCCAGCCGCTTCCGGATTCCGTTGCAACACATATGGTCTGCAAAAGTCACACAAAATGAGTACGAAGTAGAAATCCGAATATCAATTCGTAAAATTAACTCAAATAGTTTCTTACCTGCAACGGAAGCCGGAAGCGGCTGGCGACGACCAGCGCGAGGCTGCCATCGTGCGCGTGATGGGGTCAAATATGACCCTCCCAACGAGATCAAATATTATTGATCCCGCGTGTTTCGCACGACGGCAACCGCGACGCGGTCTCGCTCTTATACTTCATAATCCTTGAAAGGGTAGTAGGGCTACATATCAACAGTGAATAAATGCATTCGACTACAGAGAAAAACAATAATATGGAATTTTACCTCGTTAAACAAGGCCTGGTTCTTCAAGCACCTCTGATAATCCTCAAGGTCGTCAATGGGCGCCTTGTTTTCTTGGTCACTGACTGCCTCCCCAGAAGGTTTTTTATCAAGGGGAAGCGAAGGAGTGTCCACGTTGGGCTGACGATTGTCGGACTCGCCAGACGGAGTTGAGACATTGGATGCCTCCCCAGAAGGTGTATTATCAGGGGGAGACGAAGCAATGTCCACGATGGGCAGATCAACAAGCATAGGGTCGGACTCGCTGGTCGGAGTTTGAGTAACTGAACCTCCAACCAGTGCTTGCTCGCCGCTGTTGCGAGATCTCTTCTGTTCTCCAACGATTAATCAATGATCTAGCACGATTCACTGGGGACATTAGGTACAATTGGCTGTTTGGATTCAGGATCCGAGTCTGAGCCAGGGCCACTTTCGCAATGCTTTCTCTTTCTTTTTTTCGTTTTCTCTTCAACCTTATTGCCAGTAGCTACAGCAAATCAATCAAACAACAATTAATCGAAAGATCGCATTGTTATGTTCTTACCTTTGAAAGTGAACATTTCGGTATCGCACGTATCAATCAGCTCGCCATGCTCATCAAAGAAGGACAGCCTGCAAAAATACTTGCCACGGCGATGGCAAGAGGATTCTTCTTTAGTGACGACAAGGGTTCTGCAGAGCGGGACGAGGCCGAGTTAGGTTCTACGGTCGTTGTCCCATCGTAACACTCCGCCTTCGTCCTTGCCACGCTTCTTCTTGCTCCCAGCAAATCGTTGCGCGAATATAACAGCAGGATCACCGGGTCGAAGCACCTTCTTCTTGTGGTGGCATCCACGATCTACACGATCGAGTAAAAATGGCGCTTCAAATCATTCCATTATGAATTGAATCATACAGCATTCACGAAGACCACAGGTTTCTCCAACAACAAATTGGCCATGGTCATTCTCCACAAACATCTTCACCTGCAACCAACGAATGTCAAGAAGAGCAGAATCGACCATAGCATTGGGCATGATTATACCTTGACGCGGTGGATTGCGTCTCGCCAACGTAAGTCGCCACAAATCTCAACCTTAATGGCCTCGCGCACACAGCGTGTGTTTCCACTGGCGTTGGGCAACCTAGGCAATCAACGTTGACGAAAAGACAATACACAAGGAAATTCCATTTGAGGACAAACTCCGCAGACAAGAACGCTCTCTCCCCTCATGGCAAATTAATAACGTAGGCAATCGCTGCAATCCGGACGAGCAGAATCGAACAGGGAAAGGTACAGTTTCACTTTCAAGCGTTCATGCAGAGTCTCCACGCGTTCTTCACCCGGGGGCTCACAGGGCGCCCCTGGCCATAAACGATCCTTTTCCATAATGGCTGAGCAGAGGAGAAATGAGCGGGCAGTTAATCTCGAGGGAGCAACGGAGAACGGCAAACAGGTTTCACCAAGACACGGACAATGCGTGTACTGAACTGTGATCAGCGACCAAAGGAGCCATGGGCCGCGTCACCTGCTTCGAAACAAGGACGCTGGAGCGAGCTGGCGAAGAGAAGGAGGCGGAAACCTGACTGACAGCAGGACGGGACCCCCAAAATCCGCGAAGATCGACAAATCCCTCCACAGGCGAGCTATTGTTGAGACATCCTAACGAATAAGTGGCATATGAGTGGAGGTTCCGGCCAAAAGCGTCCACTAGAGGCAAGCGAAGAGAGGGAGGCCAAAAAGGCACAATTTTTCTCTGGCACTTGTCGTGTGAAAGAAATGTGAATCTCCTGGAATCGGCGAACACATTGATATTGTGATATTTTATTCTTTGGTTCAGTTAACTCTGATTCTTTAGGCCAGGACGGATTCCGACAATGTTGCCAGCTTCAAGTCTGAAGGGTTCTCGATTTCGCTTTGATATCTCAATGGAGTTGTTTAATAGTGATGTATTTTAGTTCACTTGGAGCGTATGAGTCAATTTTGCAGCATTTCCTTGGAGATAGGAAACTTACCCCAGAGAATGTTCAACAGGAATTGGAGAACCAAGCTCGAGTAAATTCAAACAACTTGATTTTGCGAAAGACGCTTGTCTTATTGTAAAAATAGGAATTAGCAAAAGCGAAACAGCAAGTTACAGAGTTAAAATTGCATGAAAGTGCTCTGGTAGTGCGATTGGCAGCGAAAGAACAGGAAGTGCAGCATTTGCAGGCCGAGGTCATCTTTGGGATTTGCTTTTTTCTCAAATTGAGAGCCATCTGATTCGAAATTATTATAGATTCAAGAACTTCGGAAAAGTATTAATCCACAGAGCCCCTCAGCGCGCAATGTGCTGCTGGACACGACGGTAAACGTGCTGTTCAAGCGGATGAAGGACGAGCTCGACCAAGTGAAACAAAAGCTGAAACAAAGCCAGGAGGATCTATCAGCTGCAACGTTCACCCGCGAAAGGTGTGTTCAGCGCTAATGTTATTTTTGGTACTCGTGATGTGAATTATTGCAATAGCGCGGCTGGAAGGCAATTGCTGAATCGAATTCGCTTGCTCCAAAAAGAAAACGAGGAGCTCGGCCAGCAGTTGAGCGAAGGACAAATCCACAAATTAGAGTTGGAGATTTCTATGCAAAGAGAGCTCGCTGAGGAGCTCAAGCGAACTCTCGATGGTACTTTTCATCAAAAACGAGCTGATTTTGTGTGTTTTTTGCTTAATTTCCTCTTAGAGTCGAATGAATTTGTGATGCAATTGAGCGAAGAAACTGAGAAACGTCTGGCTACTGCGCTTGGTGCTTCCGCGACGCAAATTTCGAAGAAATGACCTTTGTTTCAGTCGAAAATAACACTATGCTTCTAATTACACACGATATTTCAGCGTCCTTTCTTTCCTTTCTTCCCAATTGTCGTCCACCCATCGTTCTCCGGGTCGGGTTTCCTCTCCTCTTCTTTGGGCCTCTCATCATTCGGCGGTTTTTCATCGTCTTCGTCCATATCGTCGTCCTCGTCACTATCTCCATCATCTGACCCACTCGCATCCTCCCTATACTAACTCTTAGTTTCACGCTTCACGATTTAAAGTAATTTATACCCCTCACATTTCAACATCGTCCAAAGGAACGATGGGTTTCGTTCGCGGCGCTTTATTTTCTTTGGGAGGCCATTGAGTAACTTTCTGCATAGGAAAAAGTTTATAAATTTCGCTATTTTATAATGGTCAGTATTGACCAAGTACCTTTCCGCCCCAAATAGGGTCGTCTGTGCGCCTCACGCAGTTGGCTGAGAGGACCTGATTTAAAAATCCCCAATTGTGCAAGACGCAAGCCTCGTATACTCTATAAATCATTTCCAAAACCTAGATTTACGATTACGCTACAACATTTCATCTCTATTTTGACCGCCACGTGCCTTCTCCGTTGAATCGTCGTGCATCTCCATGTGCAATCGGGCCTCGAGCTGTTCGTCGAGCCATTCCCACAGTTTCTCGGGGTCTGACAGTTCTCGTTTGCCTACAAATGTTTCAAACACTCTATTCGACTATTTCCAGTTGATATCATGCGAGTGAGTTACGATAGAACAAATCTAGGAAGTCTTCAAAGAGCGCCTGGGCCTTGTCGCGCGATCGCGAGCCTCCAAACTCGTGCTCCACGGCCATGATCAGCTACGATATCAATTTACAACTTAATATATTAACACTATCTAATACAAATGACACTGTCGCCTCTACAGCGAACTGGAGTGAGAAATTGAGAATTTGGCTATTTGTGTACCGCATTCCAGGCGGAGAAGACGGACTGGGCGCCGACCTCGAAGGCGTACATCTCATCTGAGTTACGAGGCGGCTGAGGAAGAGGACCAGACGGCTCCATGGATTATTGAATGAGTGAAATGCCCACGGCAGGCATTGTGGTCGTCTATAGAATTCAAACCAGTCTTCAGCGGTTTCTATTTGGAGTTTATTTTCGGGAATTCCCAGTAGGTACAGCGACAATTACAATAATTTATCTTAAATACATGTTATATTTAATTCCCGATTCGAAATTGCTCTAACGTCTTCGAATCGATCGGATAAACCGAGAATAGGCGGCCATGCGAACCCGAGTCTCACATTCCAGCGACCATGTAGGACTTGATGAAACTAAAGACAGCCTCATCTTTCAAAATTCCATCGTGACTGACGCCAGGGAACGCTTTGGCCGCGAACTGATGCTTTCGGCCGCCAATTATCGCGTCCCTCCAGCGCAAACACCAGGAATTCGTGACCAAATCTTGCTGGCCGTCGCCAGAGCCCTCTACAACCTTCGAAGGCATCTGTGGCAACGAATCATTCGCAAACACGTATCTCACTGGCGACGGCAATCCCTCTCCGTAAACACACACGAAATTCGCTTTGGGCGCAAGCAAAGGTCGTCCCAAGGACTGCGTTTTGAGAAAAATCTGCGCCTGAATGGAGCAATTCGACTGGAGTAGCAGATCATAAGTATCGGAGGTTGTATAGTTTTTTGATGGGGTCTGGACAATTATCCGGTCCTTGTACGCTATCGGGTGAGCCCATAACCAGTTTCCCCACTGAAGTTGAGCTGTACTGAAATTGGAAGAAGTTAACAAAAACTGAGCGGCTGAATAAGAAACATTGTACGTACCGCCACTGATATTTATCGATTCGTTTGTCCCAGCATTCGTTAAATGGGAATAAAGGCAGCTCGAAGTTGTCAATCTCGCCAGCGAAATCTCCATTCAACGAAAAAAACGTGCCAATGTACTTTTCCAGCCAATCATCAGTCTGATTCTGAAGAAAATATCTAATTGTAGACCAATGACTCACAAATTATACAATACAATGCCAACTGGAAGCTCGAGTACAGAATCAAACTCGGCCCAGACGAGTGTCCCAATAAATCAACTTTATTTCCGCCGTTTGCAGTCGATACATTCACAATAAGCTCTAAAATGAATTAATAATATTTCTAAATCGCGTATTTGTTGTAAATTACCTTGCAAGTTCCGAAAAAAACCCAATTCTGTTAACCAATCTGGCGCGAATCGGTAATCCCACGTTGCGACAAACAAATTCGTGTCGTCGACGTAGCCTAGCTCTCGTAAGTGGCGTAACAATGTCCTATTAATATATTTTAATGATTTAAATTTCATTGGAGGCCCCCTAAATAGAGAAATACAATCAAATTATCATTCGAAAACTTCGCTAACGCTGACAAATCCGCGTGCGACACGCCCAATTTACAAAAACAGCAACTTGTCAACTAAACTAAACTCGATTAAACGGTACTCGTATCCTGGGAATGGGTCGCTTGCTCCTGGCAGGTTGTCAACTCTTCCAAAGTGATCGCCGGTGTCAATGATCGCTAGTTTTCACAGAACGTGATTAGTAACATCGCAGATAACTACCACGAAGATAACAATGTGCAGCTTCCATTACGGCTTCAAATTCAAATTAAACAACTGCAATTGTTTCGAAATTGATCGAGCAGATCGACAACGTCCGAATAAACCGCTGACAGTTGCATTTATCTGCCGAAGTATTTATTATACGAAGGTTTCCATTGCTATTCGCACCTCCCTTCACCGGCGACGAGTACGAATTCGAGGCGGCGTCGTAAGAGACACTCATGAGCTCGAGCCATTGACTTCTCAGCTAGTTTCGAAGCCACTCACTCGAAAATACACACAGCAATGACAAAAACAATTATTAATACCTCTGGTGTGGCAAACCATGAGCTGTTTGGGCATAGGAGCGTTCTGGGCCCGCCACGGGACGAAACGAAGAGTTTGGAGTGAATCGAGCCTGGCACGATCACGAGCGGCCGCAACGCATCCAGCGGACCACACAGCAGTGAAAAGAGCAGAATCAGAGAGAGATAATAATAATTCATCCCATCACACCTGCTACACACTGCGCTGGGCGAAAAGAAAATGACTTTCTGCCGCTTGTTCAGCGATCGAATCGGGAAATTTTATGATTTCGGTACAAAAAGCGATATATACACGAAATTAGATCAAGACTTTACGAACAAGCGCCTCTACTGCGATCAACACAGCGATTATGGTCAGAATTTAGCAGCTGAAAAGTTGTCATCGTCCTGGAAAAAACCGCCGCTTGGTTTGGCGGTGTTGGCGGGAGGCACCGGCTTGAAAAAGTCAGCAACGTTTAGATTATTGTTTGCTGTGGTCTCAGTGGTCGGCTTTGGCTTCACATCGCTGAGATTAAGGTTCGAAAAGTCGTCGGCATCGTTGAAAAAGGACCCTGGATTCGCTGGGACGGCAGTTACGGCGACATTTCCAAAGAATTCTTTCACCAAGGTCGTTGAATTCGCTACAGTATCTACTTTCTCCGCTTTTGGCTGCGTTTTTCCAGCTTCTGTAGATTCTGGCGCTTTGTTGTGTGATTTGGACCTCTGGCGATGCTGTGCTTGCTCTGGCGGTGCCAGTGCGACAGGTACTGGACCGTCGTCCTGCATATTGAATGTTAAAGTAAAATGGTGACTAAGATATCACAGGGCGTTGAAATAATACCACTGGAGGAACAGCCGCCACTGGCCGAGGTGGAGGATTCGATTTTGGGAGCGATTGCCTCCACAAGTCAATTAATAGAGACATTTAATCCAACAATAAATACATTATTAATACCGTGGAACGACAGCCGGAGATGGCGCTTCCTCCAGAATATCAAAAAATGACTTTGAAGGGGGCTTTGATTCTTTCGGGGCTGCTGGAGCAGGCTAGTGGACAGTTATTGAACAAAAGCAGAGTCTAATATTCGTAAATTACCTTGGGAAGCGATTTTGGAATGGTGCGAAGGTGCTCCTTGTTCAAAATGAGCGCCAAAGTCATCAAAACGTCCTCGATATCCGGTCTTTCATTCGGATCGGCAGTGAAAATCAATTCTATCACCATATTAAGGACTCTTGTACGTAAATAGGACTAAATTGCTGGTACTAAGCAGGCGTATCAACGGATCTGAATACGTAGGCGTTTTTGGCCAATCGACTTTGGCGTTGATGATCTTGAGTTTACCGCCAGTCTCGAATGGCGAAACCAGGTAAAGCAATTTGTATATTAAACAACCTAACGCCTACACAATCTCCTATTGGTGGTATAGAGACATCAGTAGCTCTTCAAAATCGAACCCAAATATCGACTTTTTCGTCGATCCAGCGCTCCATGTACAAGTCGACCATCTCTGGAGCGCGATAGATGAGCGTCGTGTTCCGTTCCAAATCAGTTTCAATCTCAGTGCGTGTCGGTGCACTGTTTGCAAAATAGCAAGTTCTTGTCGCACTCCCAAAGTCGCACAAAAAGCAATTTTGCTTGTCGTCCAACAAGATGTTTTCCAATTTTAAATCTAATGGAGCCAACTGATCAATATTAACATCATAAAACATATGAAACATAAGTGATTGGCTTTAATAATGCCCGTTTTATTGTTACCTCTATGAATAATCGGCGGTTTTTGAGAATGGAGAGCGTGGACCGCGAGAGCGACTTCCCAAGAAATCGCGACAATTCGCTGCTCCGGCAACCGTTGCTGGAGGTGATTATTGAGTAATGTAACCAACGATCCTCCTGAGAGTATTCATTTAGTTAATTTACGACTACGCTCACAGACGCTTTCTAAATTCAATCGGACCCGAATAGTACGGCATGAGGACGTAAGCTTCAGCCGGTTTGAGATTTTCGCGAATTTCAGCGTCCAGGAGCGAAATAATATGAGGTTTCCCACTTACGACTTTCTAGCGTACATTAATTTACTCATCTGATTGCTGCTGCTCTCTTTAATCGAAAAAAAAAATACCAAAATTTTGATTTCGTTCTTCGCGTTGTTCAGTCGATCGACAGTTGACAGAATCAGTTTTTTCAAAGCCACGGAGCGCCCATTGGGGTCGAGCGCCAGATATACAAACCCAAAGCCTCCTACATAAGTTTTTAGTGATTACTCTGCAATATCGCAATTGTAGTGTCACTTTTTTGCAAAAATGAGAAAATCTAAAAACCAAATGGTCAAATTTTCACCGAAAAGGACCTCATCGAGCGCCAAATTCGACGCAAAATACTTCTAAAATCGATAGTTTACAAAGCGAACCCTTGTCATTGGCGTACCTTCCGCGATTAAAGACTGGGGGCGATAAGTTGTGGAATTCACAATGATTGGCGGGGCAAAACTCGCTTTAACGCCATCGCCCAGCTTCCTCACTTTATCAAGTAAATTCATTCCTCTATTTCTTCAATATTTGGAACTCCTGGCCTCGATCAGTGTCAACTGACCGGAAATTCTGTATTTTCTGCGGCGCAAAGCCTCGCTCGCGCGTCTCCTTCTAATGTGATTTCTTCGACCACTTGCTCGTTAATTATTATATGTGGCCAGTGTGATGTGGGGCCTCAGAACTGCCTCTGGACGAAAAAAACAGCGAAGATTTGTCCGCCTGAAGTCAATCTCAGCTCAGACTGGCCGTGCGAAGCGTCTATTTGCTCTGTCAGAATAGTCTTCTAAGTTGAACAGGTGACTGCGTCACGCTCGGGCGCTGGGAGCGGGAATATGTCCTCTTTGCTCTTTTGCCCTCACTGTTCGAATCTTCTCGCCTTTTCTTCCGACCAGAGGGCCTTCTCATGCACCACGTGCACGTATGAATTCAGAATTTTGGAGAAGATGGAGACTCGTGTAGCTGGCGAGAAGAAGAAGCAAGCTGTGATTCACGGCGAGGGAAACTCGGGTCAGCTCGACTCCACTGGTACACATTTTCGTGCATTTCCTTGCTCCTGGGCTGTAACGGCCGCGATAACCTTTGATTAATACGAAATTTGGCATTATGGTTATTTTAAGGTGGATTATTAGCCATTTGTGTGGCACTGTGCAGAGTATTGCTTGAAAAGAAGTTGTTTGCGGTGATTCAGATTCAAACTTAGCTAATAATTCGGTCGTTAGTGGTCTGTGAACAATGCAAACATGTCGGTGCTACTTTTGTCGAGCTACAGACGCGATCAGGCGATGAAGCTGCAACGCTGTTCTACTCCTGCGTGAACTGCGGCAACAAATGGAAAACAAATTGATCCAGATCAGCGATCAGAGTGTGAATTGCATAATACGATGGAAAATAAACATAGCAAGCAACTTGTCTCGACTCATGGCGACACGTTTAAATGTATATTTTTGCGATAGACACCAATTTTAAATAATAATTTTTGAAAAACGTCTACAGAGTTACTATTTGACACTTAAATTCTACCTGTTTATCCATCCTCTAGAGATTGGTCGAATTAGGGACGCGCGTAGGAAGCAAATAACTGTAAGGGTGGGCCGCCGTGCTGTTTCTTTGCAAGATTTTGCGCGTTACGCCGACCAGATCGTCCTGCAGCTCGTCAATATACCTAAATAATAACAATCATGAGCCAATAAAGCGAAAATTACCCATTCGACTCGTACTGAAGCGGCTGCGACTCGGAGAAGAGCTTGTCCGTGTAATTCCCCAAAAAGAGCTGCGTTTTGCTAAATCGGGACAATTCGTAGGCCATACCAATCGAGGCGATCGCTTCATCGCCCGCAGGCAACAAAGTCAACAGCGAATTCGCGTCCAGCGCGCCCTTCTTCGTCGGAGGCGGGTCATACAGAGCGCGCGGCTGATTTGGAATCGACGCTGGACAAAGGCGTTAAAAACAGGGCGGATGCAAATCACAATGCATTAAAGATAATTACCATAGCAATCAAAATGCGAATAAGAGACAGCCGCGTGGCCGGCAGATGCGCCGAAAATCGCGGCAGTTACAATTTCGACCAGCTGCGGAATCGTTTGGATTTTCTCCGGGAAATCGTGGCCTTTCGCACCCTGCGCCACAACAATCAGGACACTTTCACTCAATGTAGTCTATTAGACTGCTCTACCTTCTTGGAGAACTCGTCAGCGAAGGCCTGGAGCTCCACGTCGAGCGCCACGGATTTGTCCGTTGCGTAGTAATGATTTACCATTTTTCGAACAAACGTCAAGAGCGCGTTCCAAATGAGCAACGCATCGTCGCGCCAATAATAATTGGGCAATTTGGACTCATTTTCGACGCCGCGACGCGCCAAATCCTGCGGAATTATCCATTGCTTGAACGACCACTGCGCGAACTACAAGGAAATTTGCTCCGATAAATCAACATGCGTGAATTGAGAAGGTCACAATGATACAATGTAGTCGTACCGATGCTTCCAACAATTTGAGGTGCCCTCCGCCGCCCGTGGCTAGCGTGTGATTCGTCGGTCCCTCGGGGTCGATCATCTCGCGGCGCTGCATCACGTTGATCGCAATAGTGTTGTGCAGATGCGGCCTCATCATCTGTCAATCACACTCAGACTTGGCAAATACTGAACATCGTTATTTTTATGTGATACCTTATGCACTGGATGCGATGGGTGCAAATTGCGCAGCAAAGCAACCGCAAAAGATTCGATCATAATGTGCCCGTGGAGCATATGCGTGTAAATCTAGCACAGAATGAGAGCCACTTCCTTCCGAACGCACAATTGAGCGAATTCTACCTGATGGATCTGCGTATCGGCGCAACGGACCCAAATTTTCGCGATCGTCCAGTCCACTTCACTGTCGAGCGGCGTGAAAACGGGGTTGTCGTCCCCGGGCTTCTGATTCAACTGAATCGCAATCTAAACAAATAATCATTACATGGTGTATCATTCGAATCGCTCAAAAATTGATCAAGTGGGCTGAAAAATTGAAATAATAGGTCAATGTCCTTCCGTTTCCGCGCGTCGCCTTCATTAACACAACCATCTCATGTGAATTTACAGCGAGACGCACCGGAACGAGATTCTTTTCGCCATTGACGTAGAATAGGACCAGCGGGGCCGCGCAGTAGCGCACATCGCCGCCCTTTTTGTACGTTGGGATGTTGGCCAGGATGGCGTAGTCGGCGATGTAGAGCGCCCCATTGCGCGCCAGCTCAGCCAGCGTGTTGCCTTTCACGACCTTGGTCACGAGCTTGTCGGTGACGGCGAAATTGTCGGGAATGGCGTCGCAGCGCTTGAGCCAGATCGGATTGCAGCCGCTCAAGTACTGGCGGCCAAACTCCTCGTCCATGTTCCACTTGTCGACAATGCTATATTTCCGCAACGGTGAGCCCCCCATAGTCCGCATGCACACCCGAACTCCTGAACGTACCTCGGCACTTCCACGTCGTCGAAGAAGAGCATGGCAAAGTCCTCCAGGCTCTCCCATTCGAGTCGCCCGGCGTAGCGCTGCACGTTCACAATGTCGAGCTCTTCCGTGATTTCTCGCGCCAGGCGGCCGTAGTAGTACTTCTTCCGCACGTTGTCGTACTGCGCAACACCGCGTTAGCTACCGCCTGTCATTTCACCCTCGCACGACCGCACCTGATCGTCCAGCGGCAACGTCTCTGGCGAGCCGTCCGCGATGAACCCTGGCAGCAATAGCACGTTATCCGACGACCAGCGGTAGATGTCGCGCATCGCCGTGATGTAGTCGCGCCTAGGTGAACAATCGGTGAGAACGGGCCTCGTGCGGACGACTGGGGACGCACCGCGTGTGGCGAATCGCTTCAATCGTCTCAATCTGCGGCAGCGAGGCGCTCGCTTCGAGGATGTCGATCTCCTGGCCGAACACCCACTTGTAGTACGGGAACAGCTGCTTGCGCGGTGAGCCTTCCACGCGCACAGTCACGTACGCCAGATACCACGCTTGAGCGACATCATCTAATCGCACACGGCCCAAATTAGTCTGGAAAACGGCCGAAAAAACTGACTGATTGATTTTTGCGCTTAAATGTCACTAAACCCCTCTCTCCCTTCCTCAACGAATGCGTATTTATTACCGGCAGCCTGGCGAATGTGGACCATCTTCACCTGGCCGACGTCTTCGGTCTCAACGCTGAACTTGGCCGCCGCACCACGCTCGAATTTGGTTGTGCTGTCGCTCATGAACTGCCGCACGAGCTGGAACTCGGGCGTTGAGCCTTTCGTTCCCTGTATATTTAAGATTAATTGAGAACGAAGCGCTGGCAATGTTTTATTGGGCGAAAACGGTACCAGGAGACGGCAGTAAACGTCGGAATCGGTGCTGCTGTACGACCGATCGCCAGTGCGCACGCCAATGATATAATGCTTGGGTATTTTAATACCGGGCGTAGTTTCTGCACACATGACACCGTTAATTGCGGTCGAAATCAAAAACGCAACGCGTTCAAAAGCGCACGAAACGCTCTGACTGACAAACGCCGCTCAAATCGATCAGGAACAACGGCCGCATCACCACGCTGCGCTGCGTCCTCCGACGCCGGTGCGCCTTTGCCCTTTTCTTTCTTCGGGTCAGTTTTGGCCTTCTTCGGGGATCCCTCGGCAGCACCGTCCTCTTTGCCTTTGGTTTTCTCTTTACCCTTGTCTTTGGCTCCTTTGGCACTCATGGCAAATACAATAGAATTGATTACGAATTAAGCACTTAAGTTCGAGTGCGAATTCGCTGCGCTGTTGAGGAAAAATTAGCCACATCAAGGTCACGACTTTGAAATCTTACGTAATCAAGGGCCAGAAACGTATTGAGCCAGTAAAAGACCAAAATTTCATTGAAAAATAAAATAATTAATACTATTCAGCTTCTACATAGGACCGCCACAGAGAAGGAAAGGAGTAATCCGGCAAACAAACGCGAGGCAGTTGAAACCCCATAAGGAGTCTCGGATTTCTCAGCCCCTGGTTCACTCTCACTGCCAAGCATTGTGCCAATGTATTTATAACATAATCCGATAAACTTTCTAAACGAAGCACAGCCGGTCGCGCGTAGTGGACCGCAAAAAATGCTCCAAACTTCGAAAAGTACACGTTCGTAAGGCCGTAGTGGCCTCTTGGGCCTTTCCAGATTTGTATTAGAGAAGTACCTGCGTTTAGCCTCCTTGACGACTTTGCTGCTGGCGCTACTTGCGGGCGCACGGCGTAACGGTCCAAAGATTTGTCCGCCACGAGGTGTCATGTGTTGAGTGCCGCAAATGGACGCCCAGTCACTTCAGTTCGCCATTGCTCGCTCGTAGAGGCCCTGGCCGATGGCAGGCCGCAACGAAGGCGTCAAGACATGGGAGAAGGACATTCAGAACGCGGCGCGGTCCGTCGTCTTCAAGCTCCAGAACTTCACGAGCTCGCGTCTTGTGAACGCCAAGGTGGAGCTCTGGCACGGCACCTGGCGCCTCTTTCCCCCTGGTATTGATGCGGTTGTGATATCCTCGTAATGTGCTGGCTCTGGGTGGCATTTTTGCCGCATTTGGCTGTCGTTTTGTGAAATTAACTGCATTTTGGTTGTTCAAACCGATTTTATTTGAATGAGTTTGTCATATGGGGCGTTTGGTTTGAAAATTGGCTCACTGAGTGTTGTCGTCACTATCTAAACGTATTTTGGAAGAACGCGTTGAGCCATTCGCCGAGGCTAGGTTCGCTGTGTCCAATACTGGCCTAATTGGCGGCACTGAAGGCCAAGTACGTTGACGTTACATATGATCTACATTGTATGTCAAAGTGTGACAATTTTGTTGAAAATTTCGGTGATAACTGAACAGACTTGATTGATATTCACCGAGAAATTTGACGATTTTTACTTCAATTTTAGATCACATTTCGAATTGAAGACGCTAGTCCTCCATGCGAGATAGTTTTCACTTGGATTAATCCTTATATTGGCGAAAAATCTGTAAAATACGAAGTTCGAACCGGAGATAAGTCCGGACGCTGGCAAACCGAGCAAGTTCGGCCTCTTTTTTCATTTTCTTAAATTTCCTTGATTGACGGTTGTAGAAATACGACAATCGCAACCAAATGACAGTTAGCTGGATTCTTAATGATAAACTGAAGCCAACTCAAGCGCCGGTCTCTTCCACGCCGTCTATTCGGCAATCTGGTCCTAACTTACCGCAAAATAGCGTCAGTTTGACCAAGTCTGTGAGTGAAACTGGATCTAAAGCATTGAACGGTAATGACTGATTAATGTCTGTCGAGTGTATTGGCTCAATTCGTTTCTAGATTGGAAATATGAGCAGAATTCCGTGGCGAGGAGTGTCACCGTGACGGTGTTCAATCAGCTCCCAGTTACGCTAAACGTACGCATTAGAGCTAAACGATACTTCCATTGAATTTATATATAGCCTAAATCTCTCAGTTTTCTGATGAGCCCTTGCGTCAACGTCGCTTGGTTGCTGAGTTCTTGTTCATTGTAGCGTGGGGAAAGTGAGATAACGGCCGGAAGTTGGTCCCGATTTCCGCCAGAGACAATACAGCCAGGAGAAAAAGTCGAATTCGGTATCAGGGCGTAAGTTTAATTGGATTGTAATGTGCCGTGACTCCACCCGCGCTTTTGATTTGACCGGTTTTTGTTTTGCAGGAAAACGAATCTCGCTGGATGCAAAGCCATGTCATTTTATCAAGCGGGTGCGCCATTTGTGTCTACTATTGAATATTGGTTCATTCAGTGATCGATTTGCTAATTTATTCTGCAAGCAGAAGACGCAGCTATTTTTAAATTTCAATTTGAGAGCCCGTTGGTGGGACACGGCAACTTTATCGGCGCTAGCTCGTCGCCGAATTTCCTGGTGTCAGCGTCGGTCAATAGCGACAGCCACGCGTTTGTAACTTTTACGGTTTTCAAGAAAGGAGATGTTAATATGCCGCAGCGGCGAACATCAGAGGCCATTGCAAGCGCTAATTCGCTCAATGAGTCCGTCCGGAGGCAGTCCAGTACGAGATTTTGTGATTTATCTATGTTGTTGATATTATCAGCCTAATTATGTCATTCTAGCTTCCCTGTCGTCTTCTACGTCGTCTTTGGCGACGTCTTCCAAGTCAGTCACGGTAATTTGATGGCATTTCAAATTTTGCTGTGGATTGAATTCCAATTCCATGTCCTAATGCCGTTTTATAGCGAGTGATGGGTGTCCCGTTGGAAGTCCTCGTACGAAAAGATCGATCGCCGAATAATGTGCCCACCGCTGTGAACGCCGTGATTGACTCGCTGCTGAAGTCGACCACAAAAGACAAAATGATTTTTCGTAGCCCGGGAAATTTTGCCGAATCGGTCCAAATTCGAAACGTGTTTGAGAATCCGGGTATTTTTATGAATCAAAATTGACGTCCTTCGGAGGTGGTTAATGGTGTCGATTAGGTTCAGAAGTCGATTTGTCTAGATTTAGCGTGAGATCATTAGCCTATTTCCTCAAATCGTTCTTCTACGAGCAACCAGAGCCGTTGATTCCGCGCGATCGGACTTCATTTTTCGTTTCATTTATCATGGGTGCGATTGGTCATTATCGTACGATGCTGTTACTATTAACCTTTCATAACACTATTATTTCGTAGAGGATATGGGTGAACACATGTCAGCCATCGATTTCTACCGGAGTTTTATGTTGGCGCTTCCGGTCGAAAATGTTGCAACGCTCAAAAAGCTCTGCGAACTGTTGAATTTCCTTCACAACTCGTCCGAATATGAATTCCCCGCTTCGATATCGTCTGTTGTCTTTGGTCCTCTCATTTGTCGCGAGGATTTGTCGAATAACGAGGCCACTAACAACGACCTCACGATTTACGCGTGCCAGTCGCTCGAAGTGCTGATTGAGCACTGTCTGCTCATCTTTCCGTAGCCTGGATCGTTAGGGTTGTATTAATATTAATCGTGTGGTATTGTCAATTACAAGTGCACACTGCACAGTCTGCAATCGTGCGCAAAAAAATAAATCATTTTCGAAAACAATCATTGGTTTCTACATGACAGTGCAGGCCCTTATATTAACAAACAACAGATAACCCAACACAAAAGTCAAAAAGAATGCAACACGCTCGATTCCCAAGTGGTCTCCCTCCTTAGTACTAAGAACGCCTAAAGCTGCTTAACTTCGGAGATCGGACGGGATCCGGTGTTTTCAGCTTAGTATGGCCGCATCCAACAGAAGCTGGTGCGCGTCTGCTATAAACAGTTAAAACCACCGAAACAACCAACAATTCATTGTCCGCTTGCCAAAATATCCAACATTCCAACGTGATTTTTCACTTTGAGTATTATACATGTAAAAATATACAATTCTTCTGCGAACAGGTGCGCACAAATACAGGGGTCATTCAATTCTATCGTTTTACAAATGGGACAATGATACACAAACACACAAACACACAAACACGTGCGTCTCGGCGGCCAGATTCTTTTCTCTGCAGAGCCCTAATCTGTCACCGAAAACTACCGCGCAGGTCCCAGTCCTGGTTTGAGGCGACTGATGCTCGTTCTGTCCCTCTGCGCCTTCAGAAGTGCATTCTTACGTCGTACGACAATAATAGCCACTACCATTGCAACTATGAGTAGCACCACAGCGACGGACACGCCAATAATCAGCGGCAAATTCAACCCTTGCGATGTGCACAAATCGCCCACATCGAATTCGACCGCCAGGCTATTATCTAATGCACGTTGAGTAGGCGTTGATGCACAGTAACAAGATGAGTTGTAGATGTCATTGACGGTCACACGGTGGCAAGGCGACGAGCAATTCTTGAATAGAAGGATAGTCTCCACCACATGGCCGCCGGCACTGATCGACAGGTCTCGCGCCAGAATTAAGTCGGCGCCATTCAACGTTACTATGCCACTAATATTGATTGGAGCTGATGTTACTGTTGACGAGGTAAGGACTACTTGACTCGACGGTGCAGTGGTTACATCACCATTCACCTGCACACTGCTGTCCGCCACCAGCAACACACTCACATTCTGCAGCGAACCATCAATGAATAGATTGGAGTTGGACACTGAGAGATTCACAGAGAGCTGTGACGAGGATATGATAATGTCAGCGCAGTTCGCCACGGATGAGCTGGTCACATCACACGATGACGTAGCACTTGACAGCACAGCACTCGGTGATGACTGTGATACCACAGGTGATGGAGCAGCTGTAGGTGAGGGTACAATAGCAGGCGACGGTGCAGAAGGCGGCGCCGAAGAAGGGCTTATCGTGGAGACAGTCACTCCAGACGGACTGGTAAGAGAAATGGCACCGTCACTACTGGACGGACTCAATGTAGATGACGGAATAATTTGCATTGGAGATGGTGACATCAAAGTTACGACGGGAGTAGAAGAACTCTGGTCGAACATCGGACTATTGCTTGATGGGGAAGGTACTCCCACTGGATTGGGAGCCGGACTATAAGAGGCACACGTGAAGGCTATCCAGCAACATAAAAGGTAATCCAATGCAAAAAGAATATTAATGTTAATATAGTACGGGAGCCAGTCAAATTTGCTGGGCACGCAATTCCACCGCAAATGGCGTTGACTCTGTTGTAGCACAATTTTGGGTTTTTCGACAGGTCACTAATCCATAATTTATGGTCTATAATAACTCAACCGCCAGTTAATATTTATGATTTATGAGCGACTCATCTTACCAGTTGTAAGTAGTATTTGACGCGCTCGGAGGAACGTCAAAGGTGCCGCACAACCCTGCGTTATTTTGAAGTCGTCTGGAGTTTTGTAAGTACAAGCAAAACGAAATACGCAAAAATATTAATATGTACAAGTATTGCGCATTTAGGCTGCTCATTTCGGGGGGGATGGGACCGGTCATTGCGTTGTCATCCAAATACCTTCAAAAAAAAAAGAGTACACTATTATCACAGAATGCCACCAGTATTTATTCAACTCTAGTAATTATTCGTTTATCAGTTTATATTAATATTAATGTTATTAATACTAAAAATGGTGATATTAGCACATCGCATACATGTAGCTCATCGTGCTTAGATTTCCAAGTTCACGAGGAAGAGTTCCAGGAATCATATTGTGATCGAGGTACCTGCGTTAAACAACGACATACGTGTAAGTATTGATGTAAACACCAAAGATAAAAACAAACAAAGCCGGAAGATGACAGGGAATACAACGATAAACAAGGGATAATTTGCAATAAAAAGGGACGACATAAAAAATCAAAATATTTACTACATGGTAATAAAATCTATTTGACAAAGAGCGTACAAAATCTGCAAATTTCGGAGCTTTCCAATTTCAGGAGGAATCGACTCATTCAGTTTACACGAATGGACATACCTAGTCGACAAAATCCAGTTTAACATCAGGGTTCCAACATTATAAAAGGAGGGCTTCCAAATAATTAAACACAAGAACGGTCTCATGAGTGCAAATGGCGTACAGATGCCTCAAACTAGAAAGATTCCCGATGTCCTTGGGGATGCCCCCATAGAACAAATTGGACTGGAGATATCTATGGTATACATTAATATTAATACTGTTATCACCCAAAACATCTTTCATTCATCAATTACAAATAGAGCATTTTGGTTAGATTTCCGATTTCAATGGGAAGTGTTCCTCCCAATTTGTTGCCATTAAAATACCTGCCACGCAAAACGATCAATTCAAATTATTACTGAAGGAAGTATATCAATATATTTTCATACATATTTGTTAACTTAGCAAGCTTGCCGATTTCTGGAGGGATGGATCCGCTCAATTTGTTACTCTGGAGGTACCTATTAATTTCAATAAATATCACGTCTGCATAGTCAACCGACAACAGATTAAACAAATAAATATTATGGTCACACTACATTTGTGATCATAGCCCAAAGACAGCCAAACAAGGAAATGCGGAAAGAAATACTTAATACTCTCCAAGTTCACAGTGTCCCCAAGCCAGTGATCAACCCAATTTCGCTTGGAATTACGCCGGAGATAGATTTTGGGACAGACCCCTGTTAATGTTTAATGTTATTAATTTAAGAGTACAATTGAAGTATACTGGTGAAACTCCCGATTGTGGAAGGGATCGTTCCACTTATTGACAAGTTTGGAAGGTTTCTACAAAGCAAGAAATTTTCAATCAATAGCAAAATATTGATATTAATAACTAATTTAATACATTTGTGTGATGCTCGGCCCAGAACCACAAGAAATTCCTCGCCAATTTGACAGGTTGTTGCAAGCATTTGCCGCGTCGCTGCAATTCGCAGAAATAACGGAAATACTCGTAACAGAATCTACAAAATTGGCACAAATGTCCTGAAGGGCGATCGCTTCGGAAGGAGAAAGTGATGCGCAAGCAACATGATCCATCAAAACCAGACACGCCAACAAAACCACCAATGGAGTTCCGATGAGTGTAATAATCAATTGAATTGGAACAACCTATTTTAATAATAGTTATTTACTGCCACGGAACCTCTTCTTCTCCGTGCGCCGACGCACCAAAGACCTCGATTCGCTTGAGTCCGACATTTCATGACAGAAATTTGATCTAAAATAATATCTAAGTGACTGAACAGCACTGGAGTGCACAGTAGAACACAACACAGCACAGCACAGCACAGCACAGCACTCGGGAGCCAGGGCAAGCACGATGCTTGCACTAGCACAACACGCATCTCACCAGTCCAAATATTGCCCAGCGCTCCCCGCATGTCAATCAATGAAATGTCCCGCACGACTCTCAGCACACGGACACGTCTGGCCCCTATCAGGGCCACAGCAAGGGAAATAGGTTGGCAGGACGGATCCACACACTACTACTGTATCTACCATGACCACAGACAGCATGATAATGCATTGAAACTAGGAACGTAGTAGTTTGAACAGCGAGTCGGTCTGAAAGCGGGTACCGTGACGCGCGCAGCAGCACAGCAGCCGCACAAAAGGGACACTGACCAACGAAGATTAACCGAATCTAGAATATAGATCATAAATGTCTTATTATCTAGCAGTCCAAATGTCAGTTATCATTGAGGCTGTATCGCCACGCGGCCATAGCGCTCGTTAAAACGAGCCTGCACAGGAGCGGTCTAGGGAGCGGGCGGAACATGTGCTGCGTAGGCACACGCAGGGAGAAGATCTAAACAAGCACTGGTCATTGGCAAATCATACCTATCATAAAGTGCAGTGAAGTATAATGACAGACAAGGCAGACGCGAAAAAGATTGACGGCAAGGCGATCGCCAACCAGATTCATGCTGACGTCAAAAAGGGCGTGGCTGACCTCATCGCGAGTAAAGGGCACGTGAACTTTGCGCATTCTGAGAGCGTGCTGGCTATGTTCGATGTTGCGGTGTTGGCGAGGGGCGCGTGAAACTGGCGAGGGGAACCGGTGACTCACAAACCAGTTGTTTGACCTCCGTTTGTCTTCAATCTTTGTGTTTATGCTCATTTACCATTCTCCATAGGGTGAAGGCATCGTTGGCGGTTATTCTTGTTGGCGATCGGCCCGACTCGTCGACGTACGTGCGAATGAAGCAGCAAGCGTGCGAAGAAGTCGGCATTATCTCGACGATGGTCACGCGCCCTGAGAGCGCGACCGAACAAGAGTTGTTAGATATTAGTACATTTTCCTGACTATCTGCGAATTTTTTCAAAGGTCTGCGCGTTCAGTAAGCGAATGGGGACCCCATCCTCTAATACTTATTCGTGGTTTTGTGATTTTCTTTCATTATTTGAGTCCTTTTTTCAGGCCAAATTCAATCGTTAATGAGAACATTTAGTTGATGGTCTCAATAAGGACAAGTCTGTCCACGGCATTCTCGTCCAGCTTCCGCTGCCGCCTCATGTTGACCAGAAGAAAGTCTTGCTGAGTGTCAGTGTTGACAAAGATGTCGATGGATTTCATCCCGTTCATATGGGTATTAATTGCTATTGAATAATGCATCGTATTTGCTTGAGTAGATTTGTTCAATTGAGCCAGTTGCCGTTTTCTTACTCGTTTCCGTTTCAGGTTCGTTGGCGATGCGCGGCCACGATCCGCTTTTTATCCCGTGCACGCCAAAGGGATGTATTGAGATACTTCGACGGGAAAAAATTACAATTGAAGGCAAGCACGCGGTTGTAATTGGCCGAAGGTGCGCAATAACAGCTGCTCAAATGGAAATACGTTGCTGATGACTAAAATCAGTTAATTGTAGCAATTTGGTTGGTATTCCAGCGGCCTTGCTGTTGATAAAGGAAAATGCGACGGTCACCATTTGTCACTCGAAAACCGCCAATCTCCCCGAAGTGGTCAAACAAGGAGATATTGTGATTGCAGCTGTGGGGAAAGCAGAAATGGTCAAAGGCGATTGGTTGAAACCGGGTGCGATCGTGATTGACGTTGGAATCAATGCCAAGGACGATCCAAAGACCAAACGAGGTTATCGGCTGGTTGGCGATGTTGATTATCAATCTGCGCATCCTGTGCGTCCCTGATCGCTCTCCATTGTCATTTTCAACTGAGTTTCTGAAAGGCTCGTATATTTAGGTGGCGGGCAGAATCACGCCAGTCCCGGGAGGCGTCGGTCCAATGACAGTGGCGATGTTGCTTGAGAATACCCTCGCGAGCGCTCGTCGCCACGCTGAAGGAAATGTGAAAGGACACTAATCCTTCTTGTTGTTATTATTAATAATATTGAATAATATGATAAAAGACATCTAATTTTGCAAAAACGGCTGAGTTTAATCAAAATTTGACAAATCGAGCTTCACGAAGCAGGCTCGGCAGTTCGAAAGACTGCGAAACCGCCGCTTGTTTCGATTTGCAGCGTCAGCGACTCACTGTCCACTGAGACGCCCCAACGATCCCCTGTTGATTTGAGTAAGACATAATTCGGCGCTGAGCGGTCATCGCACGGCCTTGTGGAGATGGAGCATCAAGGTTCGAATGCTTTACAATTCATGAATTTCTCTCAACGGGCCTTATTCCGAGCACGGTGTGTCAGCAGTTAAGTTTCTTTGCATAGTCGGTCAGCCGGTCGAGTTTGAGTATCGAGGCAACGCCGCTGAAGTGAGATTGGCGGGCGCGTTCACTCGCTGGGTCGCTGTGTACGCCAATTTCGTGAGTTTACGTCCCGATTGCATTCCTCCTCTGCGCAATCACTCTAATTCGCTGGATTAGTCAGTTCATTTTCGAATTTATTACAGTTCATTGGCCCTATGGGCCGTACTGGCTTAAATTCCGCTCATCTTCCCTCTTTAGCGGCATGCGAAAAGTGCTCGACGAAGATGGGAACGTGTCTGGCTGGCGAAAAGACGTCCAATTACGCCCAGGGTCATATCAATACCATTTCGTAGTTGATGGCAACGTAACACTTGACCAGAACGTGAAAACCGAGGCCTCGAACAATCCAAAAACTCCCGATCAGCGAGAAAGCGTCGTTTTGGTTGATGCGCATGGCAGAGTGAGTGAAAATCAAGATGTAAAAGAAGCAAAGATAGATGACGATGATAAAGGAAAGAAGGATGAAGACAGTTCGGATGAAAGTGACGAATTACCTGACAATATCATTCCGAGTCAGGTTGGTAGCGATTTGCTCGCGGCGGACGCTGATCTTCCAGAAGAAGTAACTCTTTCATGAATATAGAGTGTTTAACTTTTCAATTTAATGTTGTTTTGGACCGCTAGATCCACGGGACGGACAAAAAACAGATTGAAGAGCTGGTGGAGAAGGAGAGGTCGGAGCGAATCGAGGCTGATAAGCAAATTCCACACGAAATTATCACGAGCAAGACTGAGGAAATTGAAAAGCTTGTCGAAAAGGAGCGCGCTGAGCGCATTGCAGCCGATGCGGCGATTCCAAAAGAGGTAATGATTAAAAACGCTCAAATGAGACGAAAATATGTGTTTAATGGAGATTCGTGGTTGATTTTATTGAGTCTGACTCGTAGATCCACGAAAGCGACGTGAAAGCAGTGGAAGCGCTGATTGAGCAAGAGAGAGCCGAGCAAATCGCTGAAGACGCCGCGATTCCGCGCGAAATTCACGACTCGGACAAGAGCAAAGTTGAGGAACTGGTGGAAAAAGAGCGCCGGGAGCAAATTGAGCTCGACAAGACGATTCCGTTCGTTGAAGTGACGGGAAACAAAGCGGAAATCGACGCGCTGGTCGAAAAAGAGCGCCAGGAGCGGATTGCAGAGGACGCGGCGATTCCAAAAGAGATTCATGAGAGCACTAAGAAGGAAATTGAGCTTTTGGTGGAAAAAGAGCGTGCGGAGCGCATTGAGGAAGACAAAGCGATTCCGAGCGAGGTAAGTTTGCCTATTTTTGGAATTGATTGTTGAAATGACGTTAGTGAGCAGATTCACGATACTAACAAGAAGGAAATTGAAAAATTGGTCGAAATTGAGCGCCAGGAGCAAATGGCAGCGGACAAAGCGATTCCGAAGGAAATCCACACTGCAACCAAGGCAGACGTTGAGCGTTTGGTCGAACAGGAGCGGCAGGAGCAGATTGCGGCCGATAGAAAAATCCCACATGAAGTGCCGCGCACTAGTTCCTATGAATTAACGCGTCTCGTTGAGCAGGAGCGCGAAAGTCTGCTCCAATCGGTTGAAAAGCAGTCGGAGATCACAAGCATGCTCAAAGCGCTGCACGCGGATTTGCACAATGTGCGCGGTACCATTGCGGCCGGATCGCCGCGGACTGAAGCCAAGTCGAGCGCTGAATCCAAGTCCGGCAATGGGTCGAGCCCGGCCGTTGAAGCAAAGCAGGTAAAAGAAGAAACAGCTGTGCCGATACCGGCGGTAGCGGCGGTTTCGATTGAAGAGGAAGACGCTGAAGATGAGCATTTGAAGGCGATCAAGACTGGAGAGTTAGTCGTGACGTTTGAAGACGATCCAGTGCTGAAGGCGGAGCGTGTCAAGAAGGAATTGTCGCAAAAAGAGGAAGATCTGCTCGAAAAAACGCTCGACGAGCTCTCAATCAACGATTCGATCGCCGCGGCGCCGCCCGTGCACGCGCTGCTTGAGCAAACGCTGAATGAATTTGACCTCATTGAGCGCAGTCTGCCCGCGAAGCCTGTGGCCCCTTCCCCGCCGAAACCCGCGAAAGACGAAGTGAAAGAACCCCCGATTGTCGTTGTGCCATCTGCCAAGTTCGATCACGCGCCGGAGAAGTCTCCACAAGGAGCTGTACGAAGTTTTTGTTTGTCGTTGTAGAAAATTAGGGTCTGTGTGGATGACTTGCAATGTTTAGTCGCGAGAAGTAAGCAGCATTCAAGTTGTTCGCGCCGAAGTCGCTGCACCCGCGCCGTCCGCGGCAAAATCATTTCCTGGGCCGAAATACACTGAGAATCCACCGTCGACCATGCCAAGTTGGCTGTTGCCAGCGATTGGCATTGGCGCACTCGGCGCAATCGTCGGCGGCGTCTTGTGGTACCGATCGTCGAAGAATTAGGCAAGAGGACTCGCGGTTTTAGTTTAATTAATGTCAGAATGAGCGAAGAAATGAGGCTTTCATTGCAATCCCGTGTACTTCCACCACTTTTATTCCTCGCACACGCGCTACACCCACACAATAATGTCGTCGCAATAAAACTGCAATGTCGTCACGACCAATTAAGTGACTGAGTGCTCACAGCTGTGAAATATCGCCGCGACAAAAACTGAGTGGCAGTTTTTTCAGTTGCCGTGTGACAAATGTCACTCCGTCAAGCAGTACAAGGCGGCAGGTCACCTGAGAGCTCACTGAGCGACTCAGTGCGTTTACAGTGTTCAAATACTCGCAGTCGTGCGTGTTGACTGAAACAGAAGGCCACGGCGCTCGTTCAGGCGCTCGTTCGTTGATCTGCGAGCGCCTTGGAACCTCAAGGATTTTCTTAGCCTGCGTCCTCGCCCGCGCTCATTCTGCGTATCACAAAGGGTTTCGATAGAAGTCTTATAGGAACTGCTTCTCCGCAATGAAACTCGACGAGGAAGCGCAAACGCTGCTCCGCGCGTACATTGCATCTGTGATTCGACACTAGTACGCTTAAACGAGCTGTAATCAGGCCTTCTGGCGATTATTTTGTCATTTTATTCATTGCTTTTGCTAATTCCATTCCACTGGGCCGCACTGGAGGGCCCTGGGCCTTTCTTTCATTGATTCTCGATTGTGATAGTTCACAATTTGAGTCATTTCGTGCTTTTTCGCATTGGACTGACGTAATCCTAGCGCCGATATCAGCGAACAAGATCTTTTGACCGATTATGTCATCGAGTTGCTCAAAGTCGACAAGCCTAACGAAGATTTGCGCCAAAATCTCGAAAACGAGCTGGAGACCTTTCTCTCGGACCGTACTTTTTTCGTTGACGGCGGCCAGCAGCTGTGTTTTAAAATGGATATATTAATTTATGGCTTGTAGATACGGGAGAGTTCGTTTCAAACTTATTTAGTGCGATTGGTGACGTTGCAGACGATGAAGAAGCTCTCAAAGACCGACTTCGCGATTTAAGCGGCGACCATCGTACGATACCATGCAATATAGCATCATTTCATCCACTTTGGTACTTAGTTTTGAGTTCAGATGAGCAAGAGAGGGACAATCGACGGGACAGGGAGCGAAATGACTATTCTGACCACGAGACTCACAAACAAGGCTTTAAACGCAAAAACTCGCGCTCTCCTGAACGGTAATCTTGATATTTCGTTCTATTTAGTCGTATTTATTCAATTATTGTGACGTTTTTAGTGAAAGTGACGGAATTAAACGCCCGAGAATTGACGAAGCTCTTGGTACCGTTTATTTTGTCCTATTCTAAGTCCTGTTAACTGCTCATATGTATTATTAATGCAGAAGACGTTCCTACGACTGATCAACCTCGCCAGGACTCGCGGGGGCGCGGCAGGGGCCGTGGACGAGGGCAAGTCTACAGCCGCCAGCCGTAAACTCTTATTTTCAGAATTTTTTCCTTTAAGAGCGTATTGATCTCTATTTGGTTCAGTTATGCTCAGCGTATGCCGTGTCCTGATTACTTTCAGCGCGGTTACTGTCCACGTGGCGACGCCTGTCCGTTCGATCACGGCCAAAATCAAAATCCGTATATGATGAACTACGGCAATATGGGGCGAGGCATGGTAAGTGTCACATTCTCGGATATTATTATTGTTCATAATTCTGATAATTTCATTGTTCAGCAGGGGCCCGGCATGGTTCCAATGGCCCCATTGCCTGTAATGGCGCCCATGCCAGTCGCAGTTGGCGATTTTTCCTATTCTAGCTTCATCTACCCGAACCAAAATGTACTGATATGAACCTTTACATGTGTTTTCATATATTAACACGCTTTTGTTAGCCGTATCCTTCAGGACCGCTTCCTGTGGCGTCTGCAAGCGGGTCGACGGCCATTGAACTCACGCCGCATGCGGAGCCTCAATTTCAGCGCCAACAGCAGCATTCGAACCGTGGTGGTTTCGGGTCGGAGTACGAAACAGTATTATATTATTTTTTGGTTTCATCTCGCTCCACAGTCGCTCCGCCTATTTTTTTGGTCCAATTTTTCAACTTCTAACGTCGTCTCGCAGGAGTCACCGCGGGCGAGGTCGTGGCGGCGGTCCTAGCGGTCCCAGCGAGCGCAATGATGGCGATCCGTCACCGCCAGAGCAATACGGCGGCAAAGGCTATCGTCCCGCGCAGAATGACGTGTCGCTGACTGTTGTGGGTATTCCGCACCAGCTCAATACGCTCAGTACGGCCCTGTAAATTGATTCATTTCTTCTATTTGGCCCTGTTCTGTCAGTTAGCGATGATTCCCTTGTTTGTGTCCCTCATTCCACGTTTGCAGCTGCTCTTTCGGAACATTTCTCCAAATTTGGCCACGTCGTCAACGTCGAAATCAACCAACCGCAGCGCCGCGCTGTTATTAAATATTCGGCGCATTCGGAAGCGCTCGCCGCGTTCAAATCGCCCGATGTACGCTAAGGACGGCTCATATATGTCGAATTAATGGCGGTTCTCATTGACTTAGTTGCAGGCGGTGATGAGCAATCGATTCATTAAGGTGTTTTGGACGAAACCCGCGGATTCCGCAGGCACCGATGCGCCGAACGCTCAAGTGGCTGCGCCAGAGGCTCAGGTGAAGCAGCCAACAGCAGAAGAATTTAAAGTAACGTTTCTATCTTGTCGATTTAACGTTCCCTGTGCAGAATCAGTGAAAATGCCGGATTGTCAGGCGATTTTCCTAGGATTGTCCCAGTTTATGCAAAAACGCGTGTTATTCGCTGCCATTGTGTTTTTTGAGAGTTCCCTTGCTATTCTTATTGGACTACTGGTGCTCCCTTTATTGTCGCTGATTGTGCGCGTCGTGTAGAAATTTCAAGATGATCGGAAGAAAGCGCTCGTGGAGAAAATGGTCGAAATGCAAAAGCAGAAACTGGAACTAGCGCAGAAGAAACGCGACCATGTGAAGAATAAACAAGCGATGCTTTCTGAACTGATAGCCATGTCGAAAAAGCCCGATATTCAGCCCAAGGTGCGAAATAAAACCGAAAACGCGCTTCATTTTTGCAGTGGGGTGTCTAGTCAGAATATTATTTGTAAAAGTTTATTCATTTAGGCGCTTGAAACACTGCTGACTCAAGTCCAGTCGCTGACGCAGTCGATTAAGACCGATTTGGCCGAATTAGAGATCATGAGCGGCCGAAAACCGTCGCGTCCAGCTCCCAAAGCACCTGCTTTGCCTACGCCTGCGATTTCGGCTGTTAAGCCAGCAGCTATTGAGCAGGGTTCGTCTGCACCGCTTTTGACCGCGAATGCGGCGCCAGACCCGGCGAAATCGAGCGAATCTAGCTCCCAGCCTTCCGAAGCGCGCGCTCTCGCCACTCTGGCCTCTGTTCCCGCCGAAGCACGCTTCATATTTGAACTCCTCGCTCTTTTCGTTCTCTAATTTATTGGCGCTAGCTCAAAGAGGCGGCGAATGAGTCGCATTCGTATATCGTCGCTTTGGAGCAGAAACTCGCAGCGCTCAAAGAGCAAGCGATGCAGTTGGGCGTACCGATCTCTCCGTACGCTTGGTATTTGATAGAAAATGGGATGGGAGTTAAGTGTTACGCTTTCGTTGAGGGAATTAAAATGAAAATGGGGGTTTTGGCAGTTTCGCCAAGGATTTGCATAGTTTTCGCATTAATTTTTAACTTTAGTGAGCCTACGCGTGGGCGTGGCCGAGGTCGTGGACGCGGTGAGCGCGGCCGTGGTCGCGGGAGAGGGCGAGGACAAATCCAGCAGAAATTCTCATCTTTCCGCCTCGATAATCGCCAACCGGCCTTCGTATTGAGCGATATGCCGGCAGGTAATCTGCAGGACCAGGTCCTGCGCGATCATTTCACTGTACTTATTGTTCATCTGTTCGTTTCGTATCGCTATTCAGCGCTTAATTTCGTGTTTTTGTAGCGATTTCAAGGCTTTCAGGACATTGCGATTGAAGGACAGGAGGTACAGTGACGTCCTTTTAATGACTCCTTCTTGTTCGTTCACTTACTCTCATTGTGCAGGCCGTTATTCGTTTCGAATCGCGCGCTCAAGCGGAACAGGCGCTGCGTCAGGGCGCGCACAAGATCAACGAGCACAGCGCCAAAGTGAAGTGGGTCGAGACGCCCATTGCGACGAATAATTATGTAACACCTATTGATGATTGATTTGAGTTCGTCAGTGCCGGTGGAACTCAATGGGAGTGAATTTGTAGGATCAGTCATTTCAAGTGCAATTGGGAGACGATCCTGGCGCCCAACCGCTGCAGGTACCCGAAGATTATTCTCTATCGTATTTTACGCGCCATTTGGTTCATGTTTGTGTGCTCGTCAGGAGGCTGGATTGGATTTTGACGATTTGTACGGCGAGCAGGCGGCCAAAGACGAAGGCCTCAATCTCTAATGAGCAGCGGACTTGTTCGTCATCTATTACCATGAGTTATTTAATTGATATGAGACGTTATCTGAGTCAATGATAGCGAATTTGAATGCAGTCTAGTGAATTGTGAATTGTTCTTTGTCTTTTTGTGATCAAGTAACCGTTGCTTTTTGAATAGGATGTAAACAGAAATAATTAATAATACGATCAATAAAAAAAAAAGACTCTGGAGTCCTCACAGCGAAGGACAAAGTGAAAAAAATGTAAAAACACTCTCCACTGACACTTTTCTGTTTATTTCCTGTACACTGCTGCCAAACGATAAGCCAACACGCTTATTTCGTGGCGGGCTCTAGCATCGAAATTGTTCCTGCACAACAACGATCAGAAGCTCGCTATCATCGCTTTTGAAAGCAACTAAAAAACGGGATCAACCTAATAACGTACCAGCGTCTGCGTCGATTTCGACCAATACGCCAACTGGGAGAGTGAACATCCTTAATTACGCACACAATTAGTATCAGAACACCAAATATAATGAATTGTGTCATCCAGTGAATCGTAGAAAACGCCGGCTAAACGTACTGATCAATGTGGCCGAACATCGCGCCTGTGAACACGGGGACCTAGAACCAACGATTTATCGATGCAAAAATAGAACATTTCAACATATTTCGGCTTGCGCACCTTGAGCGGTGCGAAATGCTGGCTCAAGATCTCGGCGATCGAAAAGTCGTTCGGATACTGAGGGCCACATTCCGTGCAGGTGCCCCATACAACGCCCGCTACATTGTCGAGATAACCTATTCATACAATATTGTGAATTCTGCTCAGACTTCGCAGAAAACCCGCTTCAGAGAGACTAGCAAGCAAAGCAACATCACATCTCACACAATTTCCACTAAGGTATTAATAAAAAGAGTGATGTTTATTATACAATGCTGGTTAATTGGGTACCAGCAAGCTTCAAATGCGTGAGCATGCGATCAATCGAATAGCTCCACTCGCCCACGTCTGCGCCACGCCAAGTAAACGCCGCGCTGACACCATCAGAAAAACCTCTGTCAACAATATATACCTTCAATGAATAGAATGTATTTGCTGTCCAGCGCCTTCGCTGGCGCGAGATACTCCGAGCCAATGATCGCGACCAAAACGGACAGATTCCCGCCGAGTAGACGACCACGCGCTTTGCCACCTGGTATGAATAGGACATTAGGAAATGGAGCAAGATTGGGCGAAATCTGGGGGAGCACCGTGAATTGTGGTGATATTCCTCGGATTGGTCACGAAATCAACCTGTAGACCGCCAAGAACCTTCAAATAATCTCGTCAAATATGAATAATGACACAATGTAAACTTCAGTCTTCACCTGAGTGAGATATTGCGTATTTGCGCCCGTCAGATTGTCGATTCCCATTGGCCTTTGAAAAATCGGACCACTTAGACAATGTCGTCCAAATCGTAATAACAGATATAAACTGAAGGGTACCCATGGAAAGTAATGAGCCCAGTTTTATAATAGATGGCATTGATAGTCGCGGTCAAATCAGAGTAACCGACAATTGGCTTCGGATTCGCTTTTATCAAGCTGTAGTTGAGCTAGTCCGCCAGTCAATACCGAATTTTACATAACCGGCGAAATTCAGTAAAATTATACTTTGTCAATGATCCTAGCATCGCCCCAGCCGCCGCGGCAAGCGATGATAGCCTGAACAGACGAATCGCCGAAAAATGTGTTAATATCGCTCGCCCTGTTGTTGTCTACACTAAAATTTCATTAAATTATGTACAATTTTGATTGATTATTCTATTTTTGGTCCACTAATGTTTCAAACTCATTCAAAATCGGACCGAATCCTGCAAAATAGCCCCATGTGTCAAACGCGTGCGCGCCCCACTTCACCTGCAGCAATCATATCAATACCAACATGATGTTTAATGACGAATAGTTCTGATCCGACAGTACATTTAGACCGAGGGCAGCATAAGAGCTCTCCACGTACGAAACAAAAGCATCTTTGGTCCAATTTTGGCCATCCGCCATAAATGAATATGCAGGAGATACAAAACCAATCGTATCTCCTTTAGATATCTTTCTTGGGTAAATTGTGGCGCTTGGCGAAAGCGTAGACGCGAAAGAAAGCGAGATTGAGATGAACAAAGCCAACAGCCCTACTTTTGACCCCATTTTCCGTCTATTCCGCAACGACAGCCTGGATGGTGATATCGGCCAAATATAACTATAGATAAGTAATCATCCGCGCTTCATCCGTGCACGAAAGGCTCACCTCCAACGGAAAACGACAAAATCGCTCGGCGCAAGCAGGTTTGTCCGGTCCGCTTTGAAACCGGTGCTTAGTGCGGCGCTCCTGCTGGCTCCCAGCTGCTCCGGGTCCACGAAAGAGTCTGTGGCGAACCTGGTTGTAACGCAGGGACAGGGGCCACTCATTCGCTTCTTGTTCAATAGGAGAATCCCCTTCTTACCGTTAAGATGGCGAATCTGCGATTGATCGCTTTTGCTGGTCTTCTGGCCTTGCTGGCGTCCAGCGCCAATGGTACGTGCTTGCTCTCTAATATAAAATTTGAGCGCGGATTGAAATGGGGCGATTGCGAGGCATTCGAGGATTCTTCCGGAGTGGGGCGAGCCCGTTTTCCTATTTTGGTCTAATTTCTTTGCTGCCTGGTGTTCCGGCGGCTTGTGGACTGTGTGGTCAAAGAGTATCTTTATAATCCTTGTTTCTCCGATGACTGGGGTCTCTGACGCGAGGGAGGAACTTGATAGGGAGCCGATCAGTCCAGCGTCCCTTTTGCGTTGATTGTTTGTGGTTTCTTTCGTTTGTTTCGCTTACAACACCGCTCATTTTCCCCCGGTAGCGTATGGCAACATTACTATTCGCTTCGGTGGCGATATTGGACCCATCAATCAAACGGGCTACAAGGGAGACGTTTCTTCCGGCCTCTACTCGATCCCGAGCGGTGGCGGTGAGGGCATCATCCACACCAAGGTAATCTAGGTGGCAACTTGGGAATATTGGGTTTTGCTCTGGTTTGAAAATCTCCCAATCGCGGAGATTTTCAGTCGATCGCATTTTTTTCATTTTTTGGATTCGCGTTCATTTTGGCGTTCCTCCGAATTGAATTTCGCCTTTTTTTTGCCTCTCTTGCCCTTGCCTCACCCCCCTCATTCTAGCTGTTCCTCTATGCCAATCAGGTTTCGTACGATCCGGCGTCCAAATTGCTTTGGGCCGTCGATGTCAACGACACCCGTCACGTCAAGGTAACCTTCCTCCTGTTTGAGGTTAATGCAGTTGCCCTAGTGGGGGTCTCCAAGTTTGATACGTCTCGTAATTGTTCCATTGATTTCTTATCGTCGCAGGTCTGGAACACTTCGGCTTGGACTTCCACGGATATCACTAGCCCCGACTTTGACCCAGTCCCCATCTTTGAGACTGGTCCCGAAGGCTGCAACTACGTGTACGACGTTGGCTACGTGTGGTACAACTTCTTGCCCCCGGTACTTGCTCTCCCTTCTTGTGCGAATTATAATGACTGGCCTCTCTGACTAATCGTGGCCGGTGTTGTAGCAAAACGGCAAGCTGTACCAGATCTCCTGCGACGCTGAGACGTACTTCGTCGACGAGTGGGACCTCACTGGTGCGAATCGCGTGGAGGCGCACGTGGCACAATGACTAATTCATCATGGCTAGGTAAGATCACGCCCGTTGCGAACATTACGCCGGGCGGCTTCATCGACGCCTTCGTCCAGACCACCGACTTCAAGCTCATGTACTCGGAGGTCGCCGACATTGAGTGCGCCACGCCGACGGGTGACTGCCTGTCGTCGAACGTGTCCATCATTTCCATTTCGACTGACTACAAGACGCTCACCGTCGTCAAGACCTTCACTACCCAGTGCCCGATGAACACGTGGATCATGTTCTTGGGTATCAGGTACGCTTTTTATCCCTCTTTTTGAGTGCTCACGTGTATCTTAGTATGATGTTCTTTGCTAGCCCTGATCAATCCACCCTTATCGTCGGTTGCTATGCTTCCGGCGTTAATTTCTTCGACATCACTGACCCGCTGAATCCCGTTGACGGTACCTTTTTTCACCATTTCTCTCAACTTCATCGGTTGCAACTCATGCTTTCGTCTAGCTGGCTACAAGACCGTCAGCGACACTGGTGGAGTCATTTCGCCCTCCACGGCTTGCCAATTCCCCGGCGGTCTCATGGGCAACGGTTACGCTGACGCGACGACTTTGTCCGCTTGGTACGAGACGCGACTAGTCTGCGCGAATCGGCGTGAGTGTTGACGCGTTCTGTTGTACAGGATTAACGATGTGAACGACTCGTATGCTGAGGCCACTGCGCTCACTCAGACCGCGCCGACGATCCAGTTGGCCGCGTTCCCTTCCTACGAGCCCCTGTGGTGGTACGCCCACGTTTTATGAATGAATATAAGACAGTCTGAGGTGCCTCGTTAACGCGTTCACCCTAGGTGCGCGATCACGCAGCAGGCGCACGCGCTGACGATGAGCGCGAGCTACTTGACCTTCTTCAGGACGTCCAGCCCGAGCACCTACTTCCACCAGAGCCACGCGCCCTGCTCGGCGATGAACTGGGTCGGCACGTTCGCGGGCCACGAGCACTTCTTCCACCTCAACTCGCCCGAATGCAACTGCGCGTCCAAGACGACTTCCCCGTGTCCCCCAGGTACTCTTGGTGGATTCATTTTGTGGTGACAATGGCTGACGCTGATGTATCCGCTAAGGCATGGTCGTTGAGGCGACTGGCTTGAACATTACCGACTACGTTGGCCAGTGGGGCCCGTGGCTCGTCTCTGGCCGCGACTATGAGCCCGCGACCTCGGCGCGCTCGCCCGCGGCGTTCTCCAACACGTCGTGGCCCTTGTTCGTCGTTAACTACAACGACACGACGGGCTTCTCGCCCTATGAGTGCATCGACGGCACCATCGTGATCGACGTTAACGACACCCGCTACATGAACAAGTGGGTCCTCGCCTTCCCGACGCCCACGTGCTCGTACACCAAGCTCGCCTACTGGGCCAACGTCAAAGGAGGGGCTGCTGGAGTCATCATTGGCCTTCCGGTGCGCTCTCCTTGATTGTTTCCCGTTTGAATTTGGAACTCGTCTGAAGGTTCGCGTGGTAGGCTGGTCGCGATCTCTTCTACTTGTCCGTCCCCGTCGTGAACTTCCCGATCGTGGTCATGTCGCACCCGCAGGCGGTCGCGCTGGCTGAAGCCTGGATCGCGTCCAATCTCCCGGCAGCCCCGGTCGCCCCGGTCGCCCCGCCGCGCATGCCGCTTACTCCGACGAAAACGGGCCAAGGTAGGGTTGAGGTCTCGGTGGCTCTGCTCGTCGGCGCGATTCTGAGCGTGATGGTCCGTTGGGGTTAAGGTTTTAGCTTTACCTTGACCGACGCCAGCGGTCCTGCTCTGATGTTGTTTAATTGCTAGGCAGCAATAAATCTATCAGTTATAACGCCTTCTTTATGTCTCTTTTATTATTGAGACTGTATTTCAAACACGATTTCTCTGTCAATCTGCAGAATAATGCATGAAATCACTCATGCAGCGTTCCTTTTCGCTACTGTCCTCCGAAACAGACTGTCATTCCAATTATATTCGCTAAACACTGCTTTTACGACGTTTCTTGGGGATCCTCGATGGCGCAGCAGCAATCCCGTGCCGAAATTATCGCGAAATTGTTTTACGCTCACCGCGTACCAGCTCTCCATTGATTTAAAATTTAACAGCTATTATCAGCAATGATTTGAATATCTCAATGTGATCATATACTTGATTAGAATTCGATTACCTCACTAAGCCACAATAAATACGATCTCTGATTGGAAATTGAGGTCCAAAACGATCGTGGAACTTGGCGAAATAACCACGGCTTCCAGTCGAACTAGAGCATACAAATCTTGAATACAAATTATCAGACACTTTTCCGCAAAGCGATACACAACCTCAAGGTATATCGTCTTGAGCGCTGAAAACAGCGAATTCTTGTAAAATTGTAGCAAACCAGTGCCGTGGCGTTGTTCAATCATTTCCTTTGTGACTTTGTACCACTCCTCTTTGCTTACCAGCTTCAATTCTTTTTCGAGCCAATCAAAGTACTTCCGTTGATTATCTACATCTTTCCAGAACGATTTTGGCGAATGGCTGAACATCCACGGCAAAAACTCATATTCCTCGCTATAAACCGCCTGAAGCAGAGCAGAGTGCGAATTCTGCCATAATATTATCACTTGTAAGTCTCTCAACATTAATATCATAGCTATGTATAGAGGTACGTTGAACTTCGAGAGTAAACCGCGATTGAACGAGTGCTGCTCCGAGCGATACCAAGCGGACAAATCACAATTTTCAGAAAACAGTTGAATTCGTAACCAATCGATATATTTTCGTTGATTATGTGTATTATTCCAATAATTGTTACCCGCTCTTTCGAAAAGCCACGGCAACCTACGAAATGAGTCATAAAACTTCAAAAAACACCATTCAATCCCCATTCTGTGGCTCTCGAGAGAAATTTTTTGCTCATAATAGAATGTACCATTCAAATTCTGGGTAAACAGCTTTCAAGAATCTCACTGGCGAGTTTCCATACCGCGCTATAATTGGTCCACCGCCATTTTGAGCGATTTGAGCGTAGCTGAGGCCATAAAGAGCACTGAAATTTCGAGAATTATTATCACCATTACCATTTTTTGGGAGAAAGTCTAGATTGAGCTTGATAGTCAAGTCGTCCACGAACTGTCGCTCGTCACTCAACGAATTCGATCGATTTCTCTTTGAATTTCGCTTCGTATGGCCACCAATGGCCGCCAATTGATCGGAAAGTAGTCGAAAAGAACCAGTTTTATTCTTGATCCAGGTAATATCAGCACATACCTTTGGCGAAAATATGTTTCTTCGCCACATGTCAATTTTTGTGACTTTCTGCCGATTTAAGCCAGCTGTAAACAAAATTACGCATAATACAACGCAAAAAATTAACAAAAATTTAAAAGAGAATCAAGTCACAACGATAGCCCTCTAAAATCAACAGATTTTGCAACAGAAAGAGAAAACGATTCACAAGAGACACGAGGGCAAAGGGCAAGCAGTGGCACATTCACAAATATCAACTGGGTGGGATTGGCAATGCAAAGATCACGACATATCAATTGTAATCCATACCATAAATGACCGAAACAGTCCCACTCATACAATCGCCAGCAATTCAGACACCAATTCAACAACGTAAGAACAAACGAAAGGTTTGAGCTCTGAGAGCAGTATGACGCAAGATTTTGCTACAAAGAAACAATGTATTACAAATCAGTGAATTTGCGATTGACAGTGAAAATACAATCGCGGGCCAGTGACTGACGGTGGAGAGGCGGAAATTATTTTATTTGGTCGCCGTTGAGATTGGCTGAACGTTTGAAACGACTATCTTTATCTCATATCACAATATTACTTTACACTATTATACAACATTCATATTCATTATACTTGCAAAAAAATGGCATTGCGTGTTGCCTCACATCACAACACACTTCTCTTCTCTGCTCGATTTCTTGCTATTCGTCAGTTTTAATTCATTCAGTCCGAGGAAAGTATCCGCAACGTCGTCAAATACTTTAGCTACGTTGATTGATGTCCGACTCGAGCATTCAATGTATTTCACTGCATTGATGGTCCTCGCCATATCTTCGCCCTCATTGCCGTCCACAGCTGTCAAGCCACTATCAAGCAACCTTTGCATTTCACCATTGTCGTCAATACTGTCTTTGAGGTCAGTCTTGAGGCCAACTAGAATAATTGAAGCTTTCGGGCAGTGGTAATTCACTTCCGGCGCCCATTTCGACTTTACTCGCTCAAATGACTTCCGATTGACCACGGAGAAACAAATTAGGAAAATATCGGTCTGAGGATAAGACAGAGGTCTCAGTCGATCGTAATCGTCTTGTCCGGCTGTGTCCCATATGTTCAGGGTCACAGGCCTGCCCTCTTTCATGAAATTTGCCTGCATTGGTTGATCTTGATAAAAGGGCAAGGCTGAAATTAAAGACGTTATATAATATTAAATTTACATGGGTACGGGACCAACAGTACTCTCAGGGAAGCGCTTGTAAAGGTAAGTCGTCATTACTGTAGTCTTTCCAACATTGACATCTCCGACAACCACCAATTTTATATTAGCTGGAGTATTTGGGTTCATTGGTTAAGATACTCACCGTTTTCTCTTAAAGGGAAGTGATTGGGCGTCGTATGCTGTTTCAGTCCCAGCGATAATTTAGCGAAAACCGAAAACGCGAACGAAGCTTGTGTCGCACGTGCGACCACCAAAATTCGAACAATTTTCGTTCTTGCGAGTTGTCAACGAATTTGATCAGACTTGCTGCTAATTTGGACATTATATTATTCATTATTTAATGTCATTCTGTTCACTCTCGGACACGAAGGAACAATCCCGAATTGTGACTTCAGTTGTTGTGAATCGCACAAAAAACAGCATTTGCTCTCTCCGACATTGTTCGAATGGCACCCATCCGTCCCATCGTCAAAATTCATCAACAAAGCTCATTTTTTCAGTCAACCTGCGCCGCCATTTGGCGAGAGAATGGCCGTAACAACGTGACGTGCGCGAGAACGATTTTGTTTGACTCTGCAGTTGCTGCACACACGGGCAGCGCCTAGTCAATGACAAACAACGGTAATGCACCTACAGCTTTGATGGGAAGGCCCGTTGTGTCTTTACTCCTTTTGGCCGTGAATGCGTTGGGGATTCATCCGATTCTTGAAAAGTGCAAAACGAATTTATTTCCTTATTTTCACTGGAAGGTTGCCACGCCGTCTTTCGTGCATTCTCAGATATATATCTATCTATAATGAACGCGGATGAGTCATTGTCTCTGGATGGGGATGGCGAGGACGTTCATAATCTGAAGGAGGGTCTTATTCAACGGCGTCCACTCAAAGATCATTTCCCGATGTGTATTGTATGGTGTCCAATACCAGGGATAACGTGCGAAATATGTCAATAATTGTTGGCAGTGTTAATCCGTGAATTATTTTCCTTGAAATCCGGTGTCGGTGCGGAGGGAGAGCGATGTCGAGGAATTCTCGAGTCTTGTTCGGATAAAATCGGGTTTTCAAATAATGATTGGCGATCCACATGATTCAAAATGAATTGATATATATTGTTAATTTATGATTCACTTCAAGATGGATGCTTCCCCCCGTGGGTCATACGGGAATCGCCACCACGTCAGGAGAAATAAACGATTTCGATGGATCTTATCATATTAACGTACTGTTGTCGTTAAAATCATTATTAATATGAATAAAATGACATTATTTGATTGATTATGACAGAAAGATGAGACGGAAACCGGTTTTGGGCATGTAACAAAATTTATCGAAGTTCACGCCTCCGATATCGATTCCGGGGACAGAGATCCGTGCGAGGCGTGGGACTCCGCGGTTTATGAGGCGTCTTCTTATTATCGGGAGCGAGTGGTGCGCTAGTTTTCCTAGTTCGCTTTTAATATCAACTATTAATCGGTGATCCATAGCATTTGCTCTTGTTCAGCAACTGCCACTCTCATGTGACTCAAGTTTTAAATAAGCTGCAGTACAAGGGCTTTTGCTATTGGAACACAATATTTCTAATAGTTTATCTCATCTTCCGAGGGAAATTTGTGAGGTATGGATCAAAATTTAATATGTGACTGTCCGAATTGCGTTCACCCTTAATAATATCGTTATTGCGATGATTTCTGTTGAAAAAAGACATTAGATATATAGTTAGCCACGAACCCTGATATTTTCTAAATAGCTCTGCGCGATTGTTGGAGACGTACACCGGATTCTTTGGTTTCATGACGATCGTCAGCGCACTGTCCTTAATTGTCTATTTTACGGGCTAATTGTCCGCAGTTGCTTTAAGAGAAGTGTAAAGTTGTGCTTTCTATTATATACGTCCTTGAATTTATGCTTATACTGAAATAAACTTTGAAGCGGACAAAGGTGCCAGCTTGATGGACTCGAATCTTTCATTTCTCGTGCAGTAGCTCAGTACTCAGTAGCTGGTGCTCATTTTTCGTTTTCATTTGTAATGGAGTTCTTTAAGAACGTTGGCGGCAAGGTGACGGGCGTGTGGTCTTCTTACGGCTTGACGGACGTGTTCACATCACGTTCTCACCTCTTTGTGCGTTTCGCGAGCTTACGTCTGTCAGAATTTTTTATTTTCTGGTATTATTCGATTGTTTTGTGCTTCGCAGTACCTCGGGCCTGGCGAGAAAGTCCGTAAAGCCCAATTTTCAGTTTGAGTTCACACCTCATGAACTCGTCCTTCTAATTTTCTTCTGTGGTGGGTGCTATTGGCCATATCTGCGACCTAGCAATTACATATCCAATGATAGCAATATTTTAATTGTGGTCGCTCAGGTATTAAGCGGATTTGTTTCGATCGGCCTGTTAATGCGGTACGACGTGCTGGTGCCGCTGGTAAAATACGATCCAATGGACCTCGGCGACACGCCGCTGCCGTCAACGCCAGGATTACCGAGTTAGAGACAATTTTGAACGATTGGACCACTTCAGACTTTTGATAAATGAAATTTTGGCAAAAAACTTCCTAGATTCTTCATTGTTTGAGCTCTTCTTTACAATGTCTCATAGTCGCCTCCTTGACTCTGTGCTGGCTTCGTAGAAGAAGCACTTCCTCTTCCTGTCGGCGCGCTTCCTCGCGCTCTGGGTGCTCCACGGCCTCTCTGGCCTGGTCCTCTCCCTCGCGGACCTCCACGACCTCGGGGAGCGCCTCGAGGAGTTCCACCTAGTCGAGAACACCGTTATCTACTGACTAAAGCCAGCAATCCAATCCACGTACGTCCACGGGGATTGCTTCCTCGAGCAGTCGGTGGCTGCGAATTTGGATCTGGGCGTTGACCGGGAGTGGGGTACTTCTTGGGCTTGAGAATATCCGAATCAGTATCTAATCAATACCCATCAGCAAGCGTTTACATAATCCGCTAACAGGACTGTGACCTTGACTCGCATTGATGTCCCAGTCCTCTTCGAATACGTCCTTATTCGACGATTTCGGACTGCTCGTGTCTGCGTCGTCTTTACTATCGCCAGAACCCCAAAGATCGTCTTCGTTATCTAGCACTTCAGGTTCTGCGGTTGAGGCTCCATCACCGAAGAAGGAATCGTAATCAGAAGCCACGGTTTTCTTCGGAATCGCTTTGGGCGGAAGTGCAGGCCTACATTTCAAATATTCACACAACCACTATGCAAAACTTCATCATGCTTGCAAACGTACGACTTCGTCTGAGCGACTGGCGAAGTTTTATTTGAACCGCCACCATTGCTCGTCGCCTTGTTTGCAATTTCCGCCGGACTGCCAGCAGTGGGGCGAGATTGCTCTTTCGTTTTCAGTTCTGCTGAAGTGTCTTTTCCCAAATCAGAATCACTCGGTTGCTTCACTGGCGTTATTATTTCCTTTTTCGGCGTTTCAACCACAGCAGGTTCCTCATCGTCAAAATTCACCATTGAAACTGGTTTTACGGGCTCAGGCGGTGGCTTCTGAACCAACAAATTACCAAATGAGCTGTATAATTAAACATGCTATCCACGCACCAATTGTGGTGGCGGAGCAACGTAGGAGGGCGTTTCAATATCTTCTTCATCCTCCATTATCAGCGGATTTTTCTCACCCTACGAGAAGTTGACTTAAATTTGATTAGAAACCAAGAGTAACCTTATATACTGTACCAGATCCTCGCTATTATCATTGAGGTCCTCGTTGGCATTCGTCGGAGGCGATTTTTGATCTTCAAAGCTGAAGAAATCGTCAATATCCCCCGTAGAATCGGGCACGAAATCATCCACGTTCGTCTTTGGAGCCGATTTTGTTTGTTTTGCTTCACCCACTATTTTCCTCAAATCGTTGACCACTAAACGTGCAAAATTTACTGAGTTTTCCCGCAAACATCACTTTCGATGACAAATTGCACCTGCGTCGTTCGATTTGTTGGGTGTTGAAGAACCTGATGCAGAGTCAAGAATGCCCTGCAGCAAATTAGGTGTCGACGACTGACTAACTGGCGAATTCACTGACAAATTGCTCGCCAAAGAGGACGGAGGCGCAGTCACTCCGCCAGGATTCGCCTGTTTGCGAGCTAGCCTTGCACAGTTAACTCCAAACAGAAAAAATAATACTCTAAAACTGATAAACCTACCATTTACTGGCTGAGTAATTGTAATACTAGGCCGAGGGCTGCTTCTAGGACTTCCAGGCAAGCTCCCCGCAGAAGGTTGCTTGTTTAAATTGCCCGTAGAGCGATTTGACTTCTGAATACACGACGAAGTTAACACTGATTGAACAGGTAATCGTACTGTAACAATATACAAGAACATCTTGCAGGAGGGTCGGAGATGAGGACCCATCTTCAGAAGGCGGCGACTTGGACTGAAGAATCGGGGAATTTGGCGCAGCCGTTGCCCGGTTCTGCAGCCATTTGATATATCTAAAGAACAATTCACCATTTGCATCTATATTTCGAATCAAACAGGGCCGTACGCTTCGTAGGACTGTTCTCTGGACAAAACATTGACTTCGTCCACGGCAATCGTGTAATCTTCTGTCACTTTTCGCAGCTGGGCCTCCAGGCCCTCTTTCTGTCAAAAATAATGATTTAGAATATCGTACACGCTCGTTAGTAACTCAACGATACCTTGATTTTGAGATAAGGCAAATTGAGGAAAGTTTTGACAGCTTTCAAGCCGTAACCGTCAACCATTGAACTTTCCCAAAATCGGACATTATCACCTTGAAGTTTGAGCCACTGTGTGTACTCCTGGCTTGTGATCTTGATGTCGCTCACCCCCAAATCGCGAAAATTGGCCTAAGCGACGATAAAAACGGGAGAAAATCGCTATTAATTCCGAATTTGAGGCATACCAACACCAAAACGTCAATATTCTTTGGCACTTTTGGCAATTCTCTCTTAATATAGTGCCATCCTGACAGTTTTCGCGGATCGAACAGAAAAATAACCGCCGCTGCCCCTTTTAGGACATTGACCTGTGACGCGTCGAGTTTTGCAACAGAATGAGAGCCTTTGGACTTGATAGCATCGTCAAGAACTTTCTTCACTGCTTCTAGTCGTATTGTCACTGAGTACTAGTGCGCAACTGACGCAAAAATAAGCAAAAAAAGAACTACCTGGATCGTCCGATGCGAATGGTTCGTCGCCTCCCTCAGCTAAACGAAAAATAAGGCCCAAAAAATAACTAATTTCATTGAAATTGAAAAAATTCTAGTTCAACAGGGCAGGAAGGCGTACATTTATCGACAACATCCCAAACATCGACCTTCACAATGTCCTCGGTCACTAACGACGACAGTTATTACCAAACCAATCGATCAAAACTTATTAAATTTTGACTGCTAATTGTAATTTTACCTCGATAGTCCCAATGAATATGCGCAATCTGGATCTCTTGCGTCGGCGGTGATTTTGCAGGGAAGGGCTTTCCTTGGAGGCGCTCAAACAAACAGGACTTGCCAGAGCCACGGTCACCTTTGATCACAATCCGCACTATAATATTTTACATCAATACGACGCGTTATTAGGAGAAACACTGCATGTCAGGCGTGGCAAATCTCAATTCTTGTGAACACAAATGATTCACAACGAAGTTCACTTAATCAGGCCAATAAAATAGCCAAATTTTAATTCGCACTATTATATTGAGCTCCCTTTGCGAATTTGAGCTTGAGTTCGTCATCGAGGCGCTTCACCTGGCGATTCTTGAACTCATCGGGAGCGCCGCCACTTCCAGCGGACTCCTGTGAGCCTGGCACGCCTTCCTGGCCCGCACTGGCCTCGTTTCCCATCTCTTTAAACAAAAGTGAAACAGACTAGAAAGTGGTCTTGGCCGTTGCACACAACGTCGAAGAAATGGCGGACAAAAACGTGAGATTCACAACCTCTGCCAGTTGTAAGAGAGACGGCCGCTCCGAATTATCGCGCTTTTTTCATGTCAAGACAATACGCGTTTCACCAGCGTGTTGATTTATCGATAGCATGAAAACTGAGCGCGTTACCGCGTTTTGGCGGTTTTTCCGGCGGGTGAGCTTGGTGGCGAAGGTGCTCGTGCCTCGTGGCTACTCTTCTTCTTACAATGGATATCGAAGGTGGCGAGAGTCCATTGCAGCGGTCCAAAAGCCAGCCAGTGGCGATCTCACCTCGCGGCAAGGACAGCAAAAAAGCAAAAGACAAGAAAAAGGCCAAAAAGGACAAGGCTCCTATTTCCCGGTCTGCAGATGGTACTTTACAATGTATTGACATTATACCGTGACATTGTCGAACGCAGAAAGGGACGAGGAGGGGAATGTGAGATTTCCCTGGCGGCTTCATCGGAGCATTTCTCAAAATTTCTCCATTTTGGCCTTTCTTGGTGTTCTCCCCCGATTTGCTTTGCAATTATGTTAGCAGTAGAACGCATATTTTTAATTGGATTTGCTCCGGTGCGTATCGTTCTCATTGGGCGAAATGGCGGGCTAAATTGTGTAGGGGGACTTTGGAGGACTTTGGGGATCTCCTCGTGCTCGCTTTTTCGGCGTCCATTCAGCGCTTTCGGGTCTCTGAGTTGGAAATTCTGACCTTACTTATGCATATATATGAGTACTGCTTGAAATTGTCGCGCATGATGGCGATTGAAGGGAAATCCGTCAAATTTGATGTGTTGGCTTTTGTAAAGTCCATTTCCAAATTTCCGTTGAGGCTGTCGTTTTGCTGATTGACTCGTAAAAATGTTCAATATTATAGATGCGATAAAATTCCGCGATGTGATTGTGCACACAAGCTACAAGGCGCACAAAGGGTACGTCAAGGAGAAATACGTGCTGACCGAAGCCGAACTCGCCGAGTTGCACATCCATTTGCCGCCTGCTAAATATGAGTTTACGGCCGAAGAGAGAAGTAAATTGGTCGAGTTTCGGAAGGCACTGCAGTGCATTACTGTGATATTTTCTAGTCGATGATTTGTTTTTTTGCATTTCTACTCATGATTCCGCCCGTTCTTGTCATTTATTGAGTATTTTGCTTCATAATTCAATTGATGGCACCTGTTTTGCCTGTCTCTAAATTCACCCCTTTAGGCAGTCACTGGCTGGACGAAGCCCTGGCACAACGATGACTACTTTCGGCGCTGGCTGATCGCCAGGGACTGGAGTGTGGACAAAGTAAGCCTTGTTGAGTCGTTCCAAATGTACAGTGTTGTTCTGAACTCATCTGGTGGCGATAGGCGGCCGACATGTTTGTCGAAGCGATGAAATGGCGTGAGCGCGAGGATATCGACAATATCGTCGAAACTTTCCCAAAGAATAGGTATCGTTGTGCAGTCCATCGTGCAAATGGATTGTTTAGTGTGTGTTGTATTCATTTGGAATGCGCAGATACTGCAAATTGTTGACGAATTATTGGCCGAATATTCTTTCCCCTGTTTTGCACTCTAAAGACGGCCATTCGGTGCGGATTGTCGCTTAATCTAGTTGTTATCATCGTATTTTTACAATATTTCGTGTTAGGTTGTGCTGGAAGCGATTGGCCGGGTGGATCCCAAATTGATCAACCTTATTCCCAAAGAATTTTTTATCAAATGGCATATTTACGAAGTAGGCTGCTCTGGAAAACACGAATGTCGTCTAACTGGATACTAATATTGCATGTAGATGGAAGTTGCTGATCAAATTCGTCGCCAGCGCGCGGCAGAAATTGGTTGGTCAACTGGCGTCGTTTTGATCGAGGTCCAATTGGCAGTCGCTTGACTTAATATCTTGACTAAATCAGTTTTAATAGGACTTGTCTGGATTTGGAATGAGCCATTTCTACAAGCCTGCTCTCGATGCGCTGACGGAAGGCGCACAGTTCGATAAGGCGTATTATCCTGAAGGCCTGCGCAAAATGTATTTTATCAACTCGCCCACAATGTTCCAAATGCTGTACAAGATGATCAAAGTATTCTATGATCCAAGGTACTTCCAATTGGCTGATTTTTTCTATTTTCTATTGAAGTGGTCGAAATTGCGATTCAGCTGATCGACGGCGCGTTGATCTCATTAATATTTTTGTAGGACTCTTAATAAGATTGAAATCCTTGGGTCTAATTATGAGGAGAAACTCAAAGCTATTATTCCAGACGACGAACTGATTGCACTTTATGGTCCTTTTTCGCTAAAATTCCTTATCTGCAAACTTTAGCGCTTATTTATTGACAGGTGGTAAGCAAGATTATTCGTTTCCTCCGGCTGGACCTGTGAGAGGCCTCTTGGGCTCCGAGGGCGGTTACGTTCGCAACGTGACGGTTCCGCGAAGTGGTTTTGTCGAAGAAGTCGTCACTATCAAAGAAAAAGTACACCATTTTTTCATTGTTCTGTCGTCTGATCTTGTTATAATTGCGCTATTCAGGGCGCTCTGTTGGGCTGGGAGTTCTCCTGCGAAGACTACGACATTGCCTTCTGTTGCATTCGCAGCGGCGAAGGACTCCCGAATGAAATTGAAAAGTTCGATGCTCACAAACGCATGATTATTGGATTCTTGACTGTTGACGAGCCGGGCAAATACATCCTGCGCTTTGACAACGCTTATTCTTGGGCTCGATCGAAAACTGTCCACTATCGTGTTTTCGTGGACGCGGAAGAGGTCCCGCAGGAAGGCGCCGATAACGCCGATAATGATGATTGAAAGTTTATGTGAGTTTTAGTAATATAATACATGGCAATACCTGTTTCTTTGTATGAAATTGGCTCAACAACAGAACGAAGTCGTTTTTGTACAAGGTATAATATGATCACTTCAAAAGTTACACTTACCACGACACTATTTTTTCAGTTTTGTGACGGTATCAACAAGGACGGCCAATTCTTGCGCCAATTTACGACATTCTTGAATCTGTTTGTGCAGCTCGCGCACCGCGGCGAATTCGGTGTTGAGATTCTTGCATTTGGTGATGAGAGCAAACAGGGAATTTACTGATTGGTTGATTTGTTCACTCAGCGTCTCTGAAGATCGTAAATGGACTTTGACGTGCTGATCCGAGAGCTCAACGACCTCGGCGAGCCCACCAGTCAACCTGCCGTTCAATCGCTGAAATTCGCTGGCCAGAGACAACGCTGTCTTCTCCAAGGTGTCCAAAAATTCCGGTGTTAAAATTTTGTCGTATTTCGGTAGGGGATCGTCTCTACTCGGCAGGACTGCGACAGCAACAGGGGCAGCAGGCTCGGCCGCAGCGAGAAGCGTCTCGTGCGTCCACACTCGATCGGCCATCGAATTGAGTTTTCGGCGCTATTCGAGCACCTACGAGCCTTGACAACCGTTAAAACCGCAAATCATAAAATACGCAAATAAAATCTGCTATCTGTACGTGACCAACAAGCGGGAGTACAAAAATAATAAGGTGACTGGTCGACCTCGACGCGAATTTTGTCCGCATTTTCAGAATTTCTCGGTTTATCACCGTCAACAACTGACTAGTCTCACTAACTATCGCTGTCATTGTGCAATTACAGCAAGTGGGTACCTATGTCGTTTGGCCAGGTTGTCGTAGGGCCTCCAGGGGCAGGGAAGACGACTTACTGCCAAGGCATGCAGCTCTTCCTCGAAGGGCTAGAGAGGTCAGATGTCATAAATGTGAAGTTCTGTGTTGCAATTCTAAATACTTTCAATTCTATGTGACTTGATGCGGGCTGTTTCGATGTGACATTGTGAATCGAGGGAAGTTCCCTCCTTTTGAATTGATCCAGCTGTCGATAGCAACGCGAATTGAAGCGTGTGACTAAACTTGAGCCATAGGCCTACTTTATTGGTTAATCTCGATCCGGCCAACGAGAATGTTCCGTACAAATGCGATATTAACATTGACGAGCTGATTACTCTCGACGATGTGATGGCGGAATTTGACCTAGGACCGAATGGAGGTATTTTATGAGAAAGCCGGGAAGTGTTTTGTGTATTGGCGTGACTCATTTGGTTTCAACTATTGGCAAATAATGGGCTTTGTTGTAGGATTGATGTATTGTATGGAATATCTCGAGAAAAACTTGGATTGGCTAACAGATAAACTTGATGATAAAGAAGATCACTATGTCATTTTCGATTGTCCGGGTCAAGTTGAACTATATACCCACCACACGAGTATGCAGGCGATTCTCAAGGCGCTCGAATCCATGGGTTTCCGCGTAATATTCAACTTTTTTGGAGCAGTTCAACCATTTCTTCAAATTGACTCTTTCTATTTATAGTTAACATGTGTTCACTTGGTGGATTCGTATTATTGTAGCTCGGCGTCGAACTACATTGGCGCTGTTGCTCTTTCTCTTTCGGTCATGCTTCAACTGGAGCTCCCACACGTCAATGTGCTGTCGAAAATTGATTTAGTCGAAAAATTTGGACGACTTGGTACATATTCACTGCATTTACGAGCGGAAACGCTTTCCTCCGCTTTTGAATTTGAAAATTCCTTGCCTTTTCACTATTAATATTTTTTGTGGAAATCAGATGTAAGCTTGGAGTTATACGCATCCGCGCAGAACTTGGATCAATTAACGTATGCCCTCGACAAATCTTTCCCCTCGCAGCGCTTCAAGAAGCTCAACAAAGCGTTGATAGAGCTCATCGATGAATTTGGCCTAGTATCATTCGAAACACTCAATATTCAGGTAATTTCTATTTGTTTTGCTCTCGTTTATGTGAAAATCATGTTCATATTTGTTCATTTTAGGACAAAGAGAGCGTTTGGAAGCTGCTTTTGGTTGTCGATAAAGCGAACGGCTACGCGTTTTCAGGGATTCTAAGTGGCGACGCTAAATCTAAGATAGACAAGCTGGTATTAGAAGAGAAATTGGACTTTGAATATTTCCACGTCGCGGAAGTGCAGGAAAAATTCGGAATTTCCGATTTTGACTTGGCGGACGAGAAAACAAAGGAAACCGCTGATGGAGCAAAGAAATAGAGCGTAATTTTATTAAGTAATCCTCTACTTTCCACACGACACTTTTTTTTGTCCCCACTTACTCGACCACAAATTGGACAAAATTAGTCGGTCTCGCCCAATGTTGGCTTGAACAACTTATCTCGCTTCAATTGAGATTTAGAATAAGGATTCTAATCGACACACATTAGCTAGAACCTTGCTTCAAGCAGTATTTTACTCTAATCAATTACCGCGGCAACTCGTCGTGTGACCGCTGGAGTTTGCGCATTGATTTTCTTGATCAAAAACCAGCAGAGGGCAGCAAACACAACAATTGGCACTGAAGACTAGTGAAAACGATAAGGATGGTTATGCCACACATGTAATGAGTCGGCGCACTTTGGCAATGTAGCGAATGTCGGGACCCCACGAATCCCAGAACGTCAGCGATTCAAGTCCAATGACATTGATATCAAATGTGAGCGTCGAAAAGGGCGGAATAGGACCAACAGTTTCTTCGTTATCTACTCATGGCCGTTAGATAGAGTGGGCTCCCAGTAGTTCAAAATACAACAATGCGTACAAGCCAATTCGGGCGGAATCGTCAATACACGACGCTCGCCAACACAGGCGCCAATCACGCCTGAAAAAAAGCATTTGCTAAACTATTAATTAAATAATAGTTCCAACATTAAGGACCTTGTTCAAATCCTTCAATCATTTCGCCCTCGCCGATGACGAATTCTATCGGTTCCCCTCTCTCGTACGAGCTGTCGAAGACTTGTCCTGACTCTTGAAGTTTGCCTAGTAAACATATTAATAATTCTTCAATGTGAGCCCAGTCCTAGTGAGACTCGAATCATTTGAACGACGGAAACAGTGAACAATACTTCTATGATGTCATCTTCGCGTATTTCACACCCAGGTCCAACGAATTTAACGAATTGACGAGAAACATGATAATTACCAATATAATGCACTTCAATGGTGTCGCCAGTGCGCGCTGTAGGGTAGCATTTATCGGGTTTTGTAATGGTTTTAATTTTAAGGTCGCCCGACAGCGCCGCCGTGACTAACAGCCCCAGGAAGAAGCAGTATATTAAAGAGCGCATTATAAGCGATAGCCTTTAGAAGTGAAGAATGACCCTGATCCGGCCTGGGGTTCACGAAGCCGTTTTCATCGAGAATCGGTCACGTTTTTGTCCGCTCGGCTTCCACAAGCCCAAATGACCTGCTCCCATGAAGCGTGATCCCGTGGGATCATGGCTCATGGATCTTCATTGATATAAATTCTCCATTTGGAAGGTACGTTCGCTGTGTGCCCCTCTTTGGATCTGTTCAGGAATTTTCTGTCTAAAGTTCTGACTTCTGACCTCCTCGGCCATCCTGCGTCGATCCGATGTTACGCATTATTTTCATATGGATGTCGCTACTATAGAACTATGTTGATATCGCCCCAGAGATTGATTGGTTGAATTGACCAATTTTGGTGAATTTGCTTTGGTCGATTTCTATCGAATCCGTGGTCAGATTGATCTGCCCAGCAGATCAGCAATCTTTGTTATAAGTGTCCGAGTCTTATTTTTGCGTCATCAGATGAAGATCACGATTGCGGTTCTCGCTGCGATTATTCTGGCACTTGCCGTTTGCGCTCAGGCGTTCTCGATCCACGGCCTTGGCTGCGATGTGTGCAAGGTCGAGACTGAGGCTACTCTTAACCTGGTTTTCAACACGTTTGCCTGCAAGGAGAAGGACAAAGTCGAACTTCTGTGCTCGGTATGCTTCATCTATGTGCCGCGTCTTCGTATTATTGTTATTTCTTCTCATGTATTAATATTTAGAAAACTCCTGCCTCTAGCATCTGCAAAGATGTGATTAACGAACTGTGCCACGAATGCACTGTAATTGGCAAGGGCACTTGCTCCTGGCATCACGCTGCGGAGGTGTGGTGCCACAAGCTCGACTCCCACTGCAACTAAGCTAAAAATCCTGATTCGCAACAAGCGTGTTTTATGGAATCAACTGTTAGTTGTTTGATCATGCTGTGTTAACAAAAGGAATCTGGGTTTCACAAAGCTTTTCATGCCAACCATCAATAATTTTCACTCGAATTCCTGCAACACAGCATTTGTTTAGTCTTCGAAGCTTATGAAATACGGCAATATTTGCTATTCCAACCGTTCAGGGGTGCATCACTTCGCTTGGACGCTTTGTCACGGAGTTCATCCGCTCGGAGCGGTCCGCTGCTGTCGAAAACGTGGCAGCACATGTGTGCGTTATTGCACAATATATAGACAAACTTCTCAACTTTAAAAGTGGCTGGTGTGGTCCCGCTGGTATTTGCGAACGAGCAAAACAATCGCGGCAATAAGCAGAGCAATGACGACAGCTGCTATCGGCACGCCAATTTCATCTACATTAGAAGAAATGATTCAGAAGTACTAGTATAGCGCCACGATTGCTGGAACGTACAAGGTAGGTAATCAACTGATGCTGGCGTTGAGTTTACGTTGTCGTCTGGAGTTGAAATAGCAGGGGGTCCCACATTCACGACGCTGGGAGTCGACGGCGCGATCACAATGGGCGCAGGATTGACATTGCTTGGACTGTCAACGGCACTAACGTACACTCCACTTGGCGAGTCAACAGCGGGCGCAGGCGGAGGAACATCGGCAAGAGGACTGTCCACTACCGGCACTGGCGCTGGCAACGACGGAGTGATGTCGGGACTAACATCGACCACACTGGGCGAGTCAATGGCAGGAGGAGGCGGGCTCACAAAAGCGCTCGAAGGAAACGTATCCGACGAAGGCATCGGCGCTGTAACAGCGCTGCTGGGTAAATTCGGTGGCGAGACAGCCAGAGGCGGTGGCGCCACAACTACTGGCGGCGGCGGTGGCACAACTACGGGTGGCGGCGAGACAACCGGCGGACTAGGAACTTTTGTGGGAGATGGATACATTGCTGGCGGTTTAGAGACAGCTGCAGGAGTCGGGTAAGCAATCGCTGGAGAGGGAGTTTTAACGATAATTGCAGGACTTGGGTAAGCAATCGCCGGAGAGGGATTTTTCACCACTGGAGACGGTAACGTCGGTGACGGAAACGGCTTCACAACTGGAGGGCTGCTAATTTTCGCAGTGGGGACAGGAATTACAGTCGGTGGCACAATTAAACTGGAGCCGCTCGTTCCTCGCCAAGAGTAGGCGCAAAGTGGGCCATCCGGATTCGTTGTGCTCACATTCGTGTCGCTGGCAATGTGTAATCCCGTGATAGCAGTTTTGAGGCCGTTGAAGATCGACGTCCACTGATTGTACCCTGCCGAAAGAGGGGTCTCCTGCGAATTGCCTCCCAGGATCGTGCTTGATAAATACGCAGTTCCATCGCAGCCGAAATAGAGACCAGCAGCGACGGAATACCGCGCGCTCCAGTTCCCGCGCAGTGTGTTCCCACAAACAGTGAGATTTTTCAACGTAGCAATGTCGTCACCAAGCGTAGTCCTGTTGTAGACGCACAAGTACAGGCCGCAACCAGCGCCGTAGCACTCGTTGGCATCGAACGCGGTGTTCTGGATCGTCATTCGCGCGGGAACGTCGAACGGCGCAGGCTGATTGATCATCATAAGGCCGTCGTTCTGCATGCCACCGCCAAAGCCGCATATCGAGTCAGGCGCGTAATTCGTCAGTGCTTTGTTTGCGTAAAACACGCAATTATCAATAAACGTGTTGCTCAGCAAGTTGCGAAGTCCGCCGCCTAGTCCTCCGACATTGAAGCTAAAATCAAAAAAAAAACATTAAAAATTTCCGCGTAAATCGAACACAATTTTTCGGCTCGACAAGAAAAAGTACGCAAATTCGCAATTTGTCACTGAAACGATGCTTTCGCTGAGAAATAACCCTCCGCCGCCGCGCCCTCGCGCATTGTCGTACGGCCCGGTGATCGTATTGTTGAGAAACAGGCAGTTATCAATCGTGCCAAAGTTGATATAGTAATAGCCTATTCCGCCTCCGAATTCATAAGCCTAAACGCGCGTGATTATTGCTATTGTAGAGACCAATTTAACCAATAAAGGCGACGCACTTTGTTGGCGATAAAGGTCGAGCGGTAAAACTCACCAACGCAACGCTGCTCGACCAACGCGCCACCGCCCGTACCAACTGTGGCGCTATTCCAACGAAAAACACAGTTTGTCACTTTCAGTTTCGTCGCGTTGAGCGCAAAACTCTTTAGGAAGATCCCGCCGCCCCAAGTCGCCGTGTTTCCGTCAATAAACGAGTCTGTGACGCTCACAGTCGTTCCATTACTCGCATAGATCCCTCCGCCATAGTAGCTTGTGCCGTTTTTTATCGTCGCATTGACGACCGTTAAAAAACTCTGCGTTCCCATGTAAACCGCACCTCCTTCATATGTGGGGACCGCAGCGGTCGCCGGAGCGGTCATATCAGTCCAACAATGATCGATGACGGAATTTGTGATCGTTAGCTTTCCCTGGCTGCCAACAGCGATGCACCCGCCAGCTAACTAGAGAGAGAAAACTAAACGAGACGCCAATCCCGACGAAACATTTCAAAAGCGAACCATTGTTGACACTTCATTGGATGCGTAGCCATTAATTATCTTCAAGTTCGTTAAATTGACAGAAACGCCTGTTGAGCGACACGGTTAACGACGAAACGAGACAAAAATAAGCGAAAACTCCGAACCCGACGCCGTAAATGAGCCCGTCGTGGCCGTGCCGACAATAAATACGCGCGAGACACCCCCTCCATTAATCGTCAGCGCATTGGCGCCGTCGATCACGAGGCTTTTGGTGATGCGGAACGACGAGGCCGCGGTGAGGAGGAGCGTCGTCTGCGGCGCGCACGAGCTCATCGAGATCACATCGCCACTCGCCGCACTTGAAATAGCTGACGATAGCGCGGCTATTGTACACAGCGGAGTAACGCTGGCGGCACTGATCAGCGCTACCAGCCCGAACAAAGCGATTGCAAAAATTGCCACGGCCGTAGAGCGATTGCCAGCGACCATCAGCTACGCATTAGCACATCAATATACATTACAAGATAAATTGAATTTATTACAATGCTAAATCTACTGTTGGGTCAGTCAGATGCAGAACAGGGCCCACTATCAAAAACACAAATACTAAAAGGGGCAAACCGCTCACCGGCAGAGACACAAAAACAAGGATTGAGAAAATGTCGACAAGACAATTAATAATAAAGCATGCAAACGAATTCCGATAGGCACTGGAGAGAGAGCGGCCAGTTTTTACCTTGAAAGGACGCAACGATTGAAAAACAAGGCGTTCTTAGCGTTCTGATGTTGATATCACCCGTGGCTTTAGGAAATCGGAAATGGCCATGAACCGCCGGTATTGCCAAGCCTTCGGTATTTGTGCACGATGCTCCGATAATGCTTTCGAGGGGGTCCGGATCGATATTGATCTCCGCTGCTCTGGTTAAGAATGTCAATCATTCTGCAGTCATCGCACAATTAAAAAAATGATGTTGTCTTTGTTAATTCGGCCAGTGTCAAAGCAAGCGCCTGGCAGCGAGCGTTCTAGTCGTGTTGGAACGTATTTGCGCAGTGTCGCTGCCGTATTGGTTACTTTCATTGCGATTTCTGCGGCGGACTTTTCTACGAAGAGTTGCACTTGCCCAGCTCCTGTTGCAACTGCGCCTGGTGCGTTTAAACGCAAATTCACATCCGTTTCATGGAAAAAAAAAATCAGTTGTTTTGTTTTATTTGCTCCAGTTTGATCGATTTCATCCCCGCTTGTAATGTCTTATTTGTAAATATTCTCTATATACATTAGTTGAAGTGTCAATGCTGCTGTTGAGCGTTTTGGGCCGTTTGCCTCATTTCCATCGTTCACTCACTTTTTTTTTTGATTTCATTTTCTACGTGATTCCCTGCATGGAAGCGCTCCTGTTTTTGGGTTGATCCACTGATTTTTCATGGCTGAGAGGAAATCGCCGTTTGTTGAGTCGCTGGCGATGGAAGGGACCGAGTTAGCGACTAATTTTAGACGATTGTGTTGTGGATGGCGAGTTTAACGCAAAATTGAAATATTAACTGATCCCATTTATGAATACGTTGTTTGTTTAGGTTATGTGGTGACCCCTTCGAATGATATTTATGCGCAGAGCTCCACAGTTCGCGTACGACTGCTTTTTGGAAGTTTAGTCGTGTTCATTTTCATTCTCAATTGACGTCCGTTACAGGTATATGGCCAGCTATGGACGCAAAATGATATCGGCGCTGGTCCCGCGACCCTCAACGCTGGCACCCAGTGCAGTGGTCCGTGGCGTTCGGCGAAACTCGCTGACATTCAACCGTACGTTGTGAATTGCTGCATAAATCAAACCTCGATAACTTGGTGGTGATTTAGGCTGATATCTCTGAGTGTGGCCACGCTGACTGATCCGACGGGACTGAATTACAAGCCGAATTACGTGTATGTGATCAATAACAAGACGTACCCGAATAACACGGCCTACAACGATCCGCTCGCGTTTTGGTTCACGGTGATGGTGGTCAACGCCAGCGGAGTGTTCGTGTTCGACAATTCGACGCAGTTTGCGCCTCCGTACACATTCACAGCCAAGTGCATTATGAACGCATCGAACTTGTACATCAAAGTCAATGGCACTGCCGAATTGACGCCGGGCCAGTCGTACACTTTCCAACCCGTCAGTGGTGCGTATTCTCCGAGCTACCCTAGTCCCGTCCTGAACTACTATTGGGACTTTGATGGTGGAACGGGCGTGAGCGGGCAGACGCTGTCGCTATCGCCAACGCAAACGGGCTGCTATGCGTACCGCATTTACGTTGAGCTGCTCAATGGGTTGCAGATTAGCCAGTGTGTGAAGTTCTATGTGGCGACACCTTCTGGCAGCAATGCGCATCGCCAGGTCACAGGGCCTGGCGATATCTCGCAGTTCAACATGACCGATCGAGTTCTGTATCGTAATCTTGGCGGCATGTTTAATCCCTATACCGTCGCCGTCGCGCCCTACAGTGGTGGATTTTACGCCGCTTACACTCTTAACAGCACGAACAATATTGAAGTGCGTAAATTCGACAACTGCTTGAATCTTCTCTCAACGTACACTCTGAACAACGCGACTGGGTATGTTCTTGGCTTTGCTGCTGCCATGGACGGTTTCGGACTTGCCGTTCGAGGCAATGTTGATTACAATCGTCTGGACGTGATTTCGTACGATTCGAATGGCGGCGAGAAATCGCGCTTTCTGGTCATGGACAACGATTATGGCGGTCCGCGGTGCGACAATCAGCTGGTGATTCCGAATGTTGGCGCCTTGTTTGGGACGGTGTGCATGTGCTTTCCTGAAAGTGGACGCATGGCGTACGGCAATGGGCGCTTTGGTCTCGTCTTCTCTCACAGCTCTGGAATTGGCGCTGCGGTCCACAATGGTGATACGTTTTACAGCTTCAACGTGGACGATGTTTCGGATGTGAAAATCGGTTTTTCGTGGGGCACCTCGCACAGTCTCATGGTGCGCATCGCTTACGACGGGACTGAATTTTACACGGCCTCTCTAGGCGACGCCTACCCCGAGAATATCAATCTCCAGCGCGTCGAAAATGGTGGATTTGAGCCTCCGTACGTTGGTCAGTTGGGTGTCTTCCCCCCACCATTCTCTGGCCAGTACCTCAAACTGGCGCCGGGGAATATCACAGGCAATGCCGCGGGAAGTTCTGCCGGTCGTATTGGCGATATCACGGTGCTGTCGACAAATCCAACCTTAATTGGCGGTGTCTACTCGCGCTGGGCGTGTAATAACTCCTACAGCGCCGCCAACAACACCGTCAGCGAGATTGGCTGGGTGACTTACAACTCATCGCTGGTAAACCCAATATTAATTTTATTCGCGTGCAACTGACCTCTTATTCTTTCTTTTTTTTTAAAACAGCAAGTGGTGACGTACAAATCGCTCGTAGCGACGAATCAGTCGATTATGCTGGCTTCTGCAAAATACGGCGACAATGTGATTATCGCTTACATCATCGAAAAGCGCATTCCTCCTTACAGCCCAATTTATTATTCTGGTTGCGTGGCGCAGAACTGGGCCATCAGTGAGGCGAATCAAGACCTGTACATTATGCAGATTGACTTTCAAGGCAACATTGTCGTGCCGAGCTTCAAGGTACCGTTCAGTCTCGACGCCAGCGACGGAATGTACACGCTCAGTGATGGATCGGTGCTCTGGCCCTACGTCTCGCCTCAGAACCAGCTGAGTTTCAGCACGTTGCCGCGCCTTGGTACTTTGCTGTCCAATCTCTCTAACTCCCTGTTGAATAATTTGATCTTTTGCAGATGGATTGCCCTGCACCACTTCTCCAGCTCCTCTCCCTATTGCGCCTGCGACTGCTCCGAGTCCACCCGTTGCTTCGCCGCCTCAGCCACCGCCATACACGCCAAGTCCAATTCAGAGTGTGCCCGTCGTCGCGAGCCCGCCAGTCACAGCTTCTTCTCCTCCTATTGACTCGCCGCCAACTGTTCCGCCCCCTATTCCCATGTATTCTGTGCCGCCTCCTCCCGTTTTTGCCAGTCCATATGTGTTCACTCCGTCTCCCGTCGCCACTGTGCCGTCTCTAGATGTACCAGCGCCAGTTTATCCAACTCCACCCCCCAATGTCGTTCCTGCCCCGCCAATTTCAACGCCAGTCTCCGGCAGCTGCGGACTCAGTGCGAATCATTTTATTTGTTTTGTTTTTTTTTTTTTTTTTCAATTGCGTTCGCAACAGAATCCACCTCATTTATCGCATTTGGTTTGTTTATATCGTGTTCCTAGCTACTGCTACCGGCGATTCTCTGTGGGCATCGCCGCTGAATCCGCAAATCAGCGTTTCTACCACTGCGATTGGCGCGGTTCAACTGCTGTGGAACAACGGCACCAATGTGGGCATATATTCTCATCAGCTCTCGTGTGGCTGTCGATTGATTGTCGTTTTTTTGTAGCAATTGCAGTGGTGCGTCAATCACACGATTGTGAATCCCCTTTACGCCCACATTCACGACGTCGGCGGCATTATTCTCACGCTATCGGGCAATGCAGGTGCCCTCCATTGAACACTCATGTAAATATCGAACGTGCTAATTAGTTGTGAATAGTATCGCCCTTTTCGGGCAGTCAAGTGCTCACAGCGTCGGAGCGCGCGCGTTTCTGCGGCGGCACGGCGTACGTAAACGTTCACAGCTCGCTTTATCCCGGCGGTGAACTCGCCTCGCCGGTAAACATGTCAAAAAAATAATGTGAAACCATGACCTTGAGCTTATGGTTTTTGTTTCCTAGATCATTGACATTGTCTCTTGTCATCCGACCCTTCCTTCGCCTCCTCCCGATTTCCCTTCTCCCGTTCTCGTTTCTCCACCGCCTCCGCCCGCGTTGGCGCCCAACGTCGCGCCAAATGTCGCGCCTACTGACGTCGCGTCACCGATTCTGATACAATCGCCTCCGCCGCCTCCAGTGCCAACTCCGAATCCGTTTAACTGCCAGGTGAGCGTTTGGACGGCCTTTGGTGCGTGCTCGCTCGAATGCGGCGGTGGATTGGCTCAGCGAACGCGGGCTGTGGTGACGCCTGAGGCGAATGGCGGCGCGCCTTGCCCGAACTTGAGCGAGTATGGCGCGTGCAATGACTTCCCGTGTCCTTTGTCTCCCGCGCAACCGCCAGTGTCAAGTACGACGACGACTGGAGGCAGCTCTACAACGACTAGTGTGTCATCGACCGCTGCTTCCACCACTACGACCTCAACGACCGCTGCAGCGACGACGACGACAGTTGCAGCGACGAGCACGGGCATTGGCTCAACGTCGACTGGCCAGATTCGTCCCTCGCCTGTGCCAATTCGACCCAGCACTGCGCGCCATCTGCTATACAGTGTGACCGTTTTGGCGTTTGGTTGCGTGATGGCTGTGCTGGCCGCGTGATTCGTAATCTATCACAAATTCTCCCGTAAGTTTCGTTTAATCAGCGTGACATTGTGTTTTATCTAACTCAGAGTTTGAGTTCGTCTAGTTAATTTTTGTGTTTATTTGTTAATATTATGATTACACATTGAAATATTGCACTGTTTACATACCTGCTGAAATAACCCGGTGTAAATGATCGCATTCAACCGCTTGGCGGGTATAAAGGCCAGATTCTAAGAATCCTAGCTTCTTTTTCCCCCAGCCTGCCCCAGGTCTTCTCGACAACCTAAGAACTTCGACCTCCTTGACCCGGCGCTTGCCCCTTGATCGCACATTAATTCCGCTAATTTGTCCGCTTCCTCCGCGGAGGAATTTTGATGGCGCTGAAAGGGGCCGACAGGGCCGTCATTTTTCGTGTTCAACAAGTAACAGCGTCAGGTACATTATAACTGGACAAACAGTTCACTGATCAGTGTCGGTTGAAGAGAAATATCTGCGAAAAACACTCGGAATTCACGGCGACTCGCATCGCGCTGATTTTTGCGCCCTTGTCGATTAGCGATTGTCTGCCTCTTAATTCTTAATGAATATTTTCTTCTCTATTGATTTTCATCTAAATTGGGGCTCACGTCACTGGAACTAGGTGCAAATTCGCCCCAAATGAATTCGCAAACTATTGCCCGCATTGGTTCGACGGCCAATCTCCTTGGTCGCATTCGGCAGTACGCGGAACAATTTGAAATTATTATTTTCTAACTGCTGTGCGCTGTGGTTGCGATTGCAGGGCCTCCCCTGTCGCCCAGTTCTTATTTGGAGTTAATTTGCCACGTTGTTTGTAAACCGCACTGCAGACAAAAAATCGCGCTTTCATTTTGCTTATTTATGGATTCGGGAAGTTAATTTCGGCTATCTCTAGGGAAACGACTGTGTTCCTGCTGTGCGACATCCAAGAGAACTTTCGCCAGCACATAAAAGCGATGCCGTCCGTCATACACGTTGCCAAGACCTTAGTACACCTCCCGAATTTAATTAATATTGATTTTCACGTATGGTTTCTCACATTTCTCTGAAAGTCGGCCGCGGCACGCAAATTTAACATTCCGCTGATTGTGACGGAACAATACCCCAAGGGACTGGGCAGAACAGGTACACTTATTATGCGTGTAATTTAATGAATATGATAGCTATTGTAACATTTATGCGAAATGTGGGGTGTTGGCAGTGCATGGATCGCCAGTATCAGTCATTGTTTAGTTTGTTTTTTGATTTTTCGTGTTTTTTCTCAGACTTGGTCCATATTTCGTATCTAATATCTTTAATTTTCTGTAAAATTAGTCCCCGAAATCGACATCCAGCATGCCAAGAAGTTCGAAAAGACCCGTTTTTCAATGATAATCCCCGAAGTGGAAAAAGCGATCGGGTCGGCCGAGTCTGTGGTCCTCTGTGGCATCGAGGCGCACGTCTGCGTGCTTCAAACTGCGCTGGATTTGGTGGAACGTGGAATTGACGTTCATTTGGTTATGGATGGCGTCAGTTCGATGCGCCAGTACGATCGATTAGCGGCATTTACGGTAAATTTTTCACAAAAATGAAAGAAAAAGATCGGAAAAGTGCGCGTTAACTGGTTCTGTGCAGAGGATGAAAGAAATGGGCGTGTATATGACCACTTGTGAGTCGATTCTGTTTCAAATCATGCGCGAGGCGTCGCATCCCAAGTTCAAGGAGGTCTCGGAGCTCTGCAAAATTCACGCGCAGGCGCGTGTGGACCCAGAGCTGCCCAATGCGTCGATTTAGGCTAGCATTAGAAAAGTTTGTAATTCTTGGTTTGGATTTGGCGATGACGGTTGCTTCAGTCTAAGCCTGCTTGTTTATTTTTACATCAATAGCAACTATCTAAGGTTTTCTGCACGATTCGCTAATACTACAACAGTCCTCACTTCTTCTTTTTAAACAATCCACTAAACGCTCTCTTTTTCTTCTTCGATCGCCCCGCGTGCTCTTCGGCTGAGCTCTCAGCGGCGCTTGAAGCGTTATCCTCATACTCCAAACCGACAAATTCGTCCGGCGAATAGTTCCCCATTGTATTTCCACTGAAATCCACTCCAGATGGTGTGTTCTTCTCTTTTCTAGCAAGCGGGGGCGGGTTTCGATTGTTGGACGCGCTAAAATCGGTGTTATGATACGAAACCGGCGGCACATAGTTCCCCAACGAATTTCCGCTTAAGCTCGAAGGGCTCGCTCGATTCGCATCAACTGATGAACTTTTGTACACAGAATTTGATGGATTTGTCCTTTCTGGCTGCCTGTACTGCCCGGGCTCAGCGCTGGGGCCCATCGACATTGATCGCGGTTTTCCAGACTCGCCAGGATCGTAATTTCCCATCAAATTGCCACTGATCGACCCGTAATTCTTCTTAGTTCCCAGAGTGCTCGTATTGGGCGAGTTTTGGTAAGACATTGGCGCCGACACTGCGTCCGGAACGTAATTCCCCATCCCTCCAGATAAAACCGAGGCAGGTCGCTGAGGCGAAGCGGACAAACTCGTTTGGGGATGACTAATGGTGATTTTCGGCCTGGATTTGCCAGGCGAATAGGCGTCTTCGACTGAATGCCCGGAAATTAAGGCAACTTGCTCATTGTCGTCCCTGAAATCTCAAAAAAGATCAATTGAATGCCAATAAACGAACGAACTAACTCATTTTCGGACCTTTGTTGATCGTCTGAGAGATCGTCGTCCCACAAATCCTTCTCGGCGCATCCCATGCGGCCGCGGAGACACGAGATAGTGTCAGGGCAATGCAAGGTTACTGTGCGCTTGATCAGCCATAGAAATCCGATGCAGAGCAGCGGCACGCCGACCGCAAAAAGCGCATTCCATTGAAATCCGGCAACAATGTAGTTGTGAATTCTAAAAAAATTCAAACACTCAGCAGAGCGGCACACCAGAATTCAATTCGAAAGTTGCTCGTACCCAAAGTCTCCCGCGAATAAGCTTATTTGCAGCGCGAGCGCGGGCACGATCGTTTCGGAATACGTGGTCGTTGCGACCATGGCCCAAAAAATGACTGGTAGCATGAGGCTCAACACTAATATTTTCCAGATAATGTAAAATCCAATTGATTCGAATGCAGACCTACAATAATAACTGAATTAGATACTGCCCTGCTTTAAATACAGCAAAAAAATAGCAATTTTGTACCAAGGTCCAGAGCCTTCCAACAGAATGGTCCCGACTAGCGAAAGTAGGAACATATAAAATGACGAAATAACCATAGTTTTGAAAATTCCTGAATAGACAGTCGCTCGGCGAACGCTGACGACGAAGAGGGCGAAAGATAGAGCCCCAAGAAGGCACGTTGTGAGCAATCGCAAATCGTCCGAAAAATTTAGCACGAATTTCTGACTCGTATTCCATGAAAATAGGGATATTCCAATGCCAATTAGAACGGCAACCAGCCAGTCGAGCCGCTTTCCGCGCCGGGAGGCTTTTATGATCGCCAGAAGTATCAACACCAGCAGAAACAAATCGGAGCGGAAAAAGAGCGTGCAAATGTTGCCGTTCGACTGACACAGCGCTAAATATCAACGAATAAGGACCTTTACTCTTCATTATGTTTAGTCGTATTCTTCAATGGTACGATTGGCGTAGACTTGAGCGAAAACGAACAGAAATAGGAACACGGCGCAAAACAAGGCCCAATGGAAAAACCTCTTCGTCCAGCCCCAACACGTAATCTTGCGGTCTTTGACTGTTCTTTCAACTTTCAACGGCTCGTCGGTCGACAGCGATTGTTCCGGCGGCTGTGAGTCGTCGTCCTCGTCGTCTTTCTTCAAACAGATGCACTCCCGTCGCGAAACCATCCAAAATGCACCCGGAAATAATATTACAATCGAACTGAACATTGATATAACCAGTGGGAATGGATAGTCCTCGGAAAACACCCAAGTTCGGTACATGGCGATCGACGGCCAACTGCCTATTCAAATCCGTCAGCGCTTCACCTCGCCATTGCGGCTAAAACGATAGCTAATATAATATAATTCCACAATTCGGCGTGTTTAGGCCGACGAGCGGCGCTCGTAAGTCCAGAAACGCAAAAGATTCACAAAAAATGACGCGCACATAGCAATAGGAGCCCAGCGGCGATTGTGAAGCCTATTTTAGGCTTTTTCCTACCCAATTCGTCGAGCGAGCTGGTAAAAAACGATTTAATGCGACTCATTCGGTGAGAAACCGCAAAACGGCCAACGATTTGAGTGATTTATTCTGTGGCCATGGTTTCCGGGACGCGGCACAAATGAAAAATGAATTTTAGATCTGTTTGCTATTCAATTACTCGTGAGCGCCACATTGAGTCCTTGGCGACAATGAGATTTCCGGTGGCGGACAAAATCAACGCGATCGTGTTTTCGATTCTTTTCTGTTTATTTCGTTGCCTTGGAGTACGGTCGACAACTGCTACTATACTTATAATGGGTGATCAATTACGCGTGTTTATTGAGCAAATATGTGAGCGAATCAATCAGGATGCCTCGTTTAGACCACTTTTTCAGAATGGGATCGTGTTCCACCCTCGAATTGACCCCGATAATCAAGCGCAGTGCATTCCAGCAATAGTCGTTAATGGGACTGGTATGGATTTAGAACTTTTAGAGTCTATAGCGCGCAAGTACCGCTCTTATTTTCCGAATGAAATGCGAAAGTTTGCCATTTCGTTCTTTCAGAACAATGAGGAGATCTTTTGCGACACATTCACCCTCGATTAAGAGTAGCGTCAACATCGAATGTACGTTGTGAATAGAAATCTATCAAATTTCCGTGTTTTACAATTTGAATCCTGTCAAAATGAGAAGAAAAATCAAGGAATGGAAACTTCGTGCCTTTCAATTCACATTATTTATCACTCCCACTACATCACGCACTATATGTCACATGTCTCGAACTAAGAACCGCTGGTAAGCAGCACATCAAACGTCTGGCGATCGTACGCTAGCAAGGCGTTGTACCAGCCGCTGACATCGTCGACTTTTGGAAGCTCTTTTGGATCTCCCGTGTAGTTGGCAAGAACGACTTTGGCGACGGTCGAGGTGAATGAAGTGATGAGCAAATCCATAGATTCAATCAATTGGGCAGCGCTAGGCCTTCTAGACGGGTTGCGGTGAATACATTCGCGAATGATGGCGTAACCAATGCAATCTTCCGGAATCACCACCATTCGCTGCTCCACGTCGTAGTCTGGCAGCAGTTCATTGAACACCTACTCACACTCCATGAGAATCCATTTTTATCTTGTTTTTAAGTCTGTTTGTTGCGAACCTCATAACAAATGACGCCATAGCTGAACACATCGGCATTGTAGTTGTAAGAACCGCCTTTTTGAACTTCTGGGCTCATCCACAGCGGTGATCCAATGCCAATCTATCGCAACATGAGCTAATTGACACAAATTTCTTGTTATCACTAACGGTACTGTCATTGTCTCTTCTCGAAGGAAACGGGAACACCCCAAATCCGCAATTTTCGCGACTCCTTTTGAATCCAGCTAGAGAATGACAATCAGATAAAGAGCGAACATAGAGAGATCATATTCGAATTACCAGAACGTTCATTGACTTCAAATCTCGGTGGACAATGGCCTCGCGATGAATGGAATCAATCCCCTTTGCAATGTGCCGCAAAATCCGCGCTTTTTGCAACATACTCCACTTGACATTGCCGGTTTTGTGTATAATATCAAACAAGGATCCACCATCCATAAATTCCATGACTAAATTCAACCATGAGTCCACTACATACGAAAAAGCATGGAAACTTGAATTACCAATGCTCAAATGCTCCTTGGAGACGAGATAACCTTTAATTTTGACCAGGTAGTTGTAATTTTGTAAATGCCTAACGCAAATGGTGAGCTAAACTCTCCAACCTCTAAGCAACTGACTTTTGTACGCCAATAGTTGCACTTCACGCTTCCACATATCGATTTCCTTGTCGCTCCGATAGCTCATATCTTTGATTGCGACGATTTCGCCGGCTACCGTTCCCTTCCAGACGCTCGCGAAAGTGCCGCCACCTAACAAGGTCTCTCTCTTCACTTGAGCCGTCTCGAATTTGTACACCCCGACGAGACTTTTTTCCGCTCCAGCGACGAGGTCGTGAGCTTTGGGCGGAATCGTCGGCGTTGAGAATCCGCTGCCGCCAGGAGAGATTTGGTTGCCTTGGGTAATAGGCATTTGTGCTCGAATGTTGGCGGCAATGCCCTGGATAATATCGGGTTTTGGAGCGGCGAGGTTAGGGAGTTTAAATGGGCCTAAATCAAACGGCTGCGCCGTTGGCGGCGCAAATCGCGCAAAATTCGGCTGAACTTGATCGAATGGGCTCGAATTACTCAACGGAGCTGGATTTTGATGCATATCGGGGAATTTAATTGGCATTAGAGGGCTGATGACGGGACTATTGCTATCTGGCGAGTGGGCGAGCGGAAGCGAGCTTTGCCGATGATGCCGCACTGATGGGGGCCGTGCTTTCTTCTTTGGAGAAACCTAAATCACAAACAATTTAAATTAAACGCAATTCTAAGTCCAGCTCCTTATCTTGCAGTACCCGAATCCCAGTCTCGATATTGTGGACCAATTCAATGGGAGTTAGCAAGGGTAGCTCATATCCTTTCATCGAAATCATAATTAGATGCATCGCTATCATAAATTCATTGTCGTTTAGCATGTTGTCTTTGTCCAAATCGGCCAAGTTCCAAATTCGCGCTAACAGCGTCCGATCGAGCCCTGCTCTTGAAAATAACTCCAACGCCGTCGATCCAGTCAAGTATCCATCTATTACAACATCACAATTAAAGGAGAATCTCATCGTCAACACCAAGAGTATTATCACTACCTGTGTTTCTTTCAGCGAACATTTTGGCATACGCATTCCAAGCCGATTTTGAGGGCGTCCAAAGCGACGACACCTTGGGGGCGTCACCGTTGTTGGTGCCATTGTCTAATTTGAGTGGAGACACAACTTCTGTCGATTGATTGACCAGAAGGTCTTTGTTTGCCGTGGGACTTTCTGGAACAGGGGAGAGGGGTTCATTCGGAGGCCTTAAAATCGGCACTGGACGAGCGTTGCGAGGTGAAACTTTAGGAGATAGTTCAGCTCCTACTGGAATTGGCGGCAGCAATATCGGAGTAGGCGCAAGTGCGGTCTGTGAGACACCAAAGGGCCCATCTGATACAGATTGGCTAGATTTCCTTTTTGTCGGTTGCGGAACAATCTACGGTGTAAATAATAAGGCCGAATTCGTACAATCCACTCACATTATCACGAACTATAGCGGGATTCAATTGAGGAGACGGGCTTATTGAGGCCATTAGCGACTGAGGAACATTCGACGGCACAGCTTGGCCTTGTTCACGAGCCCAAATGAGATACTTGGCCACGAGGAACTCAACCATATTTAATTTATTGTCTTTGTCGAAATCCGCAAGATCCCTAGATCATGTCAAAATGAGGGACTCTAGGCGCCTGACAAAACTGGAACACGACAGGACAATGCACTTAAAAACGCAGCGATTCGCACCAGATCGAAGCTAATTCGCTCACAGACACCTTGGACTGAGTAAATAAAGTTCGTGCTTGTTCACCTAGTTTAAATAATGAACATAGTACATGATAATGAAGGAACACAGAAGAAGACACAAAAAACAAAACGAACGAGCAACAAAATACATCGCAAAATTCACATTTCGCGGCTGAATTCGAGACGCAACTAACCACAAATGCCAAAAATTAAAAATTAAATGTTCCCATAAATACTAATATTGATTCTCGACGCATTACTCTCCGCCTGATTGAAATAGGAACAATGAACGCGCCTTTCATTTTGGACTCATACGAGACATGGCTTCGAAATTCTTGTGTCCACTGTCGTCGCTGTTCTTCGCTTATTACCCAATAAAACTAATTATTTCTCATCAGAATTAATCAACAGATCACAAATAGATGCTAGGGGTCAAGCCCTACTTGAATGCCACGCAAAATTCGTACTTTATTGGCTAGCACAGCTTCCAGCACTGCACCTTGAGCCAGAAATACCACCGACAAGTCGCTATCGACTTTGGTATGGTCCTCACGATAGACACTCAGAACAGGGAGGCCGCCAAAGGCCGCAGAGATTTTATCATCGAGGGCGCGTTTCGTCTTGGCATTGTTGGCCAGGCTGACCTCCCTGAGGGCTGTACTACCAAGTTCATGAACTTTAAAGGTAGATAATGCACTCCAGTCCATTTTTGGGACGGCGTATGGACTGAGCAAGCCCAGGGAAGACCAAACGATTCGTCAATTGCAAACAAGCCGGGCCAACGGTCCTGTCGAACTTACGTTGGGCGTAAATTCAACGCCAGACTCCACGTCAGAGCCTCCTATCAGAGAGATAATGGCTACCTCATCATTGATCAGTCATTATTACGAAATCCAGCAAGTGCCCAAGCACAAAAATGCGGCGAACGAACAGCGGACAAAAATGTGACAAGTGCCAAGAATAAGCTGGGACAAGGGCAGGGGTCTTTTCCATTTGTGAAGATCAGATCGTTATTAGTACAATGCATTAGTGCAAATCACCATTCACTTTAAACACCAATTCCACTGGAATGACCACATTTTCAATCAACAGAGTCGTCTTCAACGAGCGGCTTCATAGGTTTGAACCCTTTTCGTTCCGTACTTAATTTACTAGCAACAATATTATATGCAAGCTCCAAATGAGCTTTCTCTATCGCTGGCTCCGTCGTTGGTGTCGTTGAGACGTCGCCGCTTTTTCGTTTGCGCTTTTTCTCCGAAATTGTGTTCTTTACCGCAGCCATAAGAGCCTGATGATTATAAATTTACTTCATAAAAGGAATATTATTATAATATTTATAAAATACCTCACTGGCAAAGTTTTTCAAGTCCGCCGCTGAAAAACCCTTCGCCATGTCAGCGTATCGCTTTAGAACGCCACCAGAAGCAAGTTCAGCGACTCCGGGCCGACCTTGGAGGTAGAATGATATCAGATCCAGTCGCGATCGCTCGTCAGGGAGAGGCATTTCGATAGCTCGGTCGAATCGACCCGATCGACGCAGCGCTGGATCAATGCCATCGAGATTATTCGTAGCGGCGATAACAAATATGTTATTACTACTCACAAATCATTACTTAAGGCCGCATCAACATCAACAATAAATGCCCAACAGATCGCACAAGGCCATCCCAATTCAAAAGATCAAAAAACCGCAAAGTTTCAAATAAAATGAGACACGTCGATGTTTGGAGAACATACTTTGACGTGAGACCGTCCAAGCAAGTCAGCAGTTGTGACACGGTGGCGTGATTGGTGCTGTTTAAACCGCCAAAGTTGTTGCGAGTCCCAATCTTTCCAGCACAGTGGGATCCGAAGCTTGGAATTCACGTGACTTGAAGTCGCGGC
>JADMIO011874952.1_pt1 | contig 82697 bp, 52 predicted proteins | sample 8958161 | NCBI WGS metagenome assembly JADMIO01 (sample SAMN16585339, study PRJNA669376) | soil metagenome | isolation source: Crop rotation soil | place: USA: Cullars Rotation, Alabama | collected 2011
GGCCGCGACTTCAAGTCACGTGAATTCCAAGCTTCGGATCCCACTGTGCTGGAAAGGACGGTCGCGATAGACATGGTAAAAGACGGAGGGCAAACAGGCAGGAACTTCTAGTCGACTAGCACTTCAATTCGGGCAGCTTCGACGCGGCGGACGCTCAGTCGATAACCCCGCACTTCCAACTCCAAGGGATCGCCCATGGGCGCGGTCCCGAGGATCAAAACGCTCACGCCCGGAGTGAGACCCATTTCCAATAAGCGAATGGCAATTTCGTCGTCGCCAGCAATCGCTTTGATTTTTGCACTTTGGCCAATGGCCAACTCGGACAGCACACCGGTACTCCGGCCAGACGTCTCACCGGTACTCCGGCCGTCATTCACGCCGGTACTCCGGCCATCGTTACCGCTCACGCAGGCACTCCGGCCAAGCGCGGAGCGGGCATGGTAGCAGGAACAACGGCGGCTACTGGCGCCCGCTGAACCAGTACGCTGAGCAAATCGTTGGCACGAAAACAGAGCGTTTGCCCGCTGATTCGCACGATGCAGGGGCTGCCGGAGCGGACCATTTGCACGGCAGTGCCGTGGTGAAAGCCCAGCTCGCGGATGCGTTGCACTTGTTCGGCACCGCCCATGATTTCGACCACATGGGCCAACTCGCCAGCGTCCAGCCGATCCAGCGGAATCACGTCGTGCATATGTGAAACACCTAGATGTACTTGAGACTCAATCTCATTTGCATTGTCGCATTCTAAGGCCTGAAGTCGGCTTTTTCAAGCAAGCGATCAAAGTTTTTTGGGTGCGGAATGCCGGTCCAAACCAGCATATGCCCATTCAAGCCCGCAGTTCGGGCAAACTTTCACAATTTAGGGCAAGTACGGCGATCTGGCGATCGCACGGACGGGCTAGGAACCCCGTCCTACCTAGATCCGTTAGCTCGCCGCCCAAGTAGCTGCTCTTGAACGGCTGGCCGGATTTCGCTACAAGCCTGCTCCTTTTCTAGGTCGGGAGATCATTCCCGGTTCACGCGTTCGCGAATAAACACGTCAGGAGTGCGGCCATGCGTTGGCTCAGCCTGTTTGCATTACTGGTTTCTGCGGCAACCATCGCCCACGGTGGCGATAAGTTCCCGTACACCGCCTACGTCAACGTGGACGAAGCTTACGTCCGTAGCGGGCCTGGCAAGAACTTTTATCCCACGATGAAACTCACCCGCGGCGACGCCGTGGAGGTTTATCGCCACGATCCGGGCGGCTGGTGCGCCATTCGGCCGCCGCGCCGCAGCTTTTCCTGGGTGCCCAGTGCCGAACTGAAGATCGACCGCGACGGCATCGCCACGGTCATTGCCGATCAACTGCCGGCCCGCGTTGGCAGCGCGTTTGGCGAAATGCGCGACACGACTCAGGTGCGGCTCGATCGCGGCGAACTGGTCGAAGTGCTCGAATCACACATGCTCGGCGAAGGCGCCGATCGGCAAGAATGGAGCATGATCGCGCCGCCGTCCGGCGAGTTCCGCTGGGTTTCGCAGAAGCTGCTTGACCGCACTCCGCCGGAAGCCGGCGACGATCGCGAAGAGCGTACGCCGCGACGATCGACGGGTGAAATCGCTCGCGCGCGTCGGCCGGTCGATGCGGATCGCGAAGATCGTTTTGACAACGTCCGGCAAACGGCCGGCGCGGAAGATATTCGCGACAGTGCCCGCGATAATTCTCGTGACAACGATCGCGATTGGCGCGGCCGCGATAGCGACCGATCTGCTTCGGCGCCGCCGCCGCGAGCCAAGCCGGGCCGCAGCCGCAAAAACATGACGCCCGAAGAAGCTTACCAGGCGGACCTGGACGAAATCGATTTGGAATTGTCGGTCGTTGTGGCTGAAGAGCCGGCCTCGTGGCGCTTCGACGACTTGCATCGCAAGGCCGACGCTGTGGCTGACCGGGCGACGACAGCCGTCGAGCGCGGCCGTGCTCGCGAAATGCTCAATAAGCTGGCCCGGTTCGAAGAAATCAAGCGTCGATATGACGTCGCCAACAATACCAGGAAGACTCCAGGTGTTGGCGGTCCTGCGATCAACGCTCCTGGGCCATTTGCTTCGACAACCACCAACAAGGCGATCACCGATCCGTTCGGTCCCAGCACTCCGCCAGTTGCACCAAGCGGATTTGCCGGCAATACACTCGGCGCCAATTCAGCAGCCTCGGCTGCTTCATCTGCCGCAGCGGACACGCGCTTTGATGGCCGCGGCAAGCTGACGAAAGTCGTTTCACAGCGACCGAACGCGCCGCAGTATGCCGTCGTCGATGGCTCGGGGCAGGTCACGGCCTTCATCACGCCCGGTCCTGGCGTGAACATGGAGCCGTACGTCGGCCGCGAAGTGGGCATCAATGGCCAGCGCGGCTACATGCCGGAGTTCAAGAAGACGCACGTCACCGCGTTGCGAATTACGTTGGCGGATTCGCCGACGATGGTGCGGTGATTTAAGGGGTAAGTGATCCAAGCCCGACGCGTGAGCGAGGGATTCTAACGCGCGACGTTGTTTCACCTATAAGCCCAAAGCGCAAGCGAGGGAACCCCAGTCATTCTGCTAGCACGAATCTCCAGCCGCAATCCAACTCAGATTGACTCCGCTCTTCAAAAAACGTGACAATGCTTGACAGTTTCAAGCATCGACGCGTTCCAACAAGGAGGGGCGGATATGTTGCGTTGCATTCTGACGGCCGGATTGATCTTCTCCGGCAATGTGTTTCTTCTTGCCGAGCAGCCTAAAGGTGAGCGTGAAAAGGCCAAGAACTCGTCGGCCGCTCCGGCTAACAAGGCGGACGTGGAAGCGATCTTGCGCAGTCCCGCGAATCTGGACTTTAAAGGTCACGACAAAGTCACCGTCAAAGATTTGCTGACCAGGCTCCGCGACGAGCGGAAGCTTTCCATCCGCTTCGACGTACCGACACTTTCGCGGATGTACGGCGGCGAGAACAGCATGACTTCGTCATCAGAAAAATTGAGCTGCACGCTCAAGAAGAACGATGCCGAATATCAGGCGGCCGTCGCCACGATTCCGGGCGCGGCTGTCGGCGGCTTGTCACCAGATGAAGTCAAACCGACTCCGCTGCCGCCAGCGGATGCGAAGAGTCGCGCGGAAACCAAGCTATCAACGATCACGCTGCCACTGCCGCTGAATGAAAAGGGCGAGCCGATGCAGGTCGAAAAAGTTCGGCCCGCGACGGCAGAAAAGTGCCAAGCTGTGACGTGCCATGAGGCGCACGAAAATTCCATCGACGACATCCTCGCGCGCGAAGTGAACCTCACGCTGCTCGATACCAAGAAAGCCACCGTCGCTACGGTCCTGCGGCAAACGCTCGACGCCTTTCCAGCTTGGGACGATGGCATGTCGGATGGCTTGCCGATCGCGCTGACGAACGCGGCCAACATCGACTATCTGGTCGAAGATGGCGGCCTGGTCGTCACCAGCAAGCTGGCCGCGCTGACGTACAAAGAGACGCGAGTCTATTCGCTGAAAGGTTTGAAAGACATCAAGGGCGAGCAACTTTCGAAGGTCATTTGTGAAACGGTCCGGCCCTGGAGCTGGCGTTCGCGAATCGATGAGCTTGGCAACAAGCTCAAGGCCGGCGGTGTGCCGCTCTCGGCCGAAGCGGTTACATCCATCGTCAATTCCGGCATCAAGTTGGCATCTGCCGAGATCGGCATTCCCACCGAAGGCGGCGCTGGCGAAGAAAAATCCGACGCCAAAGAAGCGAAAGACGCCAAAATGTCAGCCAGTGAAGTTGAGCAAATGAAGCTGCTTGGCAACGCCCTGGTCGACAGCGCCGTGACCGCCGCGCACGCTTCATTGACCACGCTCGAGGTGGTGCATCATGCCGATCCACCGACCGGCGTCGTTCAAGTGCTTCCGGGCACGCTGATCATCACGCAATCGCAGGCGGCACATCGCGAAATCGCTGAATTGCTTAAGCAATTAAGCGAAGAGTAAGCGGCCATAACGTCGCGAAACAAACGCTTTGTCGGTATTTCGACAAAACTTCAAACTATATTAACTTCCGGGCCCAAAGGGGTCGGGAATCAGTTCACCGTCATGCGGCATCCAAATGGATGACGCTTTGGGGCGAACCGACTCTCGACCCCGATCTATTGCGGCCCACATTCTCCTCATCCGCCCGTAACATTTGCGGCCGATCTTCGCTAGCTAAGTAGGTTCCGGATTTTCTGGCCGAAGCAGTCGCTCGGCCGTCCGGCCAATCAACCTTTTCCCGATGAACCGATATTGGTGGCCGAGGCGCGCCGTGACCCAACAACAAATTAACCATGCCCAGTGGAACGACCCGGACAACTGGAGCGGACCTTTTAACGACTTGTACTTTAGCAAACAGGATAGCCGGGTGTGGGTGCCGCGCAAGGGCCCGTGGAACGGCTGGACGATGAATCTGGCTCAACCGCGCGGCGCGATGTGGCTGTATGGTATGGTTTATGGCGTCTACTCGCTGCTGACGCTGGCCTTGATTGCCGTAGCGGCACTGCGTTAATTCGTTTGCAATCGATGACTAACACTCGAAAAGAGTCTGCCATGACGATGCACAAAATCTTCCCGCGAATTTCGTTTCGGCTGTTGGCCCTGGCGACGATCGTGGCCTTTGCGCTCGCGAAGTTGGCTGTGGCTGCCGATCCGAGTGTGCCGCCGCACGTGCAGGCCGCTTATGATTTGCTGAAGACGACAAAGCCGGACAATACCACTTATCAGCACCAAGGCGGCGAAGTGCATTGGCAGGGCGATGCTGGCGTGGCTGCATCGGAATGTAAGACCGATTGCAGCGGTTTTGTCGACGCGCTGATCAAACACAGCTATGGCCTGAGCGACGCTCAGCTTAAAGACTGGCTCAAAACCAAGCGCCCACTGGCCAAGCACTATCACGAAATTATCGCCGAGCAAAAAGGCTTTCAAAAAATCGACTCGCTGCAGAAAGCAACCGTTGGAGACTTACTGGCCGTGCAATATCCGGCCGGCGAAAAGAACACCGGCCACATGATGCTGATTGTCGATGCTCCGCGTAAGCACGAAACTTCGCCGCCGATTCAGCCCGGCACTATCCAATGGGAAGTCGGCGTGATCGACGTCAGCCAGTCTGGCCATGGCAATACCGACACGCGGCATCATCCGGACGCAACGAGCGGCTCCGGCTTGGGCAAAGGCGTGCTGCGCGTTTACACCGACGCGGCCGGCAGCATCGCCGGCTATAGCTGGAGCACGCTCAAGTCGTCCAAATTCGAAGAGCAGGCCGTCCACAACATGGTCATCGGCCGCATCCAGCCGACGTTTGTGGCAGGGCTGAAGAAATAACGATCGTTTAAAGCGGCGAATCGTCTGAGCTTTCGCCCGCTTCACCGTCGTCGTTTTTTGCTTCTTCCAGCGCATCGGACTTTTGCGCCAGCGGCAGTAAGAACTGCATACCGAGGAATAGCAACAGAATTGCGATCAGTGCACCGATCCAGCAATAGCTGACAATCCGCGCGGCGTCCGGCATGCGGCGACTAGCGAGTATCGTTTGAGTCAAAGCGCCCAGGAACAACGTTGTCATTGCGGCCAACAGCAATCCGCAGCCGGCCGAAGTCATCGTGCCTTTGAACGTGCCAGACTCACTGAAGACTTCGTGGTGCAGTTCGATCGTCCGTCCGCGGGCAAGGCTGCGCGGCACCGCTTCGGCAACTTCCACCGCGCGGGCAGCGGCCGGCCAATCCGGCGACGGAGCGCCGCCAGCCATTGCCGTTTGCAGGTTCTCGATGATTAGTTGCTCGGGCTGCCATTCGGCTTCGATCGGTTGCGGCTCTTGCCCACTCGGCAAGGTGAGTTCCCACGGACCGTCGTCCGGCATCCACAGCACCGCTTTGCCGCGCTCGCCAACCAGCGACAGCCATGCGCCGGGCTGATCGTCGACCGCTTCAATCGTCCAGCGGGCTTGCAAGCTGCTCTCGCCGGTCATTTGCAGCGCCAAATTTGCGTAGGCGTTCGGCGATTCGCTGGAAGCTCCCAGTGCGCCAATCCGCTGCACCTCGCCCAGCAGCGGCCGCAGCACCAATACATCGCGTGCAAATTGCGTTAACACGGCAGAAGGCGAGCGGTCAGCCTGGTCGCGGTCCAGCAGCACTTGCTGAATCGGCCCGATCGGCGATTGCGATGCCGATTTGCACCAGTTGGCCAGCTTATGCAACACCGGATGGGTCGCATCGAAGACGAGCGGCACAACCGGGCAGCGCGTTTCGCGGCGAATCATGTCCAGCTCGTGGCAATCGAGCATCGAACTGCACACTGGATGCGAGACCACCAGCGGCAAGCCGGACTGAATTAACTTGCGAAGCTGTTCGACGCGCCCGTCCTGCGACTCCGATTCCGCCGCAGCCACAATCACCGCATCGGAAACCGCGTGCGCCAGTAGCGTTTCCCATTCGAACAACTCCTGTGCATCCGGCGCAAGCCCACGCAGCACGCCTGCTGCCGCGCCGACTTCCGCGATTGCCACAATCTGATGCTCTGCGCTCGTCGCGATCCACCGCGCTAGAGCGAGCGTATTCGAATCGGCGCCGAGCAGAGCAAAACGCATGGGCAGAAATATTTCAGGAACGCGTGACGAGAGAAGGCAATATACTAGCCCGACGCGCCAGCTAGCGAAACCGCTATTGCATTTCAAAAGAAGAGAAAGGAACCGCTAATGTTCGCTGATTGACGCTAATGTTTGTGTATTCAACCTTCCTCTTATTAGCGTCAATTAGCGAATATTTGCGGTTGAATTCTTCTGATTTTAGTTCTCATTGTCCCGTCAGCGTGAAGGCCGCCCAAAACAGCGGATGGGCAGCGCCGTATTTGTCGCGGCGGGCGGCGATGCGGGCAAGTTGAGCATCACGGAGCGCGGCCGACTTGGTCTTGTTGGCAGCCAGGCCCGCGAAGAAGTCGTTCATCAGTTGAGCGGTAGCTTGATCCGGGATTTGCCAAAGAGTGGCAACGACGAAACGCGCGCCGGCCAATTGAAACGCCTGCCGCAGGCCGGCCACGCCTTCGCCATTGCGGACGGTGCCCAGGCCGGTCTCGCAGGCGGACAGCACCACCAGATCGGTGCCATGCAGATCCGCGCCGACGATCTCCAGTCCCGTGAGAATTCCATCGTCTTGACTGGCATCGCCGGCGGTCGACTTGCTGTTGCAACCGGCCAACAGCAGGCCGCATCGCAACAGCGGGTTCTCCAGCGTCTTGCCGTCTTTGGCAATCACCGCCGTCTTGCCGGCCGCACCGTTCATATCGGAACCGTCGTTCTTCAGTTCCTGGTCCGGCAAAAAGAAGCCGTGCGTGCTCAGCACCAGCGTCTTGGGATGCTTGACAGCCTGAAACGCCGTCTCCGTCGCACGCTGATTGGTGAGCAGCGTCGGTTCGACTTTGGTTAGCGTTTTCAAGTTCGGCAAAATTGCTTTGGCTTCGGCAGCCGTGCCGGGCAGCCGCGGCACAATGTCCAGCACGCCGCTGAAACCGGAACGCGTGCCCGCCATGTTAGGTAGTGCATTTGCGGTCGGCTTGGCGGCGGCCACGGCCGTGCGCTGCAAGTTGTAATCCGGATCGGCAAACACCATCGGCGCGGTGGTCTCGAATTTGAGTTTGTCGATGGCCGCGACCTTGGCCAGATTGCGTCCTGTGGCTAGATAGCTGATTTGCCAGCGCTCGATGGCGTAGGTTTTTTCGTCGACTGGCAGCGCTGCCCACGGCACCAGCCACAAACTGGCATCCGGCGAGAGCAGCAGTCGCTTGGCATCGCCGAAGTGTGGTGTCAGCGGCGCCAGGATCAATTTGGCCAGTGCATCCAGCGGCTTGCGCAGTTCGGCTTCGGCTGCCGCTTCGCCCAGTTTCTGCACTTTGTTGGTGCTGTCCTGGATTTCATTTCGCACAGCGGCGACTTTTGCATCGATGGTTTCCGCGTCACCCAAATCGATGAGCTGCACGTTGCCCGCACCGGCCGGCGGAATGATCCAGGCGGCATAGTGTGCCGGCAGCCAGGCCTTTTTGCGATCGACGCTGGTAAAGTCTAGCCAGCGGAAGCGGGCGAACTCAATGAGCACGCTGTCGGCCGGCACGGCCGCACGAACTGCATCCAGTTCAATCCAAACATTCTGATACTGCGGCAACTTTTGCCCGGCTTTCATCGCTTGATCTCCCAGCAGCAAGCGATTGGCCACGTCGAGGTCGCGCGCCAGCGTCTCTTCGCGCTTCTGTAGCTCCGCGATCTCTTTCTTCCGCGCGTCCGCCTGGCTCGGATCGACGGCAGCCATGTTCAGCGACGCCAGTTGCTGACGGAGTTGCGTGAGCTGGTCGAATTTGGCCTTGGAGTCTTTGTCGCTAGACATGATGCGCGTGAGGATCGCGCGTTCGGCCAGCATTTGCCTGGCCATGGCTTTGCCGTTGAGCACCCAGCCGGCCGAAAGATTGCGATACAGCGGATCGCCGGTTCGCGACAGCGCCGCGGTCAGGCAGCCGTGGAATTCAATTGCGTCGCTACCTTCGAGAAAGTTGAGTTGCTGCGTTTCGGTAAAACCGGGCAGCACTTTTTGCACGTATTGCCGCGACTGTCGCCGCCCGTTTTCCAATTCTTTGGCGGCTTCTTTCCAGTTACCGGTGACGATGTCGCAAAGAGCCACGCTGTAGAGCGAGGCTTTGGTCATCGGGTGCTCAAAGCTGAAGATATTAGAGAAAACCTGATTTGCTTGCAGATACTGGCCGCGGGCTTTTTGGTAATCGTGCTGCGCAAAGGCGGCCGTGGCGCACGAATAGAGCGCGGCGCCGGTGCCGACGTGATCGTTTTTATCCAACTGCTCGGTGGCCAAAGCCTGATCGAAAATCTTGGCGGCCGTTTTCCAGTCGCTAGTCTCCTGATACCACCAGCCGAGGTTGCGAATGGAAATGCCCAACGCGGAATTCTTGTCGCCGTAAAGTTGGCGACGAATACGGAGTGATTTCTCCAACTGTTCTTTCGCCTCTGCGGGCTTATCCTGTTTCATCAAGACCATCGCCAGATTGTTCCTCGTGGCGGCCGTGTCGGGATTCTTCTCGCCCACGGTTTTCAACTGAATGGCCAGCGCTTTTTCGAAGTAGTCTTTGGCATGCTCCAAATCGCCAATTTCCATCAGCACGCCGCCCAGGTTGAGCATCTCGGAAGCCGCGCCGGCCGACTCCGCACCGTTGAGCACCGTCTGCAGTCCCAACGAAGATTCAAAGGCCACGTGGGCCTCGGTGTATTGCCCCATCTCCCAACAGACGCGGCCCACTTTGGAAACCGTGTCCGGCATAATGCCTTTGCAAGCCTCGAGGTTTTTCGGCTGCGACTGCGCGCCGAGCGCCGCGTAAAGATATTGCAGCGAAAGGACGTAGTTGCCGCGTTTGAACGCCAGGTACCCCAGGTGCGTTTGCGAGAGCGTCACTTCCGCCACATTCGGCGGCTGGCGCTTGTTGCGAATTCCGAAAGCTTCGTCCAGCAGCTTTTGTGCGGTGGCGAAATCGCCGAGCTCAGTGAGCGTATATCCCAACATATCGGCAGTCATCGAGACATCAATCTGCTGCGTTTTCGCCACAATCCGCTTGGCGGCCAATGAACGCTGCAGCGCCTTTTTGGAAGCTTGCAAATCGCCGGCAGCGAATTCGGCCGCGCCAAGCTGAGTTAAGAACTCGGCAGTGATCAGGTTGTTTTCGCCGAGCAGTTCGACGGCAATGGCCGACGCCTGCCGCACCTTGGGCAGGCCCTGTTGAATATTGCTCTGACTGACGAGCTTGACGCCCTCATCGTTGAGCTGGGCCGCTTGCAGCAGCCGCGTTTGCTGGGCCGGCGTTAGCTGTTTCAGCGAATTGAGTAGTGCGGCCGATTGTGCCGGCGTTTGTGCAGAAGCCATTGCCGACATATTGAACGCCGCCAATACGGCAGATGAAACGACCAAGAACCCTCGCGATGCGCGTAACACTTTTCGAATCTCCCACAGCAGACAAGATCCCCAATAGGATCAACGCGAGCCGGACGGCCGCTGGACAGCGATTTTAGCTCATTTCATCGGCATAAACCGCGTTTTCCAAACTAATAGATCCGCCAGAAGCCCTCCGTAATCAGTTCGACCAGGTTATTGTCCGGATCGCGAAAATAGAGACTGATTGCGCCGCCTTCCCAAATCACGGTACTTTCGAGCGCCACGCCTTCCGATTTCAGACGGGACTTCCATTCGTCGACGTCGTCTTTCGATATCGCGAAGGCAAAATGCGTTACGCCGGAGCCGGCATGCCCCGGAATGACTCCGCCGGCCGTGGCAAACGGCTGGCCGGTGGCGCCTTCGCGAAACAGCAGCAGCACGTCTCGCCCGGCCACGTTCAGAGCAACCAGCCGCTCAGAATCGAGCAGCGTGTCGAACTGGAACAGCTTGCGATAGAAGGCGGCCGCCGTTTGCGGGTCTTTCACGTAGAGCGCCGTCTCCAGCAGTCCGTTTACAGTTGGCATGGGCTTCCTCGCAAAATGTTTGACGCTGGCGATTGCCGCCGGGAAGATAGACGGACCAGTTCCACTACATCGATCTATTTTATCTCCGATGTCTGCTGCCACAATCGTCGCGAACTCGGCTCGTGCTTGCGTGCGGCTACTGTACCCGCCGCACTGCAATTGGTGCGGCACAGCTTGCGAAGACGACGATTTGCTCATCTGCCGCGCGTGTCAGTTGCTCTTTGTGCCGGCAGTCAGGCCGCCGCGCTGCGGGCGCTGCGCGTCGCTGCTGCCAAACCATCTGCTCAATGCGGACGATTGTGCGAATTGCCAGAAGTGGAAGCGACCGCAGATCAGCCGGACATTGGCCATTGCGTCTTACACCAACGTTGCCCGGCAGGCGGTGCTGCGGATTAAGAAGGCGCATGAAGAGCCGCTGGCCTGGTCGCTGGGCAAATTGCTGGCCGGCGTGCTGGCGAATCGTATAGCTGAACTTGCGCCGGACGTGGTGATGGCAGTGCCGATGCATTGGACGCGGCGTTGGCACCGCGGCATCAACGGGCCGGACATTCTGGCCAGTTGCGTCGCCCGACGATTGTCGCTGCCGCTTGCCGGCCGCGCGCTGCGGCGGCGTCAGCGGACCGAGCCGCTGGAAGAGCTTTCGCTGGCCGCGCGGATGCACACATTGCGGCACGTGTTTGCGGTGCGTTGGCCGAAATCGATTCAAGGCCGCCGGGTGCTGCTGATCGACGACGTGATGACCACCGGCGCAACTTGCAATTCCGCCGCGCGAACGCTGCGCGCGGCCGGCGCTGCGGATGTTATTTGCGCCGTCTTTGCGCGGACGGAGTAGATTCTCTCTTGGGAAACAGCAAGCTGGCGCAACCGGTTCCAAACTGGCAACGTTTCAGCGTCGTACTAGAAGAACACTGCTGATGGCAGCAGTGCCACCCAACAGGCACTAGCCAGCCGCGCAACTCTTTTTCATACTGTCAACATGAACCAGCGGCTTCGCAATCTGTTTCCGTACATCGCTTTGGGCGTGCTGCTGGCCGCGCTGGCTTGGGCAATGTCGTTTGGACGTTTGCCGCCGGCCGAACTGACGCTGTGTACCGGCGACGAAGTCAAATCGCTCGATCCGGCCGTCACCTCCACCGATATCGAAGGCAAGATTGCCCGCGGGCTGTTCGAAGGCCTGACTCAATGGGATCCCAAGACGTTGGAAGCCATTCCGGGCGTGGCCAAGAGCTGGGACCTTTCGGATGACAAGCTGACGTACACGTTTCATCTGCGGGACAACGCTCTTTGGAGCGATGGCACGCATGTCATTGCGGACGACTTTGTCTGGTCGTACCGCCGGTTCTTGCATCCTGGCACAGCAGCCACGTACGCCGAGGAGTTCTGGTATATCGAAGGTTCTCATGCCTTCACGGCCGGAGAAGTTGCGGTGGGTGACAAAGTGGAAGTGGAATTGCGTGCCAAGCCGGACGACGGTTTGGACCCGCTGATTGGCAAGCTCATAAAAATCGACGATGGCAAGCCCGCCGATCGCAATGATGCAAAAGTGGTGGCCGCCGCCAAGATTTTCACCGTAGAGATCGACGGTAAAGAGCGGCGGTTCCAGCGAGTCAAGGAGCCATCGCACAAGGTTGAGCAGTGCGAGCACGTGTTGCCATCGTTCGACAGCGTGCATGTTCGCGCACTCGACAAGCAGACGCTGGAAATCAAGCTCAAGCAAGCCACTCCTTACTTTCCGTTGCTAACCGGCTTTTATCCGATGTATCCGGTTAATCGCAAATGCGTGCAAAAGTATGGCTCGCCCGATTGGGTCAAGCCGGAGAACATCGTCACCAATGGCCCGTTCACGTTGCAGTTGCGGCGGCTGCGCGATCGAATTCGAATGGTCAAGAACGAGTTGTACTGGGACAAACAGCACATCTATTTGCAGTCGATCGATGCGCTTCCGATCAAATCCAGTCCTACGGCACTCAATATGTACATGACCGGGCAAATCGATTGGGTGGCGCGCGTGCCGGCGCCGGTCATGCCGATCTTGCTCGCCGAACATCGCCCGGATTTCGATCCGCAATTGATGCTGGGCACGTATTTTTACCGTTTGAACGTCACGCCGCCCGATCCCAAGGCAGATCCCAATAAACCGCAGACGCAGATTCGCAAAGCACTGAGCAACGCCAAAGTCCGCCGCGCGCTGAATATGGCCATCGACAAACAGGCGATCGTCAGCGGCTTATTGAAGAGCCGCGACCAGCCGGCTCGCAGCCTGGTGCCGCCCAAAATGGGCGAATACTATCCGCTCAAGTCCGCTATGTGCGAGGAATTCAATCCGCAGAAAGCGCAAGAACTGCTGGCCGAGGCCGGATATCCGGGCGGCAAGGGCTTTCCGAAGTTGAGCATCATGTTCAATATCGACGAAAACCATCAGGCGATCGCCGAGTTTATTCAATCGCAATGGCAGCAGCATTTGCAAATCAAGGTCGGTCTGGAACAGAAGGAATTCCAGGCGATGGTCTCCGACGTCGATCTTATGAAGTACGACATCTCGCGTTACGGCTGGTTTGCCGACTACGCGGATCCTTACACATTCATCCGCATGTTCATAACCGGCGGTGGCGACAATCAGACCGGCTGGAGTAACAAACAGTACGACGACCTGCTGGCCAAGAGCCGCGCAGAAACATCCACCGAGAAGCGGGCGCAGTACTTTCACGATGCCGAACAGATTTTGATGGACGAACTGCCGATCATTCCGCTGTACTACTATTCGTCACCGGAAATGTCGCGGACCTACATCCATGGCCTATATCCCAATGCACAAGACTTGCATCCTTATACCGGCATGAGTATCGACCACGCTGAAAAAGCTGCCGTGCTGGCTAAGGAGTCCAAATAGATGTTTTGGTACATCTGCCGCCGAATGGGTTGGATGCTGGTAACGCTGTGGGTTGTGTTCACGATCACGTTCGCGCTCATGCATGCCACGCCGGGCGGTCCTTTCGCGCGAGAACGAAAGATCGATCCTTTGATCAACGCCCAACTCGAACGGCGATATCATCTGGATGAACCGCTGCCGAAGCAATATCTGCGCGAGCTAGTCAACTTCGTGATGCTGGATTTCGGCCCCAGCTACCAATCGGTTGATTTCAGCGTCAACGAAATTATCCGGCAGGGCTTTCCGGTGTCTGCTTCGCTGGGCATCTTTGCGCTGGTGTTTGCGCTGGCGCTGGGGCTGACGGCCGGCATCTTTTCCGCGGTGCAACGTGGATCGCTGTTGGATGCCACACTGATGACGCTGGCCACCGTGGGCATCGCTGTACCGAGCTTTGTGATTGCCAGCGTGGCCATTATTCTGTTTGTCTTCATCATGCCGATGTTTCCGGCGGGTGGTTGGGGCACGCTCAGTCAACTGGTGCTGCCGGCCCTCTGCCTGGGCGCGCCGTACGCTGCTTACATCGCGCGGCTCACTCGTAGCGGCATGCTCGACGTGCTGGGCCAAGATTACATTCGCACCGCGTACGCCAAAGGTCTGCCGCGGCCGAGCGTGATCTTTCGTCATGCGCTGAAAGGCGCAATGTTACCCGTGATTTCGTTCTTAGGGCCAGCCATTGCCGGCATCCTGACTGGTTCGATGGTAATTGAACAGATTTTTGCCATCCCCGGCCTGGGACAGCACTTTGTGCAATCGGCCACGCAAAAGGATTACACGCTCTGCATGGGCCTGGTGCTGCTGTACACGGCGCTGTTGTATGGAATGAATCTGCTGGTGGACATTACGTATCAGTTCCTCGACCCGCGGATCAAGTTGGATTAAAAGCTGCGTGAGTACGCCGATCTCCAAACCTGAAATCGCGCCGGACGCAGCGGACCGCTATGCTGCGCTGCTTAAGGAAGCGGAAGCGATCCACGGAATTTCGTTGGGGCGCGACGCCTGGCGGCGGCTGAAGCGCAATCGCACAGCTATGATCGCGCTGTACTTTTTGGCTACGGTGGCGCTGCTCTCGTTCTTTACGCCGCTGTTGCCGCTGGCGCCGCCGCGAAAAATCGACCTGACCCGCAAGTATCAGCCGCCGCAAGCCTGGCCGATCTTCGTGCCGACTTGGGATTACGAACCGACGGCCGACGAAAAGGATCCCATCTCCGCGGGTTTTGGCGACTTGACTCCGCCGTTCAACTGGATGGTTACTCTGCGCGTGAAAATCTTCGGCAAGTGGACGCTCAATTCCTTATGCGGCACAGACAATCTGGGCCGCGATTTGCTCGCGCGATTGTTCTGGGGTTCGCGGGTATCGCTCGTCGTCGGTCTGGTGGCCACGTTGGTGTCGCTGATCATCGGCGTTTCCTACGGGGCAGTCTCTGGATATGTTGGCGGCTGGCTGGATAACATTCTGATGCGCGGCGTGGACGTGCTCTATTCGATTCCGTTCATCTTTGTGGTTATCTACCTGATTACGGTGTTGAGCGAACCGGCCATTAAAGAAACTTTGGAAAGCTGGCATGTCAATCGGATCACAGTCTTCTTCGCGGTGGTCGGCGCCATCTATTGGCTGACGATGGCCCGCGTGGTACGTGGGCAGGTGATGTCGCTCAAGCACGAGCAGTTCGTCGAAGCAGCCCGCACGATCGGCGGCGGCCAGTGGCGGATCATCTTTCGCCATCTGGTGCCGAACTTGTGGAGCGTGATCATCGTTTATCTGACGCTCACCATTCCCGACGTGATGCTGTTCGAAGCGTTTTTGTCGTTCCTGGGCCTAGGTGTCGAACCGCCGGACGTGAGTTGGGGCCTCTTGGCCAACGACGGCGTGGCGGTGATTACGCCGGTCAAAACCTTTTGGTGGCTGGTGGCGTTTCCGGGACTGGCACTCGGCTTGACGCTGCTTTCACTCAACTTTTTGGGCGATGGCTTGCGAGATGCGCTTGATCCGCGAATGAAAAACAAACAGTAACCGTTAAAGATTGATCTGAAACAAAGACTTGAGTATTTATGAGATGGGATCCTGACGCTCGCGAGGCGAAGTATGCAGCGCTCAGGAAAGTGCTGAATGGCAATGGTTTCACGACAAACGTCAATGTTGAGTGGAACCGCGTGGATTCCATGAGCATTCGGCATTCGGCGTCGAATTCGTTTGTGTTTTGCGTCGCGGCTCGCGATCGTGGTTGGTACATTCATTTGCCGAGAGCGGGAATTGGATCGCAGCGCATCTACAGAATCTCTGATCCAGTCTTGATTCCTGCGTTATTGTCGCGGTTTATTGTCGAGCGTGGGAATACTGAGAACCTTACTGAAACGATTGAGACGGAATACCAACTTGAAGCAGTCTCATACGCTGTCTGGTCGAAGGACGAGTGGGGCGAACAAAAGGTCTGTTGGCGCGGCTTCGGCTGGCGCGAGCTTTCAGATGCTGAGTATCAGTCCGTTAAATCAAAGTTGAGACAGCGAGATGATCGGGATAAGTTGTTGCAAACGCTTTCGCCGTGCGTAACCTGGGACTTGCGCGGATTGCTAGAGCGTTCTTCCGAATTCCGAGACGATTTGGAATCAGCGATCACCATGCATTCGCTGCGATCGTTTCAAGCGGTTGTGCCAAAGGACAAAGAGGTGTATGTGCTGGACTGGCAGCATCCCTGCTACGGACTCAATGTCCACAAAGGCATTCAACGCGCAATGCGCGATGAGTGGGCGCGCGAAATCATCTCTTTCTACGATGATGTTGAATTTGTTTCTCAGGATTTCGACTTCGGCTTGACTTGTAGCCGAAACAGTCGCTTTCGGATTTTTGGCGGATCATTTATCGAAGCTTTTGTGCGCGACATGCCAGCGGACTTGATGTCGATTGACGCCAACTGAGTGCTTTCATGATTTTAGACGTCGAAAACTTGCACGTCGAATTTCGCACCGATGACGGTTTGGTCCGCGCGGTCGATGGCGTATCGTTTGGCGTGCAGCCGGGCGAAACGCTGGGCATCGTCGGCGAGTCCGGCTCCGGCAAGTCGGTGACGAATTTGGCGATCATGGGACTATTGCCGCAGCCGCCCGCGTTCATCACGGCCGGCACTGCGCTGTTCAACGGCCAGGATTTGCTTAAGCTCGACCAGCGTGCGCTCGGCAAGATTCGCGGCGACCGCGTAGCAATGATCTTTCAAGACCCGATGACGTCGCTCAATCCGTTTTTGACCGTCGCCCAGCAACTCACGGAAGTCACGCAACTGCATCGCGGCGATTCGTACGAAGTGGCGCTCGCGCACGCGATCGAAATGCTCCAGCGCGTCGGCATTCCCTCCGCTGCGGCGCGAATTCACGATTACCCACACCAGTTTTCTGGCGGAATGCGGCAACGGGTGATGATTGCTATGGCGCTGTCGTGCAAGCCGGCCGTGCTGATTGCCGACGAACCGACCACGGCGCTCGACGTAACCATCCAGGCCCAGATTCTCGAATTGATGAAGGAACTGCAACAGGCCGAAGGTACTGCCATCATTCTGATTACACACGATCTGGGCGTTGTGGCCAAGGTCTGCGATCGCGTGAACGTGATGTATGCCGGCCGTTTCGTCGAAGAAGCGCCGGTCGATGAACTGTTTGCCAATCCGCGGCATCCATATACTCGCGGGCTACTGGCGTCGATACCGCGGTTAGATCAGCGAACAGCGCGGTTGACGCCCATCACCGGCCAGCCGCCCAACTTGATGACCCTGCCGCCTGGCTGCGCCTTTGCGCCGCGCTGTCCAAATGTGCTGGAGCAATGCCGCTTGAGTGTGCCACCATTGGCAACGGACGAACAGGGCAAGCGCTTTGCGTGCTTCAATCCAGGTCCGAGCGCGTTGCCAATTGCAGAGGTGGCGCCACGATGACCGAAACTGCTGCTTGGGCGCGATTGCCGGATGGATTGACGATGCAGCCACCGCTGTTGGAAGTGCGTGATCTGCAGGTGCACTTCCCATTTTCACGCGGACCTTTTTTCCGCCGCACACATGGCGTGGTGCGGGCTGTCGACGGCATTAGCTTTGCCGTTAAGCCGGGCGAAACGTTGGGTCTGGTCGGCGAGTCCGGCTGCGGTAAATCGACCACCGCCCGCGCGATTTTGAACCTGATCAAGCCAACCGGCGGGCAGGTCCTGCTCGATGGCTGCCCGATCCATGGGCTCAGCGATCAATCGATGCTGCCTATCCGCCGGCAGATGCAAATGATCTTTCAAGATCCGTTTGCCTCGCTCAATCCGCGGATGACCGTCGGCAAGATTATCACCGAGCCGATGAACATCCACGGTTTGCACGAAGCATCCAAGCGCAAGCTGGAAGCGATGCGGCTGATGGATATGGTGGGCTTGAATCCGCGGTTCTTGAACCGTTATCCACACGAATTCTCCGGCGGCCAGCGGCAGCGGATTGGCATTGCCCGCGCGCTGGCGGTGCAGCCGCGTTTGATTTTGTGCGACGAGCCGGTTTCGGCGCTCGATGTTTCGATTCAAGCCCAGGTGATCAACCTGCTGATGGACTTTCAGCGGCAGTTGAACCTGGCGTACGTTTTTATTGCGCACAATTTAGCGGTTGTACGCCACATCTCGCACCGCGTCGGCGTAATGTATCTGGGCAAGATCGTCGAAATGGGCGACGCGGCCGACGTTTGCAACAATCCGCGGCATCCTTACACGCAGGCGCTGCTTTCGGCGATTCCGCTGCCGGACCCGCAGCGCGAGCGTCAGCGCCGCCGCACGATTCTGACCGGCGAAGTGCCTTCGCCGGACAAGCAGTACGTGGGTTGTCGGTTTGCGGGCCGCTGCCCAATTGCCGAGCCGCGCTGTTTGGAATCGTCGCCTGAGTTGCTTGGCGATGGACATCGCGTGGCTTGCTTTCCCGCGCAAGAAGCGATGTCCGCAGCGCCGCCGAAGATCGTCTGATCGAAGTTGGTTAGTGAATGGCAACATCGGCGGTCGGCCGCTGCCTAACCGATTTGCGCCGCGCTGTCGATGCCGCGCGCGAAAAAGTTTTTCGCCGATGATAGCAACTGCGCCAACCTTGCTTTACACGCAGAGATCAAAATCGCATACTAGTTGACCGTCGCAAGAGCAAAGCGGCGATCAGCAAGAAACGGAGTTTGCACGGATGGTGCGTTTGTCGATGAACGAAATGACCACATACCGGTGGTCGTTCGAAAAAGATGTGGCCGAATTCAAAGCGGCCGGATATGCGGCGATTGGCGTCTGGCGACAGAAACTTTCCGACTACGGCGACACGCGCGGCGTGGAACTGCTGGCCGAAAGCGGATTGAAAGTTTCCAACCTGCTGTGGGCCGGCGGCTTCACCGGCAGCGACGGCCGCAGCTTCCGCGATGCCGTTGATGATGCCATCGAAGCGCTGAACCTGGCCGCGGCGATGTGCGCCGGCTGTCTGGTTGTCTACACCGGCGCGCGCGGTGGCCATACACATCGCCATGCACGTCGACTGATCGTCGACGCGCTCAACGAATTGACGCCGCTTGCCGCCGATCTGCGCGTTCCACTGGCCATCGAGCCCATGCATCGCGGTTGCGCCGGCGACTGGACGTTTCTCACCAGCTTGGACGAAGCCTGCGAGCTGATCGATTCAGCGGAAAGTCCCTGGGTGCGACTGGCGCTAGATACCTACCACTTTGGCGACGATGCGGCCGTGAAGTCGCGAATTGAACAGTACGCGTCAAAGATTGCCATCGTGCATTTGGGTGACGGCAACTGCCCGCCAGAGCGCGAACAGAATCGCTTGCCGCTGGGCGAAGGCGTCTTGCCGCTGCGTGAAATCATCTCCGCGCTCAATTCGGCCGGCTATCGCGGTTACTACGATGTCGAACTGATGGGCGAAGAAATCGAAGTAGCCGACTACCGCCAGCTCCTGCGTCAGTCGCGCGAAGCCTTCGATGCAATTCTGCCGGCAGCGGCGGTGAGTTAATCGCGCGATTTGTTTCCGATTTATGCTCTCTCCGGAAACATCTGCGCCCAGACGATTCGCCAGATCACCAGCCAGATGCAGGTGGTCAGCAGCAGCCAGAAAGTTTGCGGCCAGGAGCGGAGTCGCGGCGAATCGATGCCGGCCAGCGTGGCGCAGAAGATCGAAGGCGTGGAGAGCGTGGCAATCGCCAGGCACGCTTGCCAGCCAAGGTAAGTTCCCAGGCAGAGCCAGGCCGCGTCGAAATAACCGCTTCCTTTGGGCTGCCAGCGATTGCTGAGCCATGCCAACCCGCAACCCATCAGCGCGCCGCAGAGACCGTCGAGCAAGCCGGCTTGCCACGAGTGCGGCACGATTGGCAACTGCCCGCTGCGATAAAACATCAGCGGATGCAGATCGGGCCAGAACAGCGGAAACACCAGCCCGATCGACAGAGCGAAAATCGTCAGTCGCGACGGTAGCGGCTGCTGATCGTACTGAATCAGTACAATGCACAGCAGCACGCTCAACAGGCAAGCGTGATAAACGTAGAGCGCGATCAGCGCATCGATCAGCAGCCCTCCGCTGCCGATTCGCAGCGGCAGGTTGTTTCCGCCGGTAAACAGTTCGACCCAAGCCAGGCCGAGAAACAAACAGGCAGTGAGCAATTCCACCAGCGGATAGCGTGCGGAGATCTTTTGCCCGCAGTCGTAACATTTACCGCGGAGGATCAGCCAGCCGAAGATCGGAATGTTATGATAAAAGCGAATGGCATGTTTGCAGTTGGGGCAGCGCGAGCCGGGCTTCGAGAGATTCATTCGCCGCGGCAGGCGATAAATCACCACGTTCAAAAAACTGCCGATGATCGACCCCAGTGCGAACAGCCACACCGACAGAAAGATGGCCAGGCGTTGGAGTTGTTCGAGCGTCATATGAATCTGGCGAGTTCGATGGGCAACACTGCGTCTCGTCAAATAATACCGTGCAGCGGTCCGCCCGGCGCAGCCAATGCATCCACTCGTTTGGAAACTTGCGGATCATCGACCAGCGGCGGCGCATGATGCGGCTTGATGCGAGCATCAATCACCAGCGGCCCCGCGCAGCCCCAGTGTTTCTGATGAGTTGCCGCGCCGCAACCGTAAATGTCGGCCGCCGGATTGCTGCGCGTGAACGTCACCCACAGGAAGTTGCCGAGCGACTCGGCGGTAAATTGGCTATCGTCGCATAAAACGACGAGCGGAAAATCATCGGCCAGTTGGTTTTGCTGCCAGACGCTGCAGAAATGTTCGACGCACTGTTCTTCATGCAAAGCATCACCGCCTGCGCCATATTTTGGCGCGCGAATCGCCAACACGCCCGGCAAACATACTCGCGGCTCCGCAAAACCGTCCGGCATTCGCGGTGAATCGCGAAGTTCGCTCGCCAGCTTGCTCCGTGACGGTCCAGCAGCAGCGATCACCACCTTGGAACCTTGGTTCAGCCCGCTGCCAGAATAATCCAGCGTGTCGATCGTGGTCCGCGTTTGAAAATGCAAATCGCGCGACCAATCGACGCGTTGTAAAAGATGCTGCAGGAACTTATCGATCTGGTGTATTTCTAAGCCAGGATCGTCGTCGCCGGCCACGATCAGCAAATACTTGGCCAGCGACATCTGCCCCTGGCCGAGAATGGCGTTCGCTTGCGTAAGCAACTCTTGCGGCTGACTGACCGGCGCGAAGGGCGTATAACGCTCGCTGCCGACGGCCAACAGCAGCGGATGCACGCCGGAGGCATCGACCGCATGCACGGCCCGCACGCCGGGAATCACCGTCGGAATGATCGGTCCGGTAAGTTCATGAATCAACTGGCCGAAGATCGTATCTTCTTGCGGCGGCCGGCCGACGACCGTAAACGGCCAGATGGCGCCGTTGCGATGGTAAACGCGATCAACCTGCATTACTGGGAAGTCGTGCCGCAGACTGTAATAACCCAAATGGTCGCCGAATGGTCCTTCCGGTAGCGTCCGCTGTGGATCGATTGTGCCGGTCAGGCAGAAATCGGCCTCGGCATAGATCGGCAATGAGTTTTTTTCAGCACCAACGGCAGTGACCAGCGGAATGCGATATCCCGCCAGCGCGCCGGCAAACGAAAGTTCCGGCATGCCCTCGGGCAGCGGCATCACAGCCGCCACACTCATGGCCGGCGAGCCGCCCACAAACACATTCACTTTCAGCGGTTCATTTCGCCGCACGGCAACCGTGTGATGCACGCCGATGCCGCGGTGAATTTGATAGTGCAGTCCAACTTCGCGATTGGCGACGAATTGGTTGCCGGCCAGTTGCACGCGGTACATGCCCAGGTTCGATTTTTGCCAGCCGGGCTGATCCGGATCTTCGGTATAGACCAGCGGCAGCGTAATGTATGGTCCGCCATCGTCTGGCCAGGATTGCATCTGCGGCAATTGATCGACGGAGGTTTGATTTTCGAGCACCGCCCCGCTGCCGACAAACTTTGGTCGCATCGACAGTGCCGACCAGGCTGCCCCGAGCGATTGCAGCGGCTGCTTGATTGCCGCGGCCGGTTCGATCTTCAGATCGATCAACCGCCGCACGGTTTCCAGCGTATCGCGAAAGATGAACTTAGCCCGCCCGAGCGTGCCGAACAGGTTCGAGACCATCGGAAACCGGCAGCCTTTGACGCGCGCGAAATAGATTGCCGGACCGCCCGCCCGATTGACGCGGCGGTGGATTTCGGCAGCTTCCAGATGCGGATCGACTTCCTGCTCGATGCGCAGCAGTTGGCCGTGTGCGGCAAGATCGTCGATGCAGGCTCGTAAGGTGCGGTAACCCATCACAGGGCAGCATAACGTCCGAACTTGCGTCGGCAAAGAGCGAGGTCAATAGAATCGCACGATCGACGGCCGGCACGGTATAATCGAAGACATACCGAACCAAGAAATCGAACTGCGGATTATCGCAACTTGAATATGTCTACCGATGCACTGCAGCCGATGCTTGCCGAACTCGTCCCGGAGCCGGCTGCGGAAACGCCTGTGCCGCTTGAAGATCGCTGGAAGACGCGTTGGGTTTGGATTGGCCTGTTGCTCTTTGCGCTGCTACACGCCACGTCGTATCTCAATCTCCGCGGTTTGGAGGTCCTGCCGCCGTGGTTGTTAATGTTCTTGACCGGCGTGCTTCCGCAGTTGATCTTTTTCGTTTATCCGTTTCTCACACGCGAGCGCCAGGGACGGACTGCCTGGAAGGCGCCGTCGTTTTCGCAGTTCCTCGTCGAATTTGCGATCGCCGTGCCGACCGTTTTTGCGACGTTGTTGTTTGTCGGCGCGTTGAACTACGTCATTGGCCTGATCTGGCCCGGCAAGTCGGCCACGCCCGACGTGATCAAGAACATGGGCATGTCGCCCGGCAATGCCTACATCTATTTCATGTTGATCACGATGTTCACGCTGCCACCGCTGGGCGAAGAAACCTTCTTCCGCTGGTTCTTGTACGGCGCGTTTCGCGCGCGGATGCCGCTGGTGGCCGCCTGCCTGATCGAAAGTTTGATCTTTGGTTTTGGACACACCTTTGGAGCGATTCACGGCGCGGTCGCTTCGGTTCTCGGAATTGTGCTGACGTTGCTGTACCAGTGGCGAAAGACGCTGCTCACGCCCATGTTGGTTCACTGCGGCATCAACTTCATCGCGTCATTGACAGTCTTGGCCTTGATGACGCTTACCGCCAACAGTCCGATGTTGGGCTTTATGCCGGAATCCGCAGGCGGGCCGATCGTCGTCCACAGCGTGCTGCCCGATTCGGCGGCCGAAGAGGCCAAACTGCAACCGGGCGACATCATTCGCAGCGTCGACCACACGGACACTCCGGACCTAAACCAATTGTTTGAGGTGTTGCGCAAACACAAGCCGGGCGACCGCGTGGAGATCAAGATCGAACGCGACGGCGAGACGATCGTGTTGACCGCGGAGCTGAAGAAGCGGCCGAGCTAGCCGCTGAGGAATTTCAACTGTGGCGAAACTTCCCATCATCATCGTCGAAGCAGACACGCCGGATGGGGTTGCTCACTACGTGACCTGTCTGAACCATGAACATGTGTTTGAACATGGGCTTGCGCGGGAAGCAATCATTGGCCAGTTGCGTCAGCCGCCCATAGGTCACGTGGCGATTTCTCCGGATAACTTTCTGCGTAACTCAGTTTTCGTCGAGTTCATGCATGGCATTGTTGCCCGCTATGCGCCGCTTGAGCCAGATTCCATTGCGGAAGCAAAGCGGCAAGGCAATGGATATCTGTATATTATCGACCAGCGGACGCCAAACCCGCGCGGCAGAGTTCCTCCGGAAGACATCGTCGGCGGCTTCGAACTCAGAGACGGCCAAATTGTGCCCGGCAAGTACGTCCCCAATCCCAACCTGCGCATTCTCAGCGGCAACGGCTTTATTCAACTCGACGATTTTCTGCAAGCCAAACTGATCAATGAGCTGTTAGCATTGCGAAGCTAGATCATCGGTTGCCCTGCCCGCACAAGCTGATGAACTTGCACGCGATTTTTGAGTTCCTTCTGTGCAAGCTTCACCAGGTGCTCGTGGTGTGTGAAGTAGATGACTTGCGATTGTGCAGCGAAGTCGGCCAGCACTTTGAGGGCGGCGGAGGAGCGCGCATCATCGAAGTTAACCAGGATGTCGTCTAGAACGACTGGCATGGCAGCGTGCGCGGTTAGGTGTTGTTCGAGCATTGCCAACCGTAATGCGAGATAGAGCTGATCGCCGGTGCCATCGCTCATCTCGTTGAGCTTGATGCGTTTGACCGGCTCGCCACGCAGGCCGACCAAGACAGGCTGCTCCGATTCGTAGTCGACTTGCAAGCCGGCAAACGATCCGCGCGTTAACTGTGAAAAAATCTGTCCGGCGCGATCCAGCGCGGGACCCTGATTCCGCTCGCGGAACCGTTCGATGCCTTCGCGCAGCACGGCGGTCGCCAAACGCAACCGCACAAATTGCTCGACTTCCGCTTCCAGCGCTGCCAATTGCTGCTGAAGCAGTTCTGCTTCGGTGGCCGCAGAAGCGTTGCCATCGATCCGCCGCAGTTCGCCTTTTTCCGCACCGATTTGTTCGTTAAGTTGGGCCTTTTGCTCTTCAAGCTGATCGAGTTGCTCTTTGGCGGCAGCAATTTCGTCCGGCAGCGAGGATGCATCAACCTGCTCCGCCGCGCTGACGAACGTCGCCAGATCGACGCCGTCGGAAAGCTGCCGCAGTTGCTTGTCGCAAGCGTCGAGCTTGCCGCGCAGTTTCAGATAGTCTGACGATTTGCTTTCGGCCGGCAAGAGTTCTTCGGCCGACTTGCAGCCGGCTTCCTGACAAAGCATCTGCAACTCAGCGGCGGCTTGGCTAAGCCGCGACTGCGCCGCTTCGAGTTCCGCCTGGCACTCTTGCCGCTGGCGATTCCACTGCTCGTGCTTCTCCGCACTGCTGGCCGCCTGTTTGAGCCGCGTGAGCAATTGCTCGACCGCGCTGGAAACATCGCCCAGCGAAATATCGGGCGCCACGCGTTCGCACAGCCGCCGGACCTCTATTTCGAACGCCTGGCCGCGCGAAGCGATGCCGGCGATTCGCTGCTGCTTGTCGGCCGCCTCTTTCAGTTTGTCGAATAGCTCTTTGATCTCGTCCAGCACCGCGCTGGCCTGTTCCGGCAGCGCATCGGCCGGCAGACCGAGCGGTGCGATGGCCGCCGACCACTGCGCCCTCCACGCGTCGAGCTTCTCCGCGGCACGCCCCGTGGACTGTTGCTGCGATTGCAGTTGAGAACATGCATCCTCGAGTTGCTTGGAAAGCTGTTCGCGCTTGCGGGCCAATTGATCCGCGCGGCGAACGGCTGTTTGTGCCTCTTGTAATAACCGTGCAAGCGACAGGTCGGACGGCAAAGTTTTTACTGCGCCCGCATGCAAAGCCATTTGCAATTCGCGAACGCCAGCGTCAATTCGCTTCTGCAATTCTCCAATCACAGCCTGCTGTTTGCGGATCGCTTGCGATTGCTCGACCAGCCGCTGGTGCTGGGCCAGCCAGGGCCGCATCTCGCCGGGCGGAAGCGCTGAAATGCCGATCGGCTGCCAGAGTTGCTGCCAATGGTTTTGCAACTGTTGCATATGAGCGTCAGCGTCGGCCAGTTGCTGCGACTGTTGTTGTCGCGCTTCCGCCACACTTACCTGGCGGGCAGTCAGTCCGGCTATAGTCTGCACGCGATCCGCCTCGCGCCGCAATCGGTCGACAACATCGTCGGCCGCTCGCACCGACGCTTCGAAGGCGTCCGGCAAATCGGCGTCCGCAAACTTGTTGGTAAAGGCGGCGATTTCCAGCGGCGTTGGACCAGCCTTGCGATCCGCCTTTTTCCAGTCGGCCAAAACGAGTTGCCAGCCGGACTGGCGGAGCTGGCGGGCAGCTTGCAAATCATCTTCGCTGGGCACCGCGCCGGCCGCCTGGATCTGGTCGATCTGCGCCTTGAGCTTTTCGGCGTCGGAATCGAGGCCAGCGAGCTTGTCAGCCAGCAGCGCGCGCTTTTTTTCCAGCTCGGCGAACTCACGGGCAAAGCGATCGATCGTTTCCGCCGGCGGCAGCGGCAGTTTTTCGATCTCTGCCAACGAGTGATCTTTCAATCCCAATCTCGCGACGTCGATTTCCGCTTGCTGAACTGCCGCGGCCAACTCAGTTTGCTCGGCGCTGCGTTGCTGTTCCAGATCGCCCTGGCTTTGCCAGCGCTGCAACACGTCGGCCAGCGACTGGTCACTGCTCGGCGGAATTTCGGCCAGTTGCTTTTCCAGATGCGCGATTTCCGCCTGCGAATTGGAGCTGCTTTGCTTTCCGCGTTCGAGATCATCGACCAGCGCTTGGTAGCTGCGCGCCAGCCGCTGAATGTCGGCCTGCTGCGTTTTCGACAGCCGCAATCGATCGACGTCTGCTAACGCAAGATCCGGCCGCAGCTCGCGCAACTGCCGCGCGGCATCGCGGGTGAGTTGTTCGTGCTCGCCCTTCAGCCCCGGCGTATCGTTGCGGCCTTCGGAATACGCGCCCAGCGATTCGCGTAGGCGGTCAATCTGATCGGCCTCGGCGGCTAGCGTTTCATCGAGCGGCAGTTTGGCGGCTGCTTCGTCGATCTGCTTGAGCCGCGCGGCATGTTGCGATTCCGCTTCGCGATCGCGCGCGGATTGAATTTGCGCCGCTTGCCGGCGGCGGCCGAAATCGTCTGGCAAAACGCGAACGTCGCCGAGCTGTACCAACTGCGCGACCAGCTCGCGGCGTTCGACAATCAGTGGCAACGCCGCCTGTGCGTTCTCCGATCGGCGTTTCCGCTGGCGAGCCGATTGCAGTTGTCGGTCGATTTCCGCCAGCCGCTGCTGCGCCTGCTGCAGGTTTTTATCGTGCGTTTGCCAGCGCGTGCTCGGTACTTGCAAGTCGCGCATTTTCTTGCGGGCATCGTTCACTGCCGTGATCCGCGCATTGAGGCTGGGATTCGATGCCCGCGGTTTGAAAAGTTTGGCGGCATCGGCATCGAGTTGCTTTTGCACGGTTTGCAAATTGGCGATGCCGGCGCTGGCCGAGAACAAGATCGGTCCCAGCGCGCCGTCGCCGCTAATGAATTCGCGCCCGCCGGCCACGAGTTGATCGTGGCCCAAACCAAACAACTGTGAGAACAGCGCCGGCGTCACGCCGCCGAGCAGTGTTTCGAAACGCCTGGCGTCGGCCGGCGACCCGCCATCGGCTTCGAGCAGCGTATTTTTCGCGCCTTTGCGGCGGATGAGTTGCCAGCACTGCTCGTCGCCGTCCGCCAGCGTCGCGCCGATCCGCAGATCGGAATAAGCATGGACAAAGCTATCGGTCGATTGGGCAGGAATGCCGAACAGAAAATCCCGCAGCGCTCGCAGTGTGGAGCTTTTGCCGGCCTCGTTTTCGCCCAGCACCAAGTGCAGGCCGCGGCCATCGCCAAAATCGAGCGATTGATCCGTGAACGGACCAAAGGCGATTAGATCGAGGCGTTGGATTCTCATGCTGGGCGCGGCGACGGCTTGACGATCAATGTAAAATGCGGTGCGGATGTATAGGTTTAGTTTACCGAACGCGGGGCTCGGTCGAAAGCTGTTGTTAGGCCTTAAATCCAGCGTTGCAGTTGCTTATGGAGTCCAAACTGCGAACAATATGGTAACTGCCGCAAGCCGTCGGCATCTAAGAGGCAGTATCCTAGATCGAATCGAGGTTTTCCATGCGTGGAGTCGTGTTTACCGGTCTGGTTCTCGCCGTGATGGCCGGCATCGCTTGGAATTTTTTCGGACCGCGGCCAAATTCCGACGTTGGCAATCTTCCCAAGGAGCAGAATGTGACAGACCTAAATTCGGACAAGTCCGATTCACCTAAGGTCACCAAGTCCGATGCCGAGTGGCGCAAGCAACTGACGCCCGAACAATATAGGGTGACGCGTCAAAAAGGCACCGAGCCGGGCTTTACCGGCCAGTATTGGAACACGCACACTGACGGCACATACCGCTGCATCTGCTGTGGCGAGCCGCTGTTCGACTCCGGCGATAAGTTCGACTCCGGCTGCGGTTGGCCCAGCTTCTCCGCGCCGAAGAACGCCACGGTGATTCAAGAAAACGAAGACAACAGCCACTTCATGCAACGCACCGAAGTCGTCTGCAAGAAGTGCGGCGCCCACCTCGGTCATGTCTTTAACGATGGCCCTGGACCTACGCACTTGCGTTACTGCATCAATTCGGCATCTCTGGATTTGGAGCCGAAGGAGAAGGATGCGGAGAAGAAGGCGGACAAATAAACAATTTCTAGGGTTATCCAAGATGAAAACCTTTTGTGCTATTGCGATCGCACTAACTGTCGGTTCAGCGCTCGCAGGAGATACAGACTCGTTTGCCAGGAGAACTTCTAAGTGCCAGGAGAATGTCGATAACATGTCATTCGAATTTGATAAATCGAATCCGGTTTACAAATCGATCGACGAATATCGTGGAAAATGCCAGCTTCATTTGATCTTAGATCCTGTTAAACGAACTTCCGAAGTCCGTTTTACTAGCGACGGCAAAACTATCCTAACCATTCCGGGATTTGGAACTTCGTTCCGCACTGACGAAGATGACCACCTTTACGTTGCTGTTCCAGGCGGCGAAGGAGGCATCGTCAGTGCGTATGACCTACGCGATGGCAAGAAACTATGGGAATCAAAATTAAAAGCCATTTCCGTACTGAGCCATTCAGCGTATAGAAGCGAAGTCACGATGTCGAACTCAAGTGTGACGGGGCCTGCTGGCGCGGTTGCATATGTCTTGACGATTCATGGGCACGAGACATTTGGCGATTACATCGAGATTCTCGATTGCGAAACCGGGAAACTGCTTGCGCACCGACAGTTCGATTCTGTGGAGGATTCGAAACCGGCCTCAGAATCGAAACTAAAGTGAGATTCACTTTAAACATTGCGTAGCACGTAGCCCCAACGAATCTTATTGCGCCACCTTCGCCCTCAATAACATCGGCGCGTCATCCTGCGGGGCGTCGAGGCCGGTGATGAATTGCAATTCGTTCATCGTCTTTTCGGTGTCGACCATGCTGTTGGCGACCTGATCGACCTGGCCACTGATGAATTCGGGTTCCTGGCGGTTGACGGCCATTTCGCTGAGCGAGCGGATTTTGTTCTCCAGCCGGTCGAGTTCCAGTTTGACCAGCGTGTAGTTGTCTTTGGCGCGATTCAAGTTGGCCAGCCGGCCGCGACTGGTTTGCAGGTTATCTTGAATCGCGGCCCGCATCCGCTGCTTTTGCGCGTCCTTTTCGTCCGGCATTTTGGCCAAGGCTTTTTCCAGATCGGCAATGTCGCTTTGAATGTGCGCTTCGCTGGTCTTTTGCAAAAAGCGACCCAAGGCAAATTGCGTGTAAAGCAGCCGTAGATAAATCCAGAGCAGCTTGTCGAGGCCGCTCATCTGCTCTCCTTCCAAACGGAAGTCGTCGGCCGCCGTGGCGGGATGACGCAGCTCGTCGGCGATCTGCTTGAGTTCGAGACATTGCTTCTGCAAATCCTCGAACCGCGCCATCGATTCGCGCGGCAGCATCTTGGTGATCTTGGCCAGCATCTGCTGACTGGTGACGTTAGTCGACGAGCGTTTTTGCTCCGCCTCTTGGATGTCGATGTAACGCTGAAACTTGGGATGCGTGCCGACAAATCCCAGATAGCCCAGCTCGCAAGCGGCGACCAAGGCCAGCACTGCGTCGATATGCGGGCTAAGCAGCGCCAGCACCACTCCGCCGCCCAGGCCGAGTAGATTCCAGCGATTGCGAAACGCCAGCTTAATGTATTTTGTGATGCCCACGTTACGTCTCGTGCTGAGACTCCTAGAAGCTATCGCCTGCCCTATTTTAGCTTGCCTTTGGCTTGCTGTTCCAGGCGGTCGATTTGATCGCGAATGTAATAAACGGTGTCCAAAAAACGCTGCTCGCGCTGCATCTGCTTGGCTGGCAGCGTGGCGGGTTCGATTGCCAGTTCCTGCAAAATGCGGCCCGGATTGGCGGCCATCACGTACACGCGGTCGCCCAGAAACACCGCCTCTTCGATCGAATGCGTGACGAAAAACACGGTGGCTTCTACTTCGCGCCAAAGTTTGACCAGCAGGTCTTGCATGTTCATGCGGGTTTGCGGATCGAGCGCGCCAAACGGCTCATCCATCAAAATGATTCGCGGCCGCAAGATCAGTGTGCGCGCGATGGCCACCCGCTGACGCATTCCGCCGGACAGTTCGTGCGGGTATTTGTCGGCGTCGACATTGACCTTCAGTCCGACGTGATCGATCCACTGGCGCCCGAGTTCGATGCGTTCGCGCCGCGGCATGCCCATGCATTCCAGGCCGAACGTGATGTTGTCGAGAACGGAGCGGTTGTCGAAGCTGGTGTAATCTTGAAAGACCATGCCGCGATCCGATCCTGGACCGACCACCGGCTGATTGAACGTCAGCACTTCGCCACTCGTGGCCGGATGTTGCGGTTCTAGCCCGGCAATCAAACGCAACAGCGTACTCTTGCCGCAACCGCTGGGACCCAGCAAGCAGATGAACTCGCCCTTGTTTGGCAGATCGGCCACCACAAACGAAACGTCTTTGATGGCCGTAAAGGCCTGCGGTGTGTCGACGTTGAACGTCTTGGTGACGTTGCGAAACTCAACGACCGCCGGACGTTCGAGCGGATTCTCTTGCCGGACTTGCTCGAGCACCTGGCCGACGCCGACCGGCTTGCTGTTTTCTGCTGAATCGCCGGCAGCCACGTTGGCGGCAGCCGACGGAGTGGTTGAACTGTCGCTCATCGGCTGCTCGTGGGTGGTTGAACTCCGCCGGACGTTGGCGGTTGCGTAAAGCCCGGCGGCGTGTAACGGCGCGAACGCAAAAAGAACGATGTAAAATCTTCCCACGTGCGCAATGCCGCGCGAACAGCCTGATGCAAATACCCGCTGCCGCCGTAGCGGTAGGGAAATAGTTGACGCTGGATGAAGAACAGCAGCCGGTCGATCGCTAGAGCCATGATCGGAATCAACAGCAGGATCAGCGTGATATGTTCGCGCTGGCCGCGTCGCTGTGACGTGCTGATGATGCCGCCCAGGCCGGGATAGCCGCTGGAGTCTTGCACCAGTTCGGCCAGCATGATGTATCCGAAGGCCAAACCGAACAACAGCCGCGCGGAATCGAACACGGCCGGCAGCGCCAGCGGAAACAGCACTTTGCGAATGATCTGCCAGCGACTGGCGCCCAGCGTGTAGGCGGTATCGATGTAACGATCGTGAACGTTGATGATCGAGGTGGCCGTGTCGATCATCACAAACGCCACGGAAGCGATAAAGATGAACATAATGCGTTGCTCTTGGCCCGTGCCGAAAAACGCAAACGTCAGCGGAATCAGCGCGGCCAACGGGATATTGCGGCCGAAGATTGTGACCGGCGCCAGAAACGAATTGATCCAAGGAAAACATCCACATAACACACCCAATGGCACACCAATCACAAGTGCCAGTGCAAATCCCAATGCGACACGTTCGAGACTGGCAATTGCATTGCGTGCGAGTGCGCGCTCGAACCACAAACTGGGGAACTCTTGGAACGTTTCGCTCGGGCTCGGTAAAACGTAGACAGCCAGTATCCGCTCACCATCGGCGTTTTCGCGAGTGAGCAACCACCATCCACCGAAACAGAGCGCAACGCAAAACAGTCCCAGCAGCGCTGCTTCCCAGCGCGGGATTTCACGCCGCAGCGCCATCCAGCGCCAGCCAGGCCGCGCCGGTTCTGAAGGCGCGGGCGGAACGACTGCGTTTGCGGTCGAACTTGCCGGCGCAGTCGATTCCGGAGTTTTTACGTCACCGCTCTGCTCCGCAGCAGAGGGTTTTGGATTTTGATCCGCCATGTTCGCGCCGCCTATTGTTTCTCGGCCGTGTAGACTTTGATTTCCACGCGACGATTCTTGGCGTGATTCAGCGGATCGTCCGGATCGGCCGGGATGTCCCAGCCCATGCCTTCGACAGCCACGCGAGCCGGATCGACTTTCGATTTCTCGACCAGTTCCTGCTTAACGGACTGGGCGCGATGATCGGAGAGTTCTTTGACGATGCCGGGCGGCACCGCACCGCGCATCGAAGCATCGGTGTGACCTTGGATGATGATGCGGGCATTGCCGAACGTGGTGATTAGCTTGCCGGCCTCGGCCAGCACCAGGTCGACGTTCGGATCATACAGCACTTCGGTGGTTTTGCCATCGACTTCTTTGTTGATCTTCTTGTGCAATTCCCAGCTATTCGGGAAAAAATGAATCACGATGGTGTTGGTCAGAATTTCGTCCGACTCGCCTTTGATCTGACTGACCGTCTTTGGCGCCAATGTCAGCGAATACTCATCCTTTGTGGAAGAATACTTGGTGTCTTCGCCAAGTTTTTTGATGATCGAAAAATCGACCACCTGGTCGAAACTGACCGGCTGCTGCTTGCGATCGATGGCGCCGACCTGCGTGTAAAGGTAATACGACTGCCGCCAAATGTGTTCGAAGTTGGCAGGGTTGTTCTGGTTAACTAGGAACTGGAAGTTCTCGGCCCAGTTGGTGCTGTGCGCGTCTTCGAACATCTTGGCCGCATCGTCGGCGGGCATGTTATAGGCCACGGCCATCAGTTTGGCGCACTTGGTCTTGTTCTCGTCTTTCTTCAGTTCGGTCATGCCATCGAAGATGCCTTTGACTAGCGCCTCGATCTTGTCTGGATGGTCTTTCGCAAAATCCGCGCGGGCAAACCAGGTGTCAGCGATCAGCTTGTTGGCTGTTTGCGTGGTGACCAACATGCGGTTGCCTTTAACTTTTTCCAGATTGTAAATGTCTGGCGACCAAGAAACGGCCGCCGAAAGCTCCTTTTTGCTATCGGCGTTAAATGCCGCAGCAGCCTCGAATGCATTATCGGTGTACTTAAACTTGACTTCCGAAGGCTGCACACCGCCGGCCACCAGCATGTTGAGCACAAAATAGTGCGATGGCGAGTTCTGTGCGAGCACAATGGTCTTTCCGCGCAAATCTGCAACCGTTTTAATGTTGTCGCGGACGACGATGCCGTCGCCGCCGTTTGACCAGTCGATTTGCTGGTAGACGCGCGGCATGATTCGCGGATCTTTAGAAAACTCGCGCATGAATAGCGGCAGCATGTCGACGGTGGCCCAGCCGATATGCACTTCGCCGTTGGCGTACGAATTACTCATCGCCACCGGATCATCGATCAGCACCAACTCGACTTTGAATTCATCGCCCTTGGCCGTTTTCCAAATCTTGCCGGGATTTCGTCCTTCGTTCGCATAGATGATTGGCGCCCAACCGGCCCACGTGTTGAGGGCAAAACGGACGGTATTGTCTTTGAGCGGTTTGTAAGAGGAAACTTCCTTCACGGCCGGCAGCATCTGGGCCGGGATGAATTTGTATTCCTTGACGGTAGTGATCTGTGCGGAGTCCGGGCTTTCGGCCGGATTGGCGACGCGGTTGGGATCGATGGCGTCCGCATGCTGCGGGGCTTGTTGTGGTAACAGCGTGTCGCGGAAGCGATATCCGCCATAGCCCACCAGGCCGAGAACGACCAGCGCGACGACGACGTAAAACGGTCCTTTAGGTTCCGATGCCATTGCTGCAAAACTCCTGAAAGCTGCTCAGGCGATAGGTGTGATACAACGCGGTTGCCCGCAGTCGGCCTGAATTGGACATCATCTTAACAACCGTGATAGCGGCGTCCATGATCCGCGGATGAGAAACGCCGTGAAACCGACATGTTGCAAGTGCAATCGCGAGGCTCTCTTAGCGCTGATTGAATGCGGAATGCCGTAGAGCGGCAACTTCGAGATGGAAACTTAGTAAGCGGGAATCGAGAAGACGCCAGCGTCCCTTCCGCCCGCACAATTCTGGCCGTAAATCGTTGGTTTCATAGTCCGCGCCGCCGGATTGATCGCAAAAACGGGGTGAAACTCGTGTTTCCAAATTTGTTGTAACAGTTGGCTGGGATGGTCGCTAAGCCTCCCTACGGGAATTGATCTATTCTCGCAACAACAACACAACAGAGTCAGGGAGACGCTCGGCAACCTTGTGGGCGGAGCGAGCACCGCGGTCGTTCACGATGTTTACAGTGTCGGCTCGGCGGTTGTCGGCGTGGCACAAGACATCGGTGGCGGCATCGCCGATGCGATCGGCAGCCTTTTCTAAACGCACAGGCAGGTAGAGAGAGACGCTGCCCCGGCCGGTTCGCTTGCGAACCGGCCGGGGTCTTTGCGTTGAGCCTCGATCGAGAATGCAATCGCTGTGCAATCAAGAACGCTTCTTCGCCACCTTCTTTTTATTCTTCTTGCTGTTTGGCCAACCGGCCTGCATATCTTTGTACGCCGCTGGCGAGATTGTGCTGTCTTGCTTCGCGCGACTGATGCCGGCCTGCTTGCGGCGATTGATGTTGGCGACGAGGGAGTTTTTGGGCGCGGCAGGTTTTTTCTTCGTCGACGATTTCTTTTTGGCGGTTTTGGCGGCGGGCTTTTTCTTAGTGGTTTTCTTGGCCATTGGGTCTGTCCTTAATTGGTTTTTGGATCTGTAGGTTTCTGAAAATAGCACGTCGCGTTCCAATTTGCGATTTGTGTTGAGGTCAGCTTTTCGTTGTACAAAACCGTGCGACCACAGTTTAGAATTGCGGGTCATGTCGGGTTGCAACCTCGATAGCTCACTTCACACATGGAGGTCAGGCAATGCTTACTGCTCATCGGCCGTCGTGGACATTGGTGGCGATCATCGGGATTCTCTGCGTCCTGATCGTGCGCTTGGCGCATAGCGAATCGCAGACCGAAGCTCCGGCCAAGCCCACGGCCAAAGATGCGACCGGCATCGTTTTGATTGACGTTGGTCGCATCTACGAAAACCATCAGCGATTTAAGAATGCGATGGAGAAGATGAAACTCGACGTCATGGCTGCTGAAAATGGACTCAAGGCCGACGCTGACCGCCTGCAGGCGATCGCTCTGGCGGCGCAGTCACTTCGCGGGGAAGAGCAAGACGCCAAACAGCGGGAGTTTACTTCGCGGCAGGCGGAATTGAATCTCAAGGCGACCACAATGAAAAAGGATTTCCTCGAACGCGAGGCGAGAATCTACCACCAGGTCTACCAAGAAATCACTGAGGAAACGACAAAGTATTCCAAACAGCACGGCGCGCATCTGGTCTTCCGGTATAACAGCACCACGGGAATCTCTGGCGCTTCGCGTGAAGAGATCTTGCAGTACATCAATCGACCGATCGTTTATTCCGACGTGCCGGACATTACCGATATTGTGCTGGCTGCGCTGAATGTCACGCCGCCTGCTCCGAAAGTCGATGACTCGAAAATCAACCCGGCAGATTATTACCGCGTTGATCCAGATTCTTCCGAGGGTAAGAGCGCGCCGAAGGATCAGAAATAAAACCCTGCGCGATGGCAGCGGATTGTTCGCGGGAATTCTTTTCAAACACACGGAGGTCTCACGATGAAAATGGCTCACCGATGGAAATGTTCGCTGGCGATTGGCGTTGTGGCAAGCATTTGCGTTCTGGCCGGCGTGTGCTTGTTGGCAATCCGCACCACGATGTCGTCACCGCCGGCAGGCGGTTCAGCAGACATCCCAAAGACGCCGCTCAAGGAACAAATTGCTGGCGACAAGTCTGCGGCGGCAGGTGCGGATAAGGATACGGATCTGTCCGAACTTTCAAAATCGCTCGTGAATATTGCCCAAATCGACGTCGGCAGAATTTACGAAAAGCATCAGCGATTTCTGAATGCCATGGAAAATATGAAGGTCGAACGTGATGCGACAGATGCGAGTCTTGAAGCGGACCAGAAGAATTTGGATGAACTGGCTGCCAAGGTAGTAAGTTTGCAAGGAGCCGAGCGGCTATTGAAAGAAGCAGAACATGCCAAACTTTCCGTGGACCTCAACACAAAAGCAAGCCTGATCGACAAGAATTTCACCGAGCGCAAGAAGCGGATCTACTACCAGGTGCTGCTCGAAATCAAAGAAGAATCTCTCGCTTACTGCAAAAAGCATGACGTCAAACTGCTCATTCGAGTGGGAGATTCTCCTGTGAATCCACGCGTCGAGCGCGACGAAACTTCGCAGGAGATTGATCGCACCGTCTATTACTCGGACCTGGCGGCACCTACCGACATCACGGACGATGTTCTCGGAGCTTTGAATGGGCCAGGGACGCCGAAGAAATAGTCGGCTGCTTTTTGCCGTTCGTAGGTTCTGCTCTCTCATGGAGGTTAAAAACGATGCGATATTCTCACCGCTTTAGCTGGGCATTGGCAGCCTGCATTTCGGCGGTTGTCTTTCTGATGGCGGCAAGTATGACGCAATCGCAACCGCCGGCCAAAGAACCCGCAGTTAAGGACTCAAAAGCTATCGCCCAAATCAATGTTGGGCGGATCTACACAAGTCATGTACGGTACATTAGCGCCATGGAAAAGTTAAAGAAGGATCGCAGTGCCGCGGAGGACGAATTACGTGGAGACAACCAGCGGTTGGAAGCCATGATTGTCGCCGCTAGAACACTCACTCCAGAAGAGGTGCGCGCTAAAGAGCCGGAAATCCTTAAGTTGAAGGCGGACTATGAGGTCAGGGCGAAGCTTACCCAGAAACAGTTTTCCGATCGCGAGACGAAAATCAACAAAGCGGTCTATAAGGAAATCAAAGATGAAACGCAGATCTACTGCACAATGCACGGAATCAAGCTACTGATTCGCGCCGGCGATACTGCCGTGGAATCATTCTCAGCGAACAACGAGGCATTGCAGGAAATCAACCGCACGGTGATTTATTCAAAGGATGTCGACGTGCCTGACATCACCGACGACTTTTTGAAATGGGCAATTAGAGGTTAGTTGCCACATCGTTGAGCGAGGATCGCTATTCATCAAACGTCGATTTCCGCCGCAAAATGTGATGATAATGTTGGGCAAAGCGGTGGGATTCGTCGCGTACGTACTGCAAGAGACGCAGCGCGTAAGAGTGGCGGCTGAGGCGCAGCGGTTCATCTTGGCCGGGGATGTAGATTTCTTCTTCGCGCTTGGCGAGAGAAATCACCACTGGCGGCGTGATGTCCAGTTCGCGGAAGGCGGCCATGCCGGCGTTGAGTTGTCCGCGACCGCCGTCGATCAAGAGGATGTCTGGGAAGACCTGGCCTTCGTCGCTCAGCCGTTGGAAGCGGCGTGAGACCACTTCGTGGATGCTGCGGAAGTCGTCGATGCCGGGCACCGAGTTGATCTTGAACCGTTTGTAGCCCGGCTTGAACGGCAGGCCGTCGATGAACTGCACCAGGCTGGCCACAGTTTCGTCGCCGCCCAGGTGAGCGATGTCCACGCCTTCGATCGTCCGCGGCATTTGGTCCAGCTTGAGAATCTTTTGCAGTCCGGCCAGGCCCTTTTTCGGATCGACGTAAAACACTTCCGGCTGCGCGTGCTTGTCGAGTTCGCCGCGTTTGTCGAGCGTTTCGAGTTTTTGGATTTCGTCGCGAAGCCGCGCGGCCTTTTCGAACTTGAGTTCCTTGGCGGCATCGCGCATTTCGCCGCGCATCTCTTCGAGCAGGGCTTGCTTTTTGCCTTCCAGAAACATTCGCAGCCGATGAATGTCTTTGCGATAGTCTTCTTTGCTGATCCGTAGGTTGCACGGCGCGGTGCACTGATTGATCGAGGCCAATAGGCACGGCCGGAACCAGCGCCATTTTTCGTCGCCTTCTTCGATATCCAGCGTGCAGGTGCGGAACTTGAAAATCTTTTGCAGCACCTGGATCGCGCCGCGGAGGCTGCCGGCACTGGCGAACGGCCCATACAGTTTGGTGCCACGCTCCGACGGCTCGCGTGTGAACTCTACGCGCGGAAAATCCTCGCGGGTGAAGATTTCCAGATACGGAAAACTCTTGTCGTCTTTGAGATCGCTGTTGAACCGCGGTTGAATGTCTTTGATCAGCCGCGCTTCGTTGAGCAGCGCGTCGACTTCGCTTTCGGCCTCGATGAAATCGATGTCGCAGATTTCGCGAATCAGTTCCGCGGTACGGCGATCTTCAGCAGCGGCTTTCAAGAAGTAGCTGCCGGCCCGCGAGCGGAGGTTCTTGGCTTTGCCGATATAGATGACGCGTCCGGCCGAGTCTTTCATCAGATAGACGCCCGGCGTGCGCGGAAACTCACGCACTTTGGCAGCGGCGCGGCGAAAGCCGAACTCCGCTGCTCCACCGGCCTGCTCATCCAGCGCACTATCGAGCGCCTCTTCGCTCGGCGCGTCCGGCGGTTCGATCGACGGCTCTTCCGCCGGCTCGCCCGGAAAGGCATCTGCGTCAAATTGGAGGTCGTCGTCTACGCTCATCACTCACGTACGAACTAACTTAAACGTCGAAGAAAGAGAAGAAGAGGGTTTACCGCGAAGAACGCAAAGGACGCTAAGAAGCAAAAGAAAGATAAAGTAGAACGGAAGTCGAAGAATTCGGAAAAGCGAGAGTTTGTTATAGGTTTCGAACGATGCGCTGAATGCCGTCTTTGATCAACGGGACGTTCCAGTTGACGAGGAACGCGAGGCGAACGCCCGTGAGCTTCATGTAGGTGATCGTTTGGGCCATGCAGACGGGAGGAACTTCCGACAACGATTTGTTCTCGACCAGAATGCAGTTTTCGACCAGCATGTCCAACCGAAAGCCGGCTTCAATCAACAGACCTTTGTAGCGCACTGGCAATTTCTGCTCGACTTCGGATTTGATGCCGCGCGTCGCCAGTTCGAACTGTAAACACGCCTGATATGTCGATTCCAGCAGTCCTGGACCTAACTCGCGATGAACGTGCACCATCGAATCGACGATGATTGTTGCTAGATTTTCAATTTCCTCTCGTGTTTTCTCACTCATGCGACCGTTTCCTCTTAAAAGTCAGCGATCGGCCGAAATCACTTCTCGGTTCACTAATTCATTCTTTCTTCTTCTTAGCGCCCTTTGCGTTCTTCGCGGTTAACTAATTGCATTTTAGCGAAGTTCGCAATTCAGAAGTACGCGGCTGCGGCTAATCGCAATCAGTTGTGCGGGTAAGATTCCCTCGCTGGCGCGTCGGCAGGTATTGCTGATTCAAGTCGCTAGCGGGAGTGCATCAGGTCTTCGATTTCTTCGGCCTCGACTGGGATGTGCGCCATCAGATCGGTATTGCTGGTCTCGCCGACGAGAATGTCGTTTTCGAGCCGCACGCCAAAGCCTTCGGCCGGGATGTAGACGCCAGGCTCGACGGTTAGCACCCAGCCGGGCGCGATTGGCTGGGTCATCAGTCCGACGTCGTGAACGTCCAGACCGAGCGGATGACCGAGGCCATGCATGTAATACTTGCGACAGGCGGGCTCTTCGTACGGCGCTTTGTTGATGTCGTCTTGGGTGATCAGGCTCAGCCGCAGCAGTTCGTCGTTCATCATCATTTGCGATTCGCGCATCCAGTCGCGATGCAGCTTGCCGGGCGTGGCGCCTTTGATCGATGCCCGCATCACGCGAAGCACGGCGTCGTAAACGTCGCGCTGCCGACGAGTGAAGCGGCCGCCCACCGGGATGGTGCGGGTCAGATCAGCGTTGTAGTTGGCGTACGAAGCAGCTACGTCCAGCAGCAGCACATCGCCATCTTTGCAGGTTTGATCGTTGTTGTTGTAGTGCAACACACAGGAGTTGCCGCCGGAGGCGATGATCGGTCCATACGCAAACTTGGCACGGCTGCGGACGAATTCGTGGGTGAACTCCGCTTCGATTTCGAATTCCGTCACGCCGGGCCTTGTGAAGCGGGCAACGCGTTCGAATCCGTTCTTGGTGATTTCGATGGCCTGCTTGAGTAGTTCGATTTCGATGGGCGATTTGACCAGCCGCAATGATTGCAGCACGCGGGCCAGTCGGTGGTAATGATGCAGCGGCCACTGCTGCCTCACATCGCGGACGAAGCGATCATCGCGAGTTTCGATCGACGGCACCGCCCGGGCGTGTTCGTTGCTGTTGAGGTAGACGTTTTGGGCTTCGGACATCACGGCGCGGAAGATTTTCGGAAAATCGTCCAGCCATTTGACGGTCTGAATGCCGCTAATCTGGCGAGCGTCGTCTTTGGTGTGCTTGTAACCTTCCCAAATTCTCAAATCGTCGCTGGTTTCGCGCAGAAAGAGGATTTCGCGATGTTTAGGGTCCAAGGCGTCCGGATAGAGCAGCAGGATGGATTCTTCCTGCTCAATGCCGGACAGGTAAAACAGGTCGGAATTGGGCACCAGAGCCAGCGAGCCGTCGGCGTTGGTCGGTAGCACGTCATTTGCATTGACGATGGCCACCGCGCCGGGCAACAGCTTTTGCACCAGTCGGGCGCGGTTTTGCACAAACAGATCGGAAGAAATCGGCAAATGACGCATGCGGTAGGCTCGCTGGGTAAACGCATTGGTGGCAGGTCAGTCCGTTTTCTAGCGGTCGGTTTGGATGAAATCAAGCCGATGGGTGCATTGCATGCGGCCGGCGATGAGGTTAAATAAGTGTGAAGTAAGCGCCCAACTCGCAGCATTCATGCCGCCTCGACCGCGGCCGCTGATCCTTTAACGACAAGCGAAAATGCAGTAAACTGCCACAAAAGGAGTACGCGAGCGATGAGCAACGGCGAGAGTTACGGGCTAGAAACCGGTCGTTTCGATATGGACAATGTGCTTACCGTCATTCTGGCGGGCGGCAAGGGGTCACGACTGGAACCACTGACTCGCGATCGCGCCAAGCCGGCTGTGCCATTCGGCGGTTCGTACCGAATCATCGACTTTGCACTCTCAAACTGCCTGAATTCCAGCCTCCGCAAGCTGCTGGTGATGACGCAGTACAAGGGAATGAGCCTGGAGCGGCACATCAACCTCGGCTGGCGGCAGTTCTTCGTTCACGAACTGGGCGAATTCCTCGATATTCTGCCGCCCCAGCAGCGGATCGACGAACAGTGGTATCAAGGTACAGCCGATGCCGTCTATCAGAATATCTATACGCTGGAGAAAATCCGGCCCGAGTATGTTGTGATCCTGGCCGGCGACCATATCTATAAGATGAACTACCGGGCACTGGTTGAGTATCACAAGGACAACCAGGCGGATTTGACGATCGGCGCACTGCGGGTCAGCGTGGAGGACGCGCGCGAGTTTGGCGTGATGGAAGTCGATACGTCGCAACGGATTATCGGCTTTGAAGAGAAGAAGCAGAACCCCAAGACCATCCCGGGCGATCCGCATCATGCGCTGGCGTCGATGGGCATTTACGTGTTCACAGCTCGCTTCCTGTTCGAGCAGCTATGTGCGGACGCAACTCGGCCCGGCAGCAAGCACGACTTCGGCCACGACATTATTCCGTCGATCATCGACAGCAAGCGGGTTTTTGCCTTCCCGTTCCGCGACGAAAATCTCAGGGGCGACAAAAAAGACGCCTATTGGCGCGATGTCGGCACTTTGGACGCCTATTTCGAAGCGAACATGGATTTGATTGCCGTCAATCCACTGCTCAACATGTATGATGCGAACTGGCCGATTCGTACGCATCAGCCCAACATTCCGCCGCCAAAGTTTGTTTTCGCGGGCGATTCCGGAGATGGCCGCCGTGGCGAAGCCATCGATAGCATTGTTTGCCAGGGCACCATCTTGTCCGGCGGGCAAGTGCGACGGTCGATCATTGGCCCGCAAAGCCGGATCAACAGCTTCGCTCACGTCGAAGATTCGATATTGTTCGAACGGGTCGATATTGGTCGCCATGCCCGCGTTCGCCGGGCGATCATCGATAAGGGCGTTTCGATTCCGCCCGGCTCGGAGATCGGCTTTAACGCCGATCACGACCGCGCCCGCGGATTTACTGTGACCGAATCTGGGGTTACGGTGATTGCAAAAGCCGACGGCATGGAGCATTTCCTGGCTGGCGTGCGGTAGGTCGTTGAGTAGTCGAACTTGTGAGAGTTCAAGACTTCCCATGCGTCCATGAGTGCTGCTGTCTCGATTCTGCGCGCTGCAGAGACCCATCTTCCCTGCTCAAAGGCCAGCTCAAAAAAAATGAAAAATTGTAGGAATCGCATTGCCTCTCTGGCAGTAGCCTCAATAGAACTCATGAGTTGAAAGACTCGGAAAAACTGCGGCTTCCCGCGTCGGTGCGACAATTTATTCGATTCCGTGTCAATCAAGAATTTTTTGGTTTGACAGCTTATTTGCCTCAGCTAAGATAAGCGTTTCAATCGGGATATGCCGTTTGGTCCGTTCGTGACGTCATCGGCAACCGCTTGGCAGCAGCAAATGGTGCGAATTCGGCAGATGCGCTGGCAATCAGCGCCCCACCGCTCACTTTTCCCCTTTGGAACCAGGCATTTTATGCGTTCCCCTATCGTGCGCGCGCGTCTTGGGTATTCACGTTTCATTCATGCAATCAACTACGTCGGCCGCGGACTAACATTCCTAGCTTTGATCGGGATGGTCTTTGGGCCGCAAGCTCAAGCGGCTTCCTACTACTGGAACACAGTCTCCGGCGCGGGCACGTTGTGGTCGGACGGAACAAAGTGGTCCGACAACGCCAACTCCGCCGGCACGACGGGCGTCGTGCCCGGTTTGAATGATACGGTGACTTTCAATCAATCGACGATCAACGGCGCGGAAACGGTTCAGATCAACGGCGCAACCTCGGTGCTGGGGATGACGTTTGCCAATACTGGCACGACGCTGCTCGACAATAGCGCTGCTGGCACGGTAGCGCTGACGCTCGGCACGGGTGGCATCACCGTCAACTCGGGTGCGGGCGCGGTAACGCTTGGTAATGCCACAAACATCATGACACTCACACTGAGCGGCCCTCAGACTTGGACGAATAACTCATCGAACGTGCTGACAATCACCAATGCCGTTGCCATGGGCGCCAACCCGCTGACAATTTCTGGTACGGCCGGCACCACGATTTCAGGCGTATTGAGTGGTACGGTGCCGACCGGCACGACGGCGATCACAGTCAATACCGGAGCAACGCTCCTTCTATCCAATGCGGCGAACACCTTTACCGGCGACATTTTGATCAACGGCGGGACGGTGCAATCCGCAATGGCCAACGGCACGAATAGCGCGCTGGGTGGTCAGATTGGCACGGTCTATCGATCGGTCGTATTGCAAAACAACGGAACTTATACGCAGACGGCGACCTGGGACGACAACTTGCCAACGACAACCAATGTCGGCATCGTTTTCAATTTCGCCGGGCCGGGTAACATCAACGTTACGACCGGCACATTTACAATTAATGACGGCACTACGGCCGGCACGCCAACCGGCTCCGCTCAATTGCAAGGCGCCGGTACGCTGACCAAGATCGGTACGGGTCAGCTTACACTCGGAAGCGGCACCACCAACTTTGGGGCCACGTATACTGGCGCCATTATTGTCAGTGCAGGGACAGTGGCAATCGGTGGCACCGGCTCGGGTCTCGGATCTACGGGCGCAGGAACGACGGTTTTAACCGGCGCTAAACTCGATGTGAACGGCGTTAACTATGCCACCGCAGAGCCGCTGACGATTACCGGTACCGGCACCACCAACAGCGGCGCAATTAGCAACACCAGCGCCACGGCCGCGACCTTTGCCGGTCCAATCACGCTTAATGGCGTCGCAACTATTGGATCAACTGCTGCCGGCGGATTGACGGTTACGGGTGGCATCAGCGGAACCGGCACGCTGACCCTCGCGCCGATTGGAGCTGGCGGCGTGACGGTTTCGACGACCGCCATTTCTACGGTCGGCGATGTTACGATCTCGCCCAACACGAGCACTGGCGGTGTGACTGTTTCGTCCTTACTCAATAACACGGGCAACCTGTCGATTGCCGGCACCAATTCCGGCGCCATTACTCTCAGTGGTGGCATTGCCAATACGGTCGGTAACATCACGTTTAGTCAGAGCAGCACGGGCGCGGTGACGATTTCCACGGGTGCAATCAATAGTGTGGGGACAATAACCAACAATGGCGCGGGAACCGGCGCGGTAACGATCAGTTCCGTGATTGGCAGCGGTGTGACCACGCTCACTCAAAGCAGCAGTGGCTCGCTAACCTTGAGTGCGGCCAACCTCTACACCGGTGCTACGACGATCAATAGTGGATCGATTATCGTCACTAACACCACGGGTTCGGCGACCAGCGCCGGCAATGTAACAGTTAACGCGGGTATTTTGGCCAGCGGCCCCGGCGCGGTGGGCATTATTTCCGGTACCGTCAATGCGGGCACATTCGCCCATGCGTTCGCTCCAGGCGGTTTCAACTCGATCGGTTCGTTGACTGTCGGCGGACTCACGCTTAGCAACACTTCGACTCTGGGTTTTGACCTGTCATCGCCAACGAGCGGCGATTTATTGGCGGTCACGGGTTCAACATTTACGGTGACGGGCACGTCCAAGTTGCAGATCGACATGGCTTCGTCTACGGCTGGTACGTTCCGGCTGATTCAGTTCGGCGGCGCCATGCCGGCCACAAGTAGTTTTGCATTTACCGGCGTGTCAAGTCGCGCGGTTGGGCAGTATAGCGTGGCCAATGGAACGGGTTCGAACGCCGGATATTTGGTTTTGAACTACACTCCCTCCGCGGCCGCCGCAATCAACGCTACGTGGATCCAAAGCACTGGCGGAACTTGGAATTCCGATGCCAACTGGAATACGGGTTCCACTCCCAGTATTGCTGGCGATACCGCTATCTTGAGTTCTTCGATCGGCACCACGGCTGCCACAATCACATTGGACAGCGCGCCGCACATCGGCACTTTGACATTCAACAATGCGAGCACGGGCGCCTATACGGTCAGCTCGGGCACCCAACAGATCGGCACATTGATATTCGATAACGGCGCTTCGACAGCCACGATCAACCACACGAGTTCAGCAACCGATATCATCAGCGCCCCAGTGGTTCTGCTTAGCAACCTGAACTTTGTTGGCACAGCGGGCAATCTGACAATTTCGGGAGCAGTGTCTGGCACAGCCTCGATCACCACCGCCGCGGGAAACACCGGCAACCTCACCTTAAGCAGTGCTGCCGGAAACACGTTCGTCGGTAACATCAACCACAACGGCGGAACAATCACCGTCGCGCTCGAAAGCGATTTGGGCCCCAATTCAAACATCGTCAACTTCACGAACAACGCGATCTTGACCTATCCCAACTCCGGCCAGGCCAATACGACGCACGTATTCAATTTCGGCACGGGCGGTGGAACCATCAATGCTCCAGGCACGGGAACGACAGGCAAAGTGCTTATGGCTTCGCCGTCGCAACTCACTGGCGCCGGCACGTTAACCAAGTCGGGCGGCGCTGATTTCCAGCTCAGCGTTGCCAACCCCAACTTCACCGGCAACATCAATTTGACCGGCGGACAGATCGAAGTTCAAAACGCCAATGCGCTGGGTAGCGTCGGTACAGTCACGATCAGCAGTGGTGCGGATCTGGTCGGCAGCCTGGCAGGCGGGTTCATTCCCAATCCTCTGAATATCCTTAACGGCGGCATTGTCAGTTCGAATGCCAATACATCAACATTTAGCGGCCCCGTGACCGTATCGTCCACTGGGGGCAATACGTTTACAGTGGCTAGCCGGGCATTTCAGACAACGACCCAAGGTAATAACGTTACACTGTCCGGCAATATTACCGGAGCAGCAAATCTTGCGTTGTCGACAACTCAAACTTCGCTTGGTATCGCATCGCTCGTTGGAGATAACACGAGCTGGACCACGGCTCAAGGTTCATCGTCCGGCAATCAATTTACACTCGGAACATTCCAAGGCTTGCAATTTGGCACCAAATCGCGACCCGGCGGCGCAAGCGGTGTGTTTGTCAACTTTAGTGCCGGGACTACTCCTACGCTCGGCATCTTGACTGACGGTGATGGCACGGGTACGCCCAACACGGTGACCTTTACCGATACATTCACGTTTGCCGTAAGTTCGGCGATCAATGTCGGTAAAATCGGCCAGGTTAATACGACGAGCTCGCAAGCCTTTACCAACGCCGCCAATAAATTGGTTGTGGAAAGCAACGGGATTTCTTTAGGTAACCTCACGCTGACCGTCAACAATAACAACGGTTATGGCCTGGTAATCGGTGGTAATACGGCGCTCTCTGCCGCGACTCCCACGTTCAGTGTTGCTACCGCAACGTTTTCAAATCAGACACAAGGCTTGACGCTGCGTGGTCAAGTGTCCGGCAGTGTGGGCATAACTAAGTCCGGTGCGGGCGCGTTAGTGCTGGCTAACAGCGCCGCCAACAATCCCAACTTCTCTGCCATCAATAATTTCACGGGTGTTGTTACCGTTGGCCAAGGTGTGGTATCGATCGATGACGTATCCGAACTCGGCACCAACGCCTCGCTCATCAACCTCAATCCCAACGCCACGACTTCCACGTCAACCATCCGTTTCACAAACAGTTTATCGACATCCAGGCCGATTGTTTTTGGGGCGACGCAAGGCACACGTTCGATCGAAGTCACCAATGGCAATACGGTCACGCTAACCGCGCCGTTCACTCTGACTGCACAAGGCGCTTTGCTCAAGAACGATCCCGGCACATTGGTGCTGTCGGCCAACAACTCGACTTGGACCGGACAGCTTTCGATCAATCAGGGTATCGTCCTGCTCAATACGGCCAATGCGGCAGGCAGCGGCGCTACTCAAATCATCGTCGCAACCGGCGCCCTTCAATCATCGGCGGCCGTGCAAATCGGTGGTGGCATAACCGTTAGTAATCCGTTGCTCCTGAACGGAACTGGCCAGACTCAAGGTGTGAACTTTGGAGGCGGTTTGCAGGCCGTTGGCGGCACGCAGGCGACACCGGTCGTCGACACGTGGAGCGGCTTGATCACTCAAGTGTCCGCTGCCGCCGGTCTCTACGGCGCGGATGCATTTACAACTCTCAACATTACTGGTGGTATTGCCGCCGGCAATAGCAGCTACTTCACCGGCGCCGGCACCATTAATCTCGCGGGCGGCACGTATACCAACACCGCGCAGATTCTTTGGCAAGGCACCGGCGCGATGAACGTTACCGTGGCCGATACGTCAATGGTTGCCAACTTTACTTCCAATAACGGCGTCTTGACGCTCAGCGGAGCTGGCAAGCTCGGAGCCGGCGGCGCAGCGGTCGTAAATCCAGGCGGAACAATGACCCTCGACGATAGCGGCACCGTCGTGGCAAATCGTCTCAACGGCAAATCCATGACGATTGGCGGTAAATTCAATTACACGGTCAATGCATCCACACCTTCGTCCGAAAGCATTGGCGCCCTGACGCTCAATGCCGGCCAGTCGACGTTTAACATCAACAACGCCGGCGCCCAGACCGGTACGATTTTGTTCGCTTCTCTAGGGACTCAAAACGCGGGCAGCGCAATCAACTTCACCGGAACTCTCGGCACCAACAACACGATTAATTTCTCCACGGCGCCAACACTAACGCCGGCTGGTGGAATTCTGGCCCGCGCTGTCGTGAATGGCGCGGATTTCGCCACCTATGGCGGAGCCAATGGAACGGGCATCGTGGCCACAACCTATAGCACCGCAACTGATATCAATGCGGCCGCGCTGACGGACACGTTCAATGCCACGGCAAACACAACTTCGGGCATTACCAGCAGTCCCACCGCACTGGGTTTCTACAACCAAACCCTGAATGCCGTGCGAATTGCCGGAACGGGACTAACCTTCGGCAGTTCGGCCAGCGGCGGCGGAGTCACACTAACCAGCGGTGGTTTGCTGGTCACCGGCGGCGCTAACACGATCACTTCCGTCGTGGCCTTTGGCGCCAACGAAGGCATCGTGCACGTGAACAGCGGTTCGACTTTGACCATGAATGGCGTGTTCACCGGCACGGCCGGTGTAAACAAGGCCGACGGCGGCACGCTGCGTGTGACTGGCTCGCAGTATTACACCGGGACAACATACGTTAACAGCGGCACGTTGCAGTTGCCGCTGAACAGCATCAATCCGCTGTTCTTTAACAACGCGTTGGTCGTTAATTCGTCGGGCACTTTGGATCTCAATGGCTCGTCGCAGATGGTCAGTACGCTCAGTACGTCGGCCGCCGCTTCGGCCAACAACGTCGTCGGCGGCAGTATTATTTCGTCGACCAATAGCGGTACTTTGGTTGTGAACGGCTCTGCCTCCTATTCAGGAACGTTGAGCGGCACCGGCGTGCAATTTGTACGCTCGGGCACCGGTACAAATAGTCTCAGCATCATCAATTCGCTGACGTACGGCGGCCCCACGTTGATCGAAGGCGGTGGTCTTTCCAACAACACGACCTTGGGTGGCATACGCTTGGTCGACAATGGCGCGTTGCCGAATACTTCGTCGATCAGCATCAATTACAGCTCTCTCGGTTTGGACAACTCGACCAGCAACAATGCCAACTCGATGTTCGATCTTCCGGATCGCATCCCGAACGCAACGCCGATCACTTTGAACGGCGGCTCGTTCAACTATTACGGTCGCGGTGGTGTATTGTCGACCGAGACCATCGGTGCTGTGACCTTGAACCAAGGCCTGAACGTGCTCAGCGCCACCAACGAAAGCAACAACGCCTCGGGTATTTCGGGCGCTACGCTGACGATCACCAGCTTGACGCGAAATGCGGCAGCAGGCGCCACGCTGGTGTTCGCGCAGAACTACCAGAACAACAGTAATGGCAACTTGGGTCTGATTGGCGACGGCTCTGGACGTACCGAAAATATCCTGGTCAACGGCGGCATTCCGCTCACGAACAACATCATTGGCGGTTGGGCGATTGCCATGGGAACCGGTTCGAACCAGGCATATTTCTTCCACGGCCAGGTCGAGTTTGCCAGCTACATTCCGACGCTCGGCGTCGGTGGTTTGAATACGACAGGTTTTGCGGGCTATGATGCTACGGCATTTCCCACCGTGAGCCAACCGACTTGGAATCTTCGTGTTGGCGCTACGGCAACATTGCCGACGGTTGCCGGAGGTTTGGTTGTCAACGCGTTGAATTTGGTCAACACGACTGCTTCGACAAGCATTGCCATGAATTTCAGCAATGCCACCGACATGCTCAATGTCACCAGCGGCGGCTTGATCGTTCAAAACGTCGTCGGAGCCAACAACGCTGCTGGCACTTCCGGAACGGCAACACTCGGCACGGTCGCATTGCCTGGTCGAATTACGGCTGGTGGTTCGAATCCGGCTGGCACTTCGGACCTGGACCTGTATTACTACAATTCGACGACAGCAACGACGCTGACCGTAAATTCGATCATTGTCGACAACCCCAACAACGGCGGCCAGCCGGTGCGTTTGATCGCATATGGCGGCAACTTTGGTCCAGGTAACATCACGTTGGCTGGCGCTAACAGTTACACCGGCGGTACGATCGTCAACGGCGAAACGGTGAACATCGGCGCAACCGCCACGCTGCCAGCGCCCACCAGCGGCACCGGCTTGACGATCAACAACGGTACGGTCACGCAGGTCTCAGGTGGCATATTTGCAACGCAATCGGTGGTGTTGAACGGCGGTTCAACACTTACGTTGGTTGGCAACAATACCGTTACCGGTTTGACGATCAACAACAACGGCGGCATCGTCAACCCCACGGTCAATACCGGCGGTGTGCTAACTGTGCCAGGTAGCGGCATCACCGCCACTTCCAGCAATCCCGCCACTACGGCAACCATCAACGGCACGCTTGACTTTGGCGGCAGCGCTGCGGCGCTGACGGTGAATCCCATTCAGTTCAACGGCCAGAATTTGGCTCCGCTACAAGCCACGTTGAATATCGCCGCGGCCATCCGGAACGCAAACGGTTTGAGTTGGACCGGCGGCGGCGTGCTGCAACTCAGCGGCGCGAGTACGTTTACCGGTGGTGTTGCGCTTGCTGGTACCGATTCGTTGATCATCGGCGGAAGTAGCTCGCCATCGGCCGCGGGAGTTCCATTCGGACTCGGAGCGTCAGGTCCATTGGGAGCAGGCACTTTGACTGTCGGATCCGGTGGCACATTGCTTTCGTCTGCTGCTGCCAATACGGTTGCCAATAACATCAGCCTGGCAGGCGATTTGAACTTCAATGGCGTGAACAATTTGACGCTCAACGGAACTGTAACATTGCCAGCGGTCGCCAACACTAACATCAACGTGGCTGCGCCGCAAATGACGGCCGCTTTGGGCGGCAACATCAGCGGCACGTCGCGAATCACCAAGACCGGCTTAGGAACACTGAACCTGGCTGGTAACAGCACTACGTTTAGCGGCGGCGTTACGCTCAGTTCCGGTCAGTTGCAGGCGACAGGCGCCAGTCCGTTCGGAACCGGCAACGTAACTATCAGCAGCGGCCAACTGCAACTCAAGAATAACATCGGCGCCAACTTCAGTAACACTTTGGTCATCGACCCGGCGCTGACGAACGCATTTATCGACATCAACAACAACGGTTCCAACACTGCTCAGACATTTATCTTCAACGCGTTAACTTCGCAAACCAGTTCGGTCTTGAATGTCAGCGGCGGCAATAACTATCGCCTGCAATTCAATTCGACCAATCTGACTTCAATTGGCACGCCGGCCACGTTCAATCCGGCTGCGGGCTTGACGATCGTCTTGCCGGGCGGATTTACCGACGCCAATCGCCCGGTCAATGTCGGTGCGGGCACCTTGACGTATAGCGGTTCGAACAGCTTTACCGGCGGCGCCAACGTAACGACGACACTGGTTGCAATGCCGAAGGCCAACTCGGTCAGCACTCCGTTCGGTACGGGCGACATCACGCTCAACGGCGGCGCGACATTGCAAATCACACCGAGCGCCAACACGTTGAGTAGCACCGGTTATACACAGGGAGGCCTGGCTGCACGCTACTTCAGCTTCTCGCAAGTTCCCAATACTAATGCTACGGTGGCGTCGGGCCTGATGCCCAATGCGACAGTGGGTGGGATTACCGCCAGCGATGCCAACATCAGTAACCACGCGCCTGGCATCAACAACAATAGCGGCGCTCAACCTATCGAAAACATTCAGCACTACGTCGGCTTGTTGAACATCACCACCGGCGGCAACTATACCTTTGCTCTGAATGCGGACGATCAGGCTGTGGTTTTCGTCGACGGGTTGCCCGTGACTCGCCTTCGCGATAACACGGGAGCTGCGGGCGGCTTCAACGTCGGATTTATTACCGGTTCATACACCCTGTCTGCCGGTCTGCATCAGATTGCGGTCATGCAACAAAACGGTACAGGTGGATCCGGAATGCAAGTTGTGTACAGCGGTGCGGATACCGCCGGCAATCCGGGATTGGGTTTCCAGAACATCGCGTTAAGCAAGCTTTATTACAACACAGCGGGAGTGGCCACGGCAGCAAACGGTTACCTGAACGCCGCTCAGATGAGCAACAATGTCAATGTGCCGCTTGCCAGTCAAATTACGATCGACGGCGCAGGCAGCCAGTACAACAGCACAATCGGCACTCTGAACATCGGCGATGGTTCGATTGTAACGGTCAACAATCTCCAAGGCACCGGTTTCATTGGCGTAACGGGGACAACGCTGCTTGGCTCGAATAACACCATCAACACCAACACCGGCGTGCTGTATTTGATTGGCGGCGTCAGCGACACCCCGACTGGCCCGCTAGCCACGGCTGTCATTGCCGACGGCAATTCCAACGGCTTGAACAAAACCGGAAACGCCTCGCTGATTTTGGGCGGCAGTACAGATTTCACCGGACCACTCAACGTCAACATGGGCACGGTCGTCGTTGCCAGTCCGAATGCACTGCCGACTACGGCCACCGGCATCACCAACGTTGGCAACACCGGCTTGTTGACGACTTCGTCGACTGTGCCAGCCTCCAACGCCAACACCGTGTTTACAGTTACCGTTACCAGCTCGGCCGGTTTGGTGCCCGGCATGGGCGTGACCGGCACCGGAGTGGGCGCCAATGCTTACCTCGTCAGCATCACGGACCCAACGCACATTGTGGTCGCAGCTTCCGGCGCAACTACGGCCGGCAATCCGCAATTGACGTTCTTCTCCGGCGGCACGCTCGATCTGAACGGCACGACCAACGTGGCCGGCAACATCGTGCTCAACGGTAACGGCTCGCCCATGGCGTTGCCGGCGACTGGTGCGCTTTATAACAGCAGCGCAGCGCTGGCGACGGTGATCGGCGACGTAACAATCGGCTCGCCGATCAACGCTCGCAATCCGGCCATCGGTGGTTACGGCGACATCACGATTAGCGGCAACCTTCATGACGGTGGCTCTGCACAATCCTGGACCAAGCTCGGTCCTAACACGCTGACCTTGTCCGGCAACAATGACTTTGCTGGCGCCATAACCGTCAGTGGCGGTATGTTGAAGGTCGCCAGCGCGAATGCGTTGGGAACTGGAAACAACGGCACCACGATGAATGCCGGCACCACGCTCGACTTGAATGGTCAAACGCTCGCCGCTGGCGGAACGATTACGCTCAACACGGGCACCGGCATCACCGGCCTGGCAATGAACAATCCGTTGGGCGGTTTGATTAACAGCAGCAACACCGCTGCCGCCATTTACAACGGTCCGATTGCGCTGTCCGCTAGCTCCAGCATTGGCAACGCCAACTACGCCGTCAACACAGCCATCTATGGCTTGAATGCAAGCCAGCTTTCCGGATCATTCCCATTGGTCCCACAGCCGGGCGATATCACGCTCAGCAACACAATCAGCGGCGCTGGTGTGTTGACCAAGGTCGGCAACAATACCTTGTTCGTCACCGGCCAGATCACCTCGACTGGCAACCCGATGCTGATCAACGGTGGTCAGATTGTGCTCAGTGGCGGCGGCGCCGTAGCCGCGGCAACTGCATTCCGAGTGTTCAACGGCGCATCGCTGACGTTGGATAACTCGGGTACGAATGTCAATAATCGGCTCCAACAGCACTCGTTGAGCATCTCTGGCGGCAACTTTACGATCATCGGCAATAGCACCACTCAAACCCAAGAGACCCTTGGCTCAACGGTCACCACGAACTTCACCTCTGGCGGCACACCCAGCGGCGGCAGCTTGATTACTCTGATTGCCAATCCGGCACAGAATCTTCTGTTTACCGGCGTTGACACCGCACCGGGCTATGCCGTTGGCGCGACGGCGTTGATCCGCGGCACCAACCTTGGCGTTAATTCCATTGCTTCGGCTACCGCTGGTTCGGCAAACATGAGTTGGGGACTGGCTAACCCAGGTTATATCGGCCAGGCCGGCGCTCCCGGAACAGTCAACCGCGGTATCTTGCCGTGGGCATTGGTAGACTCTTCGGCGACCGGCGTTGGAACCAGCTTCCTCGCTTACGACAGCACCACAAACGGCGTGCAGGCGATGAGTGCCGCGGATGGCTCCAATACATTCCCCGCCTACACTCAAATCTCCGCCTCGACGACAAATGGCAGCGCCAACGTCACCACGACCAGCACCACCGGTTTGGTGGCAGGCATGGATATTGTAGGTCCCAATATTCCGGCGGGTTCAACAATTTCATCGATTACCAACGGAACCACGTTCGTCATTTCGAATAATGCCACCGCGACTGCAACGAACACATTTGCGTACAGCACCGGTAACAACATGGTGACAACGGCGCCCGCCACAGCGCCCGCGAGCATTGTCACTCAGGTCAACTCGTTGACGTTGAACAGCGCTTCAGGATCAAGTTTGGCGATTCCTGCTGGCAGCATGGCTCAGCTCGATAGCGGCGGCATCTTGTCGCTTAACGGCGCAACGGCAATTTCCGGCGCTGGCGTTTTAACGACAACGGCCAACCGTCCTGTCATTGTTCATACCCCGGGCTCGGCATCGCTGACACTCAGCGCAACGATTGCAAATAACACGGGCGGCCTGGTCAAGGCCGATGACGGCACACTCACGTTAGCCACCAGCCAGTTGTATACCGGCGACACGACAATCAACGGCGGTACGCTGAAGTTGGGAACCAGCCAGGCGATCTTCATCACACCCAACCAAGGTCAACCTGCCGGTAGCTCGGGCAACAACACCAGCGCTCAGTTCTTCAGCGTCTACCAGGGCGGCACGTTCGATTTGAACGGCAACAACCAAATGGTTGCCAACTTGAACAATAACACCACGCGCCCGAACAACGGCGGCATCATTACCAACAGCAACAACAGCACAACGTCGAACTTCCAAGTTGTGTTGGCTGGCGCTAACCGTGTGTTTTCCGGTTCGATGACCGGAAACCTGAACTTCATTCGCAGTTCCGGCTGGTTCTTGACGTTGAACGCAGCCAATACGTACACCGGTACCACGACCATTCAAGGCGGCCTAACCACGCTGCAAGATTTGGGCGTCCTGTCCAACACCAGCGCCATCAATCTCAATGGCGGCGCATTGATTTGGGACGATACGGGCAGCCAGGCTGCCACCCGCTTTCCTGCGGCGACGCCCGTCACGTTCAACACCGGTGCGTTTGTTTATCAGGCGCGCAATGGCGTGCAAGGCGCAATTTCGATTGGCAACACCACATTGAATAGCGGTTCCTCACTGATTACCGTCACTCCGAATAACGGCGGCGCTAACCTGACCATTGGCACCGGTACCGGCACGGCGATAACTCGTAACGTCGGCGCGACGGTGTCTTTCGTCAGCAGCGGTGCGAATGCCGGTATCGGCGACAACGCTCACGTGTTCATCGCCGGACAATCAACCGGCATGATCGGCGCTTGGGCAACCGCATATCAGATCGACTCATTTATCGGCCAGAGCGTCCAGCCCGGATTCGCGGTCTACAATTCCAACGGCATTGAGAACCTGAATCCCAACCTGGTCACCATTGCCACCAACAATGTGCCTTCGGGCGTCAACGCGCGGGCCAACGCCAGTTTGACGTTGCCTGTCGGTGGCCAGACTTTAAATACCTTGTCGATTATCAACGCCGCCGTGACGGTGACGTTTGCTGCATCGACCGATACGTTGACCTTGACTGCCGGCGGTTTGCTGACTGGCGCCGATAATAATGCCAAGGCCATCGGTGCGTCGGCAGGGCAAGGCCAATTGACAGCCGGCGCTGGGCAATCCGAACTCTTTATCCACGACGGTTTCAATACCTTAACCATCAACTCCAAGATCATCGACAACGGAGTTGCCGGCGGCCTCAATGTCGTTGTCGATTCCATGGGGGCTAATCAGGCCGCTAACGCGTCCAATTCAACCATCGCCTTGACCGCTGCCAACACATACCTAGGCACAACCTACTTCAACGGAATTAATGCGACTCTCAATTCCAGCGGCGGACCGGCAATTCCGGGCAACCTGGTATTGACTGGCGGCGTTTGGCAAAACGATTCGCTCATCGCCACAACCACATTCAGTCAAAGCAACCAAATTGCTACCGGCGCTACGGTCACCATCAAAGGTGGCGCTACGCTGAGCTTGAATGGGTCCAGTAACACGATCGCCAATCTGGTCCTCGATAACACCAGCGGCGATTTGAACGGAGTTGGCGCCACCTTGCAAACCGCCAGCGGCGTGCTGACGGTTACCGGCACGATTTCCGAACCCAATAACACCAACTCGTTCTTGGTGCCGCAGCTCAACGGCTTCGTCAACATGACGAGCACCACTCCCACGATCACCGTTGCAGCCAATCCAATTGCACCAAATGCTGTGGGCTTGGATATCACATCCGCGTTGACCTTCACCGCGCCAACCAGCACTCCGTTGTTGCTCACAGGCGGTGGGGTGATTGCCATCAATGGTCAAAGTACGTATGCCAATCCAACGAATGTTGCCAGCGGCACAACGTTGGCCTTTGGCCCCGCGTCGGCAACCAATGGTTCAGCGGCGACGTTCCCGTTGCTCGCCAATTCGACGGTGAATTTGCCCAGTGGCGCTACGTTGGATTTGCGTGGCAATAACGGCACGATCGGCGCGCTCGCCGGCAGCGGCAGCGTGACGAACAATACCTTGACGGGAGCAACGCTGACGGTCGGTTCCGATAGCCTCGTGGGCACGCCCAATAACACATCGTTCACCGGCACGATCGCCAATCCGTTCGTGCAAGGTTTGGTTGGCCTGACCAAAATCGGTCAAGCAACGTTCACGCTAACCGCCGACAGCATCGGTAGCGCGCCGGATAGCCCGAACTTGGGAACGTTGACGGTAAATGGCGGCGGCTTGACGATCAGCGGCGCAGGCCGCGCTGGTTTCACCACCGATACGCTCAACACGGGCGGTACACTTCTGTTGGATAACACCGGCACTGCGGTTAGCAACCGCTTAGGCGGATCGTTCCTGCTCGTTTCTCCAACTGTGCCGATGTCGTCGTTCACGGCTCGCACGTTGAATATGCAGGGCGGTAAATTGACGATCAATGGCAACTCCTCAGCAGCGGTTAGCGAAGGGATCGGCAGTTTGAACCTACTGGGCGGCGGCATCATTACGCTCAACGCCGCATCGACCGGCGGAGTTAACGTTTCGATCAGCAGCGTTGTCGGTCAGTTCCAACCCACCTCGCTGCTCATTCGCGGCGACGGCTTGGGACAAGTTGCCGGCTCGGGCATTGCCACGGTGGCAATTACCACCTTGCCGCTGCAAGCTCAAGGTAGCGGCGGCAACGGCACTACCACCATGGCTATTCGTCAGGATATTCTGGCCGACGCTTCCGCTACGGGTCTGGGCACCGGCTTCCTGGTTAAGGATAGCGTCACCAATCTCTATCGCCCCATGAATCAAACGACCGAGTTGGGCGCCATTGGAACCGCCACAGCCAACACCAACGTTGGCGTGTCGACGGCCAATCCAGGTAACATCAGCGCCAGTGTGCAGTTCAATAGCTTGACCATGCTCAGCGGCGGTGGAATTAACTCTTCGATTCTGGTTGGCAATCCTTGGAGCGCCAGCGGCGGCTTGCTGAACGTCGATCTTAAGAATACCGCAGGCGTTTTGGCTTTCAGCGGCAATACCGGAATTACCGCCGGCCAAATCCAGTCCAGCTCAGCAATCACGTTGGACTTCCACGTCGTCGGAGCTGCAACGACGTTGAACCTTAACACTGCCATTAACAGCCAAAGCGGCTTTACCAAGTCGGACGATGGCACGTTGGTTTTGAATCAGCCCCATTACATCAACGGAAGCACCGGTAGCAATATCATTGGTGTTAATGGCGGTACGCTCAAGCTTGCCGCGGGCGCCAATACCCTCTACGTCCAGCCGCAAACCAGTGGCACCGCCTTTATTCCGACAACCGTTCCGCTGCAAATCAACAACGGCACGCTCGATCTGAACGGCAATAGTCAGATGGTTGGCTTGTTTACCTCGGCCAGCTCGGCGCCTTTTGCGGGCGGCACGGCTGCTAACCCTGGCGCCACGCTCAACAACAGCAGCGCTACGGCTGTCAACTTCATCACCGCGCCGGGCAATACGGCCAGCACGTTTGGCGGCGTGATCAGCGGCAACTTGTCGTTCTACAAACAACAAACGACGAACAACCAGGTCACATTGACTCTGACCAGCCCGAACACCTACACCGGCAGCACCAACGTCGGAAACGGCACGTTGAGTCTGCGCGACCTGGGTGCGTTGACGGCCACCAGCGCCATTAACCTCAACTACGGCGGTCTGCAGTTGGATAACACCGGCCTGGCCGACAGCACCACTCGTATTTCGGCATCCACGCCGATCAACTTCAACGGGGGTACGTTCTCCGTGAGCGGAGGACAGTCGGTCGAGACCATCAACGTCGGTCCGATGAATATCAAGACCGGATACAACCTGATCACTCTTAGTCAATACAACAACAGCAATCAGACCGGTTCCACAACCGTCAACGCTGCCAGTTTGACGCAAACCGCCGGAGCGATGTTGAACTTCATCAACGGCTCGGGCGTGTCCATTGGTGCAACGGCAGGCAACCCGCATTTAACCGTCAGCGGGTATTCGACGACCAATTTGACCAACGGCATCGTGGGCGGTTGGGCCATTTACAACAACACGGATTTCGCCAGTTACAGTAACACCCAGGGCGTCATCGCCTTGGCGGCTTATTCCGGCAACGCGCTGGGCGCCGGCGTGGCGACGGATAACATTTCCGTCACAGCCACGGTTCAAAGCGTAACCAGCCGTACGGTAAATTCTCTGGCGATTCGTAATCCAGGCGCTACAACGACGGTTGCCTTGTTCGACGCCAGCCAGGTGCTCAATATCGGCACCGGTGGTTTGCTGATCAACTCGGGACAAACGACTAACATCCAAGGCGGCCAGTTGACCGCGGGCGGCTCGACCGCTGCGCCGGCCACGCTGTACATTTTCAATAATGGCGGTGGTGCTCAAACCATTAACAGCCAGATCGTCAATAATGGCGCTCAGCCGGTAAGCGTTGTGCGTGCTGGCGGCGGAACGTTGTCACTCAATCCGATCATTATCGACACCGTGGCTACCATAACCGCCGCTACCAATACCTTCACCGTCAACAACGCTCAGGGCTTGTTCGTTGGTATGGGTGTTACCGGCACTGGACTCCCGGCTGGCGAGTACATCTCCGGCATCGCGGGAACCACAATTACCGTAACAACCGGATCGGGTATTACAGCAGCGTCCAACTCGCAACTCACGTTTGCTCCAGCGGTAACGACTGGCACTTCGACTACAAACGCCGGCAGTTCGACGGTCACCACGCAAGGTGGCGCGTTCTCCGCTGGCGGCCTGTTCGTTCCCACGATCGGCATGGCAATCGGCGGTCCGAATATCGCGGGTGGCACAACAATTACGAACATCGTCGGCGACAATACGTCGGGCTTCACCTTCACGCTCTCACAGCCTGCGCTGTCCAGCAGTACCACGGCGGTTGTAACGGTTGGCGCCGTTTCCAACACCTATACGGGCGCAACCTTTAATCAGGGCGGCAGCTCCGTGTTCGGCACGTTGAATTTGAATGGCCAGCCTGGCTCGGTTGTGATTCCGGGCGACTTCACGATCAGCAACACCGGCGTGAACGAAAACACCAACCAAGGTCAAATCGCCGCAACCAGCAATGTCTCCTGGATTGGTGGCGGCACGCTGACACTGACCGGTACGAACACGCTCAAGAGTCTCAGTTTTAGTAACATCGGCACCAGCGGCGGAACGGAAAAGGCCAGCGGCGGTACAATCAATCTAACCGCAGCTAATGCCGTGACTTCGGTTAACGACTTTATCGGCACTACGCCAGAAATCGCCAGCACCATCAATTTCACAAATGCTGGTGTATCCACCATCAATACCAGCGGCCTGTCGCTCGACAACCTCGTGATCTCCGGGCAAATCACCGCGCCGAACGGTTTGAAAAAGACTGGAACCGGCTCACTGCTGTTACCCAACGCCAATGCCGCTGTCATCAGTTGGGATTTGAACGGCGGTTCGCTGATTCTCAACAATGCTACGGCATTGGGAGCTTCAGGCTCGACATTGGCAATCTCCGGCAACGGCACGCTCTTGGCCGGTTCGGCTGCGTTGAACGTGGCCACTCCCGTCACGTTCAATGCCGGCGGCAACTTGACATTTGGCGGCACTGCCACAACCAATCAGTTGACGCTTAGCGGTAACATGAATTTGAACAATGTCGCGCCGACGATCAGCGTCTCTGCGGCTCCGCTGACTGCCACGATTAGCGGCAATATCAGCGGTGCAGGCGGCTTCACTAAGGCTGGCGCTGGTGCTCTGACATTGTCCGGCGCCAACGCCTTCACTGGCCCGGTCAGCGTTACGGGCGGCTTGCTGACGATGGGCAGCGCAACTGCACTGGGCGGCGCAGGAAACAACGCAGCCGATCTCTCGGTCGGCGCGGGCGCTTCGCTCAATCTGAATGCCAACGCGCTGTCGGTCGGTTCGCTGGCTGGCGGCGGTTTGATTACCAACAGCGGTGCGGCCGTGTTGCTCACTACGGGCGCCGGCAGCAACGCCAACAACACCACGTTCAGCGGCGTATTGACGGCTGCGACACCCGCGAATCTCGCCCTGACAAAGACCGGCGCCAATAGCTTGACTCTCTCAGGCGCCAACCTGTATGCCGGAGCCACCACGCTCAGCGGCGGCACGCTCGTCGCGGGCAACGCTACCGGCTCTGCCACGGGCGCTAGCACCGTAACCCTGAACGGCGGCACTCTGGCTAGCGCCACGACCGGCGGCACGATTTCCGGTCCGGTAATCGCCAATTCCGGTTCAAACATCATCGCTCCAGGCGGTGTCGGTGGCGTGACCACAATCGGAACCCTGAACCTCGGTTCCACGCTGTCGCTCAACGCAAGTTCCACGTTGGACTTTGATGTTAACAATTCCAATAACGACTTGTTGGCGATGTTGGGTACGTTGTCCGTTTCGGGTACGCCCACTATCTCCATTCACTTTACCGGTACGCCATCAGGCAGTAATTACACGCTGGCCACTTACACTGCCAGCGGTTTGGCGAACGCCAGCTTCACGTCAGTTGGTTCATTGCCGTCTGGTTATTCGTTGCAAGTCAGTGGAACTAGTATTCAGCTTGTTACAACTCCAACCGCCATCGACGGCATCTGGGGAGTCGATGCATCCGGTAACTGGGCCATTGGCGCCAACTGGACCGGCGGGACAGCGCCAGGCTTGGGAGCGAGTGCAGCCGGCAACGATACCGCCACGTTTGGCAGTGCGGCGGTGACGGTCGATCCAACGGTTTCGTTGAACGGCGTAAGCCCCGTGCTCAAGGCCATCACGTTCAACAACGCCAGCAAGAGCTACACTGTCTCTGGCACCGGCGGCGGCACGTTGACGCTCAACAACAACGCCTCGAATGCCTTGATCACGGTTACCGCCGGCACCCACACGATCAGTGCTCCGCTCTCACTGGCCAGCAACACCAACGTATCGATGGTCGGCGGCACGTCACTCACCATCTCCGGCACGCAGACCTGGGGCGGCAAGAACATCAACGTCTCGCGCACCAGCGGCAGCGGAACTGCCACCTACAATCTGACCGGCACGCAGTCGGTAGCCAGTCCTTCCACGCTGACTGTCGGCGGCAACGTTTCCGCCACCATCGTGCAAAACACCGGCACGGCGGGCGGCGGCAACTTGAACGTTGTCGTCAACGGCAACGCGGGACCGAATAACCAAGGCATTGTCACGTTCGGCGACAACGCCGGCAGCAAGACGCAGAACCTGGCTTCGCTATCCGTCAACGCCAACGGCAAGGCGGCGATCGCCACGCACAGCGACGGCGGCAACCCCACTCACCCGGGCTTGAACTCGAACGTGCTGGTCACGCCGACTTTGACTATTGCCGACGACGGCGCCGGCAACTTCACCGGCATGCTCGACATCGGCAACAACAAGCTCATTTATCAAACCGGTTCGCTCAGTAACAGTGCAGCCGCGACGAAGACCGGCTTGGTTTACAACATGATCCGTTCCGGCTTCAACGCCGATGCGGCAACGAACGCCAACAATATCGCGCTGCTCTGGATCGGCAACGGCATCAACAGTTCGGCCGCGAACCTCGATTCGCGTCACGTGACCGGCATCGGCATGATCCAAAACAACGACGCCACGTTCTCCGCACAAACTTTGGACGGCACGTTCAACGGCAGCACCGGCAACGCGGTTTACACCACGTTTGGCGGTCAGGCGACTGCCCGCAACGACATCATCGTGATGTATACCTACAACGGCGACATCGACCTCAATGGCCAGATCACACCATCGGACTACGGCAACATCGACGCAGCCTTCGCCGCGCAGCAGACCACGCACGTCAACCGCAGCGGTTGGGTCAACGGCGACTTCGACTACAACGGTGTCATCACACCGAACGATTACTCACTGATCGACGCTGCGAACGCGGCACAGTCCGGCGTACAACTTGGCGGCGATTCGGGCGGCTTGATCACCGGCGGCGGCTCGATGCTCTCCGGCGGCGGCTCCTCCGGCGGCTCGCTCGGCTCGGTCACCGCGGTGCCGGAACCGTCAACCTGGATCCTTGGTCTGCTCAGCGCTCTCGGCTTCGCCGCCCTCGCCCGCCGCCGCAAGCGATTGGCGAAGTAGTCAGCGTCGAATCCAAGCGGAAAACTCAACAAGGAGTGCGTACAATTACGCACTCCTTGTTTTTTGAGGTAATTGATTCCGCGGACTTATAGCGCGTAATAGTCTTCTGGCACAGTCTCCGTTGGTCGCCAGTCGACTTCGCCGGCTTCGGCCCCTTTGTACTTGATGAAGATCGCGCCCATATTCTCTTTGTCCAGCGCGGCTTTAATGTTGTGCGTTTTGGCAATCCAGGCGTCGATGGTCGAAGGATCGAGTTCGCCGGCCTGCACCAGGCCGATGATCAGCACCAGCAGATGTTTGCAGATCGAGCCCCGCAGCCCACCGCAGATATTCAGATTTTGCGTGCAGCAGGCGTACTGCCCGTCCTGTTCGATCCGGCAGGCGTAGACCAAATCCGGATCGGTCTGGCTTTTGACCACGCCGCTGACATATTGGTCGGTAACGTCGTTGAACAGCTTGAAGCCGGACGCTTTGAGCATCTTGGTGGCTTTGTCGATTTTGGGCTTTTCGATGCGAATTTCGAGTGCCTTCAGGAAAGAAGCAGTGTCGCCGACCTTGCCGACCGCTTTTTCGACTTTCTTGGCGATCTGCTTGTTGGCCTTTTCTTTTTGCTTCTCGGCCTCGGCCTTGGCTTGTTTTTGGAGTTCGCGTGCAGCAGCGCCTTTCTCGCGCGCGGCATCGCGATACTTTTTGGTCGTTGCCGCCAGGTCGGCAGCGGCGGGAAGTTCTTGTGCGAATGCTTCGGCAATGCCTTGCATCACAAGTTCGCGCAGTTCTTTGCCGCTCTTGGGCGATTTGCTGCTGCTGACGTCAACCGTTTCGAAGCGCACCGCGCGGCCTGCGGAAAGATTGGCGAGTTGGAGCATCGCATCGGAAAATGCGATCGGGCCGTGGCTTGACCTAAACGGCATGCCGGCTGTTCGGGCGGGAAGTCTGATGCCCCAACCCCACTTCAGGCCGGAACTATCGATGCCGACATGTTCGTCGTCTTTGCCGTCTGCCGCAAGCAGCAGAAAAGTTACTTGGATGCGACCGGCGGCTTTGTTGATCTTGTCGAGTTCCTGGAGCGCCGGCCCGATCGTGCTGGTCACCGAACTATTCGGATCGTATTGCTTAGCTTTGGAAAAATCGACGTTGTCGAGTTTGGCTCCGCGGAAACTGACGTTTTTCAGTGTCGCGCCTTGAAAACAGGCGCCGGTCAGGTCGGAATTCCCCAGGTTTGCACCGGTCAGATCGGCGTTGGTGAAATCGGCGCCATGCAGAGTGCTGTCGATCAATTTAGCATTGCCCAGTTTGGCCCTCGAAAAGTTAGCCGCGTCCAGTGCGCACTCGCAAAAATAAGCGCCGGTCAAGTCGGCGCCGCTGAAGTCCGGCGCATGTATCGCCATACGGAATTTGGCAGACTTCAAACTGGCTTTGGCAAAGACCGGTGTGGACCAGGGCTTCTTACCGTGCCCGGTCGCCAATCTCTGTTCGCTGAACGACGCTTCATCGAGCGTTGCGCCGCTAAAATCAGCTCCGGAAATATCGCCTTCGAAGATCGCCTGTTTAAGGCCAGCTTTTTTGAATCGACTACCGCGAGCGTTCCAAAAATGGACCTGTTCGCCGGTCATGTCAGAAAAGTCACATTCGGTCGCCGATTCGAACGAGACCCGTTTCAGCGTCGCTCCGATAAAGCTGCAGGCCTGAAAACCGATATCATCAAAATCCACGTTCCCCAAGTTGACTGCATTCAGGTTTTCGCCCTGCAGGTTAAATCGCGGCGATTTCGTGCGCAACGCATAGTGGTAATACGACCGCGGAAAAATCTTGTTGAAGATCTCTGCTTCGCCGGATCGGAGCATTTCCAGGATTTCTTGCTCTGTCGGTTCCGCCAGTTTCTTGAATTCCTCGACGTCAATCACCTGAATCGTCGCGCCTTTGCCGTTGAGCGACACGACTTTCTTTTGAATGGTCTTGCCGGCATTCAAATCGGCCAGCACCAGGTAATCTGTCTTGGCGTCAAGATCCTCGGTGAGCGTGCCGGCCTGCGCCTCGGCCATCGCTTTCAATCGTTCCTCTTCGCCATAGGCAAACTTGCCGTTAAAGACGACCTTCTTGCCGGCCAGCCGATTCAGGCCGCTGGGCTTTTGCTTCTTCGCCATGATCGCCGATCTCCGCCATGAGCAAACATGTCCCTTACGCCGGGCTTATGATACCAGCCGCACCGGTTTGTGGACAAATTTCTCGGGCGTTTTTTCGCGAGCAGCAAGCAGGCAACAAACGCGGATGTTTTGTGGTAATGTTGCCGGTCGAATGCCGCCGCTTACGGCCGATCCTTGCCGTCGGTCAACCACTCCATGTTGAATCGCGACAGAGTCAGTCGGTCGCCGGCAAAACTGGCGGTTTTGCTTTTGCCGTTCCGGCCGTAAAAGGAGAGGACGGTTTTGGCCGGCGTCACCGCCAGATCGCTGTAAGTGCTGGTGCCGGGCTCGATGGTTTTGATTACCGGCCAGGTTTGTGCTTCGTCGTAGCTCACTCGGACCGCGAGGTTCTTGCGATCTCGGCTGAGGCCCGGCGTGTCTTTGCCGTCTGTCCGCACAAGGTTGTTGGGGTTCGAAAATAAAATGCAATTCTTGCCACCCTCTTTTTCCAGCGAGTAGCGGACGATCGCGGCCATGCAGATCGGTTCCACCAGCGTCTCGTCGAACTTCGGTTTGCTCCACTTGGTGGCGCCGTCGTCGCTGGTGACCACGAGCCGGCGATGGGCCTTCGATTCGTTGCGCACATTGAGCATCACGCGGCCATCGGCCAGTTCGATGGCGACCGTTTCATTCGGATTGATGAGTTCATCGGTGCAGGGAACTGCGATCTCGCCGGCCTGCCAGGTCTTGCCGTGATCGTCGCTGTAAATGGTGGCGGTAACCGATGGTCGATGAGCATTGCCGCCGGTGCCGGTTGACAGCCAGACTGGCACAATCAGCCGGCCATTGCGGAGCTGAATGCTGTGGTTCGGTCCGGTGGCCAGCACCTTCCAGTCGTAATCCTTGCGGAACTTCTCGAACGACTCGGTGATTTCCGTCGGCGCGCTCCAGCTCAGGCCGTCGTCGGTGCTGCGCTGATAAAACACGCGCATGTATTCCAGGCAGAACAGCATGTGCACCGTGCCATCGCGATCGGCAATCAGCACCGGGTTGTTGTAAGTGACATCGGCCGGATCGACGTTTTTGACTCGCAGCGCGAACGGATTCTTCTTTTTCTCGCCCGGCACGTCGGCAATGCTCTTTGGCGGGCTCCAAGTTTTGCCATCGTCGGTCGAGCGCCGCAGCAGAATGCGAATATCGTCCCAGTCCGACGCGCCGGCCGCGCGCTTGCGGGCTTCGCACCAGGCCAACACGCTGCCTTTGGCGGTCACCACAATACCTGGGATGTGATAGACCTTGTACGCTGGATCGTCGCCTGTTGTGAACAGGTCCTGGCTCTCGAAAAACGGTTCTGCAGCGCGCAATTGCGAGTAGCAAGCCACAGCCGTCAGAACCAACAACAAGCGAGCGAACAATTTCATTGAATATCTCGGCGATAGGTGCGCGATGGCGCTGATTCTAACGCTAACCCGCAATCGAAAGATAGAAGTTTACTTCTTGCCCGCTTCCGGCAGCACTTCCACGGTGATGGAATTCGACGGCAGCACGCAGCGGATGTTTTTGTCTCGCTTGGCGGCTTCCTTTTCCGTGGCGTAGTTTCGCGGCGCCTGGCCAGAGCCATTGATGGTGAACGTCAGCGGGCCCGGCTTGGCGTTGTTCGGGAGTTTGAGTTCGACGCTACCTTCCGTTTCGCCTTTTTTAATCGTCACCAGTTGTACGGTGGCGTTCTGTGGCAGATCGAAGCCGGCCAGTTGCACGTCGTCGTTCCAATCGGTCGCGCGATCAACGTGCACTTTGATGCTCAGCGTTCCGCCGACAGCCACTTCCTTTGCGGCTGGCGTGGCAGTCACGACAAACGGCGCGGGATTGCGCACCGAGAGCATGATCGTGTCGAACATCCGCGCGATGCCGGGCGTGTTGACTGTGGCCCAGGTCAAACCGCCGCCGCGGGCAGCGTGCGTCACGTCGCGCTCGCCGATCTTGGCCTTGCCAATCACGCGAATTGCCGCATGGCCGATCGGTGCATCGGCCGCAGCATGAAACACCAGCGGCGCGCTCGTCTTGCCACGAGCAATCACCACCGGCTCGCAAGTCACGCCGGCCGGAAGATCCTCGGCCGTGACCGTGATCGGGTCATCGAAGCCGTCTTTGCGCTCGGCCAGAATGTCCATCCAATAATTGCCGCCTTGACGCACAACTGTACTGTCCGGCTGAATTTCGGCGGTGGGTGCGGCCGCCAAACGGAAGTCCGGCTGCGGAGCATGAATGCTCAACCGATACGTGAACCGCGGATCGCCGCGCTGCTGATGATAAAGATCGCGAACTTGTACCGAGTATTGGCCATCGCCCGGCGCGGTGAAATCCCAGCGAGCATCGCGAGTCGTCGTGGTGAACCGCAGTTGGCCGATGTTCTTGCCGAGGTCGTCGCTATTGAAGATGCGTTTGCCTTTGCTGTCGAAGCCGGTCAGGCTGGGATCAGCCAGGCCCGATTGCCGCTCGCCGAAAACCTCGACGACCAGCTTGTCGTTCTTCTTCGCATTGAACGAGTAGTAGTCCAAATCGCCGATTGGCGAGAACGTGCCGGCCACCTCGCACGGAACGGAAAGCTGCTGCGCCGTTTCCAGCGAGTTGTTTGGCTCTTTCTCCAGGACGACAGGTTCGGTGGAATAGCTTATGAACAGTGGATTCGAAGCGCCGCCGGCGGTCGTCAGGCGGAACTCGCGGCCTTCGAGCAGCGCCTGCGGCGGGCGAATCGCTTCACCCGCATGAATGCCGTCTGGGTCTGCATTGAGTGTGATTTCCTGAGTGAGCATCTCGAGCGGCTTGCCTTGCACTTGCATCTCGGCCGGCGCGGGCTGACCGCCCGGCAGATTGCGGCCATAGATCGTCACGCTCGTCGGCTTGCCGGGCGTCACCACAGCCGGCACGATGGCGTCCAAGTGCGGCAGCGTGCCAATCTCCAGGCGGTAAACCAAATCCTGCCCACTGGAATAGATGAAGTCCCAAATCTTCACGGTGTAGTCGCCGTCGGCCTCGGCAGTGAAATCGATGAACGGATCTTTGCCGTAGTAGTCTCCGTTATAAGCGACTTCCTTGCCTTGCGCGTCGTACAGCATCAGTGTTGCGTCGAGCTTACTGTCGATCCGCCAGGCCCAGCAGTCGATGAACACGCGCTCGCCCTTTTTGAGCGAAAACACAAAGCAATCGACATCGACGGCGCCGCTGATCTGGCCGTTAACCACCGTCGGCAGCGACACCCGCTCTGCCTTGGCCGGTTCGTTGTTCGGCTCTTTCTCGATGAACTCGGTGCGATCGCCAACCACAAACGACCGCGGGCTCGATACACCACCTGGGCAAACCGCGCGCACGTCGTAGCGCCCGACCGGCACGTCGGCCGCCACGCTCACCTTGAACTTCTTGCCGTCGATCGATTCGGCCGTGATGCCGGCATGGCTGAAATATAGGCCAGTGGCGCCGGCCAAATCGTTACCGTTGATCGCGCACTCAACCGACGAGCCTTGCTTGCCACCGCAGGGAAACATGCTATGCAACTGCGGCGCAGGGAATTGTGCGCGAACGGATGAAGCGGAGAGCGAAACGACAAACAGCGCAGCAACAACCAGCGATCGATTCACGTGTGTACTCATCTCATGTTTCGCGAGTCGAGTCGCTCTTAGCCCACCAACTCTTTGATCGGCGTGCCGCTGTTGAGAATCTTGACGGGGCGTTGGGCTTCGTTTTCGTACGCGATGTTCTGATCGATGCCGAGCACTTTGTACATCGTCGAGAGCACGTCTTCTGGCGAGATTGGCCGATCCTTCGGATATTCGGCCTTCGGATCGGTCGTGCCGATGGCCTGTCCCATTTTCAAGCCGCCGCCGGCGACGACGACGGACATCGCGCCAGGCCAGTGATCTCGGCCTGCATTGGTATTCACACGCGGTGTGCGGCCGAATTCACCCCAGACCAGCACCAGCGTGTTCTCGTACATGCCGCGGGCGTGCAAATCTTGCACAAGACCCGACCAGGCTTGATCAAACTCCGGCAGCTTGTTCTTCTTAAGCGATTCGAAGTTGTTGGCGTGCGTGTCCCAGCCGCCGGCATCCACCGTAACAAACGTCACGCCAGCTTCGACCAAACGACGAGCCATCAGCATGTTCTGGCCGAGATTGGTGCGGCCGTAGCTGTCGCGGAGTTTGGCGTCTTCTTCGCTGATGTTGAACGCCTTTTGCGCTGCGGGGCTGGTGACCATTTCGAACGCTTTGCGGGTGAAGGCGTCGAGGCCGTCCATCAAACCGCTCTGATCGCTCTCGCGGCGGAGCGAGTCGACCGTGCTCAGCAGGTTGCGGCGATTTTCCAAACGGCCCAGCGTCATACCGCCCGGCAGCGTCAGGTTCTTGACCGAAAAGTTGGCGGCGTTTGGCTCTGCACCGACGGAGAACGGATTGTACGCTACGCCGAGGTAAGCAGCAGCAGTGCTGCGCGGAGCACGCGGCACGGCAACGTAGGCCGGCATGCCGGCCTTGCGCGGTCCGCGCTCTTTGGCGGTGATTGAACCGTAGCTCGGCACTTCGTTCGAAGGGATGTCATTCGTCGGACGGTAGCCGGTCAGCAGATAGTGGCTGGCCGATTCGTGCCCGGCGTCCGGATGCGTGACGCTGCGGATGATCGAGTACTTGTCCATCTGCTTGGCCGAGAGCGGCAAGTGCTCGCTGATCTCGATGCCGGACACGTTAGTGTTGATCGGCGAAAAGTCGCCGCGGAATTCGGCCGGCGCGTGGGGCTTGAGATCCCAGGTGTCGATATGGCTCGGGCCGCCGCCTTTCCAAATCAAAATCACCGACGTGTCTTTGGTCGGCTTGCCTTCGGCCGCACGCAAGCTGCGAGCACGCAAAGCATCGGCCAGCGTCAAGCCGGTCAGGCCGCAGACGCCCGCTCGCAAAAAGTTGCGTCGCGTCACTCCATCGCAAGTTCGATAGTTTCCGCCAAGGATGTTTAACACAACAATCCCTTTTTCCTAATGATTGAACAAAAACTCTTTCGAATTCAGCACCGCCCACAGCAAATCTTCCCAGGCCGCTTTGGCGTCTGGCTGGCTGCTGACATATTCCAACACCTTTTTAGCTTCGTCCGGCCGCGGTGTCCGACCAAAGGCGGCTAGATAGATTTCTTCCAGGATTTGCTCGTTAGGCTTCTTGTCTTTAATCAATTTGGCGATGCGGCCATCTTTATTGCTGACCTTGGCCTGCATGTCATTGGAGTTGAGCAGTTGCAGCGACTGCGCCAGGTTGGCTTCTTTGGGCCGCTCGCATTCGCAAGCTGTCTCGCGGGTCGGCCGGCCGAACACATCCAAAAAGTAAGAACCGACCGCCTCGTCCGGCAGTTGAATCGCATGCGTGCCGTCCGGCAGGTTGTCGAACTTCTCCTTCGCGCCGGTCACTTGCGAAATGCCGTCCAGAATTACCTCGGCAATGATCCGTCGCGGATACGCGCGGGCATAATTCTGCCGATCGGCAATGTTCGTTTCGGTCGGCTCGCTCGAAAGCTGGTAGGCCGTCGAGTTCATGATCGTGCGAATCAGATGCTTCAGATCGTACTTGTGCTCGACCAGATCGCGAGCCATGTAATCCATCAGTTCCGGATTGCTGGGCGGGTTGGTCACACGCATGTCGTCGACTGGTTCAACCAGTCCGCGGCCCATGAAGTGGGCCCACAGCCGGTTGCAGATGGCTTTGGCGAACATCGGATTCTCTGGCGCCACCATCCAATCGACCAGCTTCTGCCGCGGGTCTTCGTCTTCGCTGATTGTGAGTTCCGGACCGTCGAGTCCGCGCGGCGACATCCGCTTGCCGGTCGCGGGATTGTTCACGTTGCCGTCCGGCTTCACAAAGATCGCCGGCTCGGCTGAGTTCTCGCCATTCTTGCGGCCCAAGCGGGCAAAGAATGCCTGGAACTGATAGTAATCGTCCTGGCTCCACTTCTCATACGGATGATGATGACATTGAGCGCAGTTGATCCGCGTGCCCAGGAAAAGCTGCGAGGTATCGTTGGTCTGGTGGATCAGATTGCGAACTTCGCGATACCAGATGACCGGCGGATGCTGATCGACCGTGCCTTGCGCGGCGATGATCGCGCGCACGAACTGATCGTACGGCATGTTGGTGGCAAACGCGTTGCGAATCCAGGCATGAAACGCGTACGTGCCGCGCTGCGCTTCCTGGCCGTTGCGGCGTTTGTTCCGCAGGAGGTCGCCCCAGGTCACGGCCCAGTAGTCGGCATATTCGTTGCGGGCCAGAATCTTGTCGATCCACTTGGACCGCTTGGCCGGATCGGTGTCGGCGGTGAACTCTCGCACTTCGTCCGGCGTGGGCAGCGAGCCGATGCAGTCGACAAACGCGCGGCGGAGAAAAGTTTGATCGTCGGCCAGCGGGCTGGGCACAAGCTGCAGCTTTTTCCACTTGGCCTGCACCAGCTCGTCCAGCTTGTTGCCCTGCGGCAGTTCCGGCCAGGTGGTGCTGCTGGTTGCGAACGGCACGGTGATATGAAACACGTCGACGTTGCCTAGGTAACGCGCCATCACGGCCGTGTCGCCGGTGCCTTCGTCGGTGCTGATCAGGCCAGAGTCTTCCACCACGGCTATGTGCGTGTCGTTGCTTTTGAACTGCGTTTCGCGAGTCACGTCGCGACTGCCGCCGTCGGAATAGTAGGCGGTGACGATCATCTGCTGCCGCTGATGGCGATTCATCACGGCCGTCTTGGGCGTGACTTCGATCCGCGTGAGCGTGGGATCATCCTTTGAACCTTGCGGCATGCCTTGTTCGATCCAGCGACGCAGCAACTGATATTCTTCGGAGTCCGGCTTCATCCGCTGCCCGCCGCCGTGCGGCAACGTGGCGACGGCCTTTTGCAGCAGGAGGCTGTTGTCCGGCGCACCGGGGAACACGCGGCGTCCGCGGCCCGCTTTGACGATGGCGTTGTAGTCGTATTCCGGATCGAAGCCCAGTAGCGACAATTTGAAACCGTTCTGCCCACTGGCTTTGCCGTGGCAGCCGCCCGAGTTACAAGCCAGCTTGCTAAACACCGGCACGATCTGGCTGCGGAAACTGATCGGCGGCTCGCTGCCCAGGCCATCGATGGTCACCTTGGCCGTGGCGCTTTGCTCGCCGTACTTCGCTTGGATTTCCACCGTGCCATTGCCGCGGGGCAGGACCAGGCCGGACGCGTCGACTTCGGCGATTTTCGGATCGCTGCTGGAGTACGTCGCCTCGCGGCTGAAATCGACCATGGCGGGATCATTAGCCGCGGTGCCCAGCACCAACAACCGCTGCATGTTATGGCTGCCGAAGATTTTGCACTCGGCCGGACTGATCGCCAGCGTAGCCGGCGCCGGCAGATGAGCGGCTTCGGCATGCGCGTTTTCAGCATGTGCAGCCGGCTCTTCGGATGCACCCGCCGCGCGGAAGCACAGCGCAGCAACAACGCCGAGCAGTCCAAAGGCAACAGACAGGCGGCAAATCATCTTGCGCACCACAGAACGTCTCCGTACCAAACAGGCGGGGTCACTGGCGGGGCGTTGAAAAAGGTGTCAGGAACCTTTCCGGAGATCGACTTCTACTGCTAGAAGACACTCAAAGGGTTCCTGACACCTTTTTCAAAACGCGGGATACAAACGCAGGCAGGAAAATCCGGCAGGTCGAACGCTTCTAAACTATCAGAAACCCGATAAACATGCAAGTTTTGCTTGAAAACCGGCCGGGGTATAATCCAGGTATGAAAACACGCCGGTTTTGCCAGTTCTCGCTGAAAAGCCTGTTTGTGCTCGTCACGCTGGTGGCGCTGCCGTGCGGGTATGTGGCGTGGCAGCACAGTATCGTTGAGAAAAGGCAAGCGATGCTCGCCCAGATCAATGAGCTTGGCGGCAATTGGAAGGAGAGCGATGGCAATTGTCACGTGTTTTGCGGTAACGCGCGGACCGTCTTCTTGTACGGACAGTTTATCAGTCATTCAGGCACGTTCGTCGACGTTAGCTCCGTGAGGCGACTAATCGGCGATCGGACGGTTAGAGTGATTCTAGTTCCTAACGGGACGCCGATCGAATCGATTTCGCGAATTCACGAAGTGTTTCCAGAAGCAAACATTTTTCACACGGTAGATCCGAAAGTTTTGAGCGTTCTGATAAGAATGTCGCTGGCTTAAGCAAGCCCGGAAAATATCAAGGCATGAGAACACGCCGATTCTGCCAGTTTTCACTGAAAAGCCTGTTTGTGGCCGTCACGCTGGTGGCGCTGCCATGCGGGTTTTTGGCGTGGCAGAGGGAGATTGTGGAAGAGCGGCGGGAGACACTCACTCGGATTGAACAGCTTGGCGGGTGTTGGCACGATGCTTCCAAGAATTACTTGGGCGATGAAGGTTACTTTGGAGTTAAAATCACCGACCGAGTAGTGCGACACGAATTGACTTGGCTTAGACGCCAACTTGGCGACACAGGAATCAAAAGCATTTCCATTCCATCCGACAGTCCTCAAGAGATAGCTGACCGAGCACGCAAACTGTTTCCTGAGGCGGACATTTATCATCCGGACTTCTTAAAATCGCTCCACAACTTCAATCCACTCTTCAACGCAGAGATTGAGAAATAGCCAGACCGGCTGAAGCCGGGACTCCAACTACGGACTCCAACGCGTTGTTCTGCTTTCCCGCATTTTCTACAATGGAATGACCGAAGCTTACTCATTCCGCAACTGATCCAACCGCTGGTCCTGCATTGTCCGAAGACGTTACCAGCGAAGACGCGCGGCATCCGGCCCAACTGCAGACGGTGGCAGAGCGCGAGGCGGCGATTCTGGCGCCGTATGCGATGCACAGTGCGCAGTCGGCGGGCCGCAAGCACTTTGAGCCGCCGCATCCGTACCGTGGACCGTTTGCCCGCGACCGCGACCGCATCGTCCACAGTGCCGCGTATCGGCGGCTGAGTTTCAAGACGCAGGTCTTTACCGGCGATGTCGGGGATTACCATCGCACGCGGCTGACTCACACGCTGGAGGCCACCAGCATTGCCCGCTCGCTTGGCCGGGCGCTGCGGCTGAACGAAGATTTGATCGAGGCGTTGGCCCTGGCGCACGATTTGGGCCATCCGCCGTTCGGCCATGCCGGCGAAGATACTCTGGACGATTGTCTGCACGCGTTCGGCGGCTTCAGCCACAACCGCCACGGCCTGCGAATTCTAGAAGAACTGGAAATTCGCTATCCCGACTTCCCGGGCTTGAACCTGACGCTGGAAGTGCTGGCCGGGCAGGCGGCCAGGATCGATAAGCGGGCTGCCGGCTCGCGTCCGCTGCTGGAAGCGCAAGTCGTCGATGCGGCGGACAGCGTCGCCTACGACACGCACGACGCTGACGACGCACTGGAGATGAAACTGCTAACGCTGGACGAACTGCTCGAATGTCAGCTTTGGAGCGAGGCGGCCCAACGCGTCGGCCGGCGTTACAGCAACCTCGACGGCGACGATCTCCGCCGGGCGGTGCTGCACGAACTGATCGATTGGCAAGTCAGCGATCTAATGCAGCAAACGGCCGCCCGCCTCGACTCGCAAAATATCGACAGCATCGCTGCTGTCCGCGCGGCCGGCCCGCTGATTGTGGCGAGCGCCGAAATCATCGAGCAGAAAGCCGAACTCGAACGCTTCCTCTTCCAACGCGTCTACCGCCATCCGCAAATCCTGATGGTCCGCACGCGAGCCCAAGAAAAACTGCGGGCAATGTTCCAATTCTTCGTGCAAAACCCCGAGCAGATGTCGATCAGTTTCCTCGCTCGCATCCCGCTGATCGGCGTCGAGCGTAGCGTCGGCGACTACCTAGCCGGCATGACCGACCGCTTTGCGCAACGCGAGTATGAGCGGATTAATGGTGCGTAAGGTGGCGCTGGACGAAGTAGGACGGGCTTCCCAGCCCGTCCCGATCGAACGCAGTTCGATCAATGCGTGGACAACGCGTACAGCTTCGCTGGAAACCGTTGCGGAGAGGCGACTGGCGCGCAGAATAGTTGACGACGCTGGCAGCGTCATCAACGTATCAGCTATGCATCCTCGGTAACTCATCGCCCACGGCGATTATTTCCGCCTCTTCGGCGGCCAGTTCTTGCAACCGCTGATGCACCGCCGCTTCTTCGCCGAACTGCGTGGCAAATTGCACATACGTGGCGTAGTGGCGAGCTTCGGATTCGAACAGGCTGGCGTAAAAGTCGGCCAGCTCTCTATCGGTCACATGATCGCGCAGCAGCGAAAATCGTTCGCAGGAACGGGCTTCGATCAACGCCGCCACTAGTAAGCGGTCGATAGCTTTGGCCGGCTCTTGCTTGCGAATCAGTTCGTTCAACTTGCGGCCATAAGAGCTGGGCGGCAAGCGGCGGAAGCGAATCCCGCGGCGCTCCAGCACGTCGAGCACCATTTGATAATGCTGCGTCTCTTCGATCACAATCTCCGAAAGCTCGCGGCACAGCTCAACGCGATCGGTATATGCGAACATCAAGTTTAGCGCCGTCGCCGCCGCCTTCTTCTCGCAATGCGCGTGATCGATCAGCACCTGATCCAGATGCGCATCGACTTGCGCGAGCCAGCGATCTTTTGAAGGTGTTTTGAGGTTGAGCATGATCGTTTAAAATTATAACCCGACGCGTTAGCGAGGGAGACTAACGCTTATTCAGGGACGACCTGGGAATGCGATTGCAAATTAGTAATTAGTAATTGAAAAATGCAAAATGGCGCAAGCGGATGGTTGATCTGTTCTTCAATTTGACCTTTTCAATTACTAATTACTAATTTGCAATTGCTTTACTGCTTTGCAAGCCAAGCCGTCGCTCCCCTCGCTTACGCGTCGGGTTACGATGATCGTTCACTTCTTCGGATGCGCCTCCAACTTGCCGATCGCATCTTTCAGTTTCAACAGCTCGCCGTCATTTTCCGGCAGCGGCTTGTCATGGAAGGCGGTAAGCAAATTGTCCCAGACCACGTTCAGTTCGCCTTGCATGTCGCCGGTCAGTGCGGTCAGCGCTAGTACGGCGTCTTGGTCCGGCATCACCAGGCAGATTTGGCCGTCTTTGCCGTCGCCGCGAAAGCAATTGTGCCGGCAGCGCCAGAATTGAAAGCCGTAGCCTTGATCCCAGTCGCGTGTCGGGTCGCTGCCGTTGGAAACCTGGCGGCTGGTGGCTTGTTCGATCCAGCTTTTCGAGAGCAGTTGCTTGCCGTTCCAATTGCCTTTTTGCAAATAGAACTGGCCGAACTTGGCAATGTCTTCGGTGCAGATGTGCAAACCGTAGCCGCCGATGGAGATGCCCTGCGGGTTTTCGTCCCATTTAGGTTTGGCGATGCCGAGCGGATCGAACAGCCGTGGTTGCAGATAATCGGCTTCCTTTTGGCCGGTGACTTTCTGCACGATGGCCGAGAGCATAAACGAGCCCGGCGTGTTGTATTGGAAATGCGTGCCGGGCTTGTGCGGCACCGGATGGGCGAGAAACTGCTTTGTCCACGGCGCGTCGCCGCTGAATTTGACTTCGACTTCCTGCCCACAGTTCATGGTCAGCAGATCGCGGACGCGCATCGCTTTGAGCTTATCGCTCGGCATTTCCGGCGCATCGTCCGGGAAGAACTTGAGCACCGGATCGTCGATGCTCAGTTTGCCTTCCGCCACGGCAAAACCGACGGCCGTAGACGTGAAACTCTTGGTCAGCGACCACATCACGTGCGGCTTGTCGGCCGCTTCCGGCTTCCACCAGCCTTCGGCGATGACATGACCATGCCGGACGAGCATGAAGCTATGCAGCGTGTTGATTTTTTGATCCGCCGCTTCGACAAACTGCCGCACCTGCTGCGACGACACGCCCTGCGACTCCGGCGTGGCGCGAGGCAGCGATTTATCTGCGGCGCGGGACATAGAGGTTGCCAGTAGCGATAGGCAAGCGATGATCGCAAACGAAATTGAGCGTGTCATGGGTGGGAACTCTTGGTTGGGCGCGAGGACGAATGGTTCCAGTGTACTCATCACGCTCCGCCGTGATGTCGGAGTTCATCACCGCGGAGCGTGATGAGTACACTACAAAAAGATAGCTGCCGGCTGGACCAAGTGCTAGACGCGGATAACGGTGTCAGGAACCTTTCTTGCCGGTGCGAATTGAAGAGCTGACTCGATCGACAAGGGTTCCTGACACCTTTTTCCGCAACTCACTGGACGCGGGCGGGGGCTGTGAAGTTACAATTTCATCGTAGGTCTTGGCATCGGCAATTCATTGAGGGGAGTTTTCTGATGCGAACATCGTATTCTACGTTTCTGGCAAGCGTTGGCCTGGCGATTTGCTTTCCGATTTCCAACGTGCCGGCCGCCGACGGCCCGTACCGGCTGCCGACGCTCGATCTTAAATCTCGCGTCATCTGGGGCAGCAAGTGCGAAGAGCCGGCCGGCGCGGGCCTTGCGTTCGGCGGGCAAGATCAAGATGCGGATATTGGCAAGCCACCGACGGAAATGCTGGTGGATGGAAAGTGGGAATCGATCCGCGACGAGTTGGAATGGACTAACCCGTTACAGTCGCTGCGCTACCGCTGCGAAAAACGGGCATCGCAACAGCGGCTCATTCAGGCGCAGGCACGCCGGATCTATTTCGAAGGAGCCGAACTTGCTTCAGCGCGTCAGAACCACTTGCCGACAGGAATAGCTTTCATAGACGCCGAAAAGTTCTCGCGAGATAACTTCCTGATCGTCCAAACGGTCTCAGAGATGTTGGGCGGCGCATCGGCGACAAAACGTCCGTTGGACGCTTACCAAAAACAACAAATCGACCGAGCCGTGTTGTTACTTAAGCCGGCACTCACCTTGTCGGATTCGTTGTTAACGAGTCCGCAAGTTTCCGCGAAGGCGCTCGAATCGATGCGCAAGATTCAAGTTTCACTTGAGCAGGTGGCTGAGTGTTTGGATTGCGAACCGCCGGGTCGCACGCTCAGCCCAATCGCCTACGATTCCAAATCCAAACTCTACGTCATCTTCGGCGGCGACCATCTCGACTATCTGACCAACGACACGTGGACGTTCGATCCGGAAAAAAAGAAATGGCAACAGCGGCATCCATCAACCGCGCCGCCACCGCGCGCGAATCACACGCTGAAATCGGCCGGCGATGGCAAGATCGTGCTCTCCGGCGGCTACACCTACGCAAACAACACCGACTACATGGGCGGACAATATAAGGATTGGAAAGACGGCGATTGGACGTACGATATCGCCGAAGATAAATGGACCGGCGAGAAACCGGGCGTCGAAGTCACCCGGCAATACCGCACTGGGCCGTTTCTGCCGGAGTTCTTTTTCGAAGGCGCAGCACCAGAACGAAAAACAACCAACGACAAGCTCTCTTCGCTGCCCGCCAACACCTGGGTTTCCCTAAAACCGCCGCAACTGCCGCAGATGCAACGCGATTGGGGCACCGCGGTGCTCGATCCGGATCACGATTTGATTCTGCGCTTCAGCGGTGGGCATTGCGCGCACGGCGGCAGCGACGTGCTGATGTATCACATCAATACCAATCGCTGGGAACTGCCGTTCCCGGTTGAATTTCCGCTAGGGCAGTTGTATTCCAACACGTCTTATCCGGGCGGGTTCAATTTGAACCGGCGGCCGTGGGTCACCGGCCATACTTATCAAAGCTACGGCTACGATCTAGTCGCCCACAAAATGCTGTTCACGGGACATACGAAGCATACGTACGTTTTCGATCCGCTGGTCGCCGATTGGACCGGCCGGTTCGAAAAGCCGAAAAGCATGAGCTACGGCGATAGTTTTTATACGCTGACTATTTGCTCGACGCCCGAGGGGCTGGTTTGCTGGACGCACGATGGCAAGGTGCTGCGATTCGACGCGAAGGAGAACCAATGGGAGCGGCTCCATCTAAAAGGCGACAAGCTTCCCGGCTCAGTCGTCGACAATTCGACCTTAGTGTGTGACGAGAACCGCGACCGGCTGCTGTTTGCCCGCAAGGAATATGGCGACAAGACCACGTTTAACGGCGTGCTGCACGCGCTGGATGTTACAAGCGGCGAAGTGAAAATGCTCACGCCGGCTGGAAGCGACAAAGCCAATGCAATTTCGTATCTCTGCCAACTGCGCTATGACAAGCAGCACGAATTGGTGCTCTGCGGTTGCACACTGCCGCCAGATGCTGATGGTTTTCGTCGCACACCGGCCTATGATTGCAGAAACAATCGCTGGGTGTCACTCAAGATCATCGGCGATGATCCCAGCGGCAAGAATGGCCGCAACGTTTCGCTCGGTATGATGTACGACGCTATACGCAAACTGTTTTGGGCCGTCGACACGCACAGCCACGTGTTTGTGCTCAAGCTCGATCCCGAGAAGGCAGACTTACAGCCGCTGTAGTTGGAGCCATGCAAGCCCGACGCGTAAGCGAGGGATTCTTGCAAAGCAGCCCAAACTTATTTCTCACCTTCCACTTGCTGTGGTTGTCGTATTTCGAAGAGAACTGCAGGAAGCATCGGAAACTGCAACAAGTCAGCGCAAGGTTTCTCGGCAGTAGCAAACAAATCGTCGGGCAACATCGGCACCAAAAATCCCTCGCTTACGCGTCGGGCTTGTAGTGGCACTACGGATTCGGGTGAATCAGCACTTTGTTAAAGAATTCGCTCTGCGTTCGCATCATTTCCAGCGCGGCGATGCCTTGGTTGAGCGGTACGCGGTGCGTGATCAGCGGCTTGAGATTGAGCGTGCCGCTGGACATGGCGGCCAGCACGGTTCGCCAGTCGTCGTCGTCGCCATAGACGCTGAAGTCCGAATTCCACACGCCCAGCAGATCCACTTCGCGGCGCATGATCTGCGAGATCAGCGTGGCCGGCAGCGTGACGTCGGCCGCCGGATTGCCCAGCAGTACCACGCGCCCGGAGCGCCGAGTGACTTCCAGCGCGGCGCGCATCGTCGGCGGCACGCCGGCCGCTTCAATGGCCACGTGCACGCCGCGATTGCCAGTCAGGCGATTGATAACGTCGATTGGACTGCTGCTGCGGCTGTCGTAAGCATGCTCGAAGCCCAACCCGCGAGCGATTTCCAACTTTTCCGGCTGAATGTCGAACAGCACGATCGGCGCGGCGCCCAGCGCCCGCAGCCACTGGGCCACCATCAAACCGATCGGCCCCAGACCGAACACCGCCACTGCATCGCCCAGCCGCGCTTGCGAACGCCGCACCGCGTGTAGCGCCACGGCTGCTGGTTCGGTCATCGAGGCTTCTTCGAGCGAAACATTGTCCGGCACGCGCAGCAGATTCCGCTCTGGCGCAACGACAAACTCGCTGAACGCTCCGTCGCTGCGTGAGCCGAGATAGTCGTAGCCGTCGGATTGGGCGTACTTGCCTTGCTCGCAGGCCGGATGATCGTCGTTCCAGAGCAGCGGAAATACCGCCACGCGATCGCCCGGCCGAAAGTTCTTCACGCCCGCGCCGCAGGCTTCGATGGTGCCGGCAAATTCGTGGCCGCAGATCGTGGGAAAGCTATACGTGCCTTTGGTAAAGCAGCGCGGAATGTCCGATCCGCAGACGCCGCAAAAGCCGATTCGCACGCGCACCTGCCCAGCGGATAGTTCCGGCACCTTCACCCGCTCGTAGCGCAGATCCGCCACGGCGTGCAGCACAATCGCATCCATCTCCGTTGCCACGTCAGCCACTTCAATTACTCGCACTTGATTTCAGGTAATTGCACTTGCCGCTTCAAACCGGCTTGCATTCTTCAACGTCCATTGTAATCGCCGCCGTGCTATCACGCTCGTGTAGCCGGCAAGTGAATTACAAACGTACTGCCCACGCCCGGCGTGCTGCTGACGCTCACTCGGCCATGATGGGCCAAGACGATGTGCTTGACAATCGCCAGTCCCAAGCCGGTGCCGCCCACTTTGCGGCTGCGGGCTTTGTCCACGCGGTAGAACCGTTCGAACAGCCGCGGTAAATGCTCTTTGGCCACGCCGGAGCCTTGATCGATAACCTGAATCTGCACTTCGTCGGCGGTCGCCAGCCCCACCAGGCGGACCGGCTTGTTCGGTTCGCTGTACTTCACGGCGTTGTCGATCAAGTTGAACACAGCCTGCTGCAGCAGATGCGTGTTGATGGGTGCGGTCAGTTCCGGATCGCACTCGATGGCAAGCTGGATGTTGCGTTGCTCAACGAGCGGTTGGCATTCGCTGGCCGCAGATGTCAGCACATCGCGAATCCGGCCAAGTTCCAGCGGCAAGTCGGCCGCCTCTTCGGATTGCTCGATCTTCGACAAGCTCAGCAGGTCTTCGATGATCGCGTTCAGCCGATCAGCCTGTTTAGCGATGATGTCCAAAAACCGCCGGGCATCGTCCGGCTGGTTGAGCGCGCCGTCGAGCAGCGTTTCGACAAAGCCTTTGATCGAGGCGATCGGCGTTTTCAGCTCGTGAGAGACGTTGGCGACAAAATCGCGGCGGATGTTTTCCAAATGACGATAGTGTGTAACGTCGTTGAGCACGATCACCGCGCCGATGCTGCGGGCCTGGCCATCGCGCAAGGCTGTGCCACGGACCAGCAGCACGCGGTCCATCTCGCCATGCAGTTGGATGTCGTCTTCGATCGGTTCATCCGAATTGAGCGCTCGGCTGGCGAAGCGCCGCAGTTCCGCGTTGCGGATGACTTCTTGCAAGTTGCGGCCGACCAGTTCCGCGGGACGCCCGCCGATAATCTGGGCGGCCGCGCCGTTGAGAATGATTACTCGCTCGCGCGAATCGACAGCCAGCACGCCTTCTACCATGCTGGAGAGCACTGCTTGTTGCTCGGTACCCTTGCGGCCCATGGCATACGAATGCTCTTCGAGTTGGCGAGCCATGATGCGGAGCGCATCGACCAGTTCGGCGAGCTCGCGACTATTGGGCGACGGCAAAAGTACATTCGATTCGCCCTTGGCCAGCAGCCGCGCGCCTTCGCCAATTTCTTCCAGCGAACCACTTAATTTGCGCGACGCGAGAAAACAGAGCCCACTGACGATCAGAGCCGCCGCCGCCGCCGCCAGCAGCAGCCGGTTTTGCAGCGGCGAAATGCTGGAGTTGCTGACTTCCAGCGGAATGGCCACTCGCACCACGCCAATGGTGCGGCCGTCGCGAACAATTGGCACGGCCGCGTATTGCAAGGTCTTTTCGAGCGTGCCGCTATAGCGAATGGCGTGGCCTGGTTCACCAGCCAGCGCCGCGACGATTTCGGGACGATTGCCGTGATTCTCCATTCGCTCCGGCGGTTCGTGAGAATCGCTGATCACGGCGCCATCCGCACGAATCACCGTCACTCGTGTGGCCGTCAGTTGGGCAATGGAATCGCACTTTTTTCGCAGCGTCGCACGCTCATCGTCCGAAAACAGATCGCCGGTCAGGCTGGCAAGCTGCTTATCGGTTTCGCGGGCAACGCGATCGAGTTGGCCATCGATGGCAGCTAATTGCGATTGCCGCAGCAACATGGCGCCGATCAGCGAGACCGCCGCCAGCGCCGCGAGCATGATCGACAAATAGCTGGTGAAAATCTGCCAGAGAATACGACGATGGTGCATGCGGATAGCGTAACGCAATGGAGCGTTGGATTGGAATTGCAAATTAGTAATTGAAAAATGAAAATTGCAAAATGAAAACGGCCTGAGTCAAGATTTGCGGTGATTCAGGCCTCAATTTGCAATTTTCAATTACTAATTTTCAATTTTCAATGATCGGAGAGATCAGGAAAACTCTCCCTCCGCAGCTACTCCTTGAATCGGTACCCCACGCCGCGGACCGTCTCGATGTACGAGCCTTGCTCGCCGAGCTTTTTCCGCAGGCCGGCCACCTGCACGTCGACCGAGCGCTCGGTCACCGGATAGTCTTCGCCTTTGACGGCGTCGACTATTTGATTTCGCGTGAAGGCCCAGCCGGCTTTGCGCGCCAAGAAATGCAACAAGCGAAATTCGGTAAACGTTAGTTCGACCGGCTTGCTCGAGATCAGCACTTCGTGCCGGCCCGGGTGAATGACGATCTCGTGAATCGAAATCGTCTCGTTGTCGCCGTCTGGCTGTTTGCCTTGGCGGCGGAGAATGGCCTTCACACGCGCCAGCAGCACTCGCGGGCTGAACGGTTTGGCCACGTAGTCGTCCGCGCCCATCTCCAAGCCGGTCACCACGTCGGCTTCTTCGCTCTTGGCGGTCAGCATGATGATCGGAATCTGCCGCGTGCTGGCGTCGGACTTCAGCAGCCGGCAAATCTCCAACCCGTCAATCGTCGGCAGCAAGAGGTCCAGAACGATCAGGTCCGGCGGGTTGCGGCGGGCTTCGGTCAGGCCCGCTTCGCCAGTACCGACGCCGGTCACTCGGTAACCCTCTTTGGAGAGGTTGTACTTGATCAGTTCCAGCAGGTCTTCTTCGTCGTCGACGACCAGGATGCGTTCCCGGGCCATAAAAATCACTCGTTTTCGCGTGAATCGGGCGGCAATCGGCCCTTTCCAGCACATTGGGATCCTAAGCTTAGAATTCCACGTGGACAAGTTGTCGCG